>Ga0070734_10001359_pt1 | contig 36353 bp, 33 predicted proteins | sample Coa_R1_8_FD_66444 | JGI IMG/M metagenome (GOLD analysis project Ga0070734, IMG submission 66444) | Surface soil microbial communities from Centralia Pennsylvania, which are recovering from an underground coalmine fire - Coalmine... | ecosystem: Environmental > Terrestrial > Soil > Unclassified ...
GGCCCGCTCGGAAATTGTCAGTGCCGACGAACATGACGTGCCTGGAGTCGGGGGCGTCGGAATCCACGGTCACGACGGGAATGCCATTCGCAACGGCGGCGTTAATGGCATCTTGAAAGAGGTCGGGGCGAGCGACAGATACCAAGATGCCCGCCGGATTTTCGCTGACGGTTTTTTGAAACGCGCGAAGCTCTTCCTGAGCGTCAAAATTCTCCGGACCGACAAGCTCCGCCTTTACACCGAGCTGTTGCGCGCCATCGCGAAGGCCGGCCTCGGCCTCCTGCCAATAGGGAAGCTTGATGTTGGTTGCAACGAAGACGTAGCGCTCCTTTTCGTCGTGATACGGCTTTTGACAGGATGCAGCACCCAGGACCACGCAGACCGACAAAATGAACGAGAGCGTGCGACGGCTTTGCATCGGAGCCTCCTCAATCGGAATTTGAAGGTGTGGAAGACATGATTCGGACACCGGGGAAAAAGCAGGACGCAGACGGGGGAAGACTACCACAAACCGGGGGAGAGGGATGCAAGAAGAAAAGAGAAACCCCGCCAGCGGGACAAACCGGCGGGGCCAAGAGCTTCGTTCGTTCGAACGCGAGCAAGCTATTCGGGTTTCTTGACGACGGCGCAGGCAATACGAGCAGGAGAACCCGCGGCCCCTGGAACCGCGACAGCGTGAATCACGATCGAAGTTCCGCCGTTGCTGAAGACGGAGCTGGCATCGTCACCGAGCGTAACGTTGGGCGCGACGACGCTGACGTGCGCGGTGCCGTCGGCAGCGATGATGAGCGTGAAGTCCGGAATGTCGCCGGCAGGAGCGGAATTGTGGTCATGATCCATGTGGCCGGCGGGGCTGAAGTGGGGACCGGCGGATTTGAAATCCGGCGCTTCGCACTTTGCGACCTGGTGGATGTGTATGGAGTGTTCGCCAGCGGGCAGGCCCTTCATATCGAGTTTGATTTTGACGCCGTGTTCGGCGGAGGAAAGTGTGGCGGTGCCGACGGTTTGGCCTTCGGCGTTTTTGAATTCGGCGACGACCGGTTTGGAAGCGGAGTGCGAATGGGCTTCCTGTGCGGCGGTACCTGCGGCAGCGACGCAAAACGTGACGACTGCGCAGGCGAACAGTTTGCTAGCGACGAACTTCATGAAGAGGCTCCTGTGATGACTCAATCTTACGTGCTGGAATTCCGCCGGGTGCGGCGGACGTATTCAGTGTAAATGGGAAGTATGTTGCTTCGCGGGTATGTCGCGAGAAGGTTACCCGTGAGGCGACGCGTCGCGCCTCAGTGATAGAGCTTCGGGAAATCGCGCTTCAGGTGCTCGAGTTTCGGCATGTCCATGGCCCGGATGTAGCCGTCATCGGGATGATGGATCAGGTAGTCCTGATGATAGTCTTCGGCGTCGTAGAATTCCGGCGCAGAGACGAGTTGCGTTGCGATGGGATGTTTGAAGATTTTTGCGGCGTTGAGCTGCGCGATATAGGCATCGGCGATCTTCTGCTGCTCGGGCGAAGTGAAGAAGATTGCTGACCGGTATTGGGTGCCGACGTCGGGGCCCTGGCGGTTTTTCTGCGTGGGATCGTGGACGACACCGAAGAAGACCATGAGGAGCTGGCCGTAGGTGATTTGCGAAGGGTCGTAGACTACGCGGACGCTTTCGGCGTGGCCCGTTGAGCCAGAGCAGACGAGTTCGTAATAAGGATGGTCGACGTGGCCTCCGCAGTAGCCTGCTGTGGCCTTTTGCACGCCGATGACGTGTTCGAAGACGGCTTGTGTGCCCCAGAAGCAGCCTCCCGCGAATATGGCGACTTCAGACGCGGGTTTCGGGGCGAGTGGTGAGTCGAGCGCGGGGACAGGAAGGGGAGCTGAGGGCGGATCCGGCACACCGGAGATGGCGCGAGCGACGTACCAGACAAGCGTGGCTGCGACGGCGAGGCCAACGAGTGTGCGAGCTAAGACAGGAGGTTTGGCGGAGAGTTCCATGGAGTCTTCAGGCTACTCCGACTCTGCGGAGCGGGCAAATGGGTGGTCAACGATTGGATGCGGCAGCGCGCGATTCGGTGGCGGAGTTCGCGAGACAAGGAAGCGTGTGTATCATGGAGGCGAAACGTTTGAGGACGGGCCCGCGTCCAAGAATCACGTAACGTAAACGAGGAGAGCGAGATGAAGCGTTTTGCGATGATGGTGGCGATGAGCGGCGCGCTGGCGGCAACTTTGCCCCTTGCGGTGCACGCGCAAGTGACGCATGGCATGAAGCCGGATCTGCCGAAGCCATTTGCGACGAAGTCGGCGGGAAACGGGCCGGAAGAGATCAGCCGTCCGGACGGATTTGTGCCGAAGGCTCCGGAAGGATTCCATGTCAGCGTGTATGCGGAGAATTTCAAGACGCCGCGATTCCTGACAGTCGCGCCGAACGGAGATTTGTTCGTGGCGGAGGCCGGTGCGGGACGCGTGGAGATTTTGCGCGATCAGAAGCAGACGGGAACTCCGCAAGAACGAGAAACGTTTGCGAACGGGCTGAAGTACCCGTTCGGCATTGTGTTTCATGACGACTACGTCTACATCGGGAACACGAATCAGATCGTGCGCTACAAATATGATCCGAAGACTTCGAAGCGAATCGGTGAGGAAGAGAAGTTGCTGTCGGTGCCAGCCGGCGGGCATTCGACACGGACTTTGTCGATTGCGCCGGACGGAAAGCATTTGTTGATTGCGGTTGGGTCGGCCGGGAATATCGAGACAGACGATCCACCGGTGCGCGCGGCGATTACGATTTGCGATCTGGATGGAAAGAATGCACGGCTTTTTGCGACAGGACTGCGCAATCCGGTGGGATTGGCGCTGAATCCGACGACGAAAGAAGTCTGGACGTCGGTCAACGAGAGGGATGAGTTGGGAGACGATTTACCGCCGGATTATTTTACGTCGGTGAAGGATGGGGGCTTTTACGGCTGGCCATACAGCTACATCGGTTCGAATGTGGACCCGCGTGTGAAGCAGGAGCATCCGGAGTTGGTGGAGCGGGCGATCGTTCCCGACGTATTGCTGGGACCGCACGTTGCGCCGTTGCAATTTGCGTTTTATACGGGGAAGCAGTTTCCGGCTTCGTATCAGGGCGGAGCGTTTGTGGCGGAACATGGGTCGTGGAATCGCGCGAAACGTTCGGGATATCAAATTGCTTTCGTTGGATTTAAAGATGGCAAAGCCGCGGTCGACCCCGTGCCGTTTTTGACGGGATGGGTGCCTGATCCGGGCAAAGGATTGGTGTTTGGAAGGCCAGTGGGCGTGGCCGTGTTGCCGGACGGATCCTTGGTGATCTCGGACGACGGGCCGGGAATTCTTTATCGCGTGAGCTACGGAAAACAGCTCAATTGACGGTCAAGGTGAGGGAGATGGTTTGCGGCGGCAAACTTCCCGCAGTGGCCGTGACGGTGACGACGTAATTTCCTTTGGGCGTGATGAGTGGTGGCGGCGGAGGCGGCGGGGAAGAGTAGGCTCCGCCGCAGCCGGTGAACGCGGTTCCGCAAACGCAGACCAAGAAGAGCGCGAAAGCAGTGACGAAACGTGGAGCAGCGATCTTTCTCTTAGACAGAATCCACAGCAAAAGAAGCGCAGCGAACGGAGCGATTGGCGTTGGGTTGAAGCGCCAACGTTGTGGTGGAGTTATATGCAATGGTGACACCGCGGATGATGCGCCGCTGGTGGTGACTTTTGCGGTGAAGGAAACCGGATTCGCGGAGGTGACGGAGAGCGACGCAGGCGAGAGAGAGCAAGTGGCAGCGGTTGGCGCGCCTGTACACGCAATTGAAATGTTCCCGGTGAAGCCCGTGCCGGGAGTGAGCTGCAGATTGTACTGGGCGGTTTGACCAGCGGTGACGGACGCAGCGGTCGATGATTGTGGTGACGGATTGATTTGAAATGCAGTGGTGCCTGTTCCCTGGATGAAAACGGATTGCGGCGAATTGGGCGCGTCGTTGGTGAAGGTCAGGGACGCGGAGCGCGCTCCGGCGGCTTGCGGGGTGAAAGAGACGGTGACGGTGCAACTGGCGTTGATGGCGAGCGCCGCCGTGGTGCAGTTGTTGGTGGCGGAGAAATCCCCTGGATTTGCGCCGCCGAGCGCGATAGCTGAAATGTGCAAAGTCGCGGAACCGATGTTGGTCACGAGAATGGATTGTGGCGATTCGGTCGAGCCTTGGGCGATTGCGCTGAATGTCAGGCTGCCGGGGGAGAACGCAACCGATGGTGCCGGCGCAACGCCAGTGCCGGACAGAGGAATTGTTTGAGGACTTCCGGGGGCATTGTCGGAAATCGAAAGAAGAGCAGTTTCGGGTCCGACGGCGCTCGGAGAAAAAGTAATGCTGAAAGAGCAATTGGCGTTCGGAGCGAGTGCCGCCGGGCAGGTGGAACTCTGAGAAAAATCGGCGGCGTTTGTGCCGGTGATGGAAGTTGCGGCGAGATTGATTGTGAGGGTTTGATCGCCGTTGTTGACGAGGTGATCCACGAACGTGACTGGCTGGCTCTCCGTTACAGAGCCAAAACTCAGAGAAAGAGACGTGAATGCGGCGCTGGGACCGCTGATGGTTTGCGAAGCAGTTCCGGAGATTGCAATGTGCGCAGGCGAGCCGCCCGTCGAAAACGGCGAGCCGGTGATTTCGGTGAGACTGCCGTCAGTCGGACTAACCTGAAAAACGGCGATACCAGTTCCAGAGCCTGCAATGGCGTAAATGAAAGGGCCAGCGGGGTCGGCAACAGCCTGGCCCTTGAAGAACAGGCTGTTGAGCGTCGACGGAGCGATTGATAGTGGATTCGGCTGCCCGGTTGTCTGGTCGATCGAGTAAATGTTTAAGTTGCTGCCTACCAGGACATAGAGGAATCTGCCGGAACTGTCGATGAACATATTGTTTGGGAAATTTTCTGCTCCAAAATTGATGGAACCCCCAATGGTATTGCCCGTGCCGTCGAGCGGCGATATCAGACCCCAGGACAGAAAACCTTCCAGCGTGCCATTACCGACATAGAAAAACCGCGCCTGCGGATCAATGGCGGAACTGCGACCGGTGCCACCAACTCCGCTGAGATCTCCATTGAATGACAGGGAACCAGTGGATGCGTCAATGGCGTAAACGGATACGCCGCCGTTCGGTGCGCTCGTGAACAGGCTCGGGCCGTTCACGGCATACAGAAACAGTCCACGCGGATCGCTGAACATCTGCAGAGGGTCGTAGCTGAGGTTGTCGACTGTGCGTTGCGAGGTAGGAGTAAGGTTCAGGTTGGCGGCGTCAATCTCAAACGAGAAAATAGCACTTTCCATGGAGACGTCGCCGTTCCCATACCCCACATAAAGATACTTTCCCGATTTTTCAGTTGCCAAGGACACCGGTTGGGATGGCGTGAGTCCCATGATGTTGACGCTGCTCGCGCTGAAGGGCGAGGTTGGAACTTCGGTGAGCGCTCCGGTGGAGGAGATTTGGAACATCGAGATGCTATTCGAGTTGGGATTGAGGACGAACAGGAAGCGGCCCAAGGCGTCCACGGCGAGGCTGCCGCCTTCCACTCGATCGGAAAATGGAGAGCCTGCGATGCTGCTGAGCGAACCGTTCTGGCCGTTTTTCGCCAAGGCTGCGAGAGTGGAGGTTGTGGGTGGTGCGTTTGGAACGTTTGCGTAAACGTATTGTTGCGAAGACGATTGAGCCGGCGTGATGCTAGGCAGAAAGAGTCCGAGCAGAAAGAAACAAACCAGCGCGACGCACGAGTGCGCGCGAATCCCAAGACGGAGCATGGCGCAGTACATGGCCTACGAACTTTCCCGGCCGGTGCAAACGGCTCGTTTGTTCGGTTCTGAGAGGGAACCAGCTACCGAGATAAATGTAGACCGCAAGGCGGTGGGCGTCAATAAAAGTTAGCGAAAAAGGCAAGGTTGAAGTGCGGTTAAACTGTGGAGGTTTCTGTTCCAAAATGGAACAGAATGTGGACATTCGGCGTTTACAGGACGTTCATGCGGCTGTAACACAGAGCGATTTAAGCTGCGAGGCTTATGCAACCTGTAAAGCTAGAGATTCAACTGGAAGAAAACCTCAATGGCAAACCGTCCGTGGCAAAACTGGACGGCAAATTGGCGCTGGAGACGGTGAGCCAGTTTTTACAAACGATGCGGCCGAACGCGGCGCCGAACCTAGTCCTGGACATGAGCGGGGTGGCGTTTTTGGATTCGGCGGGAGTCGGCGCGCTGGTGCAATTGTTCGTTCACCGGCGGAATCAGAGCCAAAAATTTGCCCTGGCCGCACTGACGCCGCAAGGCCTGGCGGTAATGCAAGTGGCTGGGTTATTGAAGCTGATGCCTGTGTTTGGGACGGTTGCCGAAGCTTCCCAGCTTTGAAACTAAGCCTGTTCCGACTTTAGAATTCTCACTAGTTCCGCAGCGGCGTGAGGCAAGCGCGCGCCGCGGCGCGACACGAGATAGACGTGTCGCGGAAGATTGAGTTGTCGCACTTTCACTTCTTTCATCCAACCGTGGTCAATTTCCCAGGCGACGCACATGCGCGGAACGATTGCGACGCCCATTCCCATCTGAACAAAGCGCTTGATACTTTCGATGGTGGGCATTTCCGTGGGCATATTGAGCGCGGTGCGATTGCGCGCGAAGAGTTCAATGACGCGGCGGCGGAAGGGTGATTCCACGATGTGCGCTATGAAGGACTCATTGCCGAGATCGGCTACGTCTACTTCTTTGCGCTTGGCAAGCGGATGCTTTGGCGGAACGACCAGCGTCAGCTCGTCCTTCACAATTTCGGTGGCTTGCAATTGCGGATCGCGAGGAATGTAGGAGACAGCGCCGAGATCGAGGCGATAGTTGAGGACTTCGTGCGGAATGTCGCGTGAAAACATGCGATGGACGCGAATCTGAATTCCGGGATGAAGTTCGCGGAATTTGGCGATGGCGGGCATCAGGGCGTGAATCGAGCTTTCGTTGACGCCCAGCGATAGTTCGCCGCGTTGGAGGCCTTCGAGTTCGCTAAGGCCCTTTTTCACTTCGTCACGAAGATTGATGAGCCGCTCGGCGTAGTCTTTTAAGAGTGTGCCGGCGTCGGTGAGGCGAACCGGCCGCGCACCGCGGACGAAGAGGCGTTGTCCGAGATCGTCTTCCAGCTTGCGGATGGCGAGACTGACTGCCGGTTGGGTGCGGTAGAGGCGTTCGGCAGCGCGGGAGAAGCTGCCTTCTCGTGCGACGGTCAAGAAGACTTGGAGTTCGCTGAGGTCCATTTCAAGTGCCCGAGGGTATTATAAGACAGGATTATCAAATGCAGAACAAAGATAAATTTGACCAGAGGGTGCCTGTTCTGCGTTACTTACCTTGAGGGACAGTCCATGGACGTAGTGCGCATCTTCGATACGACCCTGCGTGACGGCGAACAGTCACCCGGCTTTTCGATGAATACGGAAGAAAAGATCCGTATGGCGAAGCAATTGGCCGCGCTGAAAGTGGACATAATTGAAGCGGGCTTCCCGATTTCGTCGAAAGGCGACCTGGAAGCAGTGCAGGCAGTCGCGAAAGAAGTGCGCGACGTGCCCATCGCAGCGCTGGCGCGGGCGAAGAAGCACGATATCGACGCTGCGGTGGAAGCGCTGAAGCCGGCGGCGGCTTCGCGGCTGCATGTTTTTCTGGCGACTTCGGATTTGCACCTCCAAGTGAAGCTGAACATGACGCGCGAGCAGGCGCTCGAAGCGATTGGTTCGATGATCCGGTACGGGCGAAACTCGGTGGGCGAGGTGGAATTTTCTGCTGAGGATGCGGGGCGGACGGACATCGACTATCTCTGCCTGGTGTGCAAGACAGCAGTGGAAGCGGGCGCAACGATCTTGAATTTGCCGGACACGGTGGGTTATGCGGTGCCGGAAGAGTACGGCGAGATGTTTCGCCGGGTGCGCGAATATCTGGGCGATTCGCCGAAAGTGACTTTGAGCGCGCACTGCCACGACGATTTGGGATTGGCCGTGGCGAATTCGCTGGCAGCAGTGCGGGCGGGTGTGCGGCAGATTGAATGTACGGTGAATGGAATCGGCGAGCGGGCGGGAAACGCTTCGCTGGAAGAGATTGCCGTTTCGTTGGCAGTGCGCAAGGAAAGCTTTGGCGCGAAGACCAACATCGAACTGAGCCAGCTCTTCCCGGCGAGCCGTTTGCTCACCGAAATTACCGGCGCACAAGTGGCCCCGAACAAAGCGGTTGTCGGCGCGAATGCGTTCGCGCATGAAGCTGGGATTCACCAGGACGGCATCATCAAAAATCCACTGACCTACGAAATTATTTCACCGGAATCGGTGGGCGTGCCTTCGCGGTCGCTGGTGTTGGGGAAACACTCGGGTCGGAACGCATTGCGGACGACGCTGAAAGATTTGGGATACGATGCAACGGACGCGGAGCTAGCGGAAGTCTATCGCCGCGTGACAGCGCTTGCCGATCAATCGAAGACGGTGCGGATGCGGGATATCGTGGGTATTGCGCATGAAGTGATACGCCGCGGCGCGGGGCCGATTGCCGCGGAAGCGACTTCGGCGGCGTAAACTAGCAGTTCCGGTGCAGTGTCGGCCGCAAGCTTTCAGATTTCTCGGGGAACTCCATGAAAAAGACCATCGTGCTGCTGCCGGGGGACGGCATCGGCCCGGAAGTGACGCGCGCTGCGGCGACCGTGCTGCGGGAATGCGGGCACGAATTCCATCATCAATTTGAGTTTGAAGAACATCCGGTTGGCGGTGCGGCGATCGATGTGACGGGGACTCCGCTGCCGAACGCGACGCTCGATGCATGCAACAAAGCGGACGGTGTTTTTCTTGGCGCAGTTGGCGGCCCGAAGTGGGATTCGTTGCCGCTGGGAAAACGGCCCGAGAGTGGACTGCTGGCACTGCGACAAGGCATGGGTTTGTACGTGAATGTGCGGCCGGTCAAGGTGCTGGAGCCGTTGCGCGGAATGTCGCCGCTAAAGCCGGAGCGCTTGGGCGACCTGGACATTGAAATTGTGCGAGAGTTGGCTGGCGGAATTTATTTTGGTGAGCGGGGCAACACCAGCGAAGGTGGCAAAGAGCGCGCCTGGGACACGGAGTCGTACTCCGCTGCGGAAGTGGAACGGATCGCGAAGTTTGCTTACGCGCGTGCGGAGAACCGTTCGCGGCGGCTCTGTTCGGTGGATAAGGCCAACGTGCTGGCGAGTTCACAGCTTTGGCGGCGAACTGTGACAGCCCTGAGCGCGGCACATTCATCGGTGACGCTCGAGCACATGTACGTGGACAATGCGGCCATGCAGTTGACGCTGAAACCGTCGCAATTTGATGTGATGCTGACGAGCAATATGTTCGGCGACATCTTGAGCGACGCAGCCGCGGCGCTGGTCGGGTCGATCGGGTTGATTCCTTCGGCGAGTTTTGGAGCGGGCGCGCCGCTCTTCGAACCGATTCACGGCTCGGCGCCTTCTCTTGCGGGAACGGACTCTGCGAATCCGATTGGTTCGATCCTGAGCGCGACGATGATGCTGCGCGATGCGTTTGGATTGTCGCTTGAGGCGGATTGGGTGGAGCAGTCGGTGGTCCGTGTGCTGCAGGGAGGTTATCGCACTCCGGATCTCGCGACCGCTGGCTCGAAAAAAGTTGGCACGGCGGGATTCATGGAAGTTCTACACGTTGAGATGCAACGCACGCTGGAGCATGCGGAACGCTACGGTTGGGGCGTCTGAGTCGCTTCGTTATCCCTTGCAAAATCAATCGGTTGAGTAGAGAATCTGGGGCTTCCGAGGTCCCCGGAATGCGTTGGTTGCGTCTATTTCTGCTTGGTGTCGCGTCCGTCTATCCACTTTATTGGACCGCGCAGTTCGTTCTGTTTTTTCTTCCAGCGGCAATGCGTTCCGTTTGCTTTCAAGTTCCTTTGCAGGTTGTGGATATTTCCTATATGCAGGCGACCGCGATCAATCCGGGGCTGGAGGCGCTACCCCTGGGAATCGAATCGCTGCTAGTTGCGCTGCTGTTTTCTCTCATGATTTGGTATTTGCGCGGGGACCAGTTCTTAACCGGTGGCCTGGCGATTGTGATTTTGGGGCAATCCGCGCTGATGCCATTTCTCCACCAACTATTTTTGCCAGCCCGCTCTGCGCCGCTCACGTTTTCCGGTTTGGTAGTTTCGCTCGGAATCATCTGTTTCGGGCTATATCGGATTCTACGGAGAACGGGAAGCGCTGACTTTTTGGACCGGCTGGCGTTGTTGAGTTTGCTTGCAGTGCTTCCTCAGGCTGTGCTGTGGCTTGTTTTTCGAATCAGATATCCGTTCTTCGGAACAAAGTTTCTCGTGATGCTCTTGTTGCCGCTTTACATCGGCGCGCTGATTGTTTCCGTGTTGCCGCCGAACATTCGGCACGGTTTTACGACCGGTACGCGGGGGCCGGTCCCGCTCGTGGAGATCTTCGCGAGTCTAATTGTTGCCACGCTGCTGTTTGCGGCGATCGGCATGACCACGCGCTCCGGCGAACGCCAGCTCGTGATTGCGACAAGCACGCCGGTTACGCGGAATGCTGGCTAGCGTCCAAGGTGGTTCGGTCTGAATTTCGACCCCTTGTGCCACGACCGATGAGACTCAAGCTCGATCATTCCCGTAGTTCCCGTTGCCTTGCGGGAACCCCATTGGAATGATATTTTTCCAATGGACCGGCGAGGGGAGCCGCTTTCAGCAGAGCGAAGGCGCGGTGCCGTCGAGGGCATCGCAGACGAGCGGATCTCGCCGGAGCAGTCGTCCCATATGTTCCAGACCTAGACAGGTGCGATCACACTTCAATCACGGCAGTTCAGAGTGTGTCGGGGCGCATTTTTTTCGCGGGTAAAGCCAGGCCAGGAATGCCGAATCTCGTTATACAAGACAAAGGAAAGCAGCCGAATGATAACGCGGCGACGCCGGTCTATTGGCGCGTGGAAGGCTCTTTATTGGAGTTAAGTGCGCTGTGGCAAGTCGGGTTTTTCACCTGGCATGGGCAGAGTTTTGCTGAACGCTGGAAGCGTCGCGCCAGCATGGCGGCGATGGTATTGCTTCGGCCAGTCGCTTACGTTGCTGGCCGAACATTTGCGACGCGACTGCTGTATGCGCTTTTGCGCGGTGTGACGCGCGACCGGCTGGATTTGCTAGGGGAAGAATACTTTCAGTATTTTCTAAAGCCGAAACTGCGGAAGGCTGCAGTTGAAAAACTACAGGCGAGCCTTGCGGCTGGAGAGAACATCGTTTTGGTCGGGCAGTCGCTCGACCACGTCTTGCGCCCGCTGGCAGTTCATCTTGGTGTCGAGAATTTTGTTTCGAATCGGCTTGAGTTTCGCGATGGCGTCGCGACTGGGCGTTTGCTGAAGCCGATCGTGCGGCCGCGTGGGCCGCTGGCCTGGGTTGCGAGCGGTTCAGTGGACGGCCGGCTGGCAACAGAAAAACTCGTTTCGAACATGGGTTGGAAGGACGCGAACGATGCCGTCGCGGCGACACAGACTTCGGCGCGACCGGTCATATCGCTCACGCGAAATGTGGTTTTATATGGTGGCGTGCCGCGGGTGGAGCGACTTTCTGTTCGGGAATCGCTCAGCGGCAAGCACTTGATGCTGATTGGCGTGACCGGTTTCATCGGCAAAGTCTGGATGGTTGAGCTGCTGCAGCAGATTCCCGACATTCGGAAGATTACGTTGTTGATTCGGCGCAACCGTACCACGACGGCCCAGCGGCGCTTCGAAAAAATTGTGGAAGAATCACCAACATTCGATCCGCTGCAGGAAATTTACGGGAGCGGACTGGGACAGTTTTTGAAAGAGAAAGTGGAAGTTGTGGAAGGCGACGTAAGCGCGCCGGGACTTGGTTTGGAAGCCGCGACGCGCGAACGGTTGGCGAAGTCGCTTGATCTTGTTGTGAACAGTGCCGGCTTGACGGATTTCAACCCGGACTTGCGCGATGCGCTTGCGTCGAACGTTGATTCGACCCTGAATCTCGTGGAATTTTTGCGTTCTTCGGATCACGCGGCGCTGATGCACCTTTCAACCTGTTATGTGGTCGGCAAGCGCGATGGCCGCGTGCCGGAAGAATTGAGCGAAAACTACAATCCCGCGGGCGATCCGCGCTTTGATTCTGAACGGGAAATTGAGTCAATGCGAACTCTGATTCGGAGCGTCGAGGAGCGTGCACAAGGGAATGAATTGGCGCGTGCGTTGCGGCGGCAGGCTTTGGGGAAAGGCGCGGACGAATCGAAGGTTGAGGCAAAAGAACTCGAAGGAGTTGTTCGGCGCAATCGCCTGCGTTGGGAGCGCAATCGTCTGGTGCGCGCGGGAATGAAGCGGGCCCAGCGGCTTGGTTGGCCGAATACCTATACGTTTACGAAGAGTCTTGGTGAAGCGATTCTGGCGCGACGCGGTAAGGATCTGCCAGTCGCCGTGGTCCGGCCGTCGATTGTGGAGAGTTCGACGCGGACTCCGTTTTCGGGCTGGAATGAAGGGATCAACACTTCCGGGCCGCTGTCGTATTTGCTCGGGACGAATTTCCGGCAACTCCCGTCGAACGAAAAAAAGTGCCTCGATGTAATTCCAGTCGATATGGTTTGCCGCGGCATGACGTTGATCGCCGCGGCGCTCGTGCAACGCAAGAACGCGCGGATGTACCAGCTCGCGACCTCCGGTATCACGCCGTGCAATATGGGCCGCAGCATTGAATTGACCGGCCTGGCGCACCGGAAGCACTACAAAACGCAGCAGGGAATCGACCATTGGTTGAAAGTAAAGTTCGAGACGATTCCCGTTTCAAAACAGCGATATGAGAGACTCTCGATTCCGATGCAGAAGGCGGTTGTGAGCGGAATCAACCGCGCCGCTGGAGTTTTGCGTTTCAAGAAGTCGCCGCTCGCGAAGGCCGAACGCGATTTGAATCGCGCAGAAAAGCTGATCGAATTGTACGAGCCGTTCATTCTCCACAACGAGCACGTGTTTGAATGCGAGAACGCGCGATTGTTGACCGCGGCGCTGACTCCCGAAGAACACAAGTTATTCGCGTTCGATCCGGAAACGATTGACTGGTGGGATTACTGGATCAACGTTCACATCCCCGCGTTGCGCCGCTGGTGCTATCCGCTGATGGAAGGCCGCCCACTGGAATCGCGCCCCGCGCGCCAGATCGATTGGGGCAATGAGCCGATGGCCGCCGCGGCTCTTTCCGGCACAGGACAGAGCGCCTAATCCAATGGCAATTTTTCTTACCGGCTCGACCGGATATTTGGGCAGCTATCTTGCCGCGGGACTTTTCACCGGCCACCGTGATTCGCTGAATCTTCTGGTGCGGGCAAAAAGCGATCAGGAAGCGCGCGAGCGATTGTGGCAGTCGCTGCAACTCCATCTGGATTTCGAAGAGTTTCGCGAATATATTTCGAGCCGCGTACGAATCTTTCGCGGTGATTTGACCGCCGAGCGATTCGGTCTTTCTGGCGATGATTACCGGCAGTTGGTAGAGACCACGGATTCTCTGATTCACTGCGCCGCTTCACTGAATCGTAAGTCGGAAAAGCAGTGCCTCAACGTAAATCTGCGTGGATCGCTCGAAGTAATTCAATTGGCGCGCAGGATTCAGGATCATCATGGCTTGCGGCGCTATTCGCATGTTTCGACGGTCGCTGTGGCCGGAACGCGACAAGATGAAGTCGTGCGGGAAGACGAATCGATCGACTGGTCGCGCTCAGACTATGATCCCTATGCGCGAACGAAAAAATTTTGCGAACACATGGTGCATCAATTGCTCCCGGATGTAACCCGAACGATTTTTCGTCCGGCGATAGTTCTGGGCGACAGCCGCAAACCGGAGACGACACAGTTCGACATGGTGCAGGCATTCAGCGTGCTGGCGAGTTTGCCCGTCCTTCCGCTGCGGCCGGACGACCGCATCGATATTGTTCCGGCGGACTATGTGGGTAAGGCGATCGTGGCGATTCATCAGAAGGACTCGCCTGCACACAACACGTACCATCTGTCGTCAGGAACGGGTTCCCAGACCTATCGCGAATTGACCGACGCCATTGCAAAAGAAGGCGGGGGGCGGAAACCGATGTATGTTTCGTCGCTTGGATCGCCGTTTTCGGGCACGGTGAACTGGCTTGCGCGGAAGAAGAGCGATATTGGCAGAGGCGCCTCACTCTTGAAAGTTTTTTGGCCTTATTTGACGTGGAACACAGTGTTCGATAATTCGCGAGTCATTGCAGAATTGGACGGGGAAGAGCCGGCCAAGTTTTCGGCGTACGCATATCCGCTGCTGCGGTTCAGCCGCACGAATAGGTTTCGATATCCGGCAAGGCCGTGGCCGGCGGAAAGTGCAGTGGCGAAAAGCGCGAGCGGGAGTTCTGTGGGATGACGGATTTTCTACTTGTGGTGTGGGTGAGCGCGCTGATCGAATTGACGCGCTTGCAATGGATGCTCGGTGGCGGGCGGCGCTGGCAGCCGGGTGAAAAGCTGCGGCTGCTCTTTGCCGGCTATAACGGCACGCGCAACACTGGCTCGGACGTGCGAGTGAACGAAATGCTGCGCCAGATACGCCATGTGTTGGGCGCTGAGAACACTGAATTCAGCGTGATGACGCAGAGTTTCGACCGTACGAAAGGGTATTTCGAAGGAACAAAGCAGGTTTTTCTCCCGGATATGTTTCCGCCATTCCTCTATCGCGAAACGCGCAAGAATCACGGAGTAATCGCCTGCGAAGGTTCGATGTTCAAAAGCAAATTCGCAAACGCGTTGACGACGATGATGATCGGCTCACTTGGATTCGCATCCTCCGAGAACAAACTATCGGTGGGTTACGGCGCGGAAGCCGGGCACATGGATTCGCTCATCGAAAACATGTGTGCGAAATATGTCCGCGATTCGCTCGTAATTACACGCAATCCGGAATCGCAGACGGTGTTGGGCAAGTTGGGAATTTCGACGGAACTCGGTACCGATACGGCCTGGACGTTCGAACCGCATCCCGATGCATACGGCCGGAAGGCACTCCGCGAAGCGGGTTGGGACGAAAAGACGCCGGTGCTCGTGCTTTGTCCGATTCATCCATTTGTGTGGCCGGTGAAGGCTTCCCTTGCGAAGTATGTCGCCCGCGTGACAACGGGCGCCTACAAAGACAGCCAGTACCGCACTGTCTATTTCCACGAGTCGGGCTCGGAAGTCGATCGCAAATATAAGAAATACATCCAGGGCTACGTGGAAGCGACGAAAGCATTTCAACAGAAGCACCGCGTGTTCACGGTGCTTGTTGCGATGGAACGCCTCGATGCGGTCGCCTGCCGCGACATCGCCACGGAAATACCCGGGACGCCGATCTTTACATCAGACGAGTACGACATGTTCCAGATCGTTTCGATCTTGCGGCAATGCACTTACATGGTTTCTTCGCGCTATCACGGCATTGTGACTTGCATGCCGAGCCTGGTCGCGTCGGCTGGCGTGACCATGGACGAGCGCATTCGCAACCTCATGAAAGAACGAGGACACCAGCACCTGTTCCTTACGGTGGACGATCCGGATTTGGGGCCGAAGCTGTTGCAGGCCATGGAGACGCTGGTTGTGGAAGCAGATTCTGTTCGCGACGGGATTGCCCGCACCGTCGTTGGCAATCTGAAAGTGATGGCGAGGATGGGTACGATTCTGGAGGACGTTGTACGCCGCCAATATCCGGAATTCCCGATGCGCTCCGGAGTTCGCAGCTGGGAAGAGTATCTTCCTCCGCTGAATGAGACCCTTGTTCAGCTTGCTGGGCGCTACGACACTTCAGAGGCGACGATGACTGCCGCACGATAAGCTCCGATGCCGAATTTTCTCGAAACGATTTTCAGCCAATTGCAACGGTCCGCCGACCGTGTCGTACTGCTTGAAATTCATGGCGAGAAGATTGTTTCGGTCACGGGAAAAGAACTTTTGGAGCGCGTACAGCGGGCACGGACGTTTCTTCGCAACACGGGCATTCAGCCGGGTGACCGCTGCGCAGTACTTGGGGCAAATTCGATCGAGTGGATCGCATGCGATCTCGCGTTGATGGCGGAGAAGGCGATTGTCGTGCCGCTGTACTCGCGTCAAGCCGCGAGCGATCTGGTTGGTATGCTCAAAGATTGCGAGCCGCGACTGCTTCTCACGGGGAATGAGGTGTTGGGCGCGGCGGTTGCCAGCGTCTGGCCGACTGGACCACGGCAAGCATTGTTCGCCGACGTGATTCGCGCCAATTCGCCCGCGGCCCAACTCAGTACTTCGCCTCTGCCGCGAACCGACGCGGATCTCGTCACCATCATCTACACATCTGGAACTTCAGGGGAGCCGAAGGGTGTTTGCCTGACGACCGCCAATCTCACGCACATGATTGCATGTACGACCGGGCGGCTCGAACAATTGATGGCGGGACGGCGTGAACCGGATCGTATCTTTCACTATTTACCGATGAATTTTGCCGCATCGTGGATTGTGATGCTTTCGGCGTTGACTCGTGAGACTGAATTCACTCTCTCGACGGATTTGAACAAGCTCGCCGACGAGATTCGCATCGCGGCTCCGAATTATTTCTTGAACGTCCCAACTTTGTTGGAGCGTGTCCGCCGGGGTGTGGAAGAGAATATCGCCAAGCAGGCCGCGCCAATTCGCAATCTCTATGCGCGCGCCAGGGAATCGTGGCAGCGCCAGCACGCGGGTCGAAAGCGAATGTTTGACGGCGTGTGGATTCGCCTCGGCAATCTGCTCATCTTCGGGAAAATCCGGGCGCGGTTCGGTTCCCACCTCATGGCGCTCATCTGCGGTTCTGCTCCGCTTGCGCCGGAGACACAGCAGTTCTTCCTGATGCTCGGCATACCGGTCATGCAGGGCTATGGCCTTACCGAGACGACTGGAATCTGCACGCTCGATGATCCGTGTATCCCCGTCGAACCGGGCAGAGTTGGACAGGCTGTCCCCGGAATAGAAATGCGCATCGGCGACAATGAAGAAATATTGGTGCGCGGCCCGAATGTTTTTGCCGGTTACTGGAATCGTCCCGCAGAGACCGCAAAGGTGATGCAAGAGGGCTGGTTCCACACCGGGGATCAAGGGGAGGTGAATGTTGGCGGCAACTGGCGGATCGTCGGGCGTATCAAGAATTTGATCATCCTTAATTCCGGGCATAACATTGCGCCCGAACCGATCGAAGATCGCTTGTTGCAGCTTTTGCCGGCGGCTCAGCAAGTTGTTCTGGTCGGAAATGGCAAGGGCTACCTCTGTGCGCTCGTCACGGGAATTGTGTCCAGCGACGCCGTGCAAATCGCGCTTGACGCTATGAACACCGAATTACCGCACTATCGCCAGATTCGAAATTTTGTCGTGCTGCGCGATGTTTTTTCCGCAGAGAACGGTATGCTCACGGCAAATGGCAAGCTGCGCAGGGATGCTATCAATCTGCGCTTCGCGCCGGAGATCAGCGCCATGTACGGAAGGAAAGCGACGGCATGAAGAGTTTCGTGGGCAAGGCCCTACGTTGGGAATGGCGCGACGCCGTCGTCGATTTGACGCTCGACCGCGAACCCGCCAATGAGATAGGCACGATTTTGCTTGGCGAACTGGAACAATTCGTTGCTGCCATGAAGACATTTGAAGCCGAGACCGCGGTGTGTATCATCGCTAGCGCGCAGAAGCGTGGATTTTCCGCGGGAGCGGATTTGCGCGAGTTGTATCGCGGTGCGATTGCGCTTCCGGAAAAAGAGCGCAACGCGGGAGTCCGCGATTTTGTGGAGCGCTGCCACAGAGTTGCCAATGCGATCGATGCAGCGCCCTTCGTCACCATTGCGGCAGTTCATGGTGTCTGTTTCGGCGGGGGGCTCGAGCTTGCGCTCACCTGCGACATTATCGTGGCGGACAAAATGGCGCGCTTCGCGTTTCCAGAATTGCGTCTCGGGCTGATTCCGGGTTTTGGCGGAATTCCGCGGCTCAAGCGCGACCTCGGCAACGGTTTCGTCCGGGATCTTCTGTTCACTGGCCGTAGCGTCAACGCCGCTCGTGCGCAGGCAGCAGGTTTGGTGGCGCAACTTGCCGGCGAAGGCGAGGCGCTGAAGGTTGCCCGCGCGACCGCCGCGCAGATCACTAAATTTGATTCCACCACACGCGCGACGGCAAAGAAATTTCTTAAGCCGATTCCGTACGCCGAACTTAAGGAAGAGATCGAGCTTTTCTGCCAGTTGTTCGAGCGGCCAGCCGTCTTGGCGGCGCTGAAGAAGTTCGTCGAGTCGACCGATGCCATGCCGTATCTCCCTTAGACGTAACTGGCCACTGGAATGAAGATTCTCTCGCTGGATCACGTTCAACTGGCCATGCCACCCGGCGAAGAAGACCGTGCACGCGCTTTCTATCGCGATGTTCTGGGTATGACGGAAACTCTTAAGCCGGAGTGCTTGGCTGGACGAGGTGGGTGTTGGTTTTCGTCGGGATCTACACACATTCATCTTGGCGTTGAGGTGGATTTCCGTCCGGCGCTCAAAGCCCATCCGGCGTTGGTGGTGGAAGGTTTGGATGAGATTCTCGCCGGATGTAAGAAGGCGGGACTTCCATCAAAGCCCGACGCTTCCATCGACGGGCGACGGCGCGTTCACGTCTTTGACTTCTTTGGCAACCGGATCGAATTGATCGAGTCGGCTTAGTTTGCCTGCTATCTGCAATTTTTGTTCTGCGTGGCGGAATGATAGATTTATAGATATATGCGAAATCTCGACCAAACGACGCAGGAAGTAATCGATCTGGCGACCCGGCATTTCAAAGTGCCTTCCGGCACGCTCGCGGCATCGGACGATTTTTTCAAGAAACTTGGAATCGACAGTCTACAGGCGCTCGAACTTCTTTCGCGTCTGGAAAATCACTTCGGCATTGAACTGCCGGACTACGAAGTACAGGGCGTAAGCGACTTTCGCACGCTCGCCGAACGGATTCAATCCCGCCTTTAATGCTGGACCTTTCCCAATATCAGTCGGTCGGTGCGGCGCTCAAGGATGCATTGACCACCTATGCTCAAGAGACTTGCTTGATCGAGGCTGATCGCGACCGGGAAAAAGAGCGCCTTACCTACCGCGATTTTCAGAATCGCGCTCATCCTTTGGCTCGAGCGTTACAAGATGTCGGATTTGCTGCCGCGGATCGCGCCAGCATCGTCATGACAAATCAATCCAAGTGGCTTATATCGGCATACGCCGTTTTTTTTACCGGCGGCGTGCTCGTGCCTCTCGATTACAAATTGACGCCGGCTGAGCATTGGCAGTTGCTAAAGCACTCAGGTGCGAAGGTTCTCATCACGGAATATCCTATTTGGCGGCAGCTGAGCGGCGCTCCCGAGCGCGCGGCTGCCGAAAACGTAAAACTCATTCTCGTGACCGAAGCGCCACCGAAAGCGGACCTTGACGGTGCGAAACGATGGGAAGACTTTCGCGGCGCCGCCGAGCCTGTGTTCGCTCCGCGAACTCGGAAAGACGTTGCGTGCATCGTCTATTCGTCGGGAACCGGTGGCCGTCCCAAGGGCTGCATGATGACGCACGAAAATTATCTCGAGCAGTGCGTCGCGCTCACGTCGCTTTATCCCTTCTGGCCCGGTGTGCGGTATCTCAGCATTCTTCCCACGAACCACGCGATCGATTTTATGGTTGGCTTTTTTGGCCCTTTCACTTGCGGAGCCTGCGTCGTCCATCTTCGGACGCTCCGCCCAGAGTTTGTGCGAGACGCTTTCCCAAAATACAAAATCACCTACGTAAGTCTCGTGCCCCTTGTGCTGAAGAATTTGCAGAAGGGCCTGCAAGCCCGCTTCGACGAGCTGCCGCCGGGCAAAAGGAAGATTTTCGATTTTCTCGTCGCTGTGAACAAAGCCTTCACCAAAAACAAGCCGCGGCTCCGTCTCAGTCGCAAACTGCTCGGTCAGGTCCACGCTGCTTTTGGTGGTGAACTGCGCGCCATCATCGTCGGCGGCGCGTTCACAGAACCGCAGACGCTGCAATTTTTCTACGATCTCGGCATTCCCGTCGCGAACGGATACGGTCTGACCGAAGCGGGCACCGCCATCACCGTCAACGATTTACATCCCTTTCGAGCGGACACCGTCGGCAAACCCCTTCCCGGCATGGAAGTGAAAATCGTGAATCCCGCAGCCGATGGTGTCGGCGAAGTCTGGGTGCGTAGCAAAACTATCATGGCCGGCTATCTGAACGATCCGGAACAGACTGCCGATGTTTTCTCCGACGGCTGGCTCAAGACGGGCGACCTCGGCCGTTTCGATTCCACTGGCCACTTGCTGCTTTCCGGCCGCAAGAAAAATATGATCGTCACCGAGGAAGGGAAGAATATCTATCCCGAGGATATCGAAACGGTGTTCGAGAGCCTGGCCGTGAAGGAATTCTGTGTGTTCGCCGCAAATTACGTTTGGCCGAAGCGCTCGATGGTCGGTGAACAATTAATCCTCGCGCTGCATCTCGAAAATGGCCAAAGTTACACCGACGCGCTTCGCAATGACATCATTGCGCGCAATAATCGTTTGTTGAACTACAAGCGCGTCCACGGCGTCGTGCTCCTTGACGAAGACTTCCCTCGCACTGCTTCACTCAAAATAAAGAGGAACATCCTTGCCGAACGGCTCGCCCAACTCGACCGTTCCTCTGCGATACTTCCTTTGTAGCCATGTCCCCGCAAGAAGAGCGCTTTCTCGCCATCGTGAATCCCGCGGCGGGCGGCGGCAAATCCGCCAAGCTCGCGGGCGCCGCGCTCGATCGGTTGCGCACGAGTGGGTTGAGTGTGGACGTGATCGCCACCACCTGCAAAGGCCACGCCGTCGAACTCGCCGCAGAGGCATACGCGCAAGGCTACCGCCGCTTCATCGCCGTCGGCGGAGATGGCACGGCGCACGAAATTCTAAACGGCCTCTTCGGTCGCGCCAAAGCGCAGGAGCGCGTCTCGCTCGGGTTTCTGCCGCTCGGCACTGGCAATTCGTTTTTGCGCGACTTTGCGAAAGACGGTGCTGACGCATCGTTAAATGCGTTGCTGGAAGCCCGCACCCGCCCCGTGGATCTCGTCCGCTTGACTCATGCTGCGGGAGAAGTCTATTCACTCAATATTTTGAGTCTTGGCTTCACGGCTGATGTTGGTGCTCTCACGAATCGATACTTCAAACCGCTCGGCCCCCTTGGGTATCTGCTCGGTGTATTCGTGCGCGTCGCTCAACTTCGTCGCCGCTCTTTTACGCTGCGTTGCGATGAAGATGTCGAATGGGATGATCGCCGCGCGCTCTTTCTTACGTTCAGCAACAGCAAATATACTGGCGGGACGATGCTCATCGCGCCCGATGCCGATTCGACCGACGGCTTTATCGAATTTGTCCGCTGGGGCCCGATTTCACGCCTGGGCCTGTTGCGAACGCTGCCGCGCCTTTACGACGGCACTCACACGCAGCATCCGCTTGCTTCCCGCCGTGCCGTGCGCCACGTCGAGTTTAATTTGCCTGTGCCGGTAGATGTTCTGATTGACGGCGAAATAGCCACGCTGGAGTGCAAGTCGATCGATATTCTTCCCGCCGCGGTGGATGTATTCGTATGAAACGCGCTTGGCTCACGGTTCGAAGCGCACTGTTGTGGGCCGTCAGCCTGCTGCACTTCGCCATCTCCGTTCCTATTCTTGTTGTGCTGGCATTTGTCTTCGATCCCCGGAAACACGATTGGCTGCAGCGCGCGTTTTGCCGCCGCATCATTTTTTTCGCTGGTACCCGAGTAAAGGCCGCAATGTCGCCGGGTTTCGATCCGCATCGTACGTGCATTTTTATTTCGAACCACGTTAACCTCTTCGATCCTTTCGCGCTCTATTGCGCGATCCCGCAATTCACGCGTGGCTGGGAACTCGAATCCCATTTCAAAATTCCGATTTACGGCTTGCTGATGAAGCGCTTTGGCAACGTGCCGGTGCCGGATGTGCGCCGCCCCTCGGATTTAAAACGCATGTGGCGAATGACGAAAGATGCGATCGACGGTGGCATGAGCCTCATCGTTTTTCCGGAAGGGAAGCGCACGCGCGATGGCCGCGTGGACGAATTCGAAGTCGGCGCGTTCCGCTTGGCCCAGCAACTCGGCATTCCTCTAGTTCCCGTAAGTCTCGTTGGTTCGTTTCAGCATCACGCCACCGGCAATTGGATGTTTTGGCCAGCCGAAATCATCGTGCATCTCCACGACACTATCGAAACATCCAAAATGTCCAAGGAAGACGTCCCCGCTTTACGCGACAAGATTCACGCCATCGTCAGCGCTCCGGTGGATGCTGCTTTGGGTCGAAGCGCAAGTCAGAAGGAAGAATTGCAAAGCGAAGAAGCTACAGGCTGACTTTAATTCCCGGCAGCGTGCGCCCCGCTCTGGTTTCCTGCCACGTGTACACGATTCGGTGAATCACGGTCAGCGTCGAAATCACCGCAATCACCCATAGCACTCCCGCCATGCGGTTAAACATTCCACCAATGATAAGAAGGACGAGCCTCTCCGGCCGCTCCATGAATCCCACTTTGCAGAGCGGGATCAGCGACTCCGCTCGCGCTCGCGCGTAGCTGACCATCACCGAACCCGCCGTCGCCACTGCCGCCAGAACGACGTACGGCGTCCGTCCGCTCACCGAGTAGTACACGAGCAGGCCCATGTAGAGCGCCATGTCCGCATAGCGGTCGAGAGTCGAATCGTAGAACGCGCCAAAGGCAGTAACCCGGTTCTGCCGCCGCGCCACTTGACCGTCCAGCATGTCCAGAAAGCCCGCTAGGAAAATAATGATCGCGCCCGTCCGGAATCGTCCCACGGCAAACATCACCGCCGCCCCGAAATTCACCACGAGGCCCAAAAAAGTCAGTACGTTGGGATTAATTCCCGTCGCGGCAATGCCGCCGACGATTCGGTCGAGCAGCCATTTCCCGCCGGTGCCGATTGCTCCGGTAAAAGTCGCCATGCGGCGCTAGACGCTCTCCTGATTTCGAAATGGTGGGCGAATCCTTCAAAATCCTACACTACGGGCCGCGTGGCGGCAAATTTGCGATCGCTGCTATTCAAAAGGCCATTTTGCCTCTTTCGGATTTTGGGGTTGACCGTTGACGGGGTGGCGCATACAGTTTTCTCCATGTCTGAAACCGAATGTAAGACGAACCCTGCCTTTGATCGCCGCAGTTTTCTTTCTCTGGGAGCAGCCGGAATTTCCGCCGCATGGCTCACAGCCAATTGGCCGGCCATGGTTTCCGCTGCGACTCATGCGCACGCCAAAGTCACGTCGGCTGACCCGGCGAAGTTCGAATTCCTCAAACCGGAAGAAGCCCTCGAAATCGAGGCCATGGCTTCTCGCATTATTCCGAGCGACGAAACTCCGGGCGCCAAGGAGGCGGGTGTCATCTATTTTATCGACAGAGCTCTCGTTACCTTCGCGATGGATTCGCAGGACGTCTACCGCGATGGACTGGTCGACGCAAATACACTTCTCAACGAAAAATTTCCTGGCGTAAAAAAGTTTTCGGCTGCCTCGCCCGAACAGCAAGATGCTTTGCTCGATGCGCTCAGCAGTTCGAAGCCAAAACTGACTTCCAGCCGCCGAAACCGCATGGGCTCAGGCGCACAATCTTTTTTTGAAACCCTTCGTTATCACACCATTGCCGGCTTCTTGATCGCTCCCGATTCCGATCGTCGCGGAAACCGCGACGGTGTCGGCTGGAAAGTCATCGGCCGCGACCCCGAGCATATGTTCCAACCTCCCTTCGGTGCCCTCGACAAAGACTATCCCGGTTGGCAACCAGTCGGCTCGGAGAAGAAATGACCGCCCCCCGCGTGCAGTACCAGACTTCTGACGAAGTCGATTTCGTAATTATCGGTTCCGGCGCCGCTGGCGGCATTCTCGCCAAGGAACTTTCCACCAACGGTTTCCGCGTCGTCGTCCTCGAGCAAGGCCCTTATCTCCACGAATCCGATTTTTCACACGACGAACTCAAAATCCTGCAGGAAGACTTGCTGACGAATCATCCCAAGCTTCAGCCCAATACATTCCGTAAAACGCCGGACGACAAAGCAAAGCCGCAGCGGGCTTTGGTCTACGGCCGGGCCGTTGGCGGCACGAGCAACCACTTCACCGCGAATTTCTGGCGCTTCCACGAAATCGATTTCATCGAGCGCAGCAAAGTGGGGCCTATTCCCGGCGCAACGTTCAGCGATTGGCCCATCACCTACGCCGACCTTGAGCCTTACTACACCAAGGTCGAGTGGGAAGTGGGCGTCTCAGGTCTCGCGGGCGCCAGCCCCTTCGATCCGCCGCGCTCCAAGCCCTATCCGATGCCGCCGCTTCCGGTGAAATCGAGCGGCGTTCTTTTTGAGCGCGCCGCGCGCAAGATTGGTCTTAATCCATTCCCGGCGCCGATGGCAATTCTGTCGCAGCCCCGCGCGGGGCGCAGCGCCTGCATCAATTGCGGCTTCTGTCTCGGCTTTGGTTGCGAGGTAAAAGCGAAATCCAGCTCGCTCGCTTCGATGATACCGATCGCGGAGAAAACCGGCCGCTGCGAAATCCGCCCGAACAGTTATGTTCATAAAATCGAGCTGGATGCCCGTGGCCGCGCAGTCGGTGCCATTTACTTCGACGAAAAAAAGAACGTTCATCTGCAAAAGGCAAAAGCCGTCATCGTCTCCGCCAATGGCGCGGAAACGCCACGCCTCCTTTTGCTTTCCGCCTCAAAGCAATTCCCCAACGGTCTCGCCAACTCCAGCGGGTACGTCGGCAAGAATCTCATGCTCAATTCTGGCGGCATTTCGCTCGGCCTTTTTGATGAGCAGCTCAACGATTACAAAGGTTTTGCCGTCAGCCGCATCCTTCATGATTTTTACGAACTCGATCCGCAAAAAGTCGGCTTCTATGGTGGTGGCGGCCTCGACGCTCGCTTTGACATGACCCCGATCAATTTCGCCGCGGGCGGCGGACTTCCGCCGGACTCGCCTCGCTGGGGCAAGAAATTCAAGGATGCGATCGCTCACAACTTCACGCGTACCGTCGAGATTTTCTCTCACGGCACCTCATTGCCGAAGGAAGAGAACAGCTTTTCGCTCGATCCTGAGTTGAAAGACGCGTGGGGTCTGCCGGCACTGCGGATGACCTACAAAGATCATGCCGACGACATCAAGCTGGCGAAATGGCTCAACGAATACGGCCTGCAAATTCTGGACGCTGCGGGCGCCAAACAAAAGTGGACCTATCCCATCGAAGAGCAGCAGTTTGCCGTCCATTTGCTCGGTACTTGCCGCATGGGCAGTGATCCCAAGACGTCCGTGATCAACGCCGATCACCGCACCCACGACGTGAAAAATGTTTTCCTTTGCGATGGCAGCAGCTTCGTTACGTCTGGCCGCGGCCAGCCGACCATGACCATCGAGGCGCTCGCCTTCCGTGCCGCCGATCGCATCACCGCCCTCGCCAAGCGCGGCGACCTCAACTCCTGACGCGGGCCTACGCCCTCATTTTGTACCGCCGGCTTCCAGCCGGCGCTCTGCTCTTTGCCTTTTCTTGTCGCGTAGGCACTCTTGCCTGCGTGCTCTTTTCTTCGTACTGCCGGCTTCCAGTCGGCGCTTAGCTCGACTTTCGCGCCTCAACTCGTGTTCGCATTGCCGCTGCCTGTCTATGCCGGCAACCAACAATTGTCATTCCGAATCCCCGCGTTTTTTGCGGGGTGAGGAATCTGCTTTTGCGCCTTTTGCCTTCTCTTGTCCCGCTATCTTTCGGCGGGACTATAATAAGGACACTTCGCCGCATTCCGTAAACCCGGCGCGCCACCAACACACTGAGCAACTCCGTGCAGAAAACCATCACTTCCGAATACCTCGCACAAAAGTTCCAGGCCTTGCGCCGCCTCACCGGCAACACTCCGCTGCTCGGAATCCACTTTCGCTACCGCGGAATCACGCGCTCCATCTTTGCCAAGTCCGAACAATTGAATATGACCGGCAGCATCAAGGACCGCATGGCGCTGCACATCCTCCGGAAGGCTTACCAGGAAGGGAAGATCCATCCCGGCAGCGTCATCGCGGAAGCCACCAGCGGCAACACCGGAATCTCCTTTGCGGCCATCGGCTCCGTCCTCGGTCATCCGGTATCCATCTTCATGCCCGATTGGATGAGCCACGAGCGCCGCGACCTGATTCGCAGCTACGGAGCCAGCATCGTTTCCGTCAGCAAAGAGCAAGGCGGCTTTCTTGGCAGCATCCGCAGGTCGGAGGAATTTGCCGCAAGCCACCCGGACGTTTTCCTGCCTCGCCAATTCTCAAATGACGCAAACGTGGAAGCGCACGAGACCACCACCGGTCCTGAAATCAGCGCGCAACTCGAGACTGCCGCTCTTCGGCCCGATGCGTTCGTAGCTGGCGTCGGCACGGGCGGAACGGTCATGGGCGTCGGGCGTTTCCTCCGCGCCAAATATCCCGGCATCAGGATTCACCCCGTCGAGCCTGCCGAATCCCCCACGCTTTCCGCCGGACACAAGGTCGGCAAGCACCGCATCCAGGGCATCTCCGACGAATTCATCCCCGCAATCGTGGATCTCTCCGCGCTGGATTCAGTCATCGCTGTTTCCGATGGCGATTCCATCTTGATGGCTCAAAAATTGGCTGCAAAACTCGGCCTCGCCGTTGGCGTTTCCTCCGGATGCAACTTCCTGGCTGCGGTTGCCGTGCAGGACCAGCTCGGCCCCGAAGCGGTCGCCGTCACCGTCTTCCCCGATGACAACAAAAAGTATCTAAGCACCGACCTTCTCCGCGAAGAGCCAACCAAACCCGGCTATCTCTCTCCCGAGATCGAACTCCTAGGTTTGCAAACCCTCCAGCGCGACTGCGCCTTCTGCAAGAACATCGAGTAACCTCGTCACCCACCCGTCGTTCATTTCGTACCGCCGGCTTCCAGCCGGCATTCTTCGATTTCAATGTAGCGCCGGGCTTCAGCCCGGCATTCTTTTTGCCTTTTTGTGGAGGCGACTCTACGTCGCCATTCTCCGTCTTTGCAGCGCTCGGGGCACCCTCCGCCTCTCTGAACTTTCCTTAGACGTATCGTAGTGATACTCTCGTCCTATTCGCCATCTCAACCATTTTCGCCAACCGATCCTGGGGCACCCGACTCTGCGCCAAGGCAACTGCCAATGAAGATACACCTCACTGATCGCTCGCGACTTATGATTATGGCCGTGGTCGTGGCTGTTACCCTCATGACGATCATGATTTCCGCAGTCGTATATGTCCCACGACACTACCTAGAAAAGCTGGATTGGAAATGGTTTCGATTTTCGCTCATCACGGCAGCCTTCATAGCGTATTCACTGAAGACGTACTGGGGAAACTCGGGGACAGACGGGACGTTTTCCGCCCACTGATTCGAATGCAGTCAACTTGACAAGTATATTATAATGGGATGTGTCGTTCGGCAGCGGCTTGCCCGTTGCTTTACCCCGAAGGCTTAGTGAGGGGTTTGCCCCGAAGAAGTTTTGAGGGGCCGTCGTTCTTTGAAAATCGAGCATCCGAAGGATGCGAGTCCTGAGCAACCACCGGGGGTCGAAGGATCTCTCTCGAGCATGCATGCTTCGCAGATAAGTCTCTTGTTTTGATATTCTTCGAGACACTTTGCAGAAACCGAGCGCCTGAAAAACGCCGCATCCCCCTTCTTTTCAGCTCGTTACGCACACTTGCTGAAAGGATGGGGGGATGGCACCCTTTCTTCTCCCAAGTAGGGTACTGGAACAAGGGGGGGTGGGGTCCGCGTAACCCCATTAAAATGAATACTTACGCAAAATAGGGGGATGGGGGATGGGGATCCCCTAGTCTCGCCGAATGGGCAAAACGGTGAACCGCGAACGCCTCTTCTGCTAAACTCCCTCGTTCCACTTACCCTGAGGTGACCCGAATGCGCCGCAACGTTCCAAGTTTTCTTTCTGCCTTCCTCGTTGGAACTTCCTTGCTCTGCGCTCTTCTTGGAGCGCGCGCGCAGAATCCGCCTCCAACCGCGGGAAAGACTGCCGCCCAGCAGTTCAAGAACATTCAGGTTCTCAAAGACATTCCTGCGGACGACCTGATTCCCGCCATGCAGTTCATCTCCGCATCTCTCGGCGTCGAATGTGAATACTGCCACGTCGAGCACGCGATGGACAAAGACGACAAGAAGGAAAAGAAGTTCGCTCGCCACATGATCGAAATGACCATGAACATCAACAAGGACAATTTCGAGGGCAAGCGCTGGGTCACCTGTTATTCCTGCCATCGCGGCGCCGCAAAACCCGTTTCCGTCCCCGTAATTTCCGCCGAAGAAAAAATGTCCGACATGATGGCCGGCGAATCCGTCGACAAGTCTTCCTATCCCAAATCCGACGCGCTCTTCGACAAGTATCTAGCTGCAGTTGGCGGAGCCGATGCGCTCAAGAAGATTACTTCGCGCGTTCAGAAAGGATCCGTTACGTTTGGGAATCAAACGAGTCCGATCGAAATCTACGCGAAGGCGCCGGACAAGCGGCTCTCTTCCGTCCGTCGCAAAGACGGCGAAAGCATCACAGCCTACGATGGCAAAACAGGCTGGATGAACGGATTCGGCCGTGTTCGCATGATGACGCCGCAAGAATCCGCCGGCTTCGCCATCGACGCCGATCTGTATTTCCCGGCGCACTTGAAGACGATGTTCACGAAGCTCGATGTCGACGAAGGAGAAAAAATCGCCGGCCACGATACCTGGCTCGTCGTCGGCGAGAGGGAAGGGAAGCCGCCTCTGCGCCTTTTCTTCGACAAGCAGTCTGGATTGTTGCTCCGCGAAATTCGTTACGCCGATTCGCCGCTCGGCTTCAATCCGCTGCAAATCGATTTCGCCGACTATCGCGATTCCGGCAACGTGAAAATTCCATATCGCTGGACGCAATCGCGCCCGGGCAATCGATTCACAATCCAGGTGGAATCGTCCGAACAAAACGTCGCGATCGACGACGCGAAATTTGCGCCGCCTCCGCCAACGGCCGTGCCTCCTCCAGCGCACTAAGCTGAGCAGAAAAGTTGTCGCCAAATCCGCGCGCTGCACCAGGCGAATCGCAAAATCCGCAGCGTGCGCTCGCATCGCTCAATGCTTTTCTGATTCTTTTGCAGGCTCTTTGGATGGCTCTTTTTTCTCTTGGTTCGCTTCAGGAGAATTTTCGCCTTCCGTGGCTTTTGCGCCTTCTTTGCTTTCGCCGCCTTGCGTTTTCTCCCCCTTCTCAGAATCTGGTGACGGCGCCTTGTCAAGATATTGCACAATCAGCGAAATTCGCCGGTTGCTGGCGTCGAGTGGATCCTCTTTCTTGCGCAACCGCTGGTCGGCAAATCCACGCACCTGTGTGACTTGATCCGCTCGAATCCCCGACGCCTGCATCAATCGCCGCGCGGCGTTGGCGCGATCTGTCGAGAGTTCCCAGTTGCCGTAGTTGCTCGCGGCGGTATATTGCTTCGAGTCGGTGTGCCCCTCCATCGCCAGCGTATTCGGAAGTTTCGCGAGTTCCTGCGCCAGCGCGTGCAACAACTCTTCTCCGTCGGCGCTCATCTTCGCGCTGCCGCTATCAAAGAAGGTTCCTTTTTCTGATTCCGTCAATTCAATCCGCAGGCCCTCGTTTGTCACCGTCATGTCGATGTGATTCTTGAATTTGTCGAAGTGGGGAACTTCCTTGATGGCCTTCTGCAGTTGCTCTTTCAACTGCTCCATGTTGTCTCTGCTGACAACGAAATTCTCTCCCGCGCCGCGCATGTCGCTGCCGACTTGCTTCCGCGTTCCAGTAGGATCCTTGAAATATCCGCCGACAGCTTCCTGCACCTGTTTGCTGGAGTTGAGCAGCCACAACACGATGAAGAGCGCCATCATCGCGGTAACGAAGTCCGCATACGCCACTTTCCAGGCCCCACCGTGATGGCCTCCGTGTCCACCCTTTTTCTTGATAATTATGATTGGCCGGTTCTCTTGTGATTGAGACATGAGAAGTCGCGCCTGTTACGCGGCCGCTTGTGCTGGCGCGGCTTCGCCGCCTTTGTTCTTGATGGCGCCTTCGGCTTCCTGGAACGTCGGCCGCACGTGGCCTGGAATTGCTCTGCGCCCAAACTCTACGGCGACCGTTGGCGGCGAACCTTTAATGAACGAAACGAGCACGACACGAAGCACGTAGTAGTATGCTTGCTCGTCTTCTGTCGTCTTCGCCATCGTAGATGCCACAGGTCCAATAAACCCGTAACAAAGCAAAATTCCCAGAAATGTTCCGACCAACGCCGCCGCCACCTTGTGGCCAATCTCTTCCGGCGGCCCACCAAGGGCGCCCATCGTAATCACGACTCCAAGCACGGCCGCTACGATGCCAAGGCCTGGCAACGAATCCGCCATCGTCGATAGCGCCGTCACCGGCTGCACCTGCTCGTGGTGGTGAACTTCCATGTCGCGTTCCATCATCTGGTCCATGTCGAACGCTTCCACGCCACCGCTCGCGGCCATGCGCAGCGTGTCGCACACAAAATGCAGCGCATGGTGATCCTTCAAAAATTTCGGATATTTCGAAAACACGGGGCTCTTGTCTGGCGCGTCGCTATCCGCTTCGAGTGCCATCAGACCCTCTTTGCGTGCCCGGCTCAGCAATTCCGAAAGCATTTTCAGCGTTTCAAGATACTTGTCCTTTGTGTAGGGTGACCCACCAAACGCGCCGGCTAGCCCGCCGACAATCTTTTTTAAAATGAAGAGCGGATTCGCGATGAGCACCGTACCGGCCGCCGCCCCGCCGATGATCACCAACTCCGCCGGCTGGACGAGCACCTTCAAATTCCCATGCTCCATCAGATAGCCGCCGATGATGGCTCCAATCACCACCACAATTCCAATGATTACGAACATGGCTCTCGCTTCCCATGCAGCAGACGCACACACATCTACGGCACATTGGATTCCAATGTCCGCGCCGATTCCGGGGCAGCGATTCAATCAAGTTATTGAGAATAGAGACTATATTTGAGGCAAAAAAATCTTCACAAACCGTTTATGGGAATCTGCACCAATTTGGGACAGCTCTGTTGCGTTTCGGGTTTACGCGGTCTTTCGATCCGGCAAGCACGCAAACGCGGCCACAACGCCGATAATCAGAAAAAACAAAAAGTGCGCGTCATAACGGATCAAGATCATCGCTCCGCCACTGAATAGGGTCAGGCACGCCGCCACCCAGACAACCAGCGCTCTTCCACCGAAGTTCTTCTTTCTCATTTGGAGCCCAAAGGTAAAAAGTATTCCGCCAAACGTGATAATAGCCATTCCCATGAACACCCAGGCCAGATCCACAATGAGCGCCAATTCACCGGTTACGTTGGCTTTTGCCGCCTGGCTATGAATGATTCGAAATCCCGACGAGTGCAGCAGCCCTCCACCCATGCAAAGTACCCCGCACACCAGCATCAAAATGCTCTTCATCGCGTCCTCGCTCGCAAGTCGCTTCCAGGCTCGATGAACTATACAACGTCCTGTCCGTCTTCTTTAACGGGAAACGCCAATTTATTGAACCGAGAATTTGGTTGAGGTGGGAATCTGGTGGGCCTGGGTGGACTTGAACCACCGACCTCGCCCTTATCAGAGTAGCGTGGTTAGGTTTTACAACAACTTACAAGACCGCGGGGACTGCCAAACTACGCGGAAGTCGTACAAGGCATCGTATGTTGTGGGTTGGATTGTGGGTTGGAAAACGTCCATGAATTCTGTGGCAATCCACATTTTCATTTCCTGAAAATTCGTTCATCGTAAGGATCATCCTGAGGCGGCGGTTTGGAAAACCGCCTCAGTTAGCGCACATCAGATTTGAGGTCAATCTGTCTCCGAGATCGCCGCTTTTGTGAGAATTTTCGCTTTGGGGCGTCACCCGAAAGTTAGACAGATAACTCAAAAGCAAGCGCGTTTGTCGGCACTAATACGTCGGGATCGGAAATGCTACGAGGAACAACGAGGTAAAACCTCTTGGCGCCTGTTAGCTGCAAAGGCGCTCTGAGCCCACCCATAGTTGAGCCAAATCTCTGAGGTTGTCTTTGTATGTGCGCGTTACCAAATATTCTTTCCCACCTTTTACACGGAGCCTGTACTCTCCCGTCGGTAATGGTTGGATCTCCTCCACGGCCGAAATATTCACGACGACCGAGCGGTGGATGCGAATAAAACCGTATGGCTTGAGCTTCTCCGCCATCGACGACAGGGACTCGTGCAGCAAATAGGGATTGGGTTGGTGTCGTAACGAAACATAGTTACCCTCGGCTTGCACCGCCACGATCTCGGCTAAATCCAAGAATAGGATTCTGCCCTTTGTCTTGAACGCGATTCGTGGCACCTGGATCAGCCGGCCCATAGGTTACTTCTGCCCAGTACTCACAGCTGAGGGAAAGCTGGATTGCGCGCCGAAATAACACTCAATGGATTCCAACTTTCCGTTCTTGATTCGGAGATACTCCACGTTCCGGAACGATTTACCGTTCTTGGTGTGGCAAAGATACTTCACAAAAGCATCTCCCACGCCGGTGGTGATTCGCTCGAGGTCAAAGTGTCCAATGAAATCAACCTGTGTGTCCCAGCATTGCGTTTTGAAAGTGCTCTTGCTGATGTGGTCGTCGCCGGCCGCGCTCGAAAAGGTGAAGTTGTCGGCGAGCAGCATATTGAACGTGCCCAAATCCTTCTTTTCCCACGCCGCGTACCACTTACGGATGATCTCCTCGTTTGTTAAGTCAGGCCCTCCCAATGCGCTGGCCTTCGCCAGCCCGGGTAGGGTCACCGCACCGACCAGCGCGCAGGCTCCCGTTCCGAGCAGATTCCTGCGCGGCATTGTGATCCTTGTCATTGTTCCTTCTCCTTTTCATGACGTAGTTTGAGATGCTTAGCCCGATTGCCATGCGGTCAGCCCCGCTTGTAGTTCTCCGGTGTCCGAAGAGACCTCAACCATCCCACGATATTTCTGATTCCCGCTTTCCACACCTTCGGATCTTGGGCATTCTTTGCTAACGTGGCGTAGCCCTCGACCGTCGCGATCAAAAAGCTGGCAGTCTCGTCTGGATTCAGGTCGCAGCGAACCGTTCCTTGGGACTTCCCCTTGCGCAAAAGCGTTGCAACACCTTTCTGCCAGTCAAGGAATATCCTTTCCAGTCGCTTGCGGAATTGCTCGTCCAGCGGAGACATCTCCTGCGACAAAAGGAGCAGCGGACAACCGGCTCGAACGTCTTGCGGAGTATCTGGTATATGGCGGACAACGCCGATCAGAATGTCGATGGCGTCCCCCTCGCTCTGCATAGGACGCAACCACCTGTCTTGCGTAAGTTTTGCGATCTTTTCTTCGACGACGGCATAGCCTAGGGCTTCTTTGCTCTCGAAGTGGTAATAGAGCGCTCCCTTGGTGACGTTGGTGGCGGCGAGAATTGTATCGATGCCGGCGCTCTGGAAACCTGATCTGTGTATCTCCCGAAAAGCCGCTTGCAGCAAACGTTCGCGTGTACGCTCTGGATCACGCGTCCTTCGTTTCTTTTCGTCAGCAGTTAACATACAGACTAGTATGTATGTTAAAACCATTTAAAAATCAATCGAAATAATCTGTCTGACTCTTTGCTGCTCGGGGTTCTCGAATTTCGTAACGTCTTCCAGTTTGTGTATGGAAAGTTGGAGAAACAGCCACTCTGGTCGTTTGTGGGTCGTCCCAGGAAATTGTTAATCCGCAACTCGTCTTCGAACTCTGAAATGCTGGGCCTGTTGTGTCACGTAATCGTCGTGAACGTGGAACACCCCATGCTTCCTCAGTTGTTGCTCAGCCGGAATTTGTGGAGCTGTGAGCGAATGCAGCTCTGAACTGCTAGAGCGCCGAGTGGTGCGTGACCTAAATCGCCAGTCATCTCTGCACGGCGACTTTCATCGGAGGAAAAGAGGATACATGAACACGCTAAGACGGTTGCGGAATCTCTGGATACCGTGGGTTGCGACGATTGTTCTGGGTTGCTTCAGCGATGCAGTCGCCCAAGTCAGGTACCACGTTGAAGATTTGGGCACTCTGGACGATGGGTTTTTCGGCTGTACGATGGGCGTCAACAATCACGGATGGACTGAGACTCAGTACGGGTTGTTAGAGGCAGGGAAGCTTCTAAAAGGGCGGGTGGCGATAAACTTCGACGGATTCACGTTCCCCCTCCCCACTCTCGGAGGACCGAATAATTGGGACAACCCCTTTGGCGGCGAGATCAACGATCGAGGGGAGGCGGTAGGTTTTTCCGAAACGGATGTGCTAGACCCGAACGGCGAAGACGTTTGCGGCTTCGGCACACACCTTACGTGTAGTGCGTTTCTTTGGCGAAACGGCCACATGAGCGCTCTCCCGACGCTCGGCGGAAATAACGGGCAAGCCACCGCGATCAATAACCGCGGACAAATCACAGGGTTTGCGGAAACGGCTGTTTCTGATTCCTCATGCTCAGCTTCCTCGCCTTCCAAACTTCATTTGCCGGTGATATGGGAAGACGGCAAAGCCCGGGCTCTTGGTACAGTGGATAAAGATCCAGACGGCGTAGCAAACGCCATCAACGATCAAGGTCAAGCCGTAGGCTCCTCGGGAAACTGCGGCGGAGGGTTGCACGCCGTACTGTGGGATAAAAACGGCACTGCTCGTGACCTCGGACCTGCGGGCGCCGCCGCCTTCGGGATTAACAACCAGGGCCAAATTGTTGGGTTAGTCCCCAGCGTTGACGGCTCAACCTTTTCTGCTGCTCTTTGGCAGAACGGCGCAATCAAAAACCTCGGCACTCTGGGAGATCATGCCGCCATAGCCAGCGGCATCAACAACAAGGGCCAAGTGGTAGGAAGCACCCTGGACTCCAACTTCAACTTCGACGCCCATGCCTTCATCTGGCAGGACGACGTGATGACCGACCTTAGCACGCTGTTTCCTGAAGAATCCAACCTCTTCCCCACCATGGCTAACCAGATCAACGAGCGCGGACAAATCGTTGGCATGGGGACGGTACTCAGCGGGCCGCATGAGGGCGAGACCCACGCCTTTCTGGCAACTCCAGTAGAGGAACGCGAAGGCAGGTCGGTTGCAGACGTCACACCTGGACACCCAAAATCCAATTTACCCGCAAATGTTCGCAAACAGCTTTTGCAGAGAATTGGACGCGACCGATTCGACCAATAAAGGCACTCGTTCCCTCCGGGATACGTGCACGATCGCTACTCGCGTTTCATTCCAGACGGGACGGCAGCCACGATTAGGAACACGAACCCGTGTGGCGTGTTAAACGGCACGCTGCACGGGTTCTTTTTCGATGCGACAAATCGATTTGAATTTTGCTCCCAGTTAGCCGTTGCGTGGGGTCCGGAGGGAAAGGGCAATTCCGTTCTTCTCGCGGGCATCGCCGCCTGTGGAGATGGCTCTCGACCGTCTTCTACGAAAATGATCCTCCAGTGCAGTTCGGAAACGATGGGAAATGGGACGGAGTCACGTGCGCCAAGTCGCTTGACAAGCCAGTCAAGGAAGGCCGGCCCTAAACCTGTCTTGCCGCCGGGCACGGTTTGCCTTCGTGCCCCTTCGCCCTGTGGTGCTTGATCTCGGCGTATAAGTTCTCGCGTTGTTGTTGCACTTCAGCGCGTTCCGCGTCCCCGTGAACCAGATCAGGACTGAGCAGATTGAGTTTGTTATTCAAAGCGGTGAGCTGATTCACCAGTTCGTCCTTCACTTGGCAGTTCATCAACTCATTGTACTCTCGTATCCATGCTGCGGCTTTGTTTCGAGCGGACCTCGCGGGCCTTGGCCCGACCACGGCCCCGCAGGTTGTAGAATCGGACATGGCTGAAACCGCCCTCTTGGAACGTAAGTCCGTCGTGCGTCATGGACGAAGGCTCGAATATTTCACCATCGCGTGGAATGCTTTGGAAGGTCTGGTGGCCGTCGTCGCAGGTGCACTCGCCGGAAGCATTTCGCTTGTGGGGTTCGGAATCGACAGCTTCATCGAAGTCACGTCCGGGGCTGTATTGCTGTGGCGGATGTCGGTTGATGCAGAAGTGCACCGCCGCGAACTAAACGAAAGGCGGGCACTGAGGATTGTGGGCGCATGTTTTCTTCTACTGGCGGCCTACATCGCCTATGAATCTGCGTTGGATCTGTGGTCTCGTCGTGGTCCTGAACACAGCATTCCTGGAATTATTCTGGCGTGTGTCTCTTTGATCGTCATGCCGCTGCTCTCGCGAGCCAAGCGAAAAGTGGGACGTGCGCTGGGCAGTGCTGCGATGCACGCGGATGCCAAGCAAACGGAGTTTTGCACCTACTTGTCCGCG
>Ga0070734_10001360_pt1 | contig 36350 bp, 33 predicted proteins | sample Coa_R1_8_FD_66444 | JGI IMG/M metagenome (GOLD analysis project Ga0070734, IMG submission 66444) | Surface soil microbial communities from Centralia Pennsylvania, which are recovering from an underground coalmine fire - Coalmine... | ecosystem: Environmental > Terrestrial > Soil > Unclassified ...
ATTCTTCGTGGATGCGCATGGGGCCCAAGTCTGGGGAAGTTATGTCGCGCCGATGACGCTGGAAGATCTGGCGACCTATCTTCTTGGCCCAGTAATGGGTTTCGTCCTGCGACGCCGCGGAATTACGCCGTTGCACGCCAGCGCCGTGAGTTTGAATGGATTCGCCATCGCGATCTGCGGCGGCGCCGGCGCGGGCAAGTCCACGACCACGGCGGCCATGGCGTTGCGCGGATGGCCGGCGCTCTGTGAAGACATTGCTGCATTGAGAGAAGCCGACGGAAGATTTTCTGTGCAGCCCGGCTACCGGCGCGTCTGCTTGTGGCCGGATGCTGTGGAGAAGTTGCTGGGCGATTCGGAAGCGCTGCCGAATTTGACGCCGACTTGGGACAAGAAATTTCTGGCATTGGATGGTACGCGCGCGCAATTTGAAGAAGCCCCGACTCCCTTGAGCACTATCTATCTGCTAGGTAATCGCGTTGCCGAAGCGAATGCTCCCCATCTGGAAGATGTCACGCCAAAAGACGCCTTGCTCGAACTGGTGCAGAATACCTACATGAATGCGCTTCTGGACCGGGAACAACGCGCGGCAGAATTCGAGCTACTAAGCCGATTGGTGACGCGGGTCCGTTGCCGGCGTGCAATTCCACACCAGGATCCCAAACGAATTCCGGGGCTCTGCGAACTGATTGAAGCGGATGCCCAAGAACTTGCCCGAAGTCGAACATCTCCCGCTACGGAGGCCCGCTCCTGAAATGTATTCCCTGGACGAATTCGGAGAGATGGTCGCCGACGAGTTGCGGTTTCCACGGTACCGTGAGGCGATTGAGCTGGCGGTGCGGCCTGGTGATAGCGTTGTGGATATCGGGAGCGGTCCCGGTGTCTTTGCTTTGCTGGCGTGCAAAGCCGGAGCGAGAAAAGTCTACGCAATCGATACCGAGAGTGTCGTCGAATTTGGCCGGCAATTTTCCGCAACGAATGGCATGTCCGATCGCATCGAGTTCTTGCGCGGAGATTCCCGTCACATCTTGTTGCCCGAACGCGTGAACGTAATCATTTCTGACATTCGCGGAGCGTTGCCGTTGTTTGGACAGGGAATTCATGCGTTAAACGATGCGCGTACACGCTTTCTTGCTGAAGGCGGCAGGATGATTCCGGAGCACGATACCCTGTACGCGGCGCTGATCGAGGCGCCGGAAACGTACGAACGAATTCTGGTACCGTGGAAATCAGTATCAGGAATCAATCTAGAAGCGGCGATTCCAGTCGTCTTGAACACCATGTACAAGCGGTCGTGCAAACCGGAGCAACTGTTATCAGACGGACTGGAATGGCATGAATTGAATTATTTGAGCGCGGCTGAAGCTCGGGCCGGAAAATTGCTGCGATTCAAAATCCGGCGCAGCGGAACGGCCCACGGCTTCACGGTTTGGTTTAAAGCGAAACTTTTTGGCGAAATTGGATTTACGACGGAACCTGGAACGAAAGAAAGCGTCTATGGCCAGGTGTTTCTTCCGCTGCTATCGCCGGTTGAGGTCAGCGAAGGCGAAGAGATTCGCGTCGGGCTTCATGCGGACCTGGTTGGCACAGATTACGTCTGGCGTTGGGAGTTTGAAACGCCGGCGCGCAATGACCGCGCCGCGCAACACTTTCGCCAGTCGACATTTCAAGGTGGCGGCATGACGCCTGCAGCCTTGCGAAAACGGTCGGCGGAATTTGTGCCGGTGCTTTCGGAAGCGGGCCTAGCAGAACGCTGGCTACTACTTTCGATGGACGGAATGACTTCGCTCGAACAGATCGCGATCAAAGCAACAGAGAATTTTCCACACACCTTTTCGCGGGTTGAGGACGCCTTTCGGCGGGCGGGCGAAATTGCAGACCGGTATTCCCGCTAACGAAACGAACTTTCTCGCATAGACTAAGAACCGAATTTTGGGGAGTCCGCGTTGGCAGTCGTGCCTCCATTTGGAACCGAGTTCCTGAGCGTCGAATGGCCGCTGCTGCTCGAATGTTGCGCGCCGCAGCCCAGCGCGGAACGAATGCTCGTGCTGCTTGGAAAAGATCCGAACTGGAACGTTCTGTCTTCTCTGGCCGAAGAACACGGCGTGGTTGCACATCTCGATGCACAAATGCAGGCCCTTAAGTGGGACAAGATTCCGCCGGATGTGACTAAATCCCTGCGCGAACGGCACCGCGCGCAACTGCTGTTCACGCTCAGCATGACGGCGGAAATGTTTCGCCTGATCGAGAAGTTCGGCGCTGTTGGCGTCGAGTCGATTGTCGTCAAGGGGCCCGTGCTCTCCATGAGAGCGTATGGCGACGCTGGTTTGCGTCAATATGTCGATCTGGATTTCCTGATTCGAGATAAAGACCTGCTGGCCGCTACCCGCGTTCTGGCGGAAAGCGGCTATGAAGGCGATATCCCGGTCGAGGCAATCGAAGCAGGCAAAATTCCCGGCGAATATCTCTTTACAAAAAAAGGAACGCGCATCCTGGTTGAGCTGCACACCGAGCATACGTTCCGCTATTTCCCCCGGCCGCTGCCGATGGAGGATTACTTTGCGAGGCGAACCGGCCTTGACCTCGACGGCAATCGAGTGCCGGCGCTCCCCGCGGAAGACGAATTCGTATTGATTTGCATTCACGGCGCCAAACACTTTTGGGAGCGGCTGTTGTGGGTTGCGGATGTGGCTGCCATGGCCACCGGCGGTACGAAGCTGGACTGGAAGATTGTGCAAGAGTCGGCGCGTTCGGTCGGCGCGACCCGAATGGTGCACGTTGCTCTCGAACTCGTTCATGAACTCTTGCGAACTGAAATTCCGGCGGATATTCGGGGTGCTGTCGAGAAAGACCGCGCGGTCGTTGCGATTTGCCGGAGAATTCAGAAATGGCTGCCCTACGGCGGATACGCTCCGCCGGGGCTGCCGCAGCGCGCGCTTTTCCGCATGGGAATGCGCGGCGGAGGAGTTGCCGGCGTTTCCTATTTGTTACGGCTTTCGCTTTCTCCAACGGAAGAAGATTGGGTCGAGGGCGCGGAAACGAGGCGTTCGTGGGTGTGGGACGCGATGCTGAGGCCTTTCCGGTTGATCAAAAAATACGGCCAGGATGGAAAATCCTGAATCCGCAGCGACCAAAAAAAGCAAAAGCCCTCGCAGCGCGCGAGGGCCTTCGCCAGTCGATCGGTCTGCAAATCGGTCTAGATGCTTGTACGGAACGAGATCTGCCGCTTTTCCTTGGTCGCAGCAGCGGGCAATTCCACTGTGACAGTGACATTGCTCTTGTTGCGCAGAACGCCGATCGCCACTGACTTGCCGCTTTCAGTGCGCGCGAGTTTTTCGCGCAGCTCGGCGGCCGTACGAATCCGGTCGGTGTTAAAGGTCGTGATTACGTCTCCCGCCTTGATTCCCGCTTTCTCGGCAGGCGAGCCGCTGTTCACGTTGCGCACGAGAATGCCTTCGCCGTCTGGAGCTCCAAAATAAGCGCCGAGTTGGCCGCTCAAATCCTCGGCGTCAATACCCAGACGAGCCTTGCCCGCGAAGAGCATGGCGCCATTCCAATCGAAATTACGAATCGCGGGAATCTCCGGCATTTCCGGCATGCGGAACGCGAAGGATTGTGGAGCGACTTTCATCATCGCCGTGTGGCGTTCTTCGGATTTACCGAGCGTCGCGGTGATGGGTTGCTGCTTGCCATCGCGCCAGACAGAAAGTTGTACTGCGCGGCCGCCGGGGATTTCGTGAATCATGCGGCGGAACTGCGCCGTGCCTTCCACGCGTTGGCCGTTGATTTCGGTCACGACATCGTGTTCCTTGAGTCCGGCCTTGGCTGCGGGACTGTCGGGAAGCACTTTGCCGATCAATGCTCCGCGTTCACTGGAAAGCTTCAATTCTTTCGCGGCATCGGCGGTCACTTCCTGCATTTCGACGCCAAGCCAACCGCCGCCATCGCCATCGAGCGACATCACCAAGCGACGCGCGGATGGCGGAGCCGGTGCCTCTGGTTCTTGAAGCGTAATAACTTGGCGTTCAAGTTCAACGGCATCCGCGGATTCTGGTGGTTCTGGAGCTTCGGCAATGACAGGAGCCGAGAGCTCCTGTTCGTCTTGCGCCGCCTCGAGCTTGGCCTTAAGTTCGGCGATCTCGCGCTTGAGCGCTGCGACCGAATTGTCCTGCGAAGATTGTTTTTGACCGGAGACAGCGGGCAGCGCGGCAAGGGAGACAGCAAGCGCCACAGCCGCACATCCTGCGAAAATAGTTCGTTTGTTCATGGGGTTGTCTATCCTTTCTGACCGGATTAGACGTAGCGCGTGCTAAACCGTCGTGCGCAATGTGACGATTCGGATTCCGCCGTTAATCGTCCGCAGCTTGATCGGCGCCCCGCCCTTACCGAGTCGACCGCGCATCTCCCGCGGTTTGAGGCTGCTTTCCATCGCGATAGGCATTTCGGAAAGAAAATTTCCGTTGAGGCAGCGCGTTTCGATTTCGGCTTCCGCGTCGGTGGGCAGAGCCACGAGGAGCGAGCCGTTCGTAGTTTCGGCAGAGGAGCCGTTGCCGTCGCCTTCGCGGAAGTGGGCGAGTTCCAGATGGATGTTGCCGTTCGTGGTGTGTGCGTGGACGTCCCCGCCGCCGTCATAGACCTCGATGTTTCCGTTCACGGTGTGAAGCTCATCGACGGCCGCGACGCCTGCGATGGAGAGGGTGCCATTGATCGTGCCGAGATGTTCGATGTGTGCGGTGTGTGGCACGTGAATCAGATATTCGACCGCGACTTCGACGCCTTCGTCCTGTGGATAGCGAGTGGAGACGGAGATGGTCTTCGGATTTGCGGAGACGTCTATCGAGACGCGCTCCAAATCGGAATCGTGGTGCTTCGCCGTCTTGACGGCGCGTACCTCCACGACATCACGATCCCAGCCATGGACTTCGACCGGCCCGTTCACGTTCTGTAGTTCAAACGTGCCGCCCGGTTGCAGCGGATAGGTCTTGTCGAATTGTTGGCTGACGGCGGCAAAGGACGGCAAAACGGCAAAGGAGAGCACAAACGCGAACAGACCAGCGACGAACAGGCGCTTACGAAGCATCGCAAGAACTCCCTTCGAAGACGATTCTGCGTACTGCGTGACCGAGGACCCGAAAAAAGCCTGTTCGTTTGCGCAAAGAATCAGCGCAAGTGAAACTCAACTGTGACGGTGGAAATTACATCCACGCGCTTGCCGTTCAGATAAGCCGGTTTGCCGCACCATTCTTTGATTCCTGCAATGGCGGCGTCTACGAGCGACGGCTCCGATCCTTCCACAACTTTTTCGACTTGCACGCGGCCGTTCTGCGTCAGCCGAACCTGCAAGCGCACCCGCCCTTGCACGCCGCCCTTGCGGGCAGTCATCGGATACGCGGGACGCGGCGCATAGGTGAGTCGCTTTTGAAAGCTGTCAGCGTCTTCCCGCACGCCGCCGAGCAGCGCGAGTTCAAGCTTGCTCACCCAACCGTCTTCGAGAGGCGGCGCATCGGAGGTCGTCGTTGAAGAAGTGGCTGAAGTAATCGTGGAGGTAGTGGAGGTAACGACGGAGGACGCATTTTCGAGGCGCTCGCGTTGTTCGCGAATCAAGGAGTCACGGAGGCCTGTCTCTGAATCAAGAAATTGCAGACGAATCTTACCAGCCGCCGTCTTGAGCTTCAGCGGTGCGCCGCCGCCGTTCAGCGCGAGCCAGCCCTTCACCGCACCCGCTCCTGAATTGCTGATTTGCATGGCGAGCGCCGGATCTGCTTCGATCTGTTTGCCGCCACCCGATTCGACGATGGCTTCAATATTCGCGGCAAGATTGCGTGGCAGATAAACGACGATATCGCCTGAACCGGAAGAGAGCTGAGATGCTCCTGCGAGATGCACTGCGCCGGACGCTTTCTCGGTGGGATTAATCCAGGCAGTGATGGTGCCGTCGTCTGTTGCGGCGTGAACTGAACTTGCCACACGCGTAAGGCAAATGCTGCCACCGGTCGATTCCACTTCCATCGGACCCGCAACGTACATCACGCGAATGCCGCCACCGCCCGTTTGTGCGCGCACCGAGCCTGCAACTTCGCCAAAATCAATTTGCCCACCGCCGGTCTTCACCGAAACATATTTCGCGGCTTTGCCGACGGAAATATTCCCACCTTCCGTTTCGAGAGTGGCGCGGCCGCCGATTCCCGCAGCGCGAATGTGACCGCCGCCGGTGTGCAATGTAGCCTCGCCGGAAATATCGCCGGCCACAATGTGGCCGCCTGCCGTGAACGCGGATATGTCCCCGTAGACGTTGCCAATTTGAATGTGGCCGCCTTCAGTCGCAAGTTTCGCTACAGGCCGGCCGAGCGAAGCCGTCTGCAAGCCGGCGTGGCCAATGCTCAGCGTGTGAATATTTCCGCCCTGCGTTGTAAGCGAAGCAGTGCCGCCAATGTCCATCGCCTCGATGTCGCCGACTTCCGTGTTGACGTCCAGGTTGTAATTCGCGGGAACGGCGATCTCGAAATGCACCGAGAATTGCACGCCGCGCGGAGGTTGCGGCGGCAGTGCGCCGATAATTTCAACTCCCCACGGTGAAGACTTCGCCGTCAGCGAGTAGCGATCGAGAATCTGCTGTGCTTGATTGCCGCGAAGGTCCGTTTCCACGTGTACGGAATAGCGAACGATGGGAGGAGCGCCCCGGTCGAGCGGAACGATGCGAATCGAGCCTTCGTCGGCGATAAGTTTAAGCGTGAGTCCATCGCGCGTGTTCAGCACACCGCTGCGGTCAATCGTGGCGCGTTGTGTTCCGGGATTGCTCGCACGCTCCCCTGCAACCGAAGCTGAAGCCGCAACAAGCAACGCAAATACGACTATCACCACTGCAAAAATGTTCAGGTGGCGCGGCCGGACGGCGACTTCGTCAATCTGGCGCCACACACGCCAATGTTTAGTTCGTTGAATCATTGCCTCTTCGAAATTCTAAGGACGCTCTGGGGAGCGCCCTGTTTGCTATTGCACTTCCTGCAGAGCGATCTGGCGAAGAGCCGCCGCACTGCGCAACCGCACATAGCGATTGGAGTCATGCTGGCGAAGTTCGTCTAACGCACGAAGTATGCGCTGCTGGGAATCTCTGTTGCTTTGCGGCGGCTGCGGCGGAAGGCCCTGCCCCGCAAAATCCACACTCGGAATTTCGGGCGCCGCCTCCGAAGTTTCATCGCCGGATTCGATCGAACGAACCAGCAGATTCACAGCTTCAACGCGTACTCCCGGGTTCGGATCGTGCTCCAACCGGTCGAGCAACGCATCGCGCACCGACGCCAGCGCAACCATATCGCGCAACGCATCCAGCGCCTTCAGACGAACCGCAGGATTCTGGTCCCGTCGTGCCGCGGCGAGCAGCGCATCGCGCGTCTGCTCATCAGTAGCCGCAGCTACACGCAGCGCCTCAACGCAATTCAACCGGATGTCCGCATCGAAGCGGTCTCCGCTCGCCACAACAAACGTCAGTACGCGGCGCATGTCCGTGGGATCTTCATCGCTCGTAAGCGTCAACGGCTGCTCTGCTTGCAACTGGAGCTGCACTTTTCCCGTCGAACGTGAAAAATTCACATTCGAAATTTGCATCTTGTCGAGTTTATCTTCGGGAATCTTCGAAGCGGCGAGGACGTTCACGGGAGAGCCGGGTGTGCCAACGGCATTGAAGGGAAGCCACTGAAACGCTTGCGTGCCGACAATCGCCCCCACAATCATCAACGCAGCGGCGCTCCAACCCGGCCGCAACGCCATGCACTTGCGAACCCACGTCACGAATTGCCAACGCTCTTCTTCCACCTTTGGCGCCGCAAGCTCATCCAGAGATTCGGCCAGTTCACTGCGGCATTGCGAAAGCAAAACGCCCGCAGTATCAAATTGATCCGCAGTCTGTGGCAGGCTCTCAATCGCCTGCTGCAGCGAATCTTCTACGCAAAGCTGTGCGCTGCATTCGCCGCAGTTCGCAAGGTGCGCCACGATCTGTTCGCGCTCCTCCGCAGAAAGCTCATCGCAAGTGTAGAAAACCAGAAGCGGCGCTACTTCCTCACATCGAATGAGTTTGCGTTCGTTGCTCATCGGAGTCCTGCCAATTCACTACGAAGCTTCCGAGTGGCGCGAAACAGGGAATTCTTCACGGTTTCTTCCGTCGTGCCGAGCGCGTCGCCAATGGCGCGCAGCTTCAGGCCCTGATAGTGCTTCATTTCAAAAACGATTCGCTCGCGCGGCGAGAGCCGTTCCATCGCACGCGAGATGCGCGATTGAATCTCTTTCCCCAGCAAGCTCCGCTCGGGATCCAGCGCCGGGCGATGCTCTTTCTGATGGTCGAAGAAATCGCGCGGACCTTCTTCCATCCGGTTCGAATGTATCTCGGGAGCCTGATCTTCCGGCCTCGCCTGCCGCCGCCGCAAATGATCCAGGCAAACGTTCGTCACAATCCGGTAGAGCCACGTGTAAAAGCTGCATTCAAAACGAAATCGATGCAGGTTGCGGTAAACCTTGAGGAACGCTTCCTGATAAACGTCGCGCGCATCTTCAGGGCGCTTCATCAAATTCAGCGCCAGCCGCAGCACGTCTCGGTCGTACTTGCGAACCAGTTCCTCAAACGCGGCGCGATTGCCCGCCTGCGCCTCGGCCACGAGGGCACGCTCGTCGAGGTTGGGCAAAGAGGTCACCGTTGCGAGAGCGGCGTCGGATCCGCTCGTCCGGCCTGAGCTATCGGCCAAAGCAAACACCCATTGGAAAAGTGGCATATTCGCTTTCTATTCGCGTCTTTCAGCCTTGGGCTTTGAGCAGGAACAAGTTACCCCATTTTCCCGCTAACAGCCAGACCCGGACAATCGCGACCTCACCCATTTTGGACGTAATCCTACCCCTCGGGTGAGCAGCCACCTCTCATCCTTTACAACGAAAGACGAGGGGTTTTTGTTTCGGATTGTGGAAAATTACCTGGGGTTGCCCCGTTTAAACCCTGCTCTGCGATTCAGTTCCAGACACTGCCGTCTGCCATTTTATCAGCGGCCACAGCAGCGCCAGCGCGATCACTATGAAAAGGCCGTAGGCGCTGCTGTGATAAGCCGTGTTCGGCTGGTGCAGCAACGCCATCGCCGGTGAGAGCAGCCCCACACCAAACACCACGAGAAAAATTCCCAGCAGATTCATGCGCGCGATCCAGCCGACGCCGAGCGCGATGGCGCTAACCAGCACCAGACTGAAAGCATACTTTTGCACGAAGTCTCCCCTACTGCCCCAATCGCCAATCAGCGTGGCCGCCGCGACCAGAAGAATCGGAATCCGCAGCGCCCACGATTTCGCGTACGACGCGAAAAATCCGCCGAGCGCCGCAATCAACGCGGAAAAGAGCAAGCCGCGGGATACAGCCGCGCCCAACGCGGACGCCGCCGGCACTTTTGCGGCAAGCTCCGCCGGGAACGCCAACGCCGCAAACCGGTGCACCATCGGAAAATTCGCGCCCGCCCACCCGAAAACGCCTTGGAGACCAACAAGTCCGCACACGCCGCCAATTCCAATCAGCATAGCGTCGCGGTAGTAGAGTTTTGGCATATCTGTCCAATTCGGCAAACGTCCTTCGCCGAAAGCGCGGCGGCAATAAAACCACGCCAGCCCGAACGTCAGTATCAGCAGTCCCATCGAGGCCGCGCCGCCCAGCAGGTAGCCGATTGTGCCAATCAGATAGAACACCTTGAGCGGCACGGCCGTTTGATATTGGTTCAGAAGCTGTGGAATGCGTTCGCCAAATAGAATCGTCGCCGCGAATCCGCCGAGCAACCACAAAGCCCATCTCGAAATCCGCCGCCACGGAATCGATTGCGCATCTTCCGAGCGGAAATGCTTGAAGAAAATAACTAACATCGTCAAGCCGAGTGTCACGAACGCCAGAAGTGTTCCGACGAAATAAAGCGTGCGCGAAAGCCCCTGTTCTTCCCGCTTACGGGTCCATTCGTCGGGAATCTTCACGTAGCTGCGATAGTCGCTCACTTCATCGCCCAGCACGCGCACTTCAATCCTTTCGAACGCGTGGCCCGCGGAAGCGGCAGCCGAATCGAGCGCAGCGTTCTGCTGCCACGTCAGCGTGTGGTCAATGCGGTGCGGAAGTTTTTTCGAATTGGAATCGACCAGCGACCAGCCGCTCAGGTCAACCTGCTTCCGCTCTTTCAAATATTTTTCCGCAAGAGCGACGGCGGCCTCTTTTTCCAGCGACGCGCCCGCGGCATTTTCCGCAATCGTGTGATGCAGCGAATGGAATGTTCCATCCGGTTTCAGCACGACGAAATATTCTTCCGGATCGCTGTCCTTGAAATACCGCGTGCCCCACAGTCCAACCGGAATCTGGCTCGAATAGAGTCTGTTCACGCCGGCAACACCGATCTGTTCCCGCAGGAATTCCGTCGCCGCCGGATCGCCGTTGTCGACGAAGAGTGTCGCCCGGTGAAAAGTTGATGCGTCAATGCTGTGCTGTTTCAGGACGGAATCGCTCAGCGCCGTCGCTTGCTTCGCGTTTACGGATAATTTCAAGTAATCCCCGAGGGGTTCTTGTTTGAGCTTCAGCGCCGCAAGTCCGCCGAGCACGACAAATGCCGCCAGCGCAAGGAGTGCCGCGTTGCTGAGTGGCTGATACCGAAGCCCCGACGTCGCTGCCTGCTGTGCCGGTTCCTCCTCGGGTTCCGCGATCTCGGCAGCCACAGGCTCGGCCGAGTTTTGCAAGTCTTCGATTGCCTCGAATTGTCCGCGTTTCAAGTACGACGCGAGTGAAAAAAGAAGCGGAGCCGCGGCGGCCAGTCCAACCACCACGCCCGAAATTTTGAAATAAAGATTGTCCGACCGGACCAGGAAAAGCCCAACCAACGAGGCGTCCACCGTGTAGTGCCAAATTAGCGTGGCCATGATGCCCCAGCGCAGCATCACCAGTCCCGCGACGATTCCGATCAGCCCGACTTCCAGGCCGCGAATGTACGCCGGCTCTTGCGGATAATTGCTGTGCAGGAATCCCCAAAGAAACGCAGGCACGATAATCGCGATCCATCGCGATCGCGTGAACTTTGTGAAAAAGGGAATCGCAAACAGCCGGAACGTAAACTCTTCGTTCATCGACGCCAGAAGTCCGATCGCCACGCCCGAGATCCACGGGAATCCCGTATTCACTGCATCCGAATAGCTCACTTCTTGCGGCGCCCAGGCTCCGAATTTTGTCGCCAACGTGTAGAAAACGACCACGAATCCTATGTGTGCTGCTGCCAGCGAAATTCCCACGATGGCCGACGAAAAGAATTCTTTCGATCGCAGCCCGCGCAGAGTCAGCAGTTTTGAAAATCGCAGATTGTTCGGCTGAGATTGCCGGTAGAGCGGCTCGGCGGCGGGCAGAACGATCGAAATCGTTATGGCTGTTACAACCGCGATCCCAAGCGCTTTCAAAATCTCGAGGAGAATGAATCCGGCGTACGCATCTTTCGTGTCGTAGCTTGCCCCCCACAGCGGCCAATCGTTCAGCCCTTGTAGAAACAGAAACACAGCCGCAATCACGCCCAGTTTTATCGCCAGCGTCCAGCGAGTCTGCCGGGCCTTGGTCAAGACAATCGCAAACCAGACGGCGATGCCCAGCAACGCGAAGTATGGAACTGTGAAAACGAGCGCCAGCGTGTTATTTCCGGAGCGCAGCCGTTCGTAGCTTCTCTGCCATTCTTCCGGCACGTGAAGTCCCTCGGCCGCTCCTGCAGGCTTGTCTCCCGCGATGTGAATGTTTTCGCGGTAGGGAGCCTCTTTCACTTTCAGGCTTGGCTTTTCCCAGGTGAAATCCCAATCAACACGATTCGGTTTTTTCTGGGAATTCGCCTCTTCGTTCAGAAAATTCCATTCGCCGCCGCTTTTTCCCAGTCGTTCCGTGAAAAACTTTGTCGCAATCGCTTGTGCCGCTGGGCGGTCCAAAGACGCGCCCGCGGCCGCTTCCGGCACCACGTGTTCGTAACCGACAACCTGCCCCGCGGGACTGACGCGAACGGTGAATTCCTCTTCCTGCAGCGGCTTGTAGAAGCGGACGTTCCAATACCACAGGCTGACCTGCGATGACGCCATCTGGTTTGCCTGTTGCAGCCCCAGCTCGCGTTCCAGATAAACTTTTTCTTCTTCGTCGACTCTGAATTCGATCGCGGATTGGTAACCGTTGGCTCGCTCGCCAACTTCATTCAGGAAGGCCTTCGCGCGGTCCAGCGCTTGCGGCCGCGTTACTTTGAAATCCACGGAAGCTTCCGGAAAGGCACGGAAGAAATAGTGGTGCGCCAAAAAGAGGCCCGCGATTCCGGCGAGCACCCAAAACACAAGCGCGCGCTTTTCCGACCCCGTCAACTGAACACTGGACACAGACTCCTCCCGGTACTGAGACCTGCGGAGTCTTCACTGTAGTAATACGCAGGCCTTGGACGCAAGTTACCGGCCTTGAGCAGTGGCGGCAGTTTCAATATTTTGGCTCGTGACACAATATGTCAAAAATTCAAACTGCCCGCTGCTCCAATCCGGCTCATCGTGTTCGGTAATGGTATAAACGTTGTTTATGGCAAGGGAACTCCAATCGCCGGTCCAGATGATCAAGGGTGTCGGTCCGCAGCGCGCCGAACTGCTAGCCAAGCGCGGCATTCACACTCTGGAGGATTTGCTCGCCTATTTGCCCTTCCGGTACGAAGACCGCATCAAGTTTTCCCAAATCAAAGACGTCCGTCCCAACGCCGTTTACACTCTGCGCGTCACCGTCGCCAGCGGACAGGCCATTCGCACGATGCGCGGCCGTGATGCGATTTATCACCTGCTGGTGCAGGATGAAACCGGTTCGCTCCCCTGCAAATTTTTTCACGGTGGCTATCTCGAAGAACGGCTCAAGCCCGGCCAGCAGCTGATTCTGCACGGCAAAGCCGAAGTCGATAAGCAGCGGCCCGCGCGCATCGAAATGGTCAATCCACAAATGGAGTTGATCGGCCTGCAAGGCCTCGACTCAACCGAAGTCGGCCGTATCGTCCCGATCTACGAAGCCATCGGAACCTTCGGCTCGCGCGCAATTCGGCGCGCCATTTATGGCGCGTTACAGCATCTCGATCCCGGCATGCCGGACGTCCTCCCGGCCTCATTGCGGACGAAATTGAAATTCCCCGCGCATCGCGACGCCGTCATTCAAACGCATTTTCCGCCCCCCGAAGAATCGATTGATGCGCTGAACCAGTTTCGATCGCCCGCGCAACAACGGCTCATTTTTGAAGAGCTCTTCTTGTATCAACTGAGCCTTGCGCTGGATCGCCGCGCAACGCGAAAGGAAAATGCGATTGCCTTTCGAGTGCGCGAAGACGCCGTGCGCGAAGCGTTGAAGCGAATCCTGCCTTTCAAGCCGACCGCCGCGCAAAAACGGGTCCTCGCGGAAATTGCTGCCGATTTGGAAAAAGCACTGCCCATGAATCGCTTGCTTCAAGGCGACGTCGGCAGCGGAAAAACAATTGTCGCGCTGCAAGCCGCTGTAATTGCCATCGAAAACGGTTGCCAGGCCGCGCTCATGGCGCCCACCGAAATTTTGGCCATCCAGCACTATTTGTCGGCCAGGCGAATTCTGGAGAAGGCTGGATACAAAGTTGAATTGCTCGTCAGTGGAATGAAATTCGCCGATAAGACTGCCGCGCTGCAGCGAATCGCCAGCGGTGAGGCGCAGCTCGTCATCGGCACCCACGCGCTGATTGAAGACAATGTGATCTTTGCGCGCCTGGGATTTGTGGCCATTGATGAACAGCATCGCTTTGGCGTATTGCAGCGCAAGCGCCTCATGGACAAGGCGGCAACGCACGGTCATGCCCCGCATGTGCTCGTGCTGACCGCGACCCCGATTCCGCGCACTCTTTCGCTGACGTTATACGGAGACCTCGACGTTTCCGTCATTGATGAATTGCCGCCGGGTCGCACGCCCATCGTCACACGCCTGACAAGCGAACCGCACCTGCCCGGCGTGTGGGAATCCTTGCGCCGCGAAGTCGCTGCCGGACATCAGGCCTATGTCGTCTATCCGGTCATCGAAGAATCGAAACTCGAATTGAAAGCCGCGATGGAAGAGTACGAACGCCTTTCGAAACAGGTCTTTCCGAAGTTGAAGCTCGGATTGCTGCACGGTCGCCTTTCCAGCGAAGAAAAAGAAGCCGTGATGCAGAGCTTCCGCAAGAATGAGACAAACATTTTGGTCGCAACCACCGTCGTGGAAGTCGGCGTGGATGTTCCGAACGCCACTGTCATGGTGATCGAGCACGCCGAACGATTCGGCTTGTCGCAATTGCATCAGTTGCGCGGGCGAATCGGCCGCGGCGCAGAAAAGTCGCACTGCATTCTAGTGGCCCCGATTCGAATGAACGAAAATGCGAAAGCTCGTCTCGAGACCATGGTTCGCACTTCCAACGGATTCGAAATCGCCGAAACCGATTTGCTTCTCCGCGGCCCTGGCGAATTTTTCGGCACGCGCCAATCCGGCGACTTGGGTTTTCACATCGCCAATCCGTTGCGCGACCGCGAAATTCTCGAGCTGGCTCGGCGCGAAGCATTCGCCCTCGCGGAAAATTCCGCATCGAGTGGCGAACTCAAACAAATTCTCCGTGCACTCCCGCCGGAGTGGCAGCGCCGCTATCATCTGGCGCGTATCGGATAGCTCATGCGAATCATCGCCGGAACGTATCGCAGCCGCATCTTGAGAAGTCTAAAAAGCCAATCTCTTCGGCCCACCAGCGACCGCCTGCGCGAAACGCTTTTCAATATTCTTAGTCCCGAAGTTGCCGCTTCGCGATTTCTGGACCTCTACGCCGGAACAGGCGCCATCGGCATCGAAGCGCTAAGTCGCGGTGCTTCAGAAGTAGTTTTCGTCGAGAATCACGCCGCCGCCGTGAAGCTCATCAAAGAAAATCTGGCGTTGCTCAAAATCACCTCTGGGGTGCAAGTGATCTCCGGAAACGCCGTGGAATCCCTCGCGAAGTTGGCTGCGCGCAATTCTTCGCCCTTCGATTTGGTTTTTCTCGATCCGCCGTACGCCGCCGAGGCCGAATACGAGCAGCTCTTGCGCGCACTGGGAACTTCGTCCTTGATTTCTCCAACTTCAATCGTCATCGCCGAGCATCGCAAGCAGTTCGAGCTTGAAGAAACCTACGCCGCGCTAGTACGATATCGCGTCCTCAAACAAGGCGACGCCGCTCTGAGCTTTTATCGCGCTGCCGGCGAAGTTTAGAAAACATTCAACTTGCGGCAAACCCCGCGGCCGTTCGCAACATCTATTTGTTCTTACGCATGCTGGGTGCCCCGCAGCCCCGCGCTATACTTGAAGATTCATGTTTGAGAGCCAAACCCATAATGCGTTCGACTTGCTCGGACAAGCGAACGCCAATCCGCCCGCTGTGTTCCTTCACGGCGCGGGCGAACCGCAGCTTGAAATAAGTTGGGTTGCATTTCGTCAGAGTTTTTCGAGCAGCCTGTCCGGCGCGCTCGAACGCTCCGCCGAATCTCGTAAATTTCTCTCGGCCAGCTTCTTCAAAGACGCCTGGGTGGAAAAGCGGTTTCCACGGCGCGCCGTCGCCGCCGCTGCGTTGTGGCATCTCGTGCTTTTCGTGATGCCGAAGCCCGACATCGTCGGTCAACGCCATTTTTCGCAATTCGATAACACTGTTTTGACTTGGTCCGGCCCGATCGAAGATCTCCCTCTGCTCGAAATGCGCGGCAACAAACCAAAACCGGCGCCGCGCGGAGAACCTGAAAAACCGCTGCCGAAGCAAGGCGCTGACGCGTTTCATCCGCGCCAGAGAATTTTTACCGATCCCGTTCATCCCACCCATCCACGACAAACTTTAATCAATCCGCAAGCGCCGCCCGATGCGCCGAAACTGTTGCCCGTTTTGCCGAACATGGTTGAAATCGCGTCGAACGCAATGCCAGCGCGCCCGAAAATCGAAATCAGCGATAAACTTTTGAAAAGTCTGCGCCCGCACGAACGCAAAGCAAAAACAATCGACACCAATGCGCCCGCGCCGGATGTTTTGAACAATGAAGTGCGGCCCTCCGACTTGTCGATCGCTGCCGCGCAAAACATGCCGGCGAAACCAAAGCTCGAAATCAATGCCGGCGCCGCGCCGCGAGTCACCGCGAAAAAATCTGAAAACGACGCAGGCCCTTCGCCGGAAATGGCCTCGTCGCTCGCATCGAACGGTGCAGCTTCCACCTTGATCGCACTCTCGGCGCCTCCCGGCCCCGCAGCGCCCGTCGCTCCGCCGCAAGGAAATCTCGCAGCGCGCATCGCGATCAGCCCCGAAGGAAAACAGCGCGGCGTACCCGGCGCTTCTGCAAACGCGGAATCAAACGGGGGCAGCGGCGGAGATCGTACGAGTAAAGGCGGAACTGGCGCGGCAAGCGGATCGGGAAAAAATGACGTTGGCGTGAGCATTAGTGGTGGAAATCCAAGCAGCAAGACAAGCGGCCTTGGAAGTCTTCGGCCAAAACTCGATCTGTCCGCTGCGAGACCGAATGCATCGAACATGAGCCATGATGCGCCAGCGGATCCGCCGCCCACGCGAACAACTCCGCCGAATTTTGCGAATCTTGCTCCTGACGCAAAGCCGGAAGCAATTTTTGCTTCCAAAAAAGTCTATACGCTGCATGTCAACATGCCGAATTTGAACAGCGCGACCGGAAGCTGGATTTTGAATTTCTCAGAATTGCGCGGCGGCCCGACCGGTCAACACGTTGCCACAGGCGATGTCGCCTCGCCGCAGCCGATACGAAAAGTGGACCCGAAATACCCGCCCACGCTAATCGCGGAACACGTTGAAGGCGAAGTTGTTTTGTACGCGGTGATTCGGAAAGACGGATCCGTCGACAGCATTCAACTTGTCAAAGGTATCGACGAGCAACTTGACGCGAACGCGATGCACGCATTTGCGCAGTGGAAATTTCAGCCTGCAGAAAAACAGGGCGAAACAATCGACCTCGAAGCAATCGTGCACATTCCGTTTCGCGCGCCAGCCCGGCAATAGAAGTGCTAATTTCAAGAACTAAACGTCACACAAATCCACGGCTTCGCGGAGCGACGTGAGCGGATCTCGCGTTGGCACGAATTCGTGCGCCACGTATCCGGAATAATTCGTCGACGCGATGCCGCGCATCACCGCGTCCCAATGCACTTCCTGCGTGTCGTCCAGTTCATGCCGGCCAGGAACTCCGCCGGTGTGGAAGTGGCCCAGCCACTGAATATTGTCCTTGATCGTCCGGATCAAATCGCCTTCCATGATTTGCATGTGGTAGATGTCGTAAAGAAGTTTTACGCGCGGCGAATTCACCTCCTGCGCCACGCGAACGCCCCACGCCGTGTGGTCGCACATGTAGTCGTGGTGATCGACTTTGCTGTTCAAAAGTTCCAGGCAGATGGTCACGCCATTGTCTTCCGCGATTTGTTTCACGCGATTGAGGCCGATGATCGTGTTCTTCGCGCCTTCTTCGTCGGACATTCCCATGCGATTTCCCGAAAACGTGATGACGTTGGGCACGCCCATCTTTGCCGCGATCGGAATATTTTTGCGGAAGGCTTCTTCGATCTTGGCGTGATTCTCCGTGCGGTTCATCGCGTGCGGGATGTCGCCGCCGCCCGCGTATCCCATGCTGCAAATCAAACCGTAGCGATGCGGCACTTCCCACTCCTCGACGCCCAGAAGGTCGACGGCTTTCAGCCCCATCTCCGCGCTGCGTTTGCAGAGTTCATCGAGCTCAATTTTTTGGTAGCACCAGCGCGAAACGGATTGCTTGATGCGCCCTTTGCGCGGCGTCACTTTGAGATCGTCGAGCGATGTAGTGGTCATGGCTCCCGCCAGCGACGGAACGGAAGCGGCAGCCGCTCCCGTGATTGCCGATTTCAGAATGGTACGACGAGAAAGTGTGGTCATGGCAGCACGGAGTCTAGCCGAAGAGGCGGAAGTTTGGCGAGTGAGAAAATTCGCCAGCTCACCTTCCGTTTGTTTCAATTGCATTCAAAGTTTTAAGCCGACAGAGTCCGTCACTCGAGTCGTTCGTATTCCCGCGTCGAGACCTGAGGTAGACTACTTCGGCCTGCCTGGGGCGGATTTCCAGTTTGAATATTCCGGAGAGGGTGCTTGAGAGAAAATTTCGGACGTCTCGATTTTCAGATCGCTTTTTGTCTGACGCTTTTAATTGGTTTTCTCGCTTGTCTTTATACCTTTTCGTTTTATCAAGAAACGTCTGCAAGAGGTTGGCGCCAGACGCTCCGGCGCTGGACGGATTTGTTCGGTTTCACTCTCGATGACCTCGGAGGATTCAGCTACAGGGGACTCGCGCTGGTCAGCGTTCTCGGGCTCTTTCTTGAATTAGTAATGATTCGCTGGATGTCCTCCGAAGTGCGCATCTTTGCGTTTCTCAAGAATTACATGCTGGTCTCGTGCTTCGTTGGCTTTGGTCTTGGCTGCTTTCTTTGCCGAAAGCGAATTAATTTTCTTGCGCTGGCTGTTCCTCTGCTCACCCTGGTCTTTTTGATTCAATTTCCCTGGCAGCCTCTGCGCGCCTTGATCAGCGCGCTCCCCTCCTATCTGGGCGTGGCCTCGGAAGTTAATTCCATGGGGATTCCAGCTGTACCTTTTTCTCTGCTCGCGCTCTTTGCCCTGGGAGCGGCGATCGCCATCACCGTTCCCCTGTTCATTTTGAATGCCATGGTGTTCATCCCATTGGGACAGATCGTGGGCGGCTATCTCGAAAGAGCGCCGCGCGGAATTTTTGCTTACTCCATCAATATTCTCGGCAGCCTCGCGGGCATCCTGCTCTTTACCTTGCTCTGCCAATATTGGCAGCCTCCAGTCGTCTGGTTCGCGATCGCGGGCGTGCTTTTCGTAGTTCTGGTTTTCAGGATTGCTCCTCTCCGCTGGGCTTCGCTGGCGACGTTCGGCATTTGTCTCCTGCTCTTTACGTTGCATCCTCACGGAATTGGCCGGGCCTATTGGTCTCCGTATCAATACCTCGAGATCTCCGAACGCACGGAAAATGGCGAAGTGATCGCGTACCAGCTCGATACGAACCACACTTGGTTTCAACAGGTCGTCAATCTCTCGCCCGAATTCGTCGCCGCCCACCCGCAATTTTTTTCCGAAGTGCCCAGCGCCTGGGACGCCTACAACCTTCCTTATCACTTCTCCGCGAATCCGCCGAACGTGTTGGTTCTCGGCGCCGGAATGGGAAACGATGTGGCCGCCGCACTGCGAAACGGGGCGGGTCACGTTGTAGCCGTCGAAATCGATCCCCTCATCCAGTCTCTCGGCCGAGAAATGCATTTCGAGAAGCCCTATTCTTCTCCTCGGGTGACGCCGGTCGTCAACGACGCGCGAAGTTACATCGAGAACAGCAACGAACGGTTTGATTTGATCGTCTATTCGCTTCTCGATTCGCACACCAATATTTCAAACTATTCCTCGGTCAGGATCGACAATTATGTCTACACGATCGAGGCACTCGCCGCCGCGCGCCGCCTGCTTAAGGATGACGGCATTCTCGTTTTGAAATTCCAGGCCCATACGCCGTGGATTGCGGGGCGCTTGCATGGCCTGCTAAAGACCGTTTTCGGTCAGGAACCCACGGACTTCTACGCCGACGCCTCGCGATACAGCAGCGGGGGACATTTTTTTGTCGTTGGATCCCAGAAACACTTGGACCAGTCTTTGTCTTCGCCCGAACTCGCCGCCTACCTCAAATCGCACAGCGGTGTCCAACTGGAGGCCGCCCATCTCACCACCGACGATTGGCCCTACTTCTATCAGCACGAACCGGGTATCCCTCTGATTATCGTCATCATGTCGGTTCTTCTCGTGGCCTTGACCCGATTGCTTATCCGGAAGACCGGCGCTGCGGGACAAGCCGTCAACTGGCACTTCTTCTTCCTCGGCGCGGGTTTTTTGCTTCTCGAGGCGCAGATTGTCAGCCGTATGGCCATGTTGTTCGGCACAACGTGGTTGGTGAATTCCATCGTTATCGCCGCAATTCTGCTGCTCATCGTCGCCGTCAATTTCCTCGTAACTTCCAGACCATCGATCCCCGTGCGCTTTGCCTACGTCGGAATCGGCGTCTGCATGCTGGTGTCCTACTTTCTTCCGCTCGAAAAACTTTTTTTCCAGGCCTTTTGGGTCAAGGTGTTGGTTGCGACGCTGGTTTTATGCTCGCCGATCGCATTCGCTTCAATTGTTTTCATTCGCAGTTTTGCGGAATGCAAGTTCAGCGGGCGGGCTCTCGGTTCCAATCTCCTGGGTGCATTGGTTGGAGGCATGCTCGAGTCTGCGTCGTTGTGGACGGGAATTCGCTCACTGATCATTCTCGCGGCCGTCCTGTACTTGCTGTCTCTTCTCTTTCTCAAATCGGCAAATACCGACGTTGACGCTGGGCCGGAATTGGATTCGAGTCCTCTTAAAGCGTGACCGCCGGCCGAAATTAGCACTCGCACAAACTCTCCCGCAGCGCGGTGGCTGAAACAACCGGAGCGACTTCGGATTGAAACAGATCGGCCGATGGGAAATCTGTCCCTTTCCCAATAAGCGTAAGTACCCGACGCTTCCTTCGTTTTTCCCTGCATCGGATTCACCACGCCGCCCCTCGGAAAGTAGGTTTTAACGGCGGCCGAAATAGAGAATCCGAATGGCGTCGAGAGGCTGGCGCTGCAAGGGGATTGGACTCGCCCCGATCACAGCGCGAGTGCTTGGCCGGATCCCGACCCACTCTTTGCGGTAGACACCTTTTGGGCCTTCGGTAGAGAATCGCTCCCGCAGATAAGCACGCGCACGCAAAGCGGGAAGAAGCCAAGTTTTCCAGTCGCGCGGCTCGAGCGTGAAGGCGACCAATCCGCCATTGCGGGTGACGCGGTGCATTTCGGCCAGGTAGGATTTCAGTGCGCTGTAGGACGGCAAATGCTGGAACACGCAGTACGCAATCGCCAAATCGCCGGATTCATCTGGGATACTGCGCAGGGAAAAGCCTTCCGCCTTGCGAAATTCGACATTTTGCAGGTTCGCCTGCCGCGCGATGTCGAGCATCTTTTCGGAGATATCGAGAGAGATCATCCGGCCCACGTCCGGCGCAATAGCGCGGGTAAGCCGACCTACACCACACCCGATTTCAACAACGGAATCGGCGGCGGAGGGAGAGTACCCGGTGACTCTCTTGATGTCGCTCCAAATCGTCTGACCACTGGCCCAAAATTCGTTTAGATCCCTCTTCGCGCCATACGGTCCGAACGAAGAGACATACCAGTGCGGATTATCCTCTGCGGCTTTGTTCCAGAACGCGTTGATTTCCTGCTCGGACGGCATCTCAACTGCGCAACTATTATCACTTGCCACAAAGAACGTCAACGGCATAGGAGAGCCTGTCCACACAAAGCCCTCGGGGAAGCAAAAGCGGGGCAGCGGCAACGATGCGAGCTGACGCACTCGTCCTCTGGCCTAACGTCTGTCCGCCAAGGATATTTCTAATTCAGGTCGGATAGTCTGGCGCGGACCAGATCTTTGGCTAGTCTTTTTGACTATTCTCGCGTCGATTTAATTCGGAAGCAGATTCTGCCGGGCCATTTTTTTCATGGATGGCTCCGTTCCTCAGAAAGTTTTCATGCGTTCGCGGCGGAATACGACAGCTCGACAAAGCCGTTCTTGTAAGCAACCACGTTTTTCAAATTCCATCGCTCCTCGTTCAGAGCACCGTCGAACAGCCGCAGCCCTTCCCCCAATAAGACAGGAGCTATCATCAACTTGATTTCGTCCACGAGGCCCAGCTCGAGGAAACGCTGGCACAGCATGGCCCCACCCACGAGCCAGATGTTTCGATAGCGCGGCGCGAGTTTCTCGTCAACCAATGTCTTCAGGTCCCCCGAATAAAATTCGACGCTCTTCTTTGCAGACGCCAATTTCCTTCCGGTCACCACCACGGTTGGAGTTTCTCCATAGGGCCAGCCCAGTTCGAGAGCGTGTTCATACGTACGGGAGCCGAGCACGTAGCAGTCGATCGCTTTTACAAAAGTGGCAGCCTCTTCCGCCGAAATGGAAACGCCCGCTTCGTAAACGCTTCCAGGGTGCTCCAGCCAGGAGACACTGTTGTCCTTCTTCGCGATGAAACCATCCAGACTGGAAACCACGTGCAGAGTTACTCTTGCTCCCGTTGCGTTTCCTTCGGCCGGCATCACTCCCCCCTCGCTTTGGCCTGATCTTGCGGCTCAACTCCTGCTGGAAAAAAGCCGTCGAACCCAATGGCCCTTCCAAATAAAGAATCCCGAAAGGACCAGCACCTCAGCCGCAATCTCTTTCGCTAAACCTTTAGCCCGCCCCGGAATCCTCTGGCCGCGTAGTACGATTCCGCGCCGTTGTGATACGTAAAGACCGTATTGAAGCGGCGATCGCAAAAGAGCGCTCCGCCAAGTTTTCTGATCTCAGACGGTGTTTTCACCCAGCTCGACGTTTTCTCGTCGAACGGTCCCAATTTCTGCAACTCGCGATACTGCTCCTCGGTCAAAAGCTCAATGCCCATGGCGCACGCCATATCGGCGGCGCTGTCTTTCGGTTTATTTTCTTTCCGCGACTCCAGCGCTTCCCGGTCGTAACAGAAACTTCTCCGTCCTTTCGGACTTTCGGCCGAACAATCATAAAACGTGTATTCGCCCGTCTTTTTGTCATAGCCAACCACATCGGGCTCGCCACCGGTTTTTTCCATTTCATGGAGCGACCACAGTTTGTCGGCATTTGCTTCGAGCTTTGCCTGCACCTTCGCCCATTCCAGGCTTGGATGGCGGCTCTTGTTTTTCTCGAAGCGGACCTTTAACACTCCAAGTAGTTCTTTCCGTTGTTCCGCTGACAATCCCTTTTTGTTGTCCTTGCGTGGTTGGTGCATTGCTCTTCAATCCTTCCTTTCACGATTTTTGCGCCGCCGGAGGCGGCCAGTTGGGCGCCTTAACGCCGAACTGCTGAGCGTATTCCGTATTCAATCGCTGCCACCCGGCAAACTTGATCGCGTCTCCTCCGGCGATTCGGCCGATCGGAGTTCCGTCGAGAAGGTGATCCAGAACATCGAAAGAAATGTGCCATCCCGCCGCACCCATCGAGACGAACCGGCGATCGATGTTGGTCCATAGCGTCAACCGCGTGCCGTCAAGAAATTCTTCAAGCTCCCATCGGATATCGCCATACTCAAGCACCTTTGGCGCTTCGACTCGCGTCACTTTTGTTTCGATCGGTGCCGGCGCGCCCAGCCAGGCGAGCTTCACCGTTGCAGCTGTGGCCAGGTTCGCATCGACGTCAAACGGCGCCCACTCGCGCAGATGCGCCGGGTCAGTCAAAGCCTGCCAGACTTTTTCCGGCGAGTGCCGCAATTCCTTGACGAGGACCAGCGCCCACTTCTCTCCGGTCTTTTCCACTCGCGCCATGTTGGCTGGGCCCGGTGTGTACGGTGCGCGGCTGGTCATCTTGTTCTCCTTACCGCGAATAGTGTGCCAATTGCGTGATCTGAATGAGGTTGCCGCACGTGTCATTCAACATCGCAATGGTCGAGCCGGTCACGTCGGTAGGAGGCATCGTGAATTCGGCGCCGTGGCCTTTGATTCGCTCGTAGTCGCCCTTGATATCGTCCGTGAAAAACATGGCCGCGGGCTGACGCTGCTGAAACAGCGCCTGCTGATACGCACTGGCGGCAGGGCTGTTGTTCAGCGCCAGCTGTAGCTCTGTGCCGCCCGGCTCCTCAGCTGAGGCCACAGTCAACCAGCGATAGGGGCCCTGACTGAAGTCGCTCTTCTTGGCAAAGCCCAGTACGTCCGTATAGAAGTGCAGGGCCTTTTCCTGATCGTCGACATACACGCTTGTGAGTTTGATTTTCATTTCGTCTTCTCCTTTTTAAGAAGTTCGCGGATTTGGCCCCGTTGCCCTCTTCTTCGTTTTCTTCTTTGGCGTTGCCCGTGTCGGCGTCGAAGCATCCATCCGATCAAGGTGGCGTTCGAGGGCATCGACGTGAGCCGACCAGAACCGGCGGAACTGCGCCAGCCAGGCGTCCACCTCCTGAAGCGATTCAGGTTTCAGACGGTATAGCCGGCGTTGTGCGTCCACGGTGGACTCCACGAAACCCGCGTCGCGCAGCACTCGCAGATGCTTTGACACCGCCGGCTGCGACATTCGAAGTTGACGCTCGATCTCTCCCACCGATTGTTGCGAGGAGACCAGCAGGCTGAGTATCGCGCGGCGGTTTGGCTCGGCAATGATGTCGAACGCGGATCCCATACCTCGAATATGCCAAAAGGCGTATATACGTGTCAAGACATATTAAAACAAAAACCGGACTCGCCGTCATCGCCACGACCGCCTCACGTACCGGTGATTCCACTTCGTGCCCGCACGCCTGCAATAACGACTCTTTTGCTTGTCCGGAATTGAACAGCATCTCTTCTTCCCGCCGCGCACTATCACTGAGCGAATCGTGCTCTCCCAGGAGACTCACAATGAAACTTCTTAAATCGACTCCTCCCATCTTGATCGGATTGGCGCTCATGCTGTGCGCAGCCCCTCTGCGGGGTGACAGCCTTGGAAGTGCCGCCAGCTTTGCGGTGCTGGGCGCTTCGGCAGTTACGAACACTGGCCCAACCACCATCACCGGAGATCTGGGCGTTTCCCCCGGTACTGCGATTAGCGGCCTGGGTAGCATTACTTTGACGGGAACGGTCAATCAGACCAACTCCGTCGCGCTGCAGGCGCAGAGCGATCTGAATATCGCCTTCACGAATTTTCAAAACCTCGGATTGGGCCTTACCGCGACCAGTATTCCGAACGGCGTTCTCAGCGGAACCTACACTCCGGGCGTCTACTTCGCTCCGGCGGCCTCGCTCACCGGAACGATTTTTCTCAATGACGGCGGCGTCGGCGGCAAGACATTCATTTTCTACTCGCCCAGCACGCTCACCACAGCATCCGGATCCGTAGTCAATGTGAGCGGCCTCCTTCCCACCGACAGCGTCTATTGGGTTGTGGGCAGCTCGGCCACGCTCGGCACCACGACTTCCTTCGAAGGAAATATTCTGGCGCTCAGCAGCATCACTCTGGACACTGGCGCGACCATCGGTTGTGGCAGAGCTTTGGCGGAAACCGGCGCGGTCACGTTGGACAACAACACTATTTCGATCGGCTGCGGTAGCTCCACTCTTACCACTGGCGGAGGCTTCAACGGCGGAGGCGGCACGGTCGTAGGCGTGGCAACGCCGGAGTCCGGCACATTCCTGCTTCTGGGTGTCGGAACTTTCTGCGTGCTTCTTTTCGGGAAGCGAAGCCGTTCCTAATTATTTTTCGCGATCCAGCGAGAAACCAAAATCGCCGTCGATCCACGTGTCTTTGTCGTGGACGATGGCGTGTGGCGGAAGAACTGGCGTCGCAACCGCAACTCCCGGCATTTTTTTGATGGCCGTGCCGATTGCCATGAATTCCACGAGTCCGCCGCCAATCTCTGCGATATAAGTTTTGACGCCCACCACATCTTCCGCCTTCAAAAGGTCCGCTTCGTTTTTCAAGCGAGTGACGGCGATTTCGCGCGCATCGTGAATCAGCGTCGTGAGTTCGGTGACTTCGCCTTTACTGAAAGATTTGAACGCCGCCATAAATCCGCCAACGACGCCCAGTGAATAAATGGAAGTCGACATCAGCAATTTTGCCGGCGCGTAGCCGAGGCTGGTCATGGCCCAGAGTTCTTCGCCCGTAAGATCGCTTGTCACGGGAGCCCTGTCTGCCTCGGGCGGCAACGCGGGATTTTTCGCCGCAGTGCCGGTCATCAACATTTCATGCGTGCCATGCCACGGCAGGATCGTGGTGCGAATGCCGACGACGGAGTTCGCTTTACAGTCGCGCGCTTGGCCGACGATTCGATCGAGCGCTTTGTGGCGCGTCGCATTGAAGATGTCGCTGTATTCTTTGATTTCGCCGCGGCCCAGCGATTTGAATGCCCCTGAAAGACCTCCGCCCACGCCCATCGAGTACGCAATATTTCCGAACGCATGTTGCAGCGGCTGATAGCCCGCGTCGATGTGACAGTAAAGTTCCTGCGCATTGCCGGCGCTCGTGAAAAAGTTGCCGGTCCCTGCGTTCGAATGAACGCACGAACCCACGAACAGGAATTCCGTGCTGCCGCTGAAATTCCGGAGTTCGCCCGCGACTCCCGCAACGCCCGAAGCGCCATGCTGTTGCGCTTCTCTTGTCATCCGCGCAAAGGAGCTTGCTCGCCCCTCGTGAATCGCCTCCGTAACTTGCGGGACTTCGCCTCCCACCATATTTTTGAAACCCGCGCCAAGCGAACCGAGAAATCCCATCGACTGAACGCTGTTCCCCACAACGAGTTCGCCCGGAGAGAAATTCTTCAATGCCAGGCAATAAATTTCGTTTCCCGAAAGTCCCGTCACTTTGGCCACGTTTGTCCCATTTCGTTAATTGAAAATTTGTAAAGTCATCGCTCGCGTTATAGCACACAAACTGGCGAACTCATCGCTTCGAACGGATTATGATGTTCTTCATCTACTGCTCAATGGGCCGTAACTCGATCGCCGAGCGCAAATGTTGCTCTGTTTTCTGTGCGATTCGATCCGGCAATGATTCTAAGAGCTTCTGGCATTGCTTTACGGAGCTGTAGCCCAGTCCTTGGCTTTTTGGAAATAACGAGGCGCGATCCAGACTTTCAGATCCGGTTGTTCTCCGAGTTGCGCGAATGTCGCACGCGCGGATTCCTTGTCGCCGGCTACGACAGACATATAGGCGAATCGACTCGATTTCAGGCTGGATGTGCCGTATGAGTTTTTCAGCGTCGCATAGCCCTCTTTAATCTTCGGCCAGGACATCGTGTCCATCTGATTGTGCTCTTCGTCGCACGGGCACACGAGCATGCTCGCAATTTCGAAATACAAAATCGAGCCCTCGGGGTTTGCAACTCGCTTTGCAACTTCTTCTGCAAAGGCCTGCGTCTCGCCTTCCTCCCCGTACCATTTGGTCTGCAGGAAATTGGCGTATTCACGATAGTAGTGATAATAGGTCGGTTCAAAGGCGGTGGCTTCGTCGAAAAGTGCGCGTGCCTGGGGTCTATCCCATCCCTGGGCGAGCGCCACCTGCTGCATCACCTCATACCAGTAAGGACATTTCTCCGGCAGTCTGGCAGCATCGACGAGCGTGGACTCGGCCAGTGAAATGCGATCTTCAAACGAGCCCCAGCCGGAAGCCGACACCGTGTCGGCGTAACCATGGCCTCGAGCCGCCCAAGCGTAGTTAATGTATGACTCCGCGAGAGCGATGCGCGCCGCGGATGACTGTGGATAAGCCGCAATCCATTTCTTGATGTTGTCGAAATGGCCGTCCCAATCCAAAGTGCCGCTGCTCGCGCCGGACGACGCTTCGGTTACTCCGTCGTAAAACATGTTCAGCTTCCAGATGCCGCCTTGCAGCCTCACCTTGCTGCTGCGGGCCAAATGAATCTCCTTCTCAAGCTGTGAAAAATCGTGTTGCAGGAAGAGAACCGAGATGTGTGCTTTGTACCCGTCATCGGTGCTGTACGGATCGTCCGGCGAAGATGCGAAAGAGGATGCCTCCGCATGGGTTGAAGCCGCGGCGGGCTGGCTCTTGCCGTAGTCGTGAACAGCGCGCATGACTATCTCGATGTCGACGGGAGCTGCTGCGTGGCTCACGCCGCACGCGGATAGTGTGCAACTCATGGCGGCAAGTGTGAAAACGGCAGCGAAGCGGACGGCATTGCGGAAGGAATTTCGGATTTGTGCGCTCATTGCGGAAGTATAGGAGGGCGCTAACGCGCAGGCTACTGTACTAAAGGGCAATTAACATTGAAGGTTAAGACACAGACCTGTACCGGGAACGGCTACGCGCGGAGGTAGAGGAATCCGCCGTAGAGCATCATGCCGAGGCCCGCGAGGAAGAGGAGCGGCGTGAGAACGTGGGGCACGAGGTCGGGAATTGGAACCGGAATGTTCATCCCGCTATATCCGCCGGCAAAGAAATAAATAATTCCGGCGAGAAGCGAATAGAGAAAACCACGGCGCAGATACTTGCGGCCTTCAAAAGTCTGAACGGAATTAACCTTTTTGGCGACGGCGCCGCCCGTGGGAATAGCTTCGCGGCAATAGGGACAGCGGTTGAGCGTAAAGCCAATCGGCTTCCCACAAAACGGACAACTACGCATCTGCGACAAGCAAGCCTCGCGCGGGTTTAGGACTCGGACTGACCCTGCTCTGAGCGTAAGGTTGGCGCCGAGGAGCGTCAAGAGTCATGGCGAAGGCGCGTTTCGAAAGAGGAATCGCGCCCGCGGATGCGCCGCCGCTAAAACGAGGCTTCGGCCAGTTTCACCAGCGTGAAGAGCGCGTGATTCACCGGAGTGGGGACGCCAAGTTCGCGGCCTTTGCGCGCGATGAAGCCGTTCAGCGAATCGATTTCGGTGCGTTTGCCGCGCATCATGTCCTGCGCGGTGGAGCTGCGCGTCGCGGCCATCTGCTCGGCGATTTTGTACGCTCCGGCGAGGGCGACTTTTGGATCTTCGAGGCCGGGCGGCTGGATGCCCGCTGCTTTCGCAACAGCAAGCACTTCGTAAACGGTGCCTTCGACAAGTTGCTTCGCGTCGGCGCTGGCGATGATTTCTCCGTATGTCACTTTGCCCAAAGCGCTCAGCGCGTTCAGCGCGCAGTTCCAGACGAGCTTGGTCCAAAGTTCGCCTTCGACATTATTTGAGAGGCGGCAGGGAATTTTCGCGCGCGTGAAAATCTCCGCGATGCGGCGCGTCGTTTCGTTTTCCGGTCCAAGCACCAAATCGCCTCGGCCAACGTGTTTAACCGTTCCCGGCGCAGGCACTGACGCCGCGACGTAAACCGCCGCCGCGAGCGCATGCAAGCCAGACGCCGCGCGAATCTGTTCTGCATTGTCCGCGCCATTCTGCATGCTGATGAGAATTGCGTTCGGCGCGAGAATTTTTGCTAGCTCGCGCGATGTACTCGCGGTGTCCGTCGTTTTCACGCAGAACAAAACGAGTTCCGCGTCGCGCGCGGCAGAAAGTTCCGCCGATGCCGCGACGCGCACCGCTTCCTTGAATTGCGTCGTATCCAGCAGCAAGCCACCTTTTTGCACCGCGGCTACAAACGCGGGGCGGCCAATGAAAACGACTGGCGCTCCGGCGCGCGCAAGCATACCGCCGTAGTAGCCGCCAACGGCGCCTGCCCCTACGACTGCAATCTTTGGCCAGGAATTTTCTGTGCTCATCGAATGTTCAATTCTTGTCTCATGTGGTGATCGCAGCGATCAAACGATCGATGTCCTGGATTGTATTGAAAAGATAGGGCGAAACGCGAATTTTCCCTTCGCGCAGGCTGACAAAAACTTTTTCGTCGCGCAGTTTGTTGTAAAGTTCCACGGTTTTTTCCGGAGTGCGCGCGACAAAGCAGCCGTACGCGCCGCGCAGTGCGCTTTCGAGCGGGCTCGCGGCGACGCAACGGTCCACCGGCAAACGCTCGAAAAAGGAATCGATGAGCTTGTGATTGTGCGCGAGAACGGCTTCCGGCGTTGCCCGCAACACGAATTCCACCGAAGCATCGAGCGATTCCAGATTGAAATTGAAGTGGCTGGCCCATTCGGGAGCGTCCCAACGCCGCGCGCTTTCCTCCACTTTGGGATTCGAGAAATCGAGCTTCGAGAAATTGTCGGAGCCGGCCACGGCCATCCAGTAAAACGGCCCGGGACGAACGGAAGCGAGCAGTTCGCGCTTGATCCAGAAAAAGCCCGTGCCGAATGCGCCGAGCAGCCATTTGTATCCTGCGCTGACGAGGAAATCCGCGCCAAGTTTGCGCACGTCCATGGGCACGGAGCCGCAGCTTTGGCTTACGTCGAGCAGCAGCAGCGCGCCTTGTTTGTGGCAGGCTTCGGCCACGCGCGGCGCGTCCAGCAGAGTGCCGTCATCGAATCGCACGTGGCTGATGGATACGAGGCGCGTGCGCGGCGTGAGCGCGGCGATCACGTCGTCGGCGATGATGAATTTTCCCGCCTGCGGAATCATCTTCACGGAAATATTTTCCCGGGCTTCCATCGGCTTCCACGTCGTGTATTGCAGCGGAAATTCTCCGCGCGAAGTCAGCACTTCGTCGCCGGGTTTCCAATCGAGCGCATACGCAACGGCGATGGCGCCGGAGCTTGCGCCGGTGGTGAGCGCAATCTCTTCCGGCTGCGCGCCGATGAGTTTCGCGATGTTTGTGCGGCAGCGGTTCGGCACTTCGAAGAACGTCGAGTCCGCCTTCTGGTGCGGAAATTTCTTCGCGTCCATCGTGGCCTGAATCGCCTTGAGCGTCACTTTCGGCAGCGGCGCCTGGCTCGCCGTGTTCAGGTACGTCGCGCCCTCAAATTCAAACCATTCCTGCCGCCAGTCTCCGGAGAAAGCAGGAGAGCCAAAAGAAGCAGGGGCTGAAGGATTCTGTGTGTTTTGCGGTGCGGTTGCGGTGCTCATCGGTGTGTCCTTGGCGCCGATCCTGATACGTCGAGTGCGGCGGCCGAGTCTATCCTTCGCGCGCAATCCGCTTCTGACAAGTGCCAATATGGAAAGATATGAGAGCAATTGCAAAAGTAAGAGCCGAGGCGCGCGGATGGCCAATCCTTGCGGGTTTTGCAGGACTAGGAATTAATTCTTTCTCTCCGTTGACATTTATACGCCAATAGCGTACTTTATGAGTTGTACGCCACCGGCGTACGAGACCTAGAATGGAATTCTTCGAAGCTCCAGCCTTCACGCGCCAAGTCTTCAGCTATTTGGCCGATGACAGCTATCGTGAACTCCAACATCGGCTTGCAGTTGAACCGCTTCTAGGTGACATGATGTCCGGCACAGGTGGTTTTCGCAAGCTTCGCTGGGCCGATCCACGCCGCGGCAAAGGTCGGCGAGGCGGCCTGCGAATCATCTACTACTACTTCGCAGCTGACCGCCAAGTCTGGTTTATGACACTTTATGACAAAGACGAAGCGTCTGACTTCACACCAAAGGAACGGCAGATTCTGAAAAGCGCCATCCAAGTCGAATTGGAAACGCGCCGGGCGGCTAGACTGGCCCAGCAAACTAAATCGCGGAGGAGACAGCCATGAGCAAGAGAAAGATCTTTAACGAAATGATGGAAGGTATCGCGGCGATGAAGAGCCATCGCGAAGGGAAGATCACCCTGCATTCTTATAAAGTCGAGGTAGCGCCTCTGCCCATGGTGGACTCCAGGCTAATTCGCGATACTCGCAGGAGACTCCGCTGCTCGCGCGCCGTTTTCGCCCGGAAACTGCGCATCAACGAACGCACCTTGGAAAAGTGGGAGCAAGGCCGCGCCAAGCCCAATCCCCAGGCTGCTGCCCTTGTGCTTCTCGTCCGCAATTACCCGGACACCCTCGACCGTTTGGACAAGGTCGCCAAGTCGCGGAACCGCGCGGCCTAGTAATTCCGCCCATCTTTGGGCAGCCGTTCGAACGTCCTTTTATCCCACGCCAAACACGCCACTTATAATTTCATTGACAAATAATAACGAGATGGTACAATCGTTTCGTTGTTTCGGCGCATTGTCCGTCCGCGCCTCCGACCCATGCTCGCTCCCTTGGAAGCCCCTCACGCTCTTCCAAGCTTTTCCCGCCCACACCCGTTACCTTTTTGCCAACACTCCGCGCCTGTAAGTCCTTTGTTTGCCGCATTTACAAAGAGTGCGCAACTCTCTCATTCCACTCCACTTACTCGCCCTTTGTTTTCATATACTTGCGCACTCTTTTGTACAGAGCGACAGGTCATGTCCTTTATTTGCAATACTTTGCGCACTCTTTCGCAAAAACACCGGGGGTATGGGGGTCGAACCGATCTCTTTCACCCACTCTATTCGGCCTCTCGTGAGGGGTGGGTCTCGGCTATCTCGTTTGGAATGAATACTTACGAAAAAATGGGGGAGGGGGGTGGGGTAGGTAATTTCCCGGTCTTCAGACGATTGCTAGAAGTGCGAGCGCAGGTCGCGGAAGCCGGGGAGGATGACGAGTTTGCCGGAGCCGGTGCTGACGGGTTCGTGTTCCATGTGCCAGGTGTGTTGATGGGGGATGTAGACGGCGTTGAGGCCGACGCGAAGAGCGGGATTGATGTCGGAGCGCGGGGAGTTGCCGATCATCCAGCCGTGGGCTTTGACGATTTTATGTTTGGTGACGAGGCCGGTGTAGGTGACGGTGTCTTTTTCGTGGACGATTTCGATGGCCTCGAAGAAGCCCTGCAAGCCGGAGCGCTGGACTTTGGCGGATTGCTCGGCGGGCTCGCCTTTGGTGAAGAGAATGAGGCGATGACGTTCGGTGAGATAGGCGAGGGTTTCGGGAACGCCGTCGAGAATTTTCGGCGGAGTGCGTTCGAGGTCGACGACGCGATTGTGAATTTCGGCGAGTGTTTCGCGCTTGGCCTGATGTTCGGCAAGCTTCATGTAGGTTTCTTCGAGGGAGCGGCCGAAGCTGCGCACGCCGTAACCGTACTGGCGAATATTTTTGCGCTCGGTTTCGTTGAGGATGTGGCGAATGTAGGCGCGGGTGAAGCCGCAGGGCTCGACGAGCGTGATGAAATCCTCGATCAGCTTCTCGAAGAAAACATTGTTTTCCCAGAGCGTGTCGTCGGCGTCAATCAGGAGAGTGTTGCGTCGCATCGCTTTCTTTCGAGACAAATAAATTTACGAACTCTTAGCTTAGCAGTTTCAATGCGTCGGCTGCGATGTCGGCAGCGGCGGTCGGGTGGCCGAGTTTGCGCGCGGCTTCTTTCATGCGCGCGAGGCGCGAGGAATCGTCGAGCAGCGCGGCGATTTTCCAGGCAGCGGCCGGAAGATTGTTGCACCGAATCGCGGCGCCTTCTTCGAGCAAGTGGTCGGCGTTGCGCTCTTCCTGGCCGGGGATCGGCTCGATGAGCGCCATGGGCAGCGCGCGAGCAAGCGCTTCGGACGTGGTGAGTCCGCCGGCTTTGCCGACGAGCAGATCGGCGGCGGCCATGTACTTGTCCATTTCCTTGGTGAAGCCCACGGGAGAGAGACGCGGCGAGCCGGATGCTAAGTTGCCCGCGGAAGCGGCGATTTGGTCGAGCTTCTTTTTGACCTCTTCGGATTTACCGGCGATGGCGACGATTTGCCACGGCTTTTGCAATTTGAGCAGATCGCGAACGAGTTGTTCGACGGGGCCGATGCCGTATCCGCCGGCAGCGATGAGCAGCGTGAGCGCGGAGGAATCGAGATTGAGTTGCGCACGCGCGACGGATTTTTCGAGCGGTGTGGCGAATAGCGGATCGATGGGAATACCGGTGGTGCGAACGATTTCGCGCGGGACGCCGATGCCTGCAAGATATTCGGCGGCTTCGGGAATCGCGACGTAGTAGCGATCGACAGTGCGGCAGAGCCACATGGCGTGGACGTCGTAATCGGTGACGACGACGGCGTTGTGCGTTTGCAATTTTTTCCTGGCGCGGAGCCACGCGATGATTTCGCCGGGAAGAAAATGAGTGGCGATGCAAAGATCGGGCTGAGCGCGCTTGAGGAGCTGGATCATAGGGCGCGTGTTGAGGCGATCGACAACGAGGCGTTGCCGCATTTTTTCCCAGGGATGGTCGGTGCTGTTGTAGAGCAGGCCCATCAGTTCCGGCGCGCGGCGGACCATGGAGATGTACGCCTTGTCGTAGAGACGCTGGAAAACTTTGCTGACGTACTGGATGACGTCGACATGTTCGACGATGCAATCGCCGCGAGCGGCGAAGGCTTTTTCGAGAGCTTGGGAAGCGCGGACGTGTCCTGCGCCGGAAGAAGCGGAGAGCAGAAGAACGCGCGGTTTGCGCGAGTTCGCGTCAGGCATGTTTCGCTTTTGCGGCGGCGATTTTTTCGAGGATGCCGCGCGCGAGTTTTTGGATTTCGCCGAAGCGTGCGAGGTAATCCTGAAATTCGGCATTGAGGCGCTGCGCTTCTTCGGGGCCGTGTTCGGTGCGGAGAATCATGTCGCGCAGTTTTACGGGATGAGGAAGCAGCGCGTCTTCCTGCAGCTCTTCGAGAGCGGTTCTCGGATTGTAGTGGTACATGAAGCCCCCTGTGGGTACGAAGGAAATTGTACGCGCAGGCTGACGAGGAAGAAACTGCGGAAACGAGGAGGGACGAGCGCTTACGCGGCGGCGTGGAGGAATTCGTAGCGGTCGATTTTTGCAGCGATGCCGACGTTGCCGTTATCGCCGGGCTCGACGCGGACGACCTGGCCCTGGCAGCGGATATTTACGTCGCCGGATTGTGTGACTTGCTCGGGCAAGGTGATGACGAAATCGATGGCGCTGCCGACGGAAAATTTTGCGTCGGCGAGAAAATAAAGGCCGCGGTAACTGACATCGCGAGTCTGAGCCTTAAATTCGATGCCGGTGGATTCGTGGGGAAACACCCGCAGAGGAAGGGTCATCGTGAATCGGCGCGCTTCACGGCGCTCGGCTCCGTCTGCCATGCATCCTCGCTTAGGGACGATAAAAACTGCAACAGAATCTGAGAAACGCTAACACCCGGGCGTACGGGAGCGCAATCTGAAAAGGCATCAATTTCGTTCTAGTACGAGGTTCTAGCAGTCTTGGTATCGAACGGTGTTATAGTGCAGTTTACCCGGCGCTCACTCCCCACTGATTGGCCCCTATGACGAGCCGTCAGCACGCGCGGGTACGTCTGCGCCTTCCCGTAAGGCTCCGGTGGACTGCATCTCTTGGACAACAAACGGAAATTTGCGAAACGCGGAACGTCTCGCGCGGCGGGCTGCTGATTTCCTGCAAAGAACATCACGACGAAGGATTTCCTCTGTGGGTAACGTTTCCGTTTAATGCAGAAGCGCCGGAGCAGCCGGAAGTGCTGGCGCGAGTGATGCGAAGCCGGGCAGCACCGGAAAATGGCGCGGGCCGGGAAGAAATTGCTTTGCATTTTGAGAGCGTGCCGCTTGTGCCGAAACCGATCGTAGAAAAAAGCGCGGAGAAACCGCGTGAAATGCTGATTGAAAAAGCGCTTCCTTTGGCGCAGAAGAATGGGTTGTTGCGGAGTGCGGCGGTGGCGATTCGTGTGCGGCCGGAACATATTCCGTGGTTCGAGGAAGCGATGACGACGGAAGTTTCGGCGGAAGAGATTCGGTTTGTGAGTCACAGGGAACATGCGGCGGGCGACAGGATGCTGGTGACATTTGTCGGGAAAGATTCACGGCCATGGCCGGGGAATGGAGATACGCCGGCGAAAATTGTGAAGATTGAGAATTTGCCAAAGATGGCGGCGGTGATGGTTACGATTCGGCGAGAGATAGTTTAATTGTGATGGGCGTGCGGCCCAGAGCGGTTGAAGTTCGGCTAAACTACATGCTCGACTGATGAGCGCGAATCACGAATCGAAAAACTTTTTTCTTGCGGGGCCAGCAGGGAAGTTGGAAGCGGTGCTTTGGACGCCGCCGGCTGGAATTGCTGCGCGATTCGCTGCCGTTGTTTGCCATCCGCACCCGCTGTTTGGCGGGACACTTCACAACAAAGTGGTCTATCAAGCAGCGAAAGCGTTGGATGCGAAGCAGGGTGCGGTGTTGCGATTCAATTTTCGTGGAACGGGATTAAGCGAAGGCGTGCATGACCGCGGGCAGGGCGAGCAGGGAGATGTGACTGCGGTGCTGGATTTTCTCGCGAAGGAATTCTCCGGTTTACCGGTGGTGCTTGCGGGTTTCAGTTTTGGGTGCTGGGTTGGATTGCGAGTTGGATGCAGGGATTCGCGGGTGAAGCGGCTGATCGGAATCGGCGCACCGGTGAACAGTTCGGATTTTTCTTATCTGGATTCGTGCGCGAAGCCGAAATTATTTGTTCATGGCGAGAAGGATGAATTCGGAGATGTGAACAAATTGCGGGAGTTTGTTGCGACGCTGCCGGGAGAAGCGAAATTGGTTGTGGTGGAAGGTGTGGACCATTTTTTCAAAGGCAAAGTCGAAGAGTTGGGCAAAGCGATTACGAGTTGGATGGGCGATTGGCCGGACGCTTCCGCGAAATAAAATTTCACGATTACGCCGATTCGCCGCGCGCGAAGAGCTGGCTGAACTGGTCGAGCGTGGCGGGAGGTACCGAGACCAGTTTTGTGTTTGCTTTGGCGTGCTCAATTTTTGACATACCGACGAGAGCGGCGGTGATTCCTGGAGCGGAGCGGGCAAATTGCAAGGCTCGCTCGGCATCGGTTTCAAGACCGAGAGCTTGCGCGACGAATTGAGGAAGATTGCGGGCGACCTGGCCCTGCAGGAGAG
>Ga0070734_10001362_pt1 | contig 36324 bp, 35 predicted proteins | sample Coa_R1_8_FD_66444 | JGI IMG/M metagenome (GOLD analysis project Ga0070734, IMG submission 66444) | Surface soil microbial communities from Centralia Pennsylvania, which are recovering from an underground coalmine fire - Coalmine... | ecosystem: Environmental > Terrestrial > Soil > Unclassified ...
TGGGTCATGGCAACGGCAATTGCACCTGTCGGAGCAGTACCCGTTGCAGTCTTCGTCACCAGATTGAGCTTGCCGGGTATGGCGGCGTCAAAGCCATACATTGACAGATCGGGTGAGCCACCGAAGGCCGACGCGAGGATGTATTTCCCGGTATTATCCTCCCCTAGCGAGCCGACCTGCACGCCGCTTGCGTAAGGTGAACCGTTCAACTCAGACAGCACACCTCCGGTTCCGATTGCGTAGCCGGAGATCGTCCCGTCTACCTGGTTGGCCGCATAGAGGAAATCCCCCGTCTTATCGATGATCAATGAGATTGGCCGGTTCCCTGCCGCAAACGGCGATCCTGAGACCGAATTCAACTGCCCCCCCGCACCGATGGTGTAGAGCGCCACGCCTCCACCCGTCCCGCTGCGGGCGATGTAGAGGAAGGCCGTGGTGCTATCGATGGCAAATGCGTTGTCGCTGGTCGTCGTTGAGACAGGCGGGAGAGTCTGGCTGAGCGCCAACACTCCGCTCGTCGTATTGAAGGTAAAGACGACGTCGCCACCTGTGCCCAGCGCAGCGAACACCAACGCGCCGTTGGGCGCGACACGTATCGCTTTGGGCAGCACCGTCCCACTGGTTACCGTGTAGGGAGTCGCGGCAACCGCGCTCAACGCACCCGTCGATCGGTTGATGCTGAACTGGTCGACTACATTCGTCGCCAGATCGAGTGCGAAGAGCCAATTTCCATCAGGCGAGATGTCGATTGCGGACACGTTTACGAGCGCAACCTGGGCTCCCCTGCTCGGAGCTGTCAGCGATCCGTCCGTGTTGATCGTGTAGACGTAAATCGCGCCCGGACCCACAACGTACAGGAAGGTGTTGTCAGGCATCGTCACCGCGGCAGCCGGCGAGTACCCCAGCGCCAGCGGGGAGCTTGGGACGGAGGTCAACGTTCCCGTTCCGACCGTGAATCCAGCGAGGGTGTTCGCCGACGCGTTGATGACATAGGCGCTATTCCCGGTATTGCCGCCGCCACCCCCGCCGCCACCGTTATTGGGCTCAGGACGGAAGAAGTCCCCGCAGCCTGTCAGAGCCAGCGTTGCGGCCATCATCAACCACACACTCAGCCGCATGCCTTGAGCCCCTGATGTCATACCTTCATCCTCTCATTCTGAGCTTCGTCGTTGCCAGCAGAGTTCGGTAAAAATTCATTGCGAGTCTCGTATAATTTCCGCAATGCCTGCATTCAGACCTCTACATTCCTTCGCGGTCTCCGCGTTCGCCTGTTCCCTGCTATTTACGCAGACGCTGCACTCTGAGACTCACTCGTTCGACTCCTCCGGCTCGAAAACGGCATCCTCCCAGACCGCTTTGGAACGCGAGGTTCGTGCCGACATGAACTTTCTCGCCAGCGATGAGCTTCATGGCCGAGGTTCGGCGACACGAGACGAGCATATCGCCGCACTCTTCGCTGCCGCGCAGTTTCAGTCACTCGGCCTCGAACCCGGCGGCGACGACGGCACCTTCCTGCAGAAGGCGTCCCTGCCCAGCCCCATGCCACAGCGGTTGCAGCAGCGGATCTCCAAGTATGAAGACACCCCGCGCAAGGAGACGTGGAATGCCATCGGCATCCTGCGCGGCACTACGTTGCCGAACGAGGTGGTCCTGCTGACTGCCCACCTGGACCATCTTGGCATCGGCCCTGCCGTTAACGGCGACACGATCTACAACGGCGCGGATGACGACGCATCCGGCACGACTGCGGTGCTCGCCCTCGCGCGTCTTCTCACCACCGGCCAGCGCCCTCACCGCACCATCGTCTTCGCGCTCTTCGGCTCGGAGGAGATCGGCGGCTTCGGTAACCGAGCGTTTCTTCAGCACCCACCGGTACCGCTGAGCAGCATCGTCGCCAACCTCGAGTTTGAGATGATCGGCCGGCCTGACCCCGCTGTTCCCGCCGGGACTCTGTGGCTCACCGGCTTCGACCGCTCCGACCTTGGCCCTGAGTTGGCGAAGCACGGCGCTCACCTGGTCAACGATCCTCACCCAAAAGAGCAGTTCTTCCAGCGCTCGGACAACTATGCGCTCGCGCGCCAGGGGATCATCGCCCACACCGTCTCGAGCTTCGGGCTGCATACTGACTACCATCAGCCCTCCGACGAGATCCGCACTATCGACTTCGCACACATGGCCAAGGCAATCGCTTCGATGGTCGAGCCTGTGCGCTGGCTCGCCGATACGAAGTGGAAGCCGGAGTGGAATCCCGGCAAGAAGCCGGAACAAGGATCGCCCGCTGCAGCGCCGGCGAATCCTAATCAGCCTGGTAAAACTCAACCCAAATAAGAAAGCGCGGACTGCAATCCGCGCTTTTCCTTTTGCTGCAAATAATCGATTTACGCCGCCGGAGTTGGCGAAGCTTTTTCCGAGTCCAACACAACGCCGATGGCGTGAATCACCGAGGTCACGCGAATCGCTGCGTTGATCAGCTCTTCAGTCGCGCCCTTCTGCCGTAGCACCTGCTCGTGCGAATCGACACACTTACCGCAGGCGTTTACCGCGCTCACCGCCAGACACCACAACTCGAAGTCCACGTGCTCTACTGAGTGTCCGCGCAGCGCGTTCATGCGCAACCGCGCCGGCAACGTCGCATACTTCTCGTTCGATGTCAGGTGATGAAAACGGTAGTAGACATTGTTCATCCCCATGATCGCCGCAGCGGCCTTAGCAGCATCGAGCGCACCAGCATTGAGACCGTTCGCCTCGGACTCTGCGATAACTGCTGCCGTCAGCTCTGGATTGCGCGTGGCAATTGCAGCGGAGACAACCGTTCCCCAGAGTTGCTGCTTCGTCAGCTCAGTATTCTGCTTCACCAGCGAGGAGTAGTTCAGCTTCAGATCCTTTGCGTAAGCGGGCAGACCGCCGATCAGCTCTTCCAATGCCATCTCGAAGTTCATCCTTTCGTCATTCAAAAACCATGTATGAAAAAAGGGCGCAGCCGCCAGAGCAGCCACGCCCTTCGCAGAGGAAACTACGCCAGGGTCGCTTCGCCTTTTTGCCAGTTGCAGGGGCAGAGTTCGTCGGTCTGCAGCGCATCGAGCACGCGCAGAACCTCCTGCGGGTTGCGACCTACAGACAGATCAGTGACATAGATGAAGCGGATGATGTTATCCGGATCGACGATGAACGTAGCGCGCTGGGCAACACCCGCCTTCTCATCAAGGATGCCGAGCTGTCCGCAGAGATCGTGCTTGATGTCCGACAGCATGGGGAAGGGCAGGTCCTTGAGGTCTGCGTGATGCGTGCGCCATGCTGCGTGGACGTACTCGTTGTCGGTGCTGCCGCCGAGGATCTGGCAGTCGCGATCGGTGAACTCACTGTTCAATTTGCCGAAGGCAGCGATCTCGGTCGGACAGACGAAGGTAAAGTCCTTGGGCCAGAAGAAGTACACCTTCCACTTACCAGGATAGGACTCTTCAGTGATGGTGGTAAATGCCTTGGCCTCGTCCTTGTCGGTAGAGATAGTGGCAGTAACGCTGTAGTTAGGAAATTTTTCGCCAATTTGCAACATGAAGATAGCTCCCTTTAGTGAGATGGAATGCAGTTAGTCAGGCACTAGAAAACGAATAAAATCGATTTAAGTTACATCTCTAATTCTAGCACGCTTAAACTACCCATGAAAAGAGAAACAGCCTTTATTCATAGGTCATCTAGCATAGTTTGAAATTAAATAAATTGACTTAGTCGTGATAACTAGACTTACATCACGGCATCGTCCGACCTTATCGTATGGCTATAGAAGCGGTTTATCCGTATCCCGCATGCGAGTTTTCAGGTTGAAGCCATCTGACACTTCGCACACACACCTATGACATCAACGGAGTATCGCTCGACAAGAAATCCATCGGCCAATCGGTTGCGTTTGGGAACCAGGCCAAGCTCTTTCTCGCCTATATCGGTAATCGCGCTGCATTTGGAACAGACCATGTGGTGATGCGGCTCATCGTTCATCTCAACGCGCACAGAGCCGTGATGCATGCTCATCTTGCGAAAGACGCCACTCTCCACAAACAAATGAATATTTTTGTAGACGGTCGCCAGCGAGATGGCCGGAACTTTCTTCTTCACCCGTGCATAGACCTCTTCCGGACTCGGATGGCCATGCATCGACTTCATCACTTCGTAGAGCACCTGCCGCTGGTGGGTCACGGCGATACCGTTCTCCTGGCAGATCTCACGAAACGACTTAGACTCATTCACCACTGGTGAAAGTATAGATCGAAAAGTTTGATAAAGATTATTGTTTGATAAATTTAGTTATCCACAAGTTATTCTCGACTCAGAACTGGCCGCGATCAGCCTAGTTCAGCCGCTCCCGTTCCGTCTTGCCAAAGCGGGAATCCAGCGGCTTGCGCCCGGCGAACCCATCTTCTGGTGCATGCCAGAAGCCGATCTCCTTTTCGCCCAGTTTCCAGCACAACAGCACCGTTTTGCCCTCAAGGAGACAGGGGAAGTCCAGCAGGCCTTGTTCGAAGTCCTTTATCTGCACTCCGATAGCTTCAATTTCGGCCAGGGTGTCCTTGGCTTCCTGCACGGACTTGTCGTACTCGGCCTTGCGGCGGGCGGCGACGACGACGTTCACGTGCGTTCCCCCGAAGAGGAATATCCGCTGGCTAAGCTCCTGCATCTCGGAGTCGAGTTCGCCTGCGCGCCCGCCAGCCGCCTGCCCCTTACGCAACAATGCTTCCACCACAGGCAGCAGCGTCTGCGCCTCGTTCAAGGTAAACGTCTTGCTCACACCCGTATCTCCAGCATGCGATCGAGGGCCACCTTCGCCCAGTGCTTCACATCATCGTCCACATGGATGCGATTCACAACCCTGTTTTCGACCAGATTTTCGAGCGCCCACGCAAGGTGTTGTGGCGAAATGCGATACATCGTCGTGCACAGGCATCCAGCGTCGTCGAGCGTGATAACTTTCTTGCCCAGCGGAGCGAACCGCTTCGCCATCCGATTGACCAGATGAATCTCGGTGCCGACGGCAAAGCTTGAACCTTCCGGAGCCTTCTCAATTACCTCGATGATGCGCTCGGTCGAGCCGATGGCGTCAGCCTTCTGGCAGACCTCCCAGCGGCACTCCGGATGCACGATCACCTGCATCCCCGGATAGTTGGCGCGGACGCGGTCGACGTGCTCAGGCAGAAAGCGCTGATGCACCGAGCAATGCCCCTTCCACAGAATGACCTTTGCGGCCTTCAAGCGATCAGGACTCACGCCCCCGTTGATCTGGTACGGATCCCAAACAACCATCTCGTTCAGCGGAATGCCCATGGCAAAGGCGGTATTGCGCCCGAGGTGCTGGTCGGGGAGAAAGAGAATCTTCCCCGCGCGCGCAAAGGCCCACTCGAAGGCTCCGCGAGCGTTCGACGAGGTGCAGACCAGCCCGCCGCGCTCGCCGCAGAACGCCTTAATAGCAGCGGCGGAGTTCATATAAGTCAGCGGGATCAGATCGCCGGTCAACCCTGCGCGCTCTAGCGAGTCCCAGCAGTCCTCGACTTGGCCGATCTCAGCCATGTCGGCCATCGAGCAGCCAGCATTTAGGTCCGGTAAAATCACCTGCTGCCATGGCTTAGCGAGTACATCGGCGGTCTCGGCCATAAAGTGCACGCCGCAGAAGATCATGTACTTCGAGTCCGTCTCGGAGGCGACTTTGCTCAGCTTGTAGCTGTCGCCGGTGTAGTCGGCAAACCGAATGACCTCATCGCGTTGATAGTGGTGGCCAAGCAGCACAACATCCTTGCCAAGGATCGCGCGCGCGGCTGCGATGCGGGCATCCATGGTGTGGTCCGGCTGGGCCAGGTAGTTATCGAGGGAACACGAATCTGCAACAGTCTCCACGGCCGTTGCCGTGACCTCATCTAGTAAACCGATCAAAATACTCCGCCTTCAGTTTCATAAGGTCGCTGGCAAATGCCTTGCGCCTCTGAAACGGGGATGTTGAAAGCATGAACTGCGCGGTTGCAGAGGATTCGCTGTGACTTGTCACCCAATCCACGGGGATGTTGCAACCCTTACCTGCGGCCATTTCTGCCGCTTCTAATTCATTGGACGACGACCCGCCCCCAGAAGGTGCATCTTTTCGTCCTATTACCGTGCCTCAGTGCTACAGCGCTACACCATTGATTTTACAACAATGCCGGCCTGCAACATCCGATCTGTTCAGTTGGAGCGTAAGGCATTTATGATGGGATACAAGTATGCCGAGCCTCGGCGATAGCGCCGTAATATTTATCCTCGCCCTCCTGCTCTTCGGTCCGAAGAAGTTGCCCGAACTCGCGCGTCAACTGGGCAAGCTCATGGGCGAGTTCCGTCGTGCCTCCAACGAGTTCCGCATGCAGATGGAAGACGAGCTCCGCATGGCCGAACAGGCCGAGCAACAGAAGAAGATCGCCGCCATGGAAGCCGCCGCTCCCGTCACCCCAGCCATCACCGACGGAGCCGAAAACACCATCGCAAACACCGAGTCAGCCGCCGCCTCGTCGATCCCTGCCGAAGACCTTGAAGTCCACCCGCACATGCGACAGCCCGAGTTCGAAGCCGAGCCCCTGCCCATCGCCAGCTCCGGCGAACTCAATATGATGCCGCCGTCCACAGGATTACCTGAGGCCCGCTCCTCCGTCTCACATGCATTCGATTCAGTGCCGCATGTGCCCGATCCGGAGCTCAACACACCTGTCTCGACCGAGGAGTTCGCCCTGCAACAGAAGCCGGACCGCCATCAGACGCACGATGTAGAACCAAGCACGACCGAGGCGTCGCTCCATGGCTGATTTAGTAGACCGGGCCCGCGCCGCCGTTACCGACCGAGCAGAACTTCCAGGCATGAGCCTGATGGAGCATCTCGATGAGCTCCGCAAGCGGCTCATCCGCGCCGTCATCTATCTGCTCATCGGCTTCGCAGTAGCCTACATGTTCCACGAGCGGTTGTACGGCATCGTCCAGCATCCGATGGACGTCCTGAACCTTCAGCTCAACTTCACCCACCCGACCGACGGACTGAACCTTTATCTGAAGACGTCGCTGGTTGGCGGGGCCATCCTCGCATCGCCCTTCATCCTCTACCAGGTCTGGCTCTTCATCTCGCCCGGCATGTACACCAACGAGAAAAAGTACGTGGTTCCCTTCATGACCGCCACGGTCACGCTCTTTCTTGCGGGTGTATGGTTCGCCTACCACTGGGTCCTGCCCGGCGCACTCCGGGTCCTGATCGGCGACTTCGGCCGACGCTTCCACCCCATCATCACCATCGAGGACTACACCAACTTCTTCCTCTCGGTGATTCTCGGCCTCGGCATCACCTTCGAGCTGCCGATCCTCATCTTCTTCCTCTCCATTCTCGGCATCGTCGATGCAAAGTTCCTCCTCCGGCACATTCGCTACGCCATCCTGGTGATCTTTGTCATCGCGGCCATCATCTGCCCGCTGCCTGATCCATTCAGCATGTGCCTGTTTGCGACTCCCATGCTTGCTCTCTATATGGTGGGCGTCGGCGTGGCCTGGGTCTTCAATCCATCCCGCCGCAAGAATAAAGAGATCAAACCCGCATGATCCCTGCATCAAGCAAATCAAAGAATCCGCGATTGCTTCTGCCGTTGTTTGTTCTCCTCGCTGCCCTGCCCGCACTGGCTCAGAAGCCGGCCACTGCCCGATTCAGCGGACAAGCCGCCTACGACCTGACCAAACAGTATCTCGACGCCGCTCCCCATCGCTGGATCGGCTCGCCCGACCACGCCAAGGCCGAAGAGTTCATCAAATCTCACTTCGCCGCCGAGGCAGCCAAGGGCAACTTCGAGGTCGACAGCTTCTCCGCGAGCACCCCCGCCGGTCTGCTTCCCATGCGCAACTTCATCGTGCGCTATCCGGGCAAGAAGGACGGCGTCATTGTCCTGGCCAGCCACTACGAGACCAACTACCCGCTCAAGGACACCGGCTTCGTCGGAGCCAACGACGGCGCCGCCACCTCAGCGCTACTCATGGAGATCGGCAACTACCTTCGCGCGCATCCGCCCGAGGGCTACAGCGTCTGGCTGGTCTTTGACGACGGCGAAGAGGCCATCCGCTCCTGGTCCGCCTCCGACTCCCTCTACGGGACCCGCCATCTCGCCGCCAGGTGGTCCCAAAACGGAACGCTCGCCAAGATCAAGGCCTTCATCGTCGCCGATATGATCGCCGATAAAGACCTCAATATCGACCGCGACCTGAACTCCACCCCCGCACTCGAGGACTTACTGCTTCAGGCGGCTAAAAACACCGGTCACTCCGCTTACGTCTTCAAGAACTCAACCCAGGTCGAAGACGACCATCTTCCCTTCAAGCAGCGCGGCGTGCCGGTCCTCGACATGATCGATATCGACTACGGCCCACACACGAGTGCGATGCCGGACGGCTATCATCACACCCCTCAGGACACCATCGATAAGATCTCCACGAAATCACTCCAGATCTCAGGCGATCTCATCCTCGAGGTGATCCGCCTCATCAACCAGCGCCCATAACACTTCCGCTGAAGCCCTGGTTTTAACTGAAAGTCTTCGTTTTGAGATCCCGGTTTTGAAGGGTGTGATTTCGCGGAAACGGAAGCCCCTGCTTTGCCTGTCACACGGCTTCATCCTGCGAAAATCTGTCAAGCCCCAGACAATCCTATCCTAAGCAAAATCAATGACATAACTGTGGCACTTCATTTAGCCAATTCTGTTATGCTTAACTATAGAAATGAAAGAAGAAACCCCGGTCAGTAAGCCGGGGTTTTTCCTTTTAAATCCTGCGTCACAACCAATTCCAAAAGAAGGCCTATCGATAAAATAAATTAAATCAATACTTTACATTCACGCTATTCATAACGTCCTGATTCAAGAGACTTTCCCACTAACCAACAATACAAGTCCAAACCTAAACGTTTTGGATTGAATACTTTGCACGAAAGCAGACAGAGGGATACGAGTGCAGACGGGCTACCTGCTACGTCGCGGACTTTATCGAGCCGGGATTACTAGCTGCAGGGCTTGTTATGGTCCGCGTGAGCGCCCTTGGCCTTCGCATCGGCCTCGGACATGTACGAACCAGCCTTCGTCTTCCCGTAATACTGCGTACCCGGGCAGTGATAGACGTTCGTGGCAGTGTTGACCCATACCATTCCAGGTCCGCCGCCCGGAGCCTGCGCCATGGTGGCCGTCGACGCATGCGACGCTGCAGACTTGGTGGTCGAAGCAGCAGCAGCAGGAGCAGCAGCCGCTGCCGCAGGGGCAGCCTTCGCCGTGCTGGCAGCCGCGGCCGGAGCAGCCGTTGCCGTCGACTTCGCCGTGCTGGCAGCCGCAGCGGGAGCAGAGGTTGCAAACCACTCCTTGACGCCCTGATGCCCATGGCACGCACCGCTCTTGCTGGCCGATGTGGTGTACGTGCCGTCCTTACATTGTCCCGTCGCTCCCGCAGGTGCCTGCGCCATAGCCACCTGCACCGCGAGAAGCCCTGTCGCAAAAGCCATCAACCGTAAGGCTGTCTTCATACGCTCTCCTCTACTTCGAATCTTGAGAATGACGTGCGCAACACGGCCTCATGCTACGCCCTACCCGAAATCCTGTCATCCGGCAGGGGCGCACTCCGGCGACCCTGAATACCCAAAATAGCCACGGAATGCCCCATTCGTGGGATAGAAGACCTCGAAATCCTCAACTTATCCTCAGCTTCACCGATAAGAAAGGAAGCAAACATGCAGACACCAACGTTTTTCAAATCCCGCAGCTTCTTCAATGCCTATCCAGTCGGCGAGATGGTCCGTGGCTTGTTCCTCTCCTCGATCCTCTGGATATTCCTCGCACTAGCCGTTTACACGGTCTATTCGATGGTTCTCGGCGCGAAGTAATCCTGGACGCAAGCTACCTCCCCAAGCGTCCAAACCATCATCCCGTCGCCGTCGGCCATAGATGCTGCGACAGGAATCGCCTCCATCCCGCACTGTCCCTGTAACATCACAGAGATATGCCTACCACCCCCATGACCCACTGGGTTGGCTTCCATGTCTTTGTCATCGCACTGCTCGCGATCGAGCTGATTTACGTCCGCCGGCATCCTGGGAAGATTCGGGCCACATCCATCGCCGCGACCACGCTATGGGTTGGCGCCGCGCTGCTCTTCTCCATATTCATCCTGCGTACGATGGGCAGTGAATCGGCCACCCAGTACCTGGCCGGCTACGCCATTGAAGAGGCCCTCTCCATCGACAACCTCTTCGTCTTCCTGCTTCTGTTCCGCCTCTTCAACATCTCCGAACCCAACCAACCCAAGGTGCTCTTCTGGGGAGTCCTCGGCGCCATCGTCATGCGCGGAGCCTTTATCGCCGCCGGCATCGGCCTGCTCGCCCGCTTCGAGTGGATCAGCTATATCTTCGCCGCGATCCTGCTGATCGCCTCCATCCGCCTCGTCATCCCCGAAGACAAGAAGGACCCCAACCACACCCCTCGCTGGATCAAATGGCTCTCCAAAGTTCACCCAGTGAGCCTGCGCCAGGATCATTTTTTCGTCATCGAAGACGGACGCCGCATGATTACGGTCCTCTTCCTCGCGCTCATCGCCATCGAGATCACTGATCTCGTCTTCGCCCTGGACTCCATCCCGGCGGTCCTCTCCATCACACGCCAGCCGTTCATCGCCTATACGTCGAACATCATGGCGGTGATGGGCCTGCGCTCACTCTATTTCTTGCTGATCGGGATGCTGGCCACACTGCGCTTCCTGCATTACGGCCTGGCTGCGATCCTGGCCTTCGCTGCCATCAAGATGCTAGGGGCGCACTACTTCGAGGTCGGCCCACTTACTTCGCTGGCCATCATTCTCACCCTGCTCGCCGTTACTGTTGTTCTGTCGCTTGTCCGAGGCAGATCCTCAAGCAAGTCCGCAAGCTAGCCCCTGTCCGATCGCCACAGACGTAAAAAGAGCCGGCGACTGTGCCGGCTCTTTTTGCGAATGAACGCGTTACTTAGAAGTGGTAAGCAACACCGACCGCGGGCAGCGAGATCACTTCGTACCGATTGGTCTTGAAGTTTGTCAGCCCGAAATCAGGCGCCTTCACCACAAAGCCACGGTACTCCGCCCTGATATCGAAGCTCGGGCTCAACTCGTACGCCACGCCGCCGCCGAACAGAGCGCCCACGTTTGTATTCTGCTTGGTATCAAACAGGTTTGTTCCCGTGTTGCGAATGGGAGTGAAGATCATTCCGCCGACACCGGCCTCGAGGAAGGGATTGAAGTTCTTAATACTTCTGAAATTGTAGATATATGCACCGGTGATCTCCTGCTGGCGCGCAGCAACCCGTCCGTTGGGCAGAAAGCTTGTCCGGAAGGCATACGAGTTTTGCGCGTAAGAGTAATTCAACTCGAGTGCGCTGTGCGGTGTCAGCATATAGCGGTAACTGGCCAGAACACCGGCTGTGTTCGTCGCATTGAGTTGTACCGCGTTTCCATTCACCTGCGGAGCAAATACACCCATGACGCTAACGCTTGCGTCCTGGCGGCTCTCCTGCGCATATCCGGCAGCCGCCACCAGCATCAGCGCCCCCAACAGCATCGTCTTCTTCATTCTTCGCTAGATCCCTTCAAATTCGTCCGTAACGTCGTGCGCTGTCCCGCAGGCAACGCGCCTTCCGCTATTACGGAGCGCCTTAGTCACTGTCCCTTCATTGTAACCGCACAATCCCCCATCGGTGGGAACCATGCGCAAGAAGGCCGGAGGATATGTGTCCTCCGGCCTTCTTGGTCCGTCCTTAATTCTGTTTTACGTTCGTATTTTTGTGTTATTGCGGTGGGGGAGGAGGAGCGTCGCCACCCTGTCTCCGCTCTTTCATCTTCTCCTGCATCTCTGCCTGCAGTGCGTCGTACTTCGTCTTCTGATCATCGGTCAGGATGGCGCGAATCTTGTCGGTCGACGCCTTGTGAATATCCATCATCTTTGACCGTCTGTCGTCCCGTGACAGCGACGTGTCGCTCCGCAGGGCATCCACCTGCTTCATCGTGTCGGCGTCGATTGCCTTGACCTGCGTCACCTGATCCGGCGTCAGGTTCAGTTTCTTGGTGAGCATTTCGACCTGGTTCCCCATGCCCGGTCCACCACGGCCTCGACCCATCTGGCCCTGCGGAGCCGCTGGTGGGGTTGTATCCTGCGCCATCATCGGCATCGTGCACAGCGCGCTTGTACAGAGCGCCAGCATGGCCGCCTGCATCCCTGCTTTACGAAAAATCGTCATCTTCATCGAAATTTCACCTCGCGCTTGTGCGCCGGACGATCTCCTCCAGCGCATAAGTCTGCTCGTACAGACGCGACTCCGCCCCAAAATGTTCTCCATTGCGTGAAAAAAACGGAAAATCTATACGCCGCGTTCCGGTTGAAAGCAATACGGGTCTCCGTGCGCAGCCGCATAAGCTTCCACAATCTTCAGAAACGCCAGCGCCGCGTGCGAAAGACTTGCCTGCCTCCGGTACACCAGCCGCAATTTGCGTTCGATCTGCAGCTCTTGAATCTGCACCTTCACCAGCGCACCGTTCTCAATCTCCGGTTGGACCGTCAGCCCTGGCACCAGCGCGACGCCATTGCCCATCTCCACAAACCGCTTGATCGCCTCAAGTGAAGGCAACTCCACACCCATCCGCAGCGGAGTCTTGTGCCGCTGAAACGTCTGGATCACCTTCTGGCGCTGTGGCGACGAGACATTGTGGGCGATAAAGTTCTGCGCTCCAAGCTGCCGGATCGAGACCGTCCCCTCCTTCGCCAACGGGTGTCGCGGATTCACCACAAACGCCAGCTCATCCCGGTACACCACCATCGACTTCAACTGGGCGTCATCCGGCCGGAACGACAGTACGCCAAGCTCCACCGAGTGCATCAGTACCTCGTCCGAGATTCGGCTCGCCAGCGTCCGCTGCACCGCCAGCTTAATCCGCGGATTCTGCCGCCGGAACTCATCCAGCAGGGGCAGCAGATACAGGCACGTGTACTCATTAGCCGCCAGATTCAGCCTGCCGCGGTGCAGCGACCGCAGCTCCGTCAGAGCACCTTCCGCCTCAGTTCGCAGATTCAGCAGCTTAGCCGCATACTCCCGCAACACTTCACCGGCGTCGGTCAATGTCCCATCGCGGGATGACCGCTCAAACAGCACTTCGCCCAATTCCGACTCAAGTTTGGCGATTGCCTGACTCACCGCTGGCTGAGTACGATGGAGGCGTGCCGCCGCGCGCGAGAAGCTTCGCTCTTCTGCCACCGCGAGAAACGTCTCCATCTGGACCAGATCCAAGCTTCACCTCGCCGCGCAAGTGTTAGGCGTACCGAATACGCCAATTAGAATTTATGATACATGTGGAAGCCATCATAAGGCCGCATTATGATGTTTCCAGATCGGGAGTGACAAAAGCCTATGGTCGATCCAAATAAGATCGTCTTTTTCGACACCACCCTCCGCGACGGAGAACAATCACCCGGCTGCACCATGCACCATGCAGAAAAGTTGCGCTTTGCGCACCAGCTTGCCCATCTCGGCGTCGACATCATCGAAGCAGGTTTTCCTATTGCATCGACTGGAGACTTCGAATCTGTCCGCACCATTGCGGCCGAGGTTAAAGGTGTGCGTATCGCGGCGCTGGCTCGTGCCAAGTCGATCGATATCGAGTCCGCCGCCCGCGCGGTCGAACCGGCAACGCACAACCGCATCCATACGTTTCTTTCTTCCTCTGACATTCATCTTCAACACCAGATGAAACTGTCGCGAGATCAGGCTCTTGACCTCGCTGGAGAGTCAGTCCGTCTTGCGCGTTCGCTGGTCGACGATGTCGAGTTCTCTCCCATGGACGCCACGCGCAGCGACCCCGCCTACCTTTGCGCCATGGTCACAATTGCGGTGCAGGCGGGCGCGACCACCATCAACATTCCAGATACCGTCGGATACATCACACCGTCCGAATACGCCGCCATCTTCCGCATGCTCAAGAAGCTTCCGGGTATGGAGAAGGTGATCTTTTCCACGCACTGCCATGATGATCTCGGCCTCGCGGTCGCCAATACGCTTGCCGGCATTGAAGGCGGCGCGAGACAGGTAGAGGTTGCGGTGAACGGCATCGGGGAGCGGGCTGGAAACGCAGCTCTGGAAGAAGTAGCTGCAGCTCTGCTTGTTCGTCACGACGTTTTGCCGTACACCTCCAACATCGTGAACACTCAGCTTTACCCCACCAGCGCATTGCTGTCGGAGATCGTCAACCACAAGGTCTCGCCAAACAAAGCGGTGGTCGGAAAAAATGCATTCGCGCACGAGAGCGGAATCCATCAACACGGCGTACTCGAAAATCCTCTTACCTACGAGATCATGACGCCGGCTTCTGTTGGCGTCACCGCAAACAGCATCGTTCTCGGCAAACACTCCGGGCGGCGCGCTCTGGAGCACCGTCTTGTCGAACTCGGTCACGCCTTTTCCAAGCAGGAGATTGACGAAATCTACGCCCGCTTCACCGAACTTGCGGATCGAAAGAAGTTAATCTACGACGAAGACCTCATCAGCCTGCTGCAGCCGGAAAAAACTCCAACGCTCACGCGTTAAACGCAGCTGCTCAGGCATCAGAGCACTCGCACTACAAGGGATGATCCAATGCGTTTGAAAATTGCAGTCCTGGCCGGCGACGGCATCGGCCCCGAAGTCACGCAGCAAGCAACCAACATTCTCCGCGCCGTAGCAGAGCTCGGCGGCCACGACTTCACCTTCGTTGAAGGCCTCATCGGTGGAGTCGCCATCACCAAGACCGGCTCCCCGCTGCCCACCACAACGCTCGACGCCGCGCTCGACTCCGACGCCGTTCTGCTCGGTGCCGTGGGCGACAACCAGTTCAACGCCCTGCCGCCCGACAAGCGCCCGGAAGCCGGTCTCCTGCAAATCCGCCAAGCACTCGGCGGCTTCGCCAACCTGCGCCCATCGATCGCCTACTCCGCGCTTGCCACCAGCTCCCCGCTGCGTCCCGAGGTCACCAAGGACGTCGATATCCTCTTCGTGCGCGAACTCCTCGGTGGCCTCTACTTCGGTGCACCTCGCTGGTGGGACCGTGACTCCAACGAAGCGATTAACACCATGCGCTACACTCGCGATGAGATCGTCCGCGTTGCCCGCGTCGCCTTCGAACTAGCCAGCAAGCGCCGTAAAAAAGTTACCTCTGTCGATAAGGCCAACGTCCTTGAGGTCTCGCAACTCTGGCGCGCCACTGTCACCGAAGTCGCCAAGGACTACCCCACTGTCACCCTCGAACATCAGCTCGTCGACTCCATGGCGATGCACATCATGAACATCCCGCGGAACTTCGACGTCGTCCTCACCGAGAACCTCTTCGGCGACATCCTCTCCGACGAGGCTGGCGTCATCACCGGTTCCCTCGGCATGTTGCCATCCGCCACCATCGGAGGAGCGGTCAATCTCTACGAGCCCGTTCACGGCAGCGCCCCCGACATTGCAGGCACCGGCAAAGCAAACCCCCTAGGGGCGATCCTTACGGCGGCCATGGTTCTTCGTCACTCCGCAAATCTTGAGCAGGATGCACGCGCCGTCGAGCAAGCCGTCCACACGGTCCTCAACGCTGGCTACCGCACGGCCGACATCGCCCGCGGCCAGGATCCCGGACAGACGCCAGTCACCACCCAGGAGATGGGCAAGCTGGTCCATCAGGCCCTGACCGAATCCATCGACCGGCGTCAGGCAATGCACGCCGTATGAGCAAGCCCATGGTCTCTAGCACCAGACTGGTCTTGATGAACCTCGCCGTCACCGCAGCCATGCTTTACCGCTGGCTGCACGGTGCGCCAACCGTCCCGCTCGTCATCTCGGGACTGATCCTGTTCACTCTGGTCAACGTTCTACTGATCGCCGCCGCAAAGAGCTCAGCACCGTCGAATAAATAAGAGGCTCGTTCCACTCCATAACGAATGCGCTTTCATCTCCAACTCGCCGCCGTTCTCCTCACGCTGACGCCGATGGCGACGATTGGCCAAATCTCCTTGTCTGATCTCAAAAAAGAGAAGAAGCCGCCAAAAGAAAACGTGGAGTGGCTCTGGCAATACAGCCCTCCTCCACCCGACGGCCGGGAAAACCAGCTCGTCCTCGATCCGCGCTTTCGGCCCTTCCTTGCCCAGTACCTTACCGCGCCTCAAAGCTTCTGGGGCAGCCAGAAGGCTGGCTATAAATCCCTCGCCGAGACCGCGCTCGACTTCCTCTCCGTCCCCGATAAGGTCCTCGCCGACGAGAACCGTTACGTCACCATCACCGGCTGCGTCTACCGCTTCTGTCCCGCACGCGGACTCCTCTGGGTCGACCTCGGCAGCCCGCATCCGCTCGTCGTCTTCGCGGCCATCGACTGGGTCAAGGACAACAAGACCCCCGACCAGCCCGACGCCGAATACACCATGTGGGTCTTCGCCAATCACGCCATCGACCCCGAACACATCCCCGCAGCCCTGACCCACAGCATCGCCCGCTGGACTGCCCAGCCGCCATCCGGCAGCACCGTCATTCAGCAGATCACCAACGCTATCCTCGTCGATCCTGACGGCACACCGCACCAGATAACGCCAGCCACCATCGGCGCAAACACATTCACCAAGCCACAAACCGAGCAGAAGGCACATCCATGAGCACAGCACCGAAAACTTTGTTTGAAAAAGTCTGGCAGCAGCACGTCGTCGTCGAACCTGAAGGCGAACCGACGATCCTCTACATCGATCTTCACCTCGTCCACGAGGTCACCTCGCCTCAAGCCTTCGACGGTCTTCGTATGGCTAGCCGCAAGCTGCGTCGTCCCGACCGTCATATCGCCACGGTCGATCACAACGTCCCCACCACCAGCGCCGAAGACCGCCTTCACATCGTCGACCAGATCTCCTCCAATCAGGTCAACGCCCTGCGCAAGAACTGCGCCGAGTTCGGCGTCGAGTTCTTCGACGTGCAGGACGCCTCGCAAGGCATCGTCCACATGATCGGCCCCGAGCTCGGAGCCACCAAGCCCGGCATGACCATCGTCTGCGGCGACTCCCACACCAGCACCCACGGAGCCTTCGGGGCATTGGCCTTCGGCATCGGCACCAGCGAGGTTGAGCACGTCATGGCCACCCAAACCCTCCCGCAGTCCAAGCCAAAGACCTTTCGCATCACCGTCGACGGCGACCTTCCCTTCGGCGTCACCGCCAAGGACATCATCCTCGACATCATCGGCAAGATCGGCACCGACGGAGCCACCGGCCACGTCATCGAATACGCCGGGTCCGCCATCCGCGCTCTCTCCATGGAAGGCCGCATGACCATCTGCAACATGAGCATCGAGGCCGGAGCCCGCGCCGGAATGATCGCTCCCGACGAGACTACCTTCGCCTACCTCAAAGGCCGCCGCTTCTCGCCAACAGGCACAGCATGGGACGAAGCCGTCGCCCAATGGCGCACCCTCCCCACCGAACCCGGCGCTACGTTCGATCGCGAGCTCCACATCGACGCTCCTACCATCACCCCGACCGTCTCCTGGGGAACCAGCCCCGGCATGGTCACCGGAATCGAAGGCAAAGTTCCCTCCATCGAAGACGCCCCCACCGAGGCCGACAAAAAGTCCTACGCCCGCGCCCTCGAGTACATGGGCCTCAAGCCCGGCACCCCCATCGAGGCGATCAAGGTCGACGCTGTCTTCCTGGGCTCCTGCACCAACGCCCGCATCGAAGACCTCCGCGCCGCCGCCTCCGTCATCAAGGGCCACCATATCGCCACCACCGTGCGCGCCATGGTCGTCCCCGGCTCACAGGCCGTCAAGCGCCAGGCCGAACAGGAAGGACTCGACGCCATCTTCAAGACCGCAGGCTTCGAGTGGCGCGAGCCCGGCTGCAGCATGTGCCTCGGCATGAACCCCGACATCCTCGCCCCCGGCGAGCGCTGCGCCTCGACCTCCAACCGCAACTTCGAAGGCCGTCAGGGCCGCGGAGGCCGCACCCACCTCGTCTCTCCGCAAATGGCCGCAGCCGCCGCCATCACCGGCCACTTCACCGACATCCGCAAGTGGAATGCAGGAGGAAACAACTAATGGAACCCATCAATATCCTTACCTCCACCGCCGCCCCGCTGCCGTTGCCGAACATCGACACCGACCAGATCATCCCCAAGCAGTTTCTCAAGCGCATCGAGCGCACTGGCTACGGCGACTTCCTCTTCTACGACTGGCGCCGCATCCAGGACGGCCCCGCCGCTGGCCAGCCCAACCCTGACTTTGTCCTCAACAAGCCCGAGCACAAGGGTGCCGAGATCCTCATCGCCGAGAAGAACTTCGGCTGTGGCAGCTCCCGCGAGCATGCCGCCTGGGCCATCAACCAGTACGGCTTCCGCGCCGTCATCGCACCCAGCTTCGCCGACATCTTCTTCTCGAACGCCGGCAAAAACGGCATCATCCTCTGCCGCCTCACCGACGACGAGGTCAAAACCCTCCTCGACCGGACCACCGCGAACCCAGAGCATAAGCTAACCATCAACCTCGAACAGCAAACCGTCACCGACAACGAAGGCTTCAACGCCCACTTCGATATCGACCCGTTCCGCAAATACTGCCTGCTGAACGGCCTCGACGACATCGGCCTAACCCTCCGCCACGAACACGCCCTCGACCACTTCGAAAAGGGACACGATGAAGATTTCTGGTCAGCGCCGAAAGCTTCCTAACTAAATGGAGATGACCTTGGATGAAATCAAAACATTTGGTGAGGAAATATTGTGGGGACGATTCCCCTACGATGACTGCCATCGCGTGCAATCTCAGGCAGATCGGAAAAGCAATATCGTTCCAGAGCTAGATACATATTTCTCTGCAATTGCGGGACTTGCATCGGGCTCACATTGGCAACAGTGGCCCACAAAAAAACTGAGGAGATCCTTTGACTATTTGCAGAAAGATGCCTACGACCACTGCAAAGCACTATCTCGTTACCGAAATTTGATTACAGCTCAGAACACACCCGAACTGCATCGTCTGCTCGAAGGAACAAATAAGATTCGCCGGCAATTGATTCCCCATATTGAAGCCATCATCACGCCGCGAGAACTCGCGGCACGTATATCGAAAGGTCGGAATAAGTGAGCAACGAAATCGATCCCAAGAAGCACTCGAGAATCCTCACCGAAGGCCCCAGCCGCGCCGCAGCCCGTTCCTACCTGCGCGGTGTTGGCTTCAGCAAAGAAGACCTGCACAAGCCCATCATCGGTATCGCCAACACCTGGACAGAGATCGGCCCCTGCAACTTCCATCTCCGTCAGGTCGCCGAAGCCGTCAAGCAGGGCGTCCGCGAAGCCGGCGGCACCCCCATGGAGTTCAACACCGTCACCATCTCCGACGGTATCACCATGGGCACCGAAGGCATGAAGGCCTCGCTCATCTCCCGCGAGGTCATCGCCGACTCCATCGAACTCGTCGCTCGCGGCAATTCCTTCGACGGCCTTATCTGCATCGCCGGCTGCGACAAAAACATGCCCGCCGCCATCATGGCGCTTGGCCGTCTCGACATCCCCGGCCTCATGCTCTACGGCGGCTCCATCGCCCCCGGCAAACTGCCCCAGCCCGACGGCACGACAAAAGAGATCACCATCCTTCAGGTCTTCGAAGGCATGGGCTCTCACGCCGCCGGAAAGATCAATGATGACGAACTCGAAGCTCTCGAAGCAGCCGCCTGTCCCGGCCCTGGAGCCTGCGGCGGCCAGTTCACCGCCAACACCATGGCCATGGCCGGCGAGTTCCTCGGCATCTCTCCCATCCAAATCACCGGCGTTCCCGCCATGTCCGCCGACAAGGCAGCCGCCAGCCGCGAGGCGGGCCGTCTCGTCATGGAGCTAGCCAAGAACGACCTGCGCCCCTCGAAGATCGTCACCCGCAAGGCTATCGAGAACGCCTACGTCTCCGCCTGCGCCTCGGGCGGCAGCACAAACGCCGTCCTGCACCTGCTCGCCATCGCGCGCGAATACAACATTCCCTTCACCATCGACGACTTCAACGCCATCAGCGACCGCACCCCGCACATCTGCGACCTCTCCCCCGGCGGCAAGTACGCAGCCAAGGACTACCAGGACGCCGGCGGCTCCCGCCTTCTCGCGAAGCGGCTGCTCGACGCGGGCCTCATCGACGGCAGCCAGATCACCGTCACCGGCAAGACCCTCGCCGAAGAGGCCACCCACGCCGTCGAGACGCCCAACCAGCCCGTCATCTACCCCATCGACCACCCGCTCAAACCGAGCGGCGGCCTTGTCATCCTCAAGGGCAACCTCGCCCCCGAGGGCTGCGTCGTCAAGGTCGCCGGCCACGAACGCCTCAACCACACCGGACCCGCGCGCGTCTTCGACTCCGAGGACGCCTGCCACGCCGCCGTCGAAGCCGGAAAGATCAAGCCCAACGACGTCTGCGTCATCCGCTATGAAGGCCCTCGCGGAGGCCCCGGCATGCGCGAGATGCTAGCCGTTACCGCAGCGATCAAAGGCATCCCCGAGCTCTCGGAGACCGTAGCCCTCCTCACCGACGGCCGCTTCTCCGGAGCCACCCGCGGCCTGATGGTCGGCCACGTAGCCCCCGAAGCCCAGCTCGGAGGCCCCATCGCCGCCGTCCGCGAAGGCGACATGATCACCTTCGACATCCCCAACCGCGAACTCCGCCTCGACGTGCCAGCCGAAGAGATCGCCGCACGCCTCAAGTCATGGAAGGCCCCAGAACCCCGCTACAAACGCGGGGTCTTCGCCAAGTACACCAACTCCGTAAGCAGCGCCAGTGAAGGAGCCATCACCACCTAAACTATGCGACCCATCATCAACAGCATCGCTCTGACAGACGGAGAATCTCTTGAATCGTTTCGACCTAAAGATTCGGAAAACTTCTCCGTGCCCGTACGAGCCATGATCGGTCCTGCAGATCAAGAAGGTGAAGAGTCATTCGATATACAAGTCTGCACACCCCAAGCGTTGGCTGAGGAATTGGATCTCCGTGGCTATAGTTTCATTCGACGGCGCTTGATCGTCAGTTTCTGGGTGCCAGACCTCATACGCGAGGCAATTCAAAGACGGGTAAGCACGATCACAGCAGATTCATGGACAGAGCTTGCATGCAAGCTCACGGAATTCGCGGCTTGGGAGTTTGAAAACTACCAAGCCGCACAGCAAAAGATCTAGTCATCCAGAAGACTGCACTAGCCGTAACGAACAAGGAGCAATAAGATGGCAAACCAAAATCAACACCCCACCCTCACCGGAGCCGAAATCCTCTGGGCCACACTGGCCGGAGAGAACGTCGACCGCGTCTTCGGCTACCCCGGCGGAGCCATCCTCCCCATCTACGACGCCCTGCGCAAGTTCCCGATCCACCACATCCTCGTCCGCCACGAGCAGGGCGCCTCGCACATGGCCGACGGCTATGCCCGCGCCTCCGGCAAGGTCGGCGTCTGCATGGCCACCTCCGGTCCCGGCGCGACCAACCTCGTCACCGGCATCGCCACCGCCATGCTCGATAGCATCCCCATCGTCGCGATCACCGGACAGGTCTCCTCCAAGGTCCTTGGCTCCGACGCCTTCCAGGAAGTCGATATCACGGGCATCACCCTGCCCATCACCAAGCACAACTTCCTCGTCACCCGCGCCGAAGACATCGCGCCGACTGTCCGCCTCGCCTTCCAGATTGCGCAGTCCGGCCGCCCCGGCCCTGTCCTCGTCGACATCACCAAGGACGCCCAGCAAGCCACCGCCACTTTCGACTTCGCCGCCTCCGCGCCCGCCGCCTACCGCCCGCACCCCATGCTGCGCGCCGAAAGCTCCTCCATCCAGCAGGCCATCGAACTCATCAAGGCCGCCAAGAGGCCCGTCATCCTGGCCGGCCACGGCATCATCCAGGCTGATAACGGCCGCGGAGCCGAACAGCAGGTCATCGCCTTCGCCGAGCGTCACCAGATTCCCGTCGCCAGCACGCTCCTCGGCCTAGGTGCCTTTCCCACGCATCACCCGCTCTCGCTCGGCATGATGGGCATGCACGGTGAGTCGTGGGTCAACCACGCCATCCAGCAGGCCGACCTACTGCTCGCCTTCGGCATGCGCTTCGACGACCGCGTCACGGGCAACCTCGCCAGCTACGCCCCCAACGCCAAGAAGATCCACATCGAGATCGACCCCTCCGAGATCAACAAGAACGTTAAGGCTGACGTAGCTCTCATCGGCGACCTGAAGGAAGTCCTCGAACTCCTCCTCCCGCTGCTGCCCAGGAAGTCCGACACCAGCTGGATCAGCGAAGTCAACGCCATGAAGGGCGACGCCGCCGTCCGCGACATCATCAACCTACCCGACAATGGCCACCTCTACGCCGCCCACGTCATCAACGACATCTGGCGCGAAGCCGTCGCCGCAGGCCGCGAAAAAGATACCATCATCGTTACAGATGTAGGCCAGCACCAGATGTGGGAGGCCCAGTACTATAAGCACGACGCCTCCCGCACGCTCGTTACCAGCGGAGGCCTTGGCACCATGGGCTTCGCGCTGCCGGCTGCCATCGGAGCCAAGGTAGCCTGCCCCCAAAAAGATGTCTGGGTCATCGCCGGCGACGGCGGCTTCCAGATGACCGCTGCCGAGCTCTCCACCATCGTCCAGGAGAATCTTGCCATCAACATCGCTGTTATCAACAATGGCTTCCTCGGCATGGTTCGCCAGTGGCAGGAGGCCTTCTACGACAAGAACTACAGCGCCAGCCCCATCCTCTCGCCCGACTTCGTAAAGCTAGCCGGAGCCCACGGAATTGATGGGGCACACGTCAGCAAGCGCAAGGATGTAACCCCTACAGTCACAAAATCCCGTACCAGTGGCAAAGCATTCCTGATCAACTTCCAGGTAGAAAAAGAAGACGGCGTCTACCCCATGATCGCCCCCGGCGCTGCCCTCCATGAGATGGTACGGAGACCGCAAAAAGATCCGCTGCTCGAAACTGCGGAGGATGAATGAACCCTATCTGGGTTGGCCTTTTTGAAGTCTCGGGCCCTCGAGATAACACGATGTTGGAAGGTGATGCTGGTGCATTCTTATGGATCGCAGCTCAAGCAGAGGACGCAGCAAAGCTCGAAACAAGAGTAGCCTTCGCAATGAACGAGCTTGGCCTGAAGGTGATTAGCAGTGAGCATTTGAAGGAAGTGATCGACGAAGACACTTTGTCAGAAGAAGTTTGGAAATTGATTCCTGAGGCACGGCGAAATATAGAGTCAGTTGTCTGTGGTACGTGGCATAGGTTCAAGAATCACACTGGCTAGATAAGGAACTGAAATGCTCCACACCTTCGCAATCCCGACAAACGACAAATCCGACACGCCTCCCCGAGCAGCCGCCCTCATGCTCCTTCTCGCGCTCACACCTACGCTCGCCAATGCCCAAACCCACCAGCTCAAAATCCGAATCATCAACGCAAAGACTAACCAGCCCATCACAGACGAACACCTGAACGTAGCCCTCCGAGTAGAGCAGATCGGATCCGTAGCCATGGCTACCGACAAAAACGGAGTCATCCTCGTAGACACCGGAGACGCCACCACCATTCGCATTCTCTCCAACATGTATGCCGACTGCCGCCCACGCGCCGAGCTTTACACCGACTACTCCATCGCCACGATTCTCAATACTGGCATCACCACAGGCAATCTCTGCAGCAACGCCAAACCCGCCCCAAAACCCGGCATCCTCACTCTCTACGAGATTCCCAGAACCTTTATTCCGAACTATCCTCACCCACCGGCCACCAACCTACCTCACTCCGACGAGAACCCGCACACAAACCCAAACTAACCGGCAACTAAAAATCACACTGCAGGTACCCATGCTCCACACCTTTGTAGCTCTCGTTCAAGACAAGCCCGGCGTACTCACCCGGGTAGCCTCGCTCTTCCGCCGCCTGAACATCAACATCGTCTCGCTCACCGTAGGCGAGTCCGAGCGCGCCGACACCTCCCGCATGACCATCGTCTGCGAGGCGCCCGAGCACGCCGCCCACCGCATTCGCGCCAGCCTGTACAAACTCGAAATCACCGTCGACATCGACGAAGTAGGCCGCAGCGAAGCCGTCATCCGCGAGCTATGCCTCATCAAGGTCGCCGCCGGCCCCCGCGAGCCCAACGGGCTGCACTCACGCTCGCAGATCTTCGAGCTCGCCAACGTCTTCCGCGCCCGCGTCGTCGATCTCGCTCCCGAGTCCATCATGCTCGAGATGACCGGCAGCTCCAGCAAGATCGAAGGCCTCATCCAGGTCATCACCGAGTCCGGCTACACCATCCTCGAGGTCTCCCGCACCGGCCGTATGGCCATGCGCCGAGGCCACCACACCAGCCGCGTCCTCAAAGCTCTCGGCACGCCAAACGGCGAGCAACCCGTCACCATCTTCCCCGACCGCTCGCAGCGACGACGACCTGCCCAACCAGTTCGTTGAAGATGAGACTTAATCGTTCGTCGATTGGAGCCGTTTATGAGTAACAAAACCCGACGCGAGTTTCTAAGTCAGAGCGCAGCAGCGCTGGCAGCCGCATCTTTGCGACCTGCATCGTTGCTGGCGAAAGACACACCCGCAGCGGCTCCGCTTCTCCAGTTCGACTACTCGCAGGTCCAGCTACTCGACGGCCCCCTTCTCGATCAGTTTCAACAAAATCACGCGCTGTTCCTGCACCTCGATGAAGACAGCCTCCTCAAACCATTTCGCCAGCTCACCGGCCAGCCTGCACCCGGAGAAGACATGGGAGGCTGGTACTCGCCCTCCAAAGACTTCGACCCGCCCAAAAACATGACGGGCTATGTCCCCGGCCATACCTTCGGCCAGTATCTCTCCGGCCTCTCGCGAGCGTATGCCATCACGCGAGATCCGGCGACACAGCAGAAGGTTCATCGCCTCGTAGTCGGATTCGCTCCCACCGCAACCTCTGCGTTCTATCGCAACTATTGCCTGCCGGCCTACACCTTCGACAAGACGAACTGCGGCCTCATCGACGCGCATCAGTTCGCCGCCGATCCCGCTGCATTCGATGTCCTTAACAAGGCAACCGACGCCGTCCTTCCCTGGTTGCCTGAAAAGGCTCTCAATCGCGAAGAGATGGCGGCCCGCCCGCACCCAAACATCGCCTACACATGGGACGAGTCCTACACGCTGCCTGAAAACTTCTACCTCGCCTACACTCGTGGCGCAGGCGACCGCTACTACCAACTCGCCCGCCGCTTCCTTCAGGACGACACCTACTTCAACCCGCTCGCCGAAGGCAACAACGTCCTGCCCGGCCAGCACGCCTACAGCCACGTCAACGCGCTCAACTCTGCCATGCAGGCTTACTTTGTCGATGGCAGCCAGCACCATCTCACCGCTGCCCGTAACGGCTTCCAGTACGTTCTCGACCAGAGCTTCGCCACAGGCGGCTGGGGTCCCAACGAGACCTTTCAGAAGCCCGGCACTGACGGCCTAGCCAACTCGCTCACCCACACGCACAGCAGCTTCGAGACGCCCTGCGGAGCCTACGGACACTTCAAGATCGCCCGCAACCTCATGCGCGCCACCGGCGAAAGCACCTACGGCGACAGCATGGAAGCCATCCTCTACAACACAATCCTCGGAGCACGCCCCATCCGCCCCAATGGCATCACCTTCTACTACTCCGACTACAACCAGAACGCCGTCAAATCCGACTACGAACAAGCGTGGCCCTGCTGCTCCGGCACATTTCCGCAGCTAACCGCCGACTACGGAATCAGCTCCTACCTCCGCGCGCCAAACGGCATCTTCGTCAATCTCTACGTACCCTCGCGCGTCTCATGGAAGCAGGGTGCGGCCTCCGCTGCACTCACGCAGCAGACGCTCTACCCCAACGCCAACGAAACATCGCTCAACCTGCAGCTCGACCGATCCGAGCGATTCACAATTGCTCTTAGAATCCCAGCCTGGGCAGGCCCAGCAACCAAAGTCCTCATCAACGGACGCAGCGCCGACCTCCACCCTCAACCGGGAACATGGCTCAAAATCGACCGCACCTGGAAGAACGCCGACCGTATCGAACTCTCCTTCGACATGCCTCTGCGCCTAGCGCCGCTCGACAAACGCCATCCCGACCTCGTTGCCCTCATGCGCGGCCCCGTCGCATTGTTCGCCATCCAACCCGTACCTCAACGCATCAACAAACAATCTCTCCTCTCAGCACGCCGCGCCAGCGCATCCTCAACAGACTGGCTTGTCGCAACAGGTGGCGAGCCCCTACTCATGAAGCCTTTTCCCGCAATCACCACCGAACACTATCGCCTTTATCAGCAGACCTGATCTTCAACGAGCCAGCGCATCACTTGGTAAACTTTGAAGTGACCTACAACAACCAGTAAACCAGCCGGCATAGCCACTAAATTCTTTGACGGCACATCGAATCGCTAAGGAAAAATCGAAATGGCAAAGACTTACCACGACGCAGACGCAGACCTCTCCCTCATCCAAGCCAAAAAGGTAGCCATCATCGGCTACGGCTCGCAGGGCCATGCCCACGCCCTCAACCTCAAGGACTCCGGCGTAGACGTCCGCGTAGGCCTCCGCCCCGACTCGCCCAACGCCGAGCGCGCCCGCAAAGCCGGCCTCGTCGTTGACACGGTCGCCAACGTCTCCAAGTGGGCCGACGTCATCATGAACCTCACGCCCGACCAGACCGCAGCCAAGGTCCACAAGGCTGAGGTCGAGCCGAACCTGGCCCCCGGCAAGACCCTGATGTTCGCTCACGGCTTCAACATTCGCTTCGGCACCATCCTCCCGCCCGCCGGCGTCGACGTCTCGCTCGTCGCCCCCAAGGCTCCCGGCCACCGCGTCCGCGAAGTCTTCACCGAAGGCGGCGGCGTACCCGGCCTCGTAGCGGTCGAGCAGGATGCCACCGGCAATGCTCTCGCCCTCGCTCTCTCCTACGCCAAGGGCATTGGCTGCACACGCGCCGGAGTTCTCCAGACCACCTTCACCGAGGAGACCGAAACCGACCTCTTCGGCGAGCAGGCCGTCCTCTGCGGAGGCACCGCCGCTCTCGTCAAGGCAGGCTTCGAGACCCTCACCGAGGCCGGCTACCAGCCTGAGCTCGCCTACTTCGAGGTCCTCCACGAACTCAAGCTCATCGTCGACCTCATGTACCGCGGCGGCCTCGCCTACATGCGTCACTCCATCTCCGACACCGCCGAGTGGGGAGACTACATGGCTGGCCCACGTATCGTCACCGCCGAAACCAAGAAGGCCATGAAGAAGCTTCTCGAAGAGATTCAGGACGGCAGCTTCGCCAAGAAGTTCATCGAGGAGAACGAGACCGGCCGTCACCAGTTCGCGCGCATCCGTCAGGAAGAGGCCGCCCACGGCATTGAGAAGGTCGGCGCCGACCTCCGCAAAGCCATGCCCTTCCTCGACCCCGTCAAGGTCGTCGATGGCGCCGTCGTCAAGGCATAGCCAAAAGCGACACACAAACACGGGCGAGGTGGCTGGCAACGGTCCCTCGCCCTTTCTTTTCCGTCTGCCGCATCCCCAGCGATTGAGCGCAAAACATGAATACTCCCTCTCTTACAGCAGAAGACCTCCTCGCCTGGAACGATGCCACGGCAGAAAGTTGGCATGCGCTCGCCTCGGAGCATCCTTCGCTTCTCCAGATACCATGCGACATCCATAACTCGACCACCGTGGGCCAGCTCCTCCAGCACATCGTTGCCGCAGAGCTACGCTACGCCGAACGTCTCTCCGACGCTCCAGCCACCGACTACGCCAGCATTCCCTTTGCCACCGCCGACGAAATCTTCGCAACACATCGCCGCGCCCTCGAAATTCTGAAAAATCTCTTCCAGAATCCCGAATTCGATTGGAACCGCGAGATCGAGTTCCCCACACTCACCGCGGGCAAGCGGCGAGCGACCCGCAAGGCTGTCTTTCAACACGCTCTGCTGCATAGCATCCGTCACTACGCTCAACTTGCCACGCTCGCTCGTCAGCATGGCATCCGCCCCGCGCCATCCGACTATCTTCTCTTGGCTTCGAGCCCCGCCTAGGTGCCCTGAAGTCTCTGCCCAATCAGCAGATGCAACATAATGCAAGAAATCTGCTATCCAACTGGCACCTGTAACCATCCAATCCGGTGACCTCGCTTTTCGTCACAAAACTCTGCGAGAATGCTCGCAGCAACTTTTCTCACCCAGGCCCTCTGTCAAAATAGAGTATCGCCAGCCCCATCGATGCCACCCGGCAGAAGGAGGTTCGAGTTGGCAGCCCAAGGTAGCTACGAAGCAACTCTTCCACTTAATGAGGTAGAGCCACAGATTTTCGTCGGCCCTCCCTCTCGGCCCACGCCCCTTGCGGACATCGTCGCCGCTCTGCGCACCATACCACCCCTCAACGGACTTACCGAAGAGGAATATACCTGGCTTGCCACCCACTGCGACGAGACCGTCGGCGATGACGGCGCCATCGTCTTCCTCGAAGGCAACCCTTGCGACCGCCTCCACTTCATCCTCATGGGTGAGATCCACGTTCGCCGTCGCCATGCCAGCCCCACACTCTGGATCGGCCGCGCCGGTCAGATGACCGGCAAGCTCCCGTTCTCCCGCATGAAGACCTATGGCGGAGACGGCTTCAGCGTCGGCCCAAGCTGGTCGCTCAGCCTCCATGAGTCCCACTTCCCCGCCCTGCTCGCCTCCATCCCGTCGATGACTCAGCGTTGCGTCTCCACCCTGCTCGACCGCGTCCGTGAGGTCACCCGCATGGAGCAGCAGGCCGAAAAGCTCTCAGCTCTCGGCAAGCTCGCCGGCAACCTCGCCCACGAGCTCAACAACCCCGCCTCCGCAGCCCAGCGTTCCGCCTCCAGCCTCTTCGCCGAGCTGCGTCAGTACGGCGACCTCAAATATCGCCTCGGCAACCTTTGTCTATCCGACACGCAGACCTCCCAGTACCGCTCGTGGATCTCCCGCACCCGCAGCACAATGGCCGACTACGCCAGCCGCGCCGACATTGCCGACGACCCCCTTGCCGAAAGCGACCGCGAGACCGCTCTGCTCCAATGGCTCGAGACTCATAACATCCCGAATCCCTGGGCTGTCGCCCCCGCGCTCGCCGAGACCACCATCACGACGGTACAGCTGGACGACCTGGCCGACCACGCCACCGCCGAAGTCCTGCCCGTCGCCCTGGCCACCTTCGCCAGTTCCCTCCGCGTCGAGCGCATGGCTGAAACCGTCGTCAATTCGACCGTCCGCATCTTCGACCTGATCCGCGCCATCAAGGACTACTCCTACATGGACCAGGCGCCCATTCAGGACGTCGATCTCGCCCAGTCCCTCGAGACCACCCTGACCATGTTCAACTCGCGCCTCCAGAACGTGACCATCGAGCGGAACTTCGATCCCGACCTGCCCCCGGTCAGCGCCTACGGCAGCGAACTCAACCAGGTCTGGACCGCACTGATCGAAAACGCCCTCGACGCCATGAAAGATCGCGGCACGCTTCGGCTCGCGACTCGTTCCAGCGGCCAGATGGCCTTCGTCGAGGTCTGGGATACCGGCCCCGGTATCGCACCTGAGTTCAAGTCCCGTATCTTCGAGCCCTTCTACACCACCAAGGCCCCGGGCAAGGGCTTGGGTCTGGGCCTCGACACCGCCCAGCGCATTGTCACCAAGCACTCCGGCTATATTCAAGTCGAATCGCGCCCCGGAGCTACCTGTTTCCAGGTCCGGCTACCCCTCGACCAGGCCGGAGCCTACTAAACGCACCAACTCATGGCGAGCGGCCTCATCGTCGCTCGCCCACAACTTCACGCCCAATCGCAATCACCGCATCCGCCAGAGCATCGAAGTCCTCGCGTCGCGATCGATGGTTCGTATTCGCCACTCGAATCGCAAATCGTCCCTCCAGCACTGTGCTCGACGGAACCGATATCCCCCGCTCCTGCACCCGCTGCAGAATCTCCTGATTCTCCGCATCGCTGGCCCCCCGATATCGGAAGCAGACAAGATTCAGCGGAACCTCAGCCGACAGCTCCAGCTCTGGCTCCCTCGTCACACGTGCCGCCAGATACCGCGCCTGCTCCACGTTCTGCTCCACTAACTCCGTAATGCTGTCCACGCCTTGCGCCTTAAAACTCATCCACACCTTCAGCGCCCGGAACCCCCGCGACAGCTCAGGCGTACGCTCCGCAAACCTGATCCCACCCGCCACCGGTCCCCGTTCCATCGCATTCAGATAGCTCGCCCCGGTAGCAAACGCGGCCCTGTAGGCCTCCGCATCTCGCACCAGCACGCACCCCACGTCATACGGCAAATATCCCCATTTATGCAGATCAAACGCCAGCGAATCCGCCCGCTCCATCCCCGCAAGTGCAGGCCGCAGCCTCTCCGACCAATACGCCAGCGCTCCAAACGCCCCATCTATGTGGAACCACAGCCCTTCCGCCGCACACAGATCCGCAATGGCTGCTAGATCATCCGTTGCCCCCGTATTCACCGTTCCCGCCGTCGCCACCACGCACAACGGAACAATCCCGGCAGCCCGATCCGCCGCAATCGCCTCCTTCACCTCTCCAATCTTCATCCGATAACCCTGATCCACCCCAACTGAGCAAAGACTGACCCTCCCCATCCCCATCAGCTCCAACGCCTTCTTCAACCAGCTATGCGTCTCGGTCGAGCCGTACACCCGCAATGGCGGCCCACTCTTCAACCCCTCGCCACGAACATCAAAACTCGCCCGAGCATGTCTCCCCACGGCCAGCCCGATCAGGTTCGCCATACTTCCGCCGCTGGTCAGGAGGCCGCTCGTTCCCTCCGGCATCCCCATCAGCTCCGCCATCCACCGGATAACCTGCTCCTCCACCATCATGGCCGAGTCATTAAATCCGCCCACATTCGGATTCATCCCCGCCGCCAGCATCTCCGCCAGCATTCCTACCGGCGTCCCGCTCCCCATCACCCATCCCCAGAACCGCGGATGAGCATTCCCTATCCCGTAAGGGAGCACATCCCTCACAAAGCTCTCGTAGGCCGCCGCAGCCCCCTCCCCAGCGCGCGGAACCCCCTCAGACTCCAGCCGCAGCCTCGATTCGCCGGGCATCTCGCGCCATACAGGCCCCTGCCGCACACCCTGCACGTGGTCAAAGATGCCATCGACCATCCGGTGTCCCAGAGCCCGCAACTCCGCCCATCCAGCCTCATCCGCCGGATCGAGTGTCTTTTCCGCTTCGTCCTTCCATTCAGCCATGCCTTACCCTACCGCACTACGGCATCGTTCGTCCCGGAACCATAACCAACTGAAAATAAAGAACAGGTCTCCCTGTCGTGTTATCCTCCCGCCGAGGAAACCATCCATGAAACGTTACCTGTTCGGCGGGGCGATCCTGGTTGCACTGCCCCTCACTATCTTTGGCGTCCTGCACTCCCAGCTGAGTGCGCCCCAGACCCAACGCATTCCGCAGTTCCAAAATGAGGATGTGGCAGTGTGGAAGACCGTCTTGCTTCCGAATGCAGCCACGGCGATGCACCGGCACGATCATCCACGCGTGATCATCGCGCTCAGTAGTGGCACGATGAACCTCGTCCCGCAGGATGGACCAACGGAGCAGCATGTCTGGGAGGCCGGCAGAGCGTACTGGCTCCCAGCCAACCCACCCGGAACCATGCACTCCGACGTCAATGCCGGCACCAAACCGATTGAAGTAATGGTTGTGGAACTGGAACACGAGAAGTAAGATCCGCAGTCAGCCGAGGCCGCTGAGCGGTGCTTAACTCCAGCTATTTCGTGATTTCCACGCCTCGCCAGAAGGCAACGTGGTGCTTCACATTCCGTGCAGCCGGCTTCGGATCAGGGTAATACCACGCCGCATCCTGATTCTCCTGCCCGTCCACGAGGATCGTGTAGTACCGCGCCTGCCCCTTCCACGGGCAGCTGGAGGTCGTGGAGCTTGGCCGCAGGAACTCCCGTTTCACCGTCTCATCCGGGAAGTAAATATTGCCCTCAACCGTCTCGTATGTCTCACTCTCAGCCAGAGTCTGGCCATTCCAAACTGCCTTTGCCATGGTTACTACCTACATTCTTTTCAACAATTTACGACCGACCCAAGCGCATAAGCGGGCCAGCTCCCGAGGATATTGATCCCGGAGCGTACAACGCATTTGTAACAGAAACGATGCAGAAATGAAACCCGCAGGCTCCTACCGGATACCTCGCTGCTGGTCGGCTACTTCGATGCCGGAGCAGGTGCGAACGTCTTCACAAACATCTCATGCAGTTTCGCCGCCGCCGGATACTTCTCAATCAGGGCAGCCGTATTTCGCATAAACGGGTTTCCGCTCTGCTTTTCCGTCTCCACATGGAAATGGTGGAACTTCGCATAGAGCAGGATTCCCTCTCCATTCGAATCCAGAAACAGGTCCGCATCCAGCGCTCCACGCAACACCAGCGAAGCCGCCATCTCCCAAAAGCTCAGCATCTGCCGCCAGTACACGTTGTATTCGGACCTCGGGTCTCTCGACACCGCCCGCAGCTCTTCCAGCGTCTTCGGATTGAAGTCGAAGATCATGAACCGCCGCGCCCTTCGCAGCGTCTCTTCCCTTCGCATCTCGTACAGCTTCAATACCAGCTCAGCATCCGCCGCAGTCGCCATCCCATCTCCCTTTCGTTTAGCAAAACTCAGGCCACGCTCTCGACAACCGCGCGCGTCTTCTCCGGATCCGGCCTCTCCACTGCAGGAGCAGGCTCTGCAATCTTCTTCTCGTACGTGCACTCCGGAGTCGTCGGCGCCTCTTCCTCCGCGCCCTTCTTCTTCCGGCGCTTCGGCAGTGCTTCACGATTATTCGGGCAAACCAGGTAAGTCCCCTTATCGTTGACGACCTCCAGCAGATAAGCGCTGTCGCACTTCGGACAGGTCTTATCCACCAGCTTCAGGTTCGAAGCAAAGTCACACTTCGGATAGTTCACGCAGCCATAGAACACATCGCCACGCTTCGTCTTGCGCACGGCGATATCGCCGCCATCCTTCGGGCACTTCACATCCAGCAGCTCCTGCTTGATGTACTTGCACTTCGGATACCCGCTGCAGCTGATGAACTCCCCATACTGCCCATTGCGGAGCAGCAGTGGTTTACCGCACTTCGGACAACTCTCCTCCAGCTGCACCGGAGGCTTCTGCTGTACCTTCTGCGTCAGCTTACGAATCGTCTTACACGGCGGATCCTCGTTGTACCCCGGGCAAGCCATAAACGGCCCCCAGGGTCCATTCCGCAGCACCATCGTGCGCCCGCAGTTATCGCAAGCCTCCTCCTCAGGAGCCTCATCCGCACCCGGAGCGCTCAAATCAGGTTTCGCTGCAAAGTTCTCCTTCGTAAAGTCGCAGCTGAACTGCTCCGCCGTGACCTTCTTGCCCGCGTCAGCGGCCTCCTCGATCGCCGCCACCAATTCCTTCGCGTTCAAGACCTCCTTTGAGTACTCGATCACATCCTCGGTCGTCGCCTTCACAATGATCGGGAACGAAAACGCCGTCGTCACTTTCTTCAGCACGGCCTTCGGGTCCTTCTTGTACGGCCCCGCCGCAATCGTCATCGGCTTCGCCTTGGAGAAGTTGCTGCACGAGTAAAAGCTCCCGAACTTGCCCCACTTCAAAATCAGCGGACTACCGCAGTTATCGCAGACCTCGTTCGTCGACTCCTCCATCCGCTTGATGTCTTCCATCGAGCCCTCAGCCACCTTGAGTTCCTTCTCAAAGTGGTCGTAGAACCCGTTCAGCAGATCCGTCCACCGCTCCTCGCCATCTTCAACAGCATCCAGCTCGCCCTCAAGCGTGGCCGTATACGCGGTGTCGAAGATGTACGGAAAGTTCTTTACCAGCAGCTTCGTCACGACCGTACCGATCTCAGTCGGCACAAACTTCGCGCCGATCTTCTTCACATAATCGCGATCCTGAATTGTATTAATGATGGAGGCATACGTCGAAGGCCGCCCAATTCCCTTCTCTTCGAGCGTCTTCACCAGGCTTGCTTCATTGAAGCGCGGAGGCGGCTCGGTAAACTTTTGCTCCGAGTCGATCCTCTGCTTCGTCAGCGCCTGACCATCCTTCAACTCCGGCAGCCGCTTGTCGTCCGCATCCTCGTCCTCATCATCCTTCTTCGCCTGATCGACCTTCACCTGCTCATACACCTTCAGGTAGCCGTCGAACTTCAGCACCGACCCCGACACGCGGAAGTCATAGGTCCTGTCCGCCACCGCAGCAATATCCACCGTCGTCTGGTCGAACACCGCCGGCACCATTTGCGAAGCCACAAACCGCTGCCAGATCAGTCTGTACAGCTTGTACTGCTCGTCGCTCAGATACTTGCGAATCCCCTCAGGCGTATACGACACGCTCGTCGGACGAATCGCCTCGTGCGCATCCTGAGCGTCTTTCTTGCTCTTGTACTCATTCTGCTTTGCCGGCAGATACTGCGGCCCAAGCTTCTTCTCAATGTACTCACGCGCCTCAGCAATCGCATCGGGCGACACACGCGTCGAGTCAGTACGCATATACGTAATCAGACCGACCGTACCCTCGTTGCCCAACTCCACGCCTTCGTACAAACGCTGCGCGACACCCATCGTCCGGCGGACATTAAATCCCAGCCGTCCCGAAGCGTCCTGCTGCAGCTTGCTCGTCGTAAACGGAGCCGTCGGATTCCGCCGCCGCTCCTTCCGCTCGACCGAACGCACGCTCCACTTCGCCTTCTCAAGCTGCGCGACGACCTCTTCAATGCGCTCCTTATTCGGCAGAGCACTAGCAATAAAGAGTTCCTTGCCACTCTCATCCGTGCCGTTCGCAACGCGCGAGGCCACACCATCGATCCCGACAAACCGCGCAACAAACTCCTGCCCATCCGGACTCGGCTTAAGCGCAGCATTAATCGTCCAGTACTCCACCGGAACGAAGTCGTTGATCTCCTGCTCGCGCTCCACAATCAACCGCAGCGCGACAGTCTGAACACGCCCCGCGCTCAACCCACGACGCACCTTGTCCCACAACAGCGGCGATATCTGATACCCCACCAATCGGTCCAGAACACGGCGCGTCTGCTGAGCGTCCACCAGGTTCTCATCCACATCGCGAGCATGCGCGAAGGCAGCATTCACCGCCTTCTTTGTAATCTCGTTGAAGGTCACCCGCCGCACCTTCGACTTATCCTTGACCATTGGCAGCAGCTGTATCGACAGATGCGCCGCAATCGCTTCACCTTCGCGGTCCGGGTCAGGCGCCAGATACACCATGTCCGCCTTCGCCGCCAGTTTCTTTAGCCGGTCAACAACTTTCTCTTTCCCCGGAGACACAATCAGCGTCGGCTCAAACGTCCGCTTCTTCAGTTCCACGCCGATGTCGTTCTTCGGCAGGTCCATGATGTGGCCAATCGAGGCCTCCACCGTGTAGTCGCTGCCGAGATATTTTCCGATCGTCTTCGCCTTTGCCGGCGATTCCACGATCACAAGTGATTTACCCATTCGTTCCCTTCATCCACCAAAACGTTCTGCCGTAGCAGAATGTTCCATTCTTCCTTCATTCCCTTGCGAACCTAACACGCTTCCGCCCGGCACGTCATCTCTCTGCAATGCCTGAACTGACGAAAATCCTCTTGGAAGGTCACCGTCGAAGCGCGTTTCTGTGCAAAACTTTACTCTCCTCAGCCCACGCCCAAGCCAAAGCGCCGACTGAACTTACGATCTTTTTGCCTGGATTCCCATCACCCTGCAGCGCCTTCGACCTCTGTGCATCAGAACGCCCGCACGTAATTCTTTCCGGGCAACTGCTTCACACGTCCGGCTATCTCCAACTCGAACAGCGCCGTAAAAACCTCAGCCGACCCCAGCTCCGCTTCCAACCGCTCCATCAAATCATCCAGTTGCGTCGCCTCATCGTGCCTTAGCCTCTCCAGCACATCCGTTCATGTTCCGGCAACGGAGTCTCGCTGAATAAGGATGCAGTCCCCCCCGCTTTCGATTCATTCCCACCATTAACCCCAATCTCTTCCTCAAGTTGCAGCCGGACATGCGAGGGAAGATCCTCCCACACATCCTCCCACGTCGCCGTCAGCTTCGCTCCTTGTTTGATCAACGTGTTCGGTCCCCACGCATTCTTGTTCGTCACATTTCCAGGAACGGCATACACATCGCGGTTTTGATCCATCGCACAGCGCGCCGTAATCCGGGTCCCACTGTACTCCGCTGCCTCAATCACCAGCACACCCACGCTCATCCCACTCAAAATCCGGT
>Ga0070734_10001367_pt1 | contig 36089 bp, 29 predicted proteins | sample Coa_R1_8_FD_66444 | JGI IMG/M metagenome (GOLD analysis project Ga0070734, IMG submission 66444) | Surface soil microbial communities from Centralia Pennsylvania, which are recovering from an underground coalmine fire - Coalmine... | ecosystem: Environmental > Terrestrial > Soil > Unclassified ...
CGTGGGCTGATGGAAAATTCGATCACAGCACCACGGGCTTCACGCTTGTCGGGACGCACATGTCGCCGACTCCCACTCCGTGCTCGTCGTGCCATATCAACGGCAACTACACGCTCAATTCCACGGATTGCATGGGCTGCCACACGCCTGCATGGCAAAGCACCGCGACACTTGGCGGCAATGTTCCGAATCACATCACTTCGGGCTTCCCGTCGACAGCGGCGGCTTGTTCTTCCTGCCATCCGATCACGACGTGGGCTGACGGCAAATTCGATCACAGTACGACAGGCTTCCCGCTGACCAACAAGCACACGACCGTGCAATGCAGCCAGTGCCATATCAACGGAAACTACTCACTCAACATCGCGCCGACCGATTGCGGTAACGCTGGCTGCCATCTCACGACATGGCAGCAGACGAACAATCCTGTGCACTCAACGGCGGGTCCGGCGTTCGCCGTCGCGAATTGCTCGACGTGCCACACAACGGCTGGTTGGGACGCGGCTTCGTTCGATCACAGCGTGACGGGGTTCACTCTCGTCGGCACGCACCGAATCACATCGCCGCTGGCTTCCCGAGCACTGCGGCCATGTGCGCGTCGTGCCATCCAATCACCACATGGGCTGACGGAAAATTTGATCACAGCACGACCGGCTTCCCGCTGACCGGCGCTCACGCCGATCCGACGAAAGCTCCTTGCTCCGCTTGCCACGTCAACAACAACTATTCCGGTAACCTTCCGACGGATTGCTACAGTTGCCACACAGCCGCATGGCAGAGCACAGTTACGCTCGGTGGAAACGTTCCGAATCACATCGCTGCCGGCTTCCCGACGACTTGTGCCACGTGCCACACAACCACCAGCTGGCTTGGCGCGACTTTTGATCACTCACCCTACTGGCGGCTGCCTCATCAAGGGGCCGTTTGCTCCGACTGCCATATTGACAGCATCAACTACGCCAACACTTCCTGCATCAATTGCCATACCCAGTCCGCGCATTCCAAAACGTCGACAGATAACAATCATCAAGGCATCTCTGGCTATAGCTACGGGCCAATGACTTGCATCAAGTCCGGCTGTCACACCAAGGGACCGTGAGGCTGGCATGCAAGAGATTCGTTCGCGCCTTCTTCGGCGCATAGTCGTCCCCCTATGGTTGACTCTGCTTTTCGCTGGCGCCAGTTTTGGCCAGAACGAAAAGGCCGCCGTCTTCACAGTCAAATATATTTCCAGCGATTCGGTCTACATCGATGCCGGCCGCAACGCTGGCATCCAGGATGGCATGCTCATCTCCGTCGTGAATGTGCAAGCCGCGCCCGGCCAGGCAGATGGTGCGCGCTTTCGCGGCGAGCAGCACGTCGCCGAATTGAAAGTTCTTTCCGTCGCGGACTCCTCAGCCGTCTGCGAAATTGTTTCCTCCACTTCGGATTTGCAGGTCGGTCAGGTTGCATTTCTGACGCCGGACAGTGTCCAGGAGCGTCGTGAAACACAATCCGTCGCCGAAGCGGCCGACTATCCGATCGTCGTCGGTTTCACGTATGGCGATCCGCTCGACGATGAAGTCCGTCAAACCGAAGAGCGGAAAATTATTCAGGAATCGCCCGTCGGCCGCATCCGGGGCCGCCTCGGTTTTGACTACGGCAACACGCAAGAGTCCGGCGGCTTCTCCAGCCGCCAAATGGGCATGATCATCAACGCCGACATGACTTACCTCGGCGGCACCTACTGGAATTTCACCGGCTACTGGCGCGGCAATCTCACGAGCCACAGTTCCGGCACCACGACAGGCACGACGCCGACGACGCTCACCGATCTCATTAATCGCACCTATCATTTGAGTTTGACCTACGACAATCCTTACTCGCCCATTCGCATCGGTGTCGGTCGTTTGTTCCTGCCGTGGGCTCCGAGTCTGAGCACGATCGACGGCGCTTATTTCGCGCGCAAAGTCACGCGCAATGTCACTCTCGGCGCTTTTGGTGGCTCCACGCCCGATCCGACTTCCTGGAGCTACAATCCTGACCAACGCATCGCGGGCACTTTCGTCAATTACGAAAAGGGTGACTTCAACTCCGCCCGCTATTTTTTCACCGCAGGCCTCGCCGCCACAACGCTTCAATGGCGCGTCGCCCGTCAATTCGCTTTTTTTGAAAATACTTTTTCCTGGAAACGTTATTTTTCTCTTTTCAATTCGTTGCAGGCGGACGAAGCTCGCACCTCGCCACTTCCGAATGGCGGCAGCAATCCTACCGGCGTTTCGCAGAGTTACACCTCCCTGCGCATCCAACCGGTCAGCCGCATCAGCTTCGGCCTCAATCACAACTACTTCCGCAATCTCCCGACCTTCGACCCGCGCCTGATCAGCACCGGCTTGCTCGATCAATATCTGTTTCAAGGTTTCAGCGGCGACGTTCGCGTGGAGCTTCCCAAGCGCATCGCGGTTTACACAAGTCTTGGCAAAAGCAAGGTCAGCACCGACAAGCAGGGCTCGCTCAATCAGGGCTATGGCATTTCTTTCGGCCGGATTTGGCGCACCGGCCTTAGCGCCGACGCGCACTATTCAAAATTCGATAGCGCTTTCGGCAAGGGCCAGTATGAGTCGTTCTCAATCATCAAAAACGTCAACGAAAACTTCCGCCTTCAGGTCATGACGGGCCGCCAAAAGTTTATTTCATCGCTCTCCAGCAACACCAACTCGAACTTCGTGAACATGTCTGCCGACTGGAACCTCGGCCCTCGTTACTTCTTTGAAACAAACTATGGCTGGTACAGCGGCACCACCATGCAGTATCAGCAATGGACTTCCGTCTTTGGCTATCGCTTTGGAGGCTTTCGCAAATGAAAAGCTTCCGCCATCGAATTGGCACCAGCGCCGCCGGTCGAGCACGGTTTGCTTCGATCGTCCTGTTCATCGGCTGCGGATTGCTCTTCATGCCCGTACGATCCGTCACTCAGCAAGCCGTTCCCGTAACGGTCGCGGCTGCGCCGTCAGTCGCCGCAAACCCGCTGGATTCGCTCCTTCGCGCACGCAAACTCGTCGAACAGTTCTTCGATCAATCCTCCAATGTCGTCTGCGATGAATTCATCACGCAGAGCACCATCGGCAAAACCGGCAAAGCCAACTACCGCGAAGAATCGCGCTATCAGTATCAGTTGCAATCGTCCAACGCGAGCGGTTCCCTCAAGCTCAAGGAAACTCGCGACGCTCGCAAGGTCGCTTTTCGCGACCCCAATAAAACGCTCCTCATCACCAACGGTTTCACCAGCATCCTGCTTATCCTGCACCCGGACTATGAAGCCAGCTATCAATTTGAAAATGCTGGAGAGCAGCTTGTCGATGGCCGTCCCGTCGACGAAATTCACTTCAAAGCCATTCCCGGTGGGAAATCTCCTGCTGCGATGCAACTCCGCGGCAAGAACTATCCGCTCCCGCTCAATGGCTCCATTTGGATAGACAAAGAATCCGGTGCCATCACCCGGCTCACGGCCGCAGTGGATGACAGCCTCGGCGATCTCGGGCTGAAAGGACTATCGAGCGACATTCACTACGCCCTTGTCCAGTTCCACGACCCCGAAGAGTCCTACTGGATGCCTCTTTCGGCAACGATTGACCTCGAGACGCCAATGCAGCATTGGCGGAATGTGCATCGCTTCACCGGATACAAGAGATTTCGCGCTACGATTAAAATCGAACTGGGGAAGAACGAGTGAGTGTACAAGCTACCATTCCATCCGCAATGCTCGTCCGCGACGACGCCGAGCGAGGCCACAAGATCCGCGTTCTCTTGTCCTGGCTATTGGCGTTCGCGCTGGTCCTTATCATTGCGGGCTACGGCTACGATTACTACACGCTGGGCTCTGCGAGCCGTCCGTTTTCCGCCAAGCATGACGCACTAAAACCCAGCGGCACCATCGGCGTGAAACTTGGCATGCTGGGCGTCTTTTTGTTTTTTCTCATCTATCTCTATCCGCTGCGCAAAAAATGGATGTGGCTCGCGCGCAAAGGGAACTCCCGCCACTGGCTCGATTTTCATATCGTGCTCGGCACTCTCGCACCAATTGTCATCGCGTTTCACGCAACCTTTAAATTTGGCAACATCGCTGGAATGGCTTTTTACAGCATGCTTTGCGTTACCCTCAGCGGCTTCGTCGGCCGTTACCTCTACGCGCAGATTCCTCGCAACTTGAGCGCCGCCGAACTCACGATGAAGGAAATGAAAGACCGCGAAGAAGCCCTGAAAAAAGAAATCGCCGAACAGGAAGCTACCTTTGGCTTCTCCGTCGAAGCTCTCTACGTCCTTCCCACCCAGGCGCAGGTTGCCAGCAGCTCTCTTTTTGGTTCGCTTCTTTCCATGTTTGTTATCGACTTCAAGCGCCCGATCAGCGCGTCCCGACTTCGCCTGAAACAACTCGGTTTCGGCCGCTGGCTCTTCACAGGTTTCGGCATGTTTGCCTCCGGCGACATCAAACTCGAGCGCGCCATCAAGGTCGCCCAACAGGAGAGCGCGCTTCGCAAACACATTTTATTCTTGAGCCGCACGCAGCGTGTCTTCCACCTTTGGCACGTAATCCATCGGCCCTTCAGTTACGCCTTCGCCATTCTCGCTCTCGTTCACATTGGCATCGTATTGCTGATGGGTTACCGCGTTTGAGGGCCCGCCCACCATGGACAATCTAATTTCATTTCTCATCGCTGCCGCCATCATTGCTTTCTTTCTTGTCTACTATCTTCGCAGCGAAAAAAAGAAGGAAGCGGCCGCTCGGGAAGCCGCCGAACGCGGCGCTCTCCATTCCAGCGGCCCACAGGCACAGCATCCGCACATTGACGCGAACTACTGCATTGGCTGCGCTACCTGCACCACGGTCTGCCCGGAGGGCGACGTGCTTGCGATGGTCGCGGGCAAGGCGATGATCGTGAACGGCCACAAATGCATTGGCCACAGCATCTGCGCTGAAGTTTGTCCGGTGGGCGCCATCACGATGGTCATGGCGAAGCCCGGCGTCAGTGCGGACCTCGCTGTACTCTCTTCCGAGCACGAAACCACTGTCAAAAATATGTTCATCGCCGGCGAACTCACGGGTCTCGCCCTCATCAAGAATGCCGTCAACCAGGGTCGTGACTGCGTCGACACTATCGCTGCGAGGATCGCTTCCTTCGGCGGATCTCGTCCCGCTTCAGACGTCGTGGAGCTGCTTATCGTTGGGGCCGGTCCCGCCGGAATCAGCGCATCGCTCCGCGCGATCGAAAAGAAACTGAATTACGTCACTATCGAAGAAGGTGAAGTGGGCGGCACGGTCTCCAAGTACCCGCGGCAGAAACTCGTGATGACCAGCCCAGTTGAATTCCCCATGTACGGAAAGTTCAAGAAGACCGAGCTCTCCAAGGAAGAATTGCTCTCTTTCTGGGGGGTCGTCCTTCAGCGCAATGGTTTCAACTGCCGTAAGGGCGAGAAGGTAGAACACATCGAAAAAGGGCCGGACGGAATCTTCACCGTTTCGACACCGAAAGGGAAGCACCGCGCCAGGTTCGTCATCCTTGCGCTCGGCAAGACCGGCAGTCCCCGCAAACTCGGCGTCAAAGGGGAAGACCTGCCGAAGGTCATGTATCGCCTCATCGAAGCCGATCACTATGTAAACAAAAAAATTCTCGTCATTGGTGGCGGTGACAGCGCAGTCGAAGCTGCCATGGGGCTCGCCAGCCAGGTCGGCAACACGGTTACACTTTCCTATCGCCAGGCGTCCTTCAGCCGCATCAAAGACCGCAACCAGCAGCGGCTCAATGAATTTGCGCGTAAAAATAAATTGAAGCTTTTGCTTAATTCGAACCCCACCGAATTCACCAAGGACGAAGTTGTCCTCGAAGTTGCCGGAGCAACCCAACGTCTGCCCAACGATTTCGTCTGGATCTTTGCCGGAGGCGAGCCGCCTACGGCTTTCTTGAAAAAAATCGGCGTCAGCCTTGGCGACCAGGATTTGACCGTCCAGGCCAAGGAAGCGTCGCGCGAAACAAAACCGGAATTAGTCTCCGTCAGCTGACGCGAACTTGATAAAATAAAGCCTAAGGTCGCTATGAAAATCGCAAACTTTAAATTTCCCATGGCGGTTGCTGGTGTCGTGCTGCTCCTCATCTCCGGATGCAAGCAAAAGCCAAGCGACGACGAGGCGATTCGCTCCGCCGTCCGCCAGCATCTTTCTTCTCTCGGCACCTTGAATCTCCAGGCGATGGACACCGACTTCACGAATATCGCGATTCAGAATGACAAGGCCACCGCCGACGTCAGCTTCCGTCCCAAGACCGGCGCACCCGCCGGCGCCGCGATGCAGGTTTCTTATCAGCTCGAAAAGCAGGAAGGGAATTGGAAAGTCATCAAGAAGTCGACTCCCGGCGGAATGATTCAGCATCCGGATCCGAACGCGAACCCGCACGCCCAGGCCGTCCCCGGAGATGTCCACGGCAAGCTTCCCAATTTCCAGGAGATGCTCGGCAGCGCGAATTCCCAGTCAGGCACGCAACAGCAAGCTCCCGCGCAGACTCCTCCGCCTTCCGGCTCAAAACCGTAATGCTCCGGCAGCAGTCGGTCTGATTTTTTAGTTTTTTGAGTCTGCGTCTTTCGTATCTGTTTTAGGAAGGGCATTGCGCCCGTCGGCAGTTTCGGTAGCACCGCGCACCATGCCTGCCTGTTCCAGTGCTCGCAGATATTCCGGCCGCGACCCCTTATAGTGCTCCGCCGGAACCTTTCCGTGAATCCATGCCGTTTCCATCGGATAGACCTGAGGATCGAAAATCACCAGATAGAAGTGCCAAACTAAAATCGAAAATGTTGCCAGCAACGCTTCGTACCAGTGCACCGCCGTAGCCGCGTCGGTCATCCACTTCGCGAAATGGCGAAGCGTAAAATTATTAAACCAGAGCAGGAACCCGGAAACTCCCATGATCGCGGTGCCCCACAAAAACGCCCAGTATTCCAGTTTTTCCGCGTAGTTGAATTTTCCAAAAGTAGGAGCATCCTTGCGGAGTCCAACGTTGTAGAGCATCGTGCCGATCAAATCTCGAACATCCTGCAACTTCGGCAGCATGGCACCAACGAATTTCCGGTCTTTCCGATTCACCGCCAGATGCACAAGGTGGTATAGCGTCGCGGCGAGTAAAACCACTCCCGCCAGGCGATGCAATCCTCCGCGGAACGCTACACGGCCCTCCCACAACAGAAGTGGCTTTGCCCACCAGCTGTCCGGATACTTGAGGGCAAAGCCGCTGAACACCAGCGTAGGAAAGCTCGCCATCACTCCCCAATGAGCAATCCGGAACCACAAATTCATACGAATGACGTATTCGCCGGATCCGTCGCCATGGACTACCGGCCGTCTTCGCATCTTCGCGAGCAAATCCAGCCCGTTGTGAAGCAACATGAAGCCCAAGGTCAACGGAATCAGCACCAGATAGATTCCGCGAATCCAGCCAACCACCGGATGAGTGTTGCCCGCCGCCGTCTGTACGTGTACCGGGCCAATTCCAATCTTTTCGCCCATTCCGTCATGGCATTTGCCGCAGGTCTTTCCGAGATTTGCGGCGTTCACGGTCGAACGCGAATCGCTTGAGCGGAAAATATTGTGAGTACCGTGGCAGGAGCCGCAGTTCGCAGCTCGCAGTGACCCTTCCCGCTTTGCCAATCCGTGATAACTCTCTGCGTAAGACGGCACACGGTCTGTCGGCAATCCGTATCGCACCGCGAGTCGCGCATCTCCGTGGCACCGTCCACAGGTCTCAGAAGAAACTCGCGCCGCGTTCACCGGAGATCCCGCGTCGCTTGGCGAGAGGATGAGATGCTCACCGTGGCAGGCGGTGCAATCCGGAGCATCTTGCACCCCGGCTTTAATCGCTTGCCCGTGCACGCTCTCGGCGAAAACTTTTGCGATCTCGGTATGGCATTTGCCGCAGGTCGAGGCGACATTCCAATGACTTACTTGGGACGCCGGCTCTTGCGGCGGTAAAATCCCGTGGCTGCCGTGGCAGTCTGCGCATACTGCCGCATCCTTCCCTTGCTTCACCGCGCGCCCATGAGCGCTCTGCAAATACTGCTCGACCGGCCGCAGCAACGGGATCTTGTGACGCGACAGGAATCCCGGGTCCGCGTGGCACCGGGCACACGCTCCCGCCTGGTTCTTTCTCGCGACCAGAGACCCAGCTTCCGTGCTGGCTTGAATCGTGTGAACGCTTCCGTGGCAAGATTCGCACTTCGGTGCATCGGCATCGCCCTTCTTTGCTGCTTGCCCGTGAATGCTGCCTTCGAGCGCCTTAACTTCGTCCGCGTGGCACTCGGCGCATTTCGCAGGTTCGCCCTTTGTGCCAGGTTGAATCTCGTGAACAGGTCCGTGGCAAGACCCACATGCCGCGGCACCCAGGAGTCCATGAATGCTCTTCGTGGTTGCCGAGAACTGTTCTTCGTGGCACGTCTTGCATTCAACTTTCGTCCTCTTGTTCGGGTGTGGGAAATCTTTGATGTTACTGTGGCAATCTCGGCAGCCCAGGATTCCGTGAACGCTGGCAGCGTGCTTCTCCGGATGAATCTCAATGTCCTTGCCGGCCTCCGACTTCATTCCCGCCTGCCCGTGGCAAGCCAGGCAGGCTTCGTCTTGTTTCGGAAGCTTTGGGTTTTTCTGCTCTTGCGCATATGCGGTCGTGGCGAAAATACACAGCAGAAACGCGCCAGCGCAATTTCTCAGAGTTTTTGCGATTGGTTGAAACTGCAACTCGACTCGCATCCGCAAAGCCAGCCGATCTGAAGCACAGTTTGGAGAGCTACTTCATTCCCAGATCTGTCAAAATTTTAGGCTTCTCTTCTTCCATTGCCAGTATGCTGTGGCACGTATCGCAATCATTCGCGATTACTTTGCCGTCCGCACTCGTGTGGCTTCCATCGTGGCATCGGAAACATCCGGGGGAATCGTTGTGCCCGATATTGCTGGGGTGCACGCCCCAAGTAATCTTCATCTCAGGAAAGATATTGCGGAGGTAAATCTCGCTGATGCTCCCCGCCGCCTGCTGCACGAGGGATCGCCGCGAATCATAGACCTGCGGATACTTCGCGCGGTAGAACGCGTTCAACCCTTCGTCGATGCGCTGCTTCGCCGCTTCGCGGTCGGGATATTCCGCCTTTAGTAATTCCAACGCTTCCTTCCGAATGTAGGGCAGTTCCGGACTGATTTGCCCCGCCGCCATCGCGCGGTTCAAGGCATTCTCCGGCAGGTCGAACGCATGCGTTGGCCGATTATGACAATCCACGCAATCCATCGAGCGGCGCTCACCGGCATCCAGTTGTTGCTTCGTCGCTTTAATCTCCGACGAGACGTATTCCACTTGTTTGCCCTGATCGTCTGTGTAGTAGACCACGGGGATTACTTGGCGTTTCTCGTCGATCGAGATGTACTGGATTCGTGAACCTTCATTCAAATGCCGGCCGTGGATTCCCACCGATCCCTGCCACGTTCGCCCGCCGATCTTCATCAGGAGCACCGTTGTTTGCGGCGTGTTTTTCTCGTCTTCCTTAAACGTTGTCTTCACGACGAATTTGTCGCCGGTGAAACGCTGCGGCCAGTGGCACTGCTCGCACGTTTCGCGCGCCGGCCGCAAATACTTCACTGGCGCGGGAATTGGGCGCGAATACGTATGGAACGTCACCGCGAACACCTGGCGCACTCCCGAAAGTTTTGAACGAACAAACCAGCCGGCTCCCGGGCCGATGTGGCAGTCCACACATTCTACGTGTGCGTGTGGGGAACCCTGATACGCCGTGAACTCGGGTGTCATCACGGTATGGCAGGTCTGCCCGCAAAATTGCGTCGAGTCCATGTACGTTACGCCGCGAAAAGACGCTGTGCCGAAAATGAGAACGTTCAAAAACGTGGCAATGCCGACAAGAAACAATCCCTGCCGCACCATCGGTTGGTGCAGGTCAATTTGCGGATAAGCGGCGCTGAGTTGACCGCTTGCCCGCAGGCGCCGGCGGCGCAGCAAAATACCAACTGGAATCAAAATCAGACCGATTACGAAAATCCCGGGCAAGATCAGGAAGAGAAGAATCCCTATATAAGGGTGAGGAGGCCCTGGGATGATGACGTCGTAGACCCAGAACGCAATAAGTGTAACTGCGCTGCTTGTAGTAAGTACCGCTCCGGCGAGCGTCAGAGGGTTCTGACCCAGCAGGAAGAGCAGTCGCGTCCAATTTTTGAGCGTTTCGCTGAAGCTCATATGGGTTTAGGAAATTGCACGATGGTCTTTTGCGCGGCTCTTTTCGATCTGCCGGAACTGCTCACCACGAATTCAGCTTCGCCTATTTGCACAGGCTCCGGATGTACGCCACAACTTCCTTGACTTCGCTCTCGTTCAGCTTCTTGTCATAGGCGGGCATCTTGTTCTTGCCTTTGACGATGATTCCCGTCCATTCTTCGTCCGTTTCTTTCTTTACGTCATCGGAGCAGAAGTCCCGCGCTTTTGTGGCTTTGCCGGCAGGCGTGGCTCCTTTGCCATCGGCGCCATGGCAAGACGCGCATTTTGCCTTATATACGGTTTCGCCCGAACCTTGCGCGAGCGCCGAGGCACTCACGATCAATCCAGCAAAACTTAGTGTCGCTATCATCGTTACGCGTCGAATCATGGCGAGCCTCCACTGGCCTTGCGTGCTGCTGCGACTTCGTTCTTCTACTTCTTTCCGAGCGAACGCACGTACCCGACCAGGCCTTTGATTTGGTCCGCGCTCAGACTCTTGCCGTACGCAGGCATCTTGTTCTTGCCGGCAGAAAGCAGCGTCGTTAAGTCTGCGTCACTCTGCTTTTGCACGTCTGCCGACGCAAGATCGCGCAGCTTCAGTGTCTTGCCCATCGTTGTTTCGCCTTTACCATCGGCTCCGTGGCATCCCGCACACTTTGTCTTGAACAGTCCCGCCGCCGCGTCATCGGCCCGCGAAATCGTCGGCAACAGCAAGAATCCGGCCGTCACTGCCACTGCTGCGTGCCATGCGATCATCCGTGAAAGTTTCATGTCTGTTGTCCTCTCCCGTTTGCTCCACAATCAGATTCTCGCCGCTTCGGTCATCTTAGAACGCGTACCGCAACGACAGCGTCGTCGTGTTTGCGTGGAATCCTCGCGGCGCGAACACATCTTGCGTCAACGCCGTCAGATCTTCGTGGTATCCGTAATATCCCCAGTACGCCCTGCCTGTCCAGTTCTTTCCGAACCGGTAGTCGAGGCCAGCATATGGCTTCATCCACTTGGAATTAAGCGGCCCGGGCACCGCGTTTGGATCGAGCAGGATCGCGCTTCCATCCGTTCCCGTCAGGTCCGCGCCAAAGTGTGTCGTCAAGTGATGCACGGGCTTCCACATTACATCGAAGTGTCCATAGTTCGACTTATTCGTGTAGGTCGACAACTGCTGCACCAGTCCGATAACTCCGGGGCACTGCGCCAAGCCTTTCGGAGCCGTGCTGCTCACATAGCAAATCAGCACTTGCGAAAAGACGTCGTTGTAGTCATAGCCAAGCTCCAGCGCAAGATTTTCTCCACGCTGGAACGTTGCGTTGAATCCATAGGTCCGGTCGTGTTGCAGGTTGTCCACCTGGTCGATGTTGTCGCGTCCTTCCCAAATGCGAACCGAACCGTCCAGGCTGAACCAGCTCACCGGGCGGTACCTCGACCGGATCCGATATTCCTGCGATTGCCGTGGACTGATTCTTGTGAACGTGTTGTCCGCGCTCATCAGGTCGGTGTCAAAGCTGATCCGCCAGTTGGCGGTAGGTTGCGCCCAGAATCCGAAGACGCCTGCGTATTCATTGATCAGAGTTTCGCCAGGGTTCGATGTGGGATCGGGCATGACGAACGTGATTGAACCGTCTGCATTCGCTGTGCAGCCCGTCGGCAACACTCCCGCGACCATTGCGCACGAACCGCGAGCCGCGTTATTCGGAAAGTAGACAGCGGTCGTCGTCGAAAAGAAATTGTCGTCAATCGAGCGGTGTCGGTACCGGAATCCGCCCCGCGCTCCGAATTTCGGTGAGAATTGATACTCCACTTCCGCCAGATTTGTCTTCTCATCCTGCTTCAGAAAGTTGCTATTCAATCCAATCGTAATGTCCGCCGCCGAACTCGTGGAATGTACCGGCGTACCCGCCGTTCCATCCGCCGGCCCGTTGCAAGTCACCGGCACCGCCGAAAGTGGCGTGAAGATGCGCGCGCTCGTCAGCAGGTTCGGGCTGAAAAACGAGCATTCAGAGGAATCGAATTCCATTGGATAGTGAAAATTCGAAAAATGGAACGAATCAAGGAAGCTCAACCGGTCGGTAATGTGCCAGGTCGCCCCGAAATCGGCAGTCCCCACCACTCGCCGTCCCATTGCATTTCCGGCGATCAGGTCGTTGCGCAATCCTGTCCGGGATTCGCGGCCATCGAACGACTGCGTGTAGCCGAACATATTCGCATCGCCGCCCGTGTAGCTCACGCGAGCTGACAGGTCCACTGGCTTCCAGTAGTTCGATTGCATGCTGAACTGTTCTGTCGGAGCGCTCGTCCGCGTCCGCGCGTGCCGGAAGAAGTCGAAGTACGCACTGCACGCCGGATTGACGGGATTACTTACAGGTCCGACTGGCAGTCCGAAGGTTGCGCCGCACGGTTGGTTCGCGCCTGCATTCAATGAAACGCCAATATCCACGCCTTGCCCGTTCGAGAGCGAAAACAGTTGGAACGGATCCGTAGCTCCCGTATCGCCCTTGTAGTAGTTAAAGATCTGGTCGTAGCTGAAGTTTGTCCGTGGAAAGAGCCGGAAGTCCACGCCCGCTCGATACGTGTTCACCGTCGTCTTCCAGTCTTGAAAGAGCAGTTGTTCGGTGCCTTGATGAATCGAAGAAAGTGCCGGTCCTTCGTTGATGTTTCTCGAGTAGCCGAGCCGGAATCTAATTCGGGATTGCGGCAGCAGCAGCAAGCTGTAGTCACCAAGCTTTCGCCGCGTGTTCATTAGATGCGGCGAGTTGGAAATAATCGGCGTGAATCCCGCCGGTGCGTTCGCAAACGCCGGCAGTTACCGGATTCAGCGGATTTGCCTGCAGCGAATAGTTCCAGAAATTCTGGTCTTTGCGGAACAGCGCGTCAAAGTTGTACCACTGATTCTTCGAGATCCGCAGCCGCGACACATCGTTCGGGTCGCCTCCGTATCCGAAGTTGCTGAAATATAGCCTGTCAATGAGCGTCCCGTGGTGATTCAACGATGTCATTTCCGTCGTGAATCCCAACAGCCGCGGCCCTTGCTGCAAATTCGTGAACGTGTCGTATGTCTGCGTGTCGCCTTCGACGCTCACAAACCGCCCGCCAAACTCAATCGACTGTTTGATGTTGTAATTTCCCTGCTCGACCCCTTTTTGCTCCTGCTCTTCCTGCGCCCGCGCAAACGACATCGAACTCATCAAAAGCGCGGCCAGGCCGAGGCACCGGAGCATCAAGGACTTCGAAGACTTACTTCTGCTCGTCCGCATGCTATCTCGCATCGTGGCACCCTCTATGGCTGGAAGAAGAATTTGTTGGTGTTGGACCCGTGGATTGCCGTGTGGCACAGCGTGCACGCCTGATATTTCTGCGCTTGGTTATGGAATGTCGGAATCGCGGCCGGCCCTGCGTCCACCGTAAATGCGTGGCACTCCAGGCAGACCAGGTTCACTTGGCTCCGCTTCAGCAGCCGCGGATTCGATGAGCCGTGCGGCATGTGGCAGGATGTGCATCCTTCCACTTTCACTGCTTCGTGCTCATAAACGAACGGTCCCGCTTTGTCCGAGTGGCACTTGAAGCACACCATATCCTGCGTCGCAGTCGCTCTTAGTTGCCGGTTCAGGAAGCCGCCATGGGGATTGTGGCAATCGCTGCACTGCACCATTCCCTCGTTCACCCTGTGATGGAACGGCCGGTTGAACTGCTGGCTCGTTTCCTGGTGACAGCCATAGCAAAGCTGCGGCTGCTTTTCTTTCATCAGGTTTTGGCTTTCCTTCGGATGATGTGGCGAATGGCAATCGATGCAGCTGACGTTGTTCTCCAGGTGTGCCGAACGTGCGTAGTTGCTGTGCTCTTCGCCATACGTGTGGCAGCCGAGGCAGCGCTCACTGATCTCTTTCGCCGACGCGTTCTTGAACGTGAAAATCTTCGTCTTGTCGCCCCCACCTTCCACGTGCTCCTTGCCCGGCCCGTGGCAAGCTTCGCAGCCATGCCACTCCGGCCCTTTCTTTGTGTCCAGGGTCGTCGCAAAATGGGGCGAGCCTTCATAGTTCTTGTAAAAATCCTTCGACGGCATGTCCGCATGGCACGTCTTGCAGGTTTCCGCGCCAACATAAAGCGCCGGGTCTGTCGGCCGTTGGTAGGTCTTCTCTTGTTTTGCCGCTTTGGCTTTGGCCGCCTTGTCTTCCGCATGGGTCGGAAGAATTACCGCCAGCGCCAGCACAAAGACAGCCGTGAGGGACATCGCAAAACTTAAGCATCTCTTACTGGAACGGGTCATTCACACCCCCCGCAATCACCGCAAATAAAAATCGAAGAGCAACTTCTGTTGGAATACTGGACGAATCTTTCGAGAAAGTAGGTGACTACTGTCACTTCCGCACGTGACGTCTCTCACTGGTACACAACTCTACGTTGTCCACTGCAAATCAGTCGCCAGAACCATGTCCGTCTGCGTCCACTGAGACTTTCCCCGCGAATGACCGGTATAAATACGTAAAATACCCACCCGCCAACACCGCACCGATCACCCACCAAATCAGTCCGATTTGCAGTCCGTACGCTCCCGCCTTTGCATTGGTTATCGTCAGCGAATACGCCGGATTTCGTGCCGGCAGCACCATCGGATATAAACCATACACGACGCTCAATAGCATTCCGTTCAAAAACGCACACGACGCGAAAAACGCCATTCGCTCATTCTTCTTCGCCAATTCATACTTCACCCCCGCCAGCCCCGCCAACGCCAATACCGGGAAAATCGCGCCGATCGGCTGCGTTTTGAAATTCGCCATCACTTGCGCTTGGATTCGAAATGTTGCTGCTGTCACGATCGGCGTCAGTACCAAAACGGTCCACCAGGCCCGACCTGCTACCTTTGCAGCTCGTTCGCTTACCGCTCCACTCGTTTTCCACTGAACCCAAAGCCCACCATGCATTGCCAGCGCCGCCAACGCCAACACCCCAACCAGAACCGTGTACCAATCCAAAATCCCGGGCCGTTCTCCCAATCGGAAATTTGTCCAGAGCGGCTCAAAGAAATATCCGCTCCCATCCAATGGCACTCCCCGCACCACGTTTCCCAGTGCGGCCCCAAAAAACACAGCGAGCAGCAGGCTTGAGGCACAAAACAGAAAGTCCCACAGCGGATCCCAAACCGCGCTCTTGATGTGATTTCGAAACTCGATCGATGTCCCACGCAATATCAGCAGCCACAGCACCATCATCAGCGGCAGATAAAATCCGCTGAATGCGCTCGCGTACAACGCCGGAAATGCAAAATATAACGTTCCGCCCGCCGCCAGCAGCCACACTTCATTTCCATCCCACACCGGGCCGATACTCGCCAGCACCTGCTTCCGCTCTCCGTCCGTTTTTGCCACCAGCAAATGAATCGCGCCTGCCCCCAGGTCAAATCCGTCCAGCAGCACATACAGCGCGACCATCACCGCCACAATGCAAAACCAGATCGTCTCCATCGCGCCCCTCAATCCGCTGCCACGGGATCTAGTCCGGGCTCACTTGCTCTCAGACCGTTCTTGCCAGGTTCCGGCCCGATCTCGATCTCTCGCCACACTAAGAACAAAAACAGAATCGCCAGCACCGTATACATCCCCATAAATCCGATCAACGTGAACCACGCGTTTCCTGCACCCACTCGCGGCGACGCCCCATGCATCGTTCGCATCATTCCGTAAATCAGCCATGGCTGCCGTCCCAGTTCCGCCGTCATCCATCCCGCTGTATTCGCGATGTAGGGCAACGGAATCGCCATCATCAGTAACCACAACATCCACCTCGACCGATAAAGTACCCCGCGCCAAAGTTGAATCGCCGCCAGCGCCATCACCGCAATGAATATCGTCCCCAGCCCCACCATCACGTGATAGCTGTAGTAAAGCAGCGCAATCCGGTCTGGCCATTGATCCTCCGGAAAACTATCCAGCCCCCTCACCTGCGCCGACCATTTTTGGTATGTCAAAAAGCTCAGCATCTTCGGAACTTCCAGCGGATTGTCCAGTCTTCGATTCTCCACATCCGGCTGTCCTAAAATCGCCAGCGGCGCTCCGTCCTCCGTCTTGAACACTCCCTCCATCGCGGCCAGCGTTGCTGGCTGATTTGCCGCAATCTGGCGGCCCTGCATATCTCCGGTGGGGAAGAGCTGCAGGCAGGCAGCGATCACTCCCGCCAGCACGCCCGTTCGCACAAACGTCCGGCCATATGCCTCATCCCGCTTTGTCAGCAGGTAAAACGCTCCGATGCCCGCCATCACGAAGCAGCCCGTCTGCACCGCGCCAATCATGTTGTGCGCATACTGCCATAGCGCCCATTTGTTCAGCAGCAATCCCCAGAAGCTCGAAAGCAGAATCTCTCCGTGAGGTCCGATCGCATATCCAACCGGATGCTGCATCCATGCATCCGTCGCCACAATGAAATAACCCGACAACCACGATCCCAAAAATACCAGCACCGCGGAAAACCAGTGTCCCACCCGCCCCAGTTTTTTCTCGCCATACAAAAACAATCCCAGGAAACTCGATTCGAGAAAAAACGAAAACATTCCTTCCATCGCCAGCGTCTGTCCAATCACTCCGCCTGCGGTTCGCGAAAATTCCGCCCAGTTCGTGCCGAACTGAAATTCCATCGGAATTCCAGTAACCACTCCCAGCGCGAAATTGATTCCGAAAATTCGCGCCCAGAATCGCGCCGACCGGTTGTAGTGCTCATCGCCGGTCCGCAATGCCTTTGTCTTCAAATAGACGATAAGCAACGCAAGCCCCATCGTCAGTTGCGGAAATAAATAGTGGAAAGTGACCGTAAACGCGAAATGTAAGCGATGCGCCTCTAACGCCGGCTCCATGTAGGCTCCTCAGCTTTGGTCGCTGTGCCGGTGTCGGCTTCGGAATCTGGCCGTAGGATCGGATTCAGCGACAATTCGACTCACAACCATTCGATGATTTAAAACGACTGTCGTTTGTTGAAATCTCTTCGATCGAGTGCGGAGTGATTGCCGGTTTACCCCGCCACAAGTCTTGCGAGCTTTGGCTTGTCCGCGAAAACCAGCGTCGCCCCGTGCACTTCGATCAATCCTTCGCGCTTGAAGCTCGCAAACAGCCGCGTCACCGTCTCGCGCGAAGCGCCAATGGTTTCGCCTATCTCTTTGTGTGTCAGCGTCAGCGTGGCCCGCGCATGGCCGTCCGTTGAGGACGCTTGCAGCGGCAAATCCAGCAAAAAGCGCGCCAGTTTCTCGGAAGTCGAACTCGAAAATCCCAGATACCGCACTTCCAGCAGCGTCGCGTGATAAATACTGCTCAACAATTCCGCAACACGCACCGCTGCCTCTCCATGCTCGCGCAAGAAATGCAGGAACGCCTCGCGTGGAATAAAATTCGCTTCAAGCGGTTCCAGCGCTTCTGCCGTCAGTTCATACGCTTTTCCAGACAGCGTCCCTGCCAGCCCCACGATTTCTCCGGGCCCCGCCATTCGGACGATAATCGATTTGCCATCCGCCGATGTCGTCGAAAGCTTCACTCGACCATTGCAAATCACGAATACGCCGCGCGGAGCTTGCCCTTCCACAAATAGAATCGCGTCTTTTGGATAGGTCGCAGACGACGAAATTATATCGAGTGCCGCCAGTGCCGGCCGCGGCAAATCACAAAAGACCCTCTCCTTCACCAGCGGACACTCAAGGCAGCTCTCTACCACTTCCAGCCCGTACGGCACGTTCGCCGGTGCGCCCCCCCGAACCATTCGCCGCTTCATCTTGGGAATCACTCTCATGCTCGTTGCCATGAGTCTACCTCCCGACGTGGGCCGTCACCGTCACTTTGCATTTCCGCGTCCACTACATACTCTCTGGCGATTGAGCCTCCTGCTGTGACAACCATCACCATTCGAAGTGATGTGCAGCACTCGTTTTGCTAGCACCCAGAAACTAAAAGACTTAGTCTAGGCTCCATCAGTCTTTTCCTTCTAAGAAACTCTACTCTCTTTTTGTGAATACAGGGCAAATTGCATTCGCCACCACTCTGTGCGCAATTGCCCCTTCAAAATGGGTCGCCTCTCCCATTCGGGACCCGGGATCCCTCACCCCCATCACGATTAGGTCGGCCGCAACTTCTCGCGCCGCCGCAAGAATTCGGTCGGCCGGTTCGCCAAACCGCACGATTGCCTCCGGTCGGCACCAGAGCGCAGCCCCACCTGGCACCAGTTGGTGCAGATGGTGCATTGCGTCCGCCACCGTCTCGTTCGGCTGAACTGGTCCCGTCCTCACATTCGGCTTCGGCAGCACGTGCAACAAGTGCAGTTTTGCCTGGCTCTCGTCCGCCACGGAAAGCGCATAAGGCAGTGCCGCCGCCGCCCTCGAACTGAAATCCGTCGGGTAGAGTACGTTGTGAAATGTCCCGCCGTTGTGAGCGCCAATTCGAACCGCCGGCCCGATCGTCAATACCGGAGTACTGGCTTTACGAAAGATCTCTTCCGCCACGGAACCCATTTGCATCTTCAGAGATCCCGTGCGCCCATGTGTTCCCATGATCAGCAGGTCGATGCCATATTCCTGCATCGCATTTCGAACGCTGCCCCACACATTCTCTCCTCGCACTAGAATCGTCTGGTGGTCCACTCCGACCAACTGCGTTTCTAGCCTCTGGATTCCAACTTGCGCGGAGTCGTCGATGGCATCGAGTCGTCGTTCAACTTCCTCTGGCTCCGGAATTAGGGGAACTTGAGGCGTCAGCACATGCAGCGCGTGAATGCGCGCACCGTACTTTCGCGCCAGATTCAGCGCATACGGAATCGCCAACTCCGAGGAATCGGAGAAGTCCGAGAGAAACAAAAGATTCTTGAGCTGGAGCCGCGACCCTATCGGCAGTGTGTCCATGCAGACGACCTTTAATTCAAGTAGTCTGCAGCCGACGATTTTGTTTTCTTCGTGACACTCGTCACACTTGCCAGTGATCTACGTCACGATTTCGGGCTGGGCAATTTTCGATCGCACGCGGATGGGAATCAGTCGCAATCAGGAAAGGGGCTAGGTTTCAAAAAAAACTGTCTCGTCTTCCCCTTGCATCTTGACGTTCCAGTGGAATTGTCTCGGCGTGCTCGTGGCGTGCGCAAGTAATGTCGGAATACGTTCCTTCGGAACAGCGGCAAGCGCGAGATCGCTCTCCGCCGCAGATTCTTCCAAGTAGACGCGCGTGAGAGCGGGCAGAAGCAATCCCCGCATGAAGACGAGTACCTCATAACAAGTCACAGACGGCGCAACGATTACTTGGAATCTTCCAGCAGCGTCGGTTGGCACGCGGGCAAAATAGTTATTCGCGAAAAATTCAAGTACGCCGTCGGGGATGGGATTTCCGTCGCCATCCGAAACGACCCCTTGCAGTGTCGCTCCATTCGGCCAGCTCGCGATCGCCGCTTCGGTGTTTTGCTGCAACTTCGCCAGACCGATCGAAAAGAATGGCCCGATTGTTTGCGAAGCCGTCGGAATCAACTTCATGGATGACTGGTCTCCATCGGCGTCGACTTTTCGCCGCGCAAGACAATGTCAAACCGATAGCCGAGAGCATATTCGGGTTTGGTTGTCTGCCAATCGAATACCGAAATCAAACGGGCTCGCGCGGCTTCATCGGGAATGCTGTTGAAGATGGGATCGCGCGCGAATAGCGGATCGCCGGGGAAATACATTTGCGTGACGAGCCGCGACAATATTCCGGCGCCGAAAAGAGAAAAATGAATGTGTGCCGGGCGCCATCCATTTTCGTGATTTCGCCAGGGATATGCTCCCGGTTTAATGGACACAAAACTGTATCCGCCCTGATCATCCGTCAGCACTCTTCCGCAGCCCGCGAAATTCGGGTCAAGTGGCGCGGCGTGATTGTCGAGATCATGGCGATAGCGTCCCGCCGCATTCGCCTGCCAGAGTTCAATCAACGCGCCCCGAACGGGGCGGCCTTCTTCGTCAAGAACTCTGCCCGAAACGAGGATGCGTTCGCCGAGGGGCTCGCCGGAATGTTGCCTGGTCAGATCGGCGTCGGATGCCTGAACGGTTTCATGGCCGAAAACGGGACCGCTCGCGTGCGAAAGATTTTGGGGAAGCAGGATCAGCGGCTTCAGCGGAGCGCGCTTTTGCGTGCTTACGTAAGCCGGATGGAGATACGGCGGCTGCGTGTTCCTCAAAGAGTTTCGGGCGTTGGATTGGCTCGACATGCTGTCTCTTAATTCAAACTCTTTCTAGCGCGATCGAAACGCCTTGGCCGACGCCGACGCACATCGTCGCCAGCGCTTTCGCGGATCGTGTCGCTTGCAATTGTTGCACGGCGGTCAAAATCAGACGCGCGCCGCTCATACCTAGCGGATGGCCGAGCGCAATCGCGCCGCCGTTCGGATTCACGTGCGCCGCGTCATCCGGGATTCCAAGTTGCCGCAAACAGGCAAGCGACTGGCTTGCGAAGGCTTCGTTCAGCTCAATCACATCGAAATCTGAAATTTTGAAGCCGAGCCGCGCGAGCAGTATCTTTGTCGCGGGCACCGGACCGATTCCCATGATGCGCGGCGGAACGCCTGCAGTGGCCATTCCGAGAAAACGCGCGCGAGGCACGAGACCGTGCTTCTTCGCGACATCTTCGGATGCGAGAATCATCGCGGCGGCCCCGTCATTCACGCCGGAAGCGTTGCCCGCCGTAATCGTGCCGGGAGTGCGAAATGCCGGCTTCAATTTCGCCAGCGCCTCAAGAGTCGTATCCGCTCGAGGATGCTCGTCTTTGGAAACGATGACCGCCTCTTTCTTGCCTTGGATTTCCACGGGAACGATTTCTTCCGCGAGAAAGCCGCTCGATTGCGCTCTCGCTGCCCGTTGCTGGCTGCGCAGCGCGAACGCATCCTGATCTTCGCGCGAAATCTTGAAATCTTCGGCGACGTTTTCTCCGGTTTCCGGCATGGAATCGACGCCGTACTGTTTTTTCATCAAAGGATTGATGAACCGCCAGCCGATTGTCGTGTCGTAGATTTCCGCAGTGCGCTGAAACGCCGATTCGGCCTTCGGCATGACGAACGGCGCGCGAGACATCGATTCGACTCCGCCCGCTAGCGCGAAATCTATTTCTCCCGTCGCAATCGCGCGAGCGGCAGTGCCCACCGCGTCCATACCTGACGCGCAAAGGCGATTGATTGTCGCACCAGGAATTGAATCCGGCAGTCCTGCGAGCAGCAGCGACATTCGCGCAACGTTGCGATTGTCTTCTCCTGCTTGATTCGCACAGCCCAGAATCACTTCATCGAGTAATGACCAATCGGCTTTCGTATTTCGCTTCAGCAATTCTCGAATCGGAATTGCCGCGAGATCGTCGGTTCGCACGGAAGACAACACGCCGCCGAACCGCCCAATCGGTGTTCGTATTGCGTCGCAGATGAAAACGGGTCTGGTCATTTCAAGCCGCCGGCGCCTGTCCGTGCGCAACCGCGCTGCGGTGCAATAAATCCCGCAGCACGCGAAGTTCAGTCTCGGTTGGCGCGGGCGTTTCTTTTATGTCTGCGGCAAATTTAATTTCCCAGGCCGTCGCTTTCTGAACCTGCTCGCGGGCGACGCCCGGATGAAGCTGCACGACCGTCAGTTCTTTCGAGGCGTCGTCAGGCTTCATGATGCAGAGATCCGTCACAACGGCGACCGGACCGTTTCCGGGTAATCCCAGTTTTTTTCGAGAATCGCCACCGTCGAGATGACCGACAGAAGTCAAAAAATCCAGCTTCTTCACGAAAGCGCGCGCCGATTGTTTCAGCACGAGGACAACTTCTTTGGCGCAGCTCGCGATTTCAGGAGCGCCGCCGGCACCCGGCAAACGCGTCGTCGGTTTTTTGTAGTCTCCGATGACGGTGGTATTGATATTCGCGAATTTGTCGATTTGCGCGGCGCCGAGGAAGCCGACATCAACTCTGCCACCTTGCAGCCAGTAGCGAAAGATTTCCGGCGTGGAGACGACCGTATCGGCGCGTTCGGCGAGATCGCCGTCGCCGATGGAAAGGGGAAGCACTTCCGGCTTCGCGCCGATGGGGCCGGATTCGTAAATGAGAACTATGTCCGGCGCGTGCGTGAGCCGTGCGAGATTCGCCGCGGTCGAAGGCAGACCAATTCCAACGAAGCAGACTGCGCCATTCTTGAGCAATCGCGAAGCCGCGATGGTCATCACTTCGGTCGTGGTGTAATTCGCAGCGCTCAAACGAGTTGCTCCTTCGCACTTTCGTTCAGCACTTTTTGAAATGCGGCGAAGTCTTCCGTTTCGAGAATATGTTTCTTGATCCAGCTTGAAAAAACTTCTCGGTCGCGCGAGATGTCGTCCCAGGCTTGATAAAAACGATTGTCGCGATCGTAGTAGCCGTGCGCGTAGCTGGGCTTTGCGCCGCCGGGAACGTGGCAGACGGCGGCGAGCGTCCACGAAGGAAGAACGCAAGCATTCGGCGGCGCGTTCAGATCGTCGACGATTTCTTCGACCGTCACGATTGCGCGTTTTGCGGCGAGCACGGCTTCTTTCTGCACGCCCAAAATTCCCCACAGCAGAACGTTGCGTTTGCGGTCGGCTTTTTGTGCGTGAATGACGGTTACGTCCGGCCGAATTGCGGGAACCGCTGCGAGAGATTCGCCGGTGAAGGGACATTCGATGAAGCGAATGTTTTTGTTGTGTTTCGGCAATTCGGAACCAGCGTAGGCTCGCAAAACGGCGAAGGGAAGATTTGCAGCGCCCGCGACGTAAGCGTTGGAAAGATCGCCGTGGCCGTGCTCCTGAATTTCGAGCGGCTGCGGCCAATCTTTTTCCACGGCATCGCGCAAGCGGTGCAGGGAACCGACGCCGGGGTTTCCGCCCCATGAAAAAATCAATTTCTTCGCACAGCCCGCGCCGATGAGCTGATCGTAGATGACGTCCGGCGTCATGCGAATGAGCGTGAGATCTTTAAGGCGCTGGCGAATGACTTCGTGACCGGCGGCGAAGGGAATCAGATGCGTAAATCCTTCCAGCGCGACAGTGTCGCCGTCGTGGATATGCGCGCGGATGGCGGATTGAAGAGAAATAATTTCAGCCATGATTCGCCGGAAAAATATTTGGTGAATGTGTTCGCATTAAAGTATCACACTCGCGCCGCGAGAAGAGTTTTGAGGAGCGTGCTCGCGCCATTCCAGAAAATCTGCACGCCGATGCAGACGAGCAAAAAAGAAGAGAGACGCAAAATGACGTTCATTCCCGTCGCGCCGAGGACTGCAGCAAGACGATCAGCAAATCCGTAACAAATATATATGCTGAGCGCGACGAGTGCGGCGCCAACGGTTGCCGCGATGATCGCGAGGACATTTGCGCCGAGGTGGTGCGGAGCGTTAGCGCCGAGCGTGATGGCGATGGAAATGGAACCAGGGCCGACCGTGAGAGGCAAAGTGAGCGGATAAAACGCGCGGCGAAGTATGTCGGCGGGATTCATATTCTTTTGAATCTGGCCGCGCTCATCGGAATCTTTTTGTTTGAGGAGGGCCCAGCCGTTGGAGATAACGATGAGGCCGCCGCCGACTTGTACGACGGGAATGGAGATACCGAAGAAGGCAAGGATGTGCGTGCCGACGAAGTAGGACGCGACGATCAGAATGAAACTGTTGAGCGCGATCCGGCTCGCGAGGAGTCTGCGGGCGGGTTGGGTGTAGTCGGGAGTGAGCGCGAGGAAGACGGGGCTGCCGCCGATCGGATTAACGATGGGGAAGAGGGCGCTGACGATGAGGAGGATACTTTTGGCGACTTCAAGCACGCAAAACTCCGGGAAAGAGTATAGCCGAGGTAGTGGAAACGACGGCTGGCGCGGGTCGTCGCTTGACCGCCTCGACGAGGCTGTAAGGTGGGGCCCCCCTCCCCCTATTTTTCGTAAGTATTCATTCTAAGAGAGTTAGGTCAGGGGTACCCCCTAATACTAGAACTACCGTCGAGGCGGTAGCGGCCAAAACCTCGACGGTCTCCAGGGCTTTGCTTGGCGGCGTTCGCGGCAGTGCCGAACGAGCAATTTGTCAAAGAACAGAACGACTGATTCCGGACCAGTCTGGAAGATCTCCGTAAAGATTATGCGGAGACCCGGGGAAAAAACAATTGAGCGGAAGGACGGAAAAAGGCCAACTGTACTTTTCTTGTGAGATTTTGGAGCGCGACTCAGGTTGTCGCAGCCCCTTACAGCGTAAACAGGAGTGGCTACGCTACAGGGGAGGGCCAACTCAGGTAAATAAGAGTGGCTACGCTATTTGCGGAGGGCGGCGAGGAGTTTGGCGGTGGTGACGATTTGGCCGGCGTGGCGCTGTGTGTGGTCGGCGATGTGGACGAGGAGGCCTCCGACGGTGGTGGGGAGTTGGCGGCGGCCAACGGAGCGAGGGAGTTCGAGGCTGGTGGAGGCGAAGCCGCGGATTCGGGCGCGGGCGTTTTCGAGGCTCGCATGAAATTCGTCGAGGATGGATTTGACGGAGCCGTCCGGAGAAGATTCGCCTTTGAGAGCAGAGAGTTGGGATGCGGTGAGTTGATTGCCCTCGGCGTAAGTAAGGAGGCGATCGAGGCTGCGCGAGATATGGCGGAGGTGGAAGGAGAGCGAGGGAAGGCCGAAGGGTTGCGAGTGAAAGTCATCGGTGGTGAGGCCCACGCGCCAGCGGTCGATATTTTCGGCGGTGAGTTCGAGTGCGTGCAGGACGGCGAGATGGATGGCCGGGAGATCTTCGAAGTGGCCGCGGAGCCAGGGTTCGGGGTGGGGACCATTTTGCATGGACAATTTTCTGAAGGCATTGTACTGGAAATTTTGCCTGACGATGTCGACCCGGGCCGGGTTTCAGTCGGCACAGCCAAGAGTGGCTGTGCTACATTCGTGATTCACAAATCCATAGGCGGACGCAATCATCTTGAAAATAAATACCTTTTCCAAACCATGGCAGTTTATCCCGGCAGGTGCGCTGCTATTTGCGGGAATTTGCGGAGCGCAGAGCGCGCCGCAGATAGCTCCGGCGGATGCGCAGAGATATTTGGCGGATGTGAAGACGTTGACGACGCCGGAGATGGAAGGGCGGGGCGACGGGACGCGCGGTCTGACGCGCGCGGAGCAAGTGATTGTTGCGCGGTACAAATCGCTGAAATTGCAGCCCGCAGGATCGAAAGAGTACTTGCAGGCGTTTCCGGTGGCGATCGGGAAGCGACTGAAGCCGGGAAATCGGATCTTTGAGGAAAAGGGCCCGGGAGGAAATGCGCTGACGAGCCGGGCATTGAAGGTTGGAGAAGACTATATTCCGCTGAGCATTTCGGCGAGCGGAACCCTGCGCGGTGAGGTTGTGTTTGCGGGATATGGAATCACGGCACCGGAATTATCGTACGACGACTACCAGGGAATGAACGCGAAGGGGAAAATCGTACTGGTGTTGCGGAACGAGCCGCCCGCGATTTCTGCGAAAGCGGTGCACGGCGGAAAGAGCCGGCACGCCGAGCTGGTGACGAAGGCGATCAATGCGAAGAACCACGGCGCAGTTGCGATGATTCTTGCGAATGGGACTTTGGGAAAAGGCGAAGAGGATTTGCTGTCGCATTTCGGCGATGTAGATGGGCCGGAAGATGTGGGAATTCCCTCTGTGCAAGTGAAGAATGGCGTGGCGGAGAATTGGTTTCCGGCGGTCGGCAAATCACTCGCGGATGTGCAAGGCGAATTGGATGCGGCGGCGCAGAACGGAACGGCACGAACCACGGATGGCAGGGCGCTGGCGACACTGGCGATGGACGTGAAGATCGAGACGATTCGGGCGACGGTGAACAATGTGCTGGCGTATTTGCCCGGGAAGACGGACGAGTACGTGATTGTCGGCGCGCACTATGACCATTTGGGGCGCGGCGGATCCCATTCGCTGGCGCCGTCGCAGACAGGGACGATTCATCCGGGCGCGGATGACAATGCTTCCGGCACGGCGGGAGTTTTGGAGCTGGCGCGGATTTTTGCGGCGCATCGCGGCGAATTGAAGCGGGGAATTTTATTTGCGAATTTTGCGGGAGAAGAGTTGGGATTGCTGGGATCGGCGGCCTGGGTGAATGCGCCGACAAAGCCGCTCGATAAGGCGGTGGCGATGCTGAACATGGACATGATCGGACGGATCAAGGATGGAAAAGTGTTTGTGGGAGGAGTAGGAACGGGATCGACGCTGAAGGCGATGCTGGATGAAGCGAAGAGCGGGACGAAGTTTGAGATTGAGCCGAGCGAAAGCGGATATTCGTCGAGCGATCACACGTCGTTTGTGACGAAGAAGATTCCTGTGTTTTTTTTCTTTTCGGGATTGCACAGCGATTACCACAAGCCGTCGGACACCTGGGAGAAGATCAACGCGGAGGCGGCGGCGCAATTGCTGGATCTGGTGGGGCGCGTGGATGTGGAACTGGCGAATGCGGCAGAGCGGCCAGCGTTTGTGGAGGTACCGGAGAATCCGCATGCGGGAGGCGTTCCGAGCGGCGGCGGGTATGGGCCGTATTTTGGGTCGGTGCCGGATTTTGGGGAGAACAAGGATGGCGTGAAGTTTTCGGATGTGCGGCCGGGATCGCCGGCGGCGAAGGCGGGACTGCAAGCGGGAGATGTGCTGACGCAGTTTGGAGAGAAGACGATTCACAATTTGTACGACTTCACGGACGCGTTGCGGCGGAGCAAAGTGGGCGACGTAGTGGAAGTGACGGTTTTGCGGGACGGGAAGCCGATGAAGGTCAGTGTGACGCTGGAGCAGAGGAAATAGGGGCGAGTGGAAGAAATCAACGCCAGGTGGGAGAGCGATGAAATTAGACGGAAGAGTAGCAGCTGTGGCGACGATTTTGAGCTTGAGTTTGGCGAGTGGTGTGGGGGCGCAGGAGAAAAAGGCGGAAGCGTTGACGCCGGAAGAAGGGAAGCGTCTGCGGAATGTGCGGCAATTGACGTTTGGGGGACAGAACGCGGAAGGGTATTTTTCGATCGACGACAAGCAGATTATTTTTCAGCACCAGGGCGAAGGAGTGCCGTGCGATCAGATTTATACGATGACGGTGGACACGGCGGATGGAAAACCGGCGGTGCCGAAGCTGGTGAGTACAGGAAAGGGAAGGACGACGTGCAGTTACATTTTTCCGGGCGGCGACAAGATATTGTTTTCGTCGACGCATGCGGCGAGCGCGGAATGTCCGCCGAAGCCGGATTATTCAAAGGGATATGTGTGGCCGATTTACGATACGTACCGGGTTTATACAGCGAAGCCGGATGGAAGCAACTTGAAGTTGTTGACGGATGCGCCGGGGTACAACGCGGAGGCAACGATTACGCGAGACGGGAAGCACATTGTGTTTACTTCGACGCGAAACGGGGATTTGGATATTTACACGATGGATGCAGACGGGAAAAATGTGAAGCAGTTGACGCACGAACTGGGATACGACGGCGGGCCGTTCTGGTCGTATGACGGGAAGAAGATTGTGTATCGCGCGGAACATCCGAAGACGGAAGCGGAGATTGCGGACTACAAAGAGCTGCTTGCGAAGGGGCTGATTCGTCCGGGGAATCTGGAAATTTGGGTGATGAATGCGGACGGAAGCGGGAAGCATCAGGTGACGAAGAATGGCGCGGCGAATTTTGCGCCGTATTGGCATCCGGACGGGAAGCGGATCATTTTTGCGTCGAACATGGCGGACCCGAAAAACGGACGGGATTTTGATTTGTATATCATCAATGAGGATGGAACGGGGCAGGAGCGGATTACGTATCATCCGGATTTTGACGGGTTTCCGATGTTTACATCGGATGGGAAGCGGCTGGTGTGGGCTTCGAACCGGAATGGGACGCAGCCGCATGAGACGAATCTATTTTTGGCGGATTGGGTGGAGTGAGAGAAGCGGTTTTAGGTTGTAAGTTTTAAGTTGTAAGTGAGGCGAAGAAGATTCGGAAGGTTGTGGCTTCGGTGGAGTGGCGGACCGAAGGGCGAATTGCAAAGAAAAAGGCGGGCTGCCGAAGCAGCCCGCCTTTTTTGTGCCGGCGAGTGAGCCGCCGGGAAGAATTGTTTAGAAGAGGAAACGGAAGCCGATTTCCACCTGACGGGAGGAATAGGCGAAGTTGGAGTTGGCGTTGTTGATGGAGCCGAAGGAAGAGTTGAAGTTCAGACAGGGCGAGGCGGAAGTACAAGCAACGGTCCCCGCGGAGGTTGTCGTATTGCCGGTCGTTGCGATCGTATACGCACCAGTGGTGACGCCCGTCGCGTTGACATGGTTAAAGAGGTTGTAAGCCTGACCGAGAATTTCGGCAGAGTAGCGTTCGCCAAAGGTGAACTTCTTGGAGATTCGCAGGTCAACGACTTGCGTACGCGGGAGGCGGAATGTGTTGCGTCCAACGACGTCGATGCCGCTGCGGCCGCCTGAGCCGTTGATGCCTCCTGACAGACCGCCTGGGGCGCTACCGATCGTGGAAAGCGAGTACGGTAAACCACTCTGTGCCTGATAGATCGGCGCGAGCTGCCAGCCGTTCACGAGGTAACCCAGCGCCCCCTCTTTTTTCCAGGGCGTGCCGAGGACCGCGCTCAGGACGGAGCGCTGACGAATGTCGAAAATAGAGTTGCCGTACTCTTTCCGAATGTTGAAAGGATCGAGCAGGTCGTTCGTGTCGCTGAAGGTTGAACCGTTCTGGCCGAAGTCGAGCGAGTGCGACCAGGTGTAGTTGTAATTGATTTCGAAGTTTTGTGAAAAGCGTTTGTTCGCGCGAACGGCCAGTGCGTTGTAATTGGAGCTGATGCCGCTGAAAATATCGGTCATCGATCCGAAGCTTGGGTTTGGTCGCGGCCCCTTGTAAAGGACAGTAGAGTAGGTTGCGGTATTTAAAGGTCCGCCCGTTCCTACATTGTAGGTGAGGGATCCTGCTGTAGCAGGATTGATGTTTGTGTCAACGAAGTCTGGCAAGTCGCGACCGAAACTTCCTAAATAGCTTACCGAGACGGCGGTTTTCCACCAGAGTTCGCGTTCGATGGTGAGATCGGTCTGGTGAACGGCAGGATTCTGGAAATGCGGGTCGAAGTAGGTGATGGCCAAAGTTCCACTCGGAGGCGGCTGCGTGGAGAGGATTTGCGGAAATGCTGGTGCGCCAAGTGTCGTCGGATTAAAGCGGAACGAGAACTGCCCTCCGTTGACGCCCGTGTTGATCAACGCATTGTAGACTGTCGAATTGATGATGCGGCCGTAGTAGATACCGTAGCCGCCGCGGATGGACGTTTTGCCATCGCCGAACACGTCATAAGCGAAGCCGATGCGCGGGCCCCAGTTGTTGGTATCATCCGGCAGCTTCTGAGTGTTGAGAACATTAGGATTTGGCAGGAACGGCTTGGGAAGTTGCTCATATTCATAGCGAACGCCCAAGTTCAAAGTTAAGCGCGGAAGAACGCGCCAACTGTCTTCGGCGAAGAAAGCGATGTCGTTCGTGTTGAACGTGAAACCGAGCGGACCGAATGCCTGCTGGTAGCTGGAATAGCAGGGAGTGTTGTGGCTGGTGCCGCACTTGCTGGGGCTCAATAGGTCCGACAGATAGTTGCCAACGGTTGAGTAGCTGAAGGAACCGTATTGGAACCGCAAATTCTGGCTGAGGTCGTTGGTGTGAGCGATGTCGACGCCGAATTTGAAGGTGTGTTTGCTTTTGCTCCAAGAAGCCGTGTCAGCGAATTGGGTGCGACGTTCATCCGGAAACGCGGGGCGTTGCAGGAAAGTGGGAACGCCGAAATCGAAGCCAATGCCGGAGCTACCGCCGAGAAGGTTGATGTCTGGTGGCAGGCCCAGTGGATTCGTATAAGCAGGAAAATTTGCGGGAGTAAGCAGATTGGCCTGCTCGTAGGCGTTGGGAGCCTGCGGAAATTCGAATTCGAGGTCGCGGCCGTACTGGAAGCGCGCTTCGTTGCTTAGAGTGTTGGTAACTGTGGTGTAAAGCTTGGCGACGCCCCACGTGGTTCGAACATAGTCATTTCCAAAGCTAGCGTTTCCGAAGTTGTTGCTCGCCTGCGTTTGAATGCCTGCCGGTGAACCCCAGCGCATGCGGTTTACTTCGAAGGTTGCGTGGTTCCTTGAGTTGATTGTCCAGTCCACTTTGGGGAGGAAAATCGTGGCCTGACCCTTGCGCGGAACAGTGCCTAGGACTCCAAGCAAGGCTTGTAGCCCGTTGCTATATGTCGTCACGCCCGCAGCGTAGTTGGCTAAGGGGAGATTTCCGACAAGAGTGCAGGCGCCCGCACTCGCAGTGGCGATGTTCGAACCGTTGGTCATAGTGAATTTCGCCGGATTGACGTTGCTTTTCCCGCTGGCCTGAAAGCAGTTGGAAGTCCCGTCGAAGGTGAAGCCTGTCAGGTCGGGTACCGGCGGTGCGAAGAACGCGAGTGGGTTGTTCGCTTTTGCGGTGCCGGGATAGTCCTTGTCGTAGCGGTCGAAGGCGAAGAAGAAGAAGAGCTTATCTTTGATGATGGGACCGCCGATGCCGAAGCCGTAGATTTTGCGAACATCTTTTGGCTTATAGGGATTGCTGACGAATGCGCCGTTTTGCAGTGTGGTGAGCGTGGTGAACGGATTGGTAGCGCCCCATTCGTTGTCGCGGTCGAAGAAGTAGCCTTCGCCGTGGAAATTGTTGGAGCCGGATTTGGTGACGGTGTTGATGACTGCACCGGCAGCGCGACCATATTCTGCGGAGTAATTCGAAGTGTTCACCTGAAATTCCTGAACAGCGGCCTTGGGAAGCGTGTAACCGATGCGCGTGCGGCCGCGCTCTTCGGAGAAGAAGGCCTGATTGTTGTCGCCGCCGTCGACCGTGCTGTTGTTGAGAAGCGGGCTGATGCCGCGGAAGCTGATGAGGCCGAATCCGTTGCCGTCGTTCACGGCGCCGGGCGTGAGAAGCGCGAAGCTGGACCAGCGGCCGTTGTTGATGGGGAGATTGCTGATCGACTGTTCATCGACGACGTTCGAGAAATCCTGAGAGACCGTGTTGATAACCGGAAGTTCGGCGCTGACTTCGATGGTGGCGCCGGCGGATGCAACGTTCACCTTCGCGGTAATTTCGGTAACGCTGCCGATGAGCACGGTGACGTGCTCCGCGGTGAACGGAGCGAAGCCATTCGCCTCCACGGTGACGGTATATTCGGCGGGAGTGAGCTTGCCAATGCGGAAGTAGCCAGTGTCATCCGTGGTGGTGGATGAGGCAGCATTGGTACCTACGTTTTTCGCGGTGACTTTCGCATTGGGAACTGCGGCCCCGGATGAATCGACAACGGTGCCACCGACCGCGCCATCCGTCGTAGACTGCGCGCCGGCAACCTGAGTAAGGCACAACACACTGGCGACGCAGAGACAAAGCGCCGCTAACCAAGTCAACATACGACTCGCTTTCATGCAACCCTCCTAAGGGATTTAGATCAACTTCCAGGCGGGACAGGCCCACCTGTTGCTGCTTCCGGGGTTGTTGGGGGCTGTCGGTCGCCCTTCGAGGCGCCCGCCGCGACTTTGGGGCAGGTAATCCGTCCTAATCTGCCCATTTATGAAGCCCCAAGAGATATGTGAACAATCTTTAACATAAATTGGGCCAATGTTACAGGTCGCAACTGTGGAAAAGTATTGCTCCAAAGCATCGGTGAACCGGATGCTTGCCTCGACTCGACCCATGACAAATTCTTGAGAGGATAAAGCAGCAGTGTTGCGGAATTGTTAAGGACCGGCGAAGGAGCGATTAAGGCGGCTTGTGTCGAAGAAAGCTGTGGGGTAGAGTCTGCGACTGCGATTTGGAGACGAGAGGATATGGGGACGAAGAGAGCTGGTGGGGCAACCACGGTGAAAAAGGAAATCGTGCGGCCGCTGATTTCGTCGGCGAAGATTCAGAAGCGGATCCGGGAGATGGGGAGGCAGATTCGAAAGGACTTTCCGGACGAACCGATTCTGCTGCTGGGAGTGTTGAAAGGCGCGGTGCCGTTCCTGGCGGATTTGGCGAAGCAGATTCCGGGCGAGGTGACGTTTGATTTTATCGCGGTGTCGAGTTACGGGAAGGACACGCGCTCGTCGGGACAAGTGAAACTGAACAAGGATCTGGATTCGAGCATTGAAGGGAAGACGGTGCTGGTGGTGGAAGATATTTTGGATACGGGGCTCACGCTGCAGTATCTGCTGCGGATTTTGCAGCAGCGCAAGCCGAAACATTTGCGGATAGCAGTGCTGCTAGACAAAGTGGAGCGGCGGATTGCGAACGTCCACGCGGACTATGTGGGATTTCCGATACCAAACGAATTCGTGGTGGGATTTGGACTGGATTATGCGGAGCGCTACCGGAATTTGCCGCATGTAGGGATTTTGAAGCTGCCGACGGCGGACTGAGCAGATGAGAAGGGGCGGATTGGGCGCCTGATATACTGTTAAGCACCAATGGATTCCACGAGTACACAGGCGAAAGCAACGGCAGCTTCACAGGCGGAAGTGTCGGCGGAAGTGTTTGAGACGCTGGCGCAAATCGGAGAAGAGGTCAACGCTTCTCTGGATTTGGACGAAGTGCTGGCGCGGACAGCCGCGCTGATCAAGAAACATATCGATTACGAAATATTCGGCGTGTTGCTGCTGGATGAGACGACGCGGACGCTGAAGCACCGGTTTTCGATTGGCTATACGCGAGACTTGGCCGCGAATCTTGTGATTCCCATTGGGCAAGGGATTACGGGAACCGCGGCAGCGACGGGACATGCCGTTCGCGTGAGCGATGTATCGAAAGATCCGCGGTACATCAATGCGATTGATACGGTGCGGTCGGAATTGGCCGTGCCGCTGATGATGCAGGGCAAGTGCGTTGGCGTGCTCGATATTCAGAGCAACCAAGCGGATTATTTCACGAGAGATCAACAAAACATTCTGACGTTGCTGGCGAGCCGGCTGGCTGTGGCGATTGAGAATGCGCGGTTGTTCGAACGCGTGCGATCGCAGGCGGAGACGCTGCTGCTTCTGAACGAAGTGAGCCGCGAGATGAGTTCGATTCTGGATGTGGAGGAATTATTGCGGCGCGCGGCGGAGCAGGTGAAGCGCGTTATCGACTACCAGATTTTGAGCATCATGCTTTATGACGAAGAGCAGAAGGTATTTCGGCACAGGTTGGATGTAAAGCATGGACAACGCGTGCAGGGAAAGTTGCGGGTGGCGGCGAGCGAAGGAATTGTAGGAGCGGCAGCGACGCTGCGAGAGCCTGTTCTAGCGCCCGATGTGACGCAAGATCCCCGTTATTTGCTTGTGAATCCGGAGACGCGGTCAGAGCTGGCGATTCCGATGTTGCACAAGGGAAAGATTCTGGGCGTGTTGGATTTAGAGAGTCCACAGTTGAACGCCTTCACCCAGGACCACGTGCAGACTCTTTCGATCCTGGCGGCAAATCTTGCGGTTTCGCTGGAGAACGCGAGGCTTTATGAACAAGTGGCGCGCGACGAAGCGAGGCTCGAACGAGATCTGCAGGCAGCCAAGCGAATTCAAGGAGCGCTGATTCGCCCGGTGCCGACCGAAGATTTCGGATTGGATATCGCGGCCCGGTATATTTCGGCGCGCGAAGTGTGCGGGGACCTTTACGAATTCCTACGGTATGGGCCGCAGCAACTAGGCATAGCGCTCGCAGACGTGAGCGGCAAGGGAACGGCGGCGGCTTTATACGGCGCTGTGGCGATCGGAATTATGCGAAGTCTTGCGCCGCAGAAGTTGCAGCCATCGGAAATGCTGAAGCAGATGAATCAGATAGTGGGCGAGCGAAAAATTGAAGGACGGTTCATGACCGCCTGCTACGCGACCTGGCAAAAAGGGCGGCAGAAATTGCGCGTGGCGAATGCGGGACAATCGCAGCCGCTGCTTTACAAGGATGGGCGGTGCGGGAAAGTCGAGTTGACCGGATTTCCGCTGGGGATTTTCGAGGACGTTACCTACGACGAGTGGGGAGTGACGCTGGAGACTGGGAATATCGTGGTGTTCCATTCGGATGGAATTGCGGAGACAACGAACAGCGAGGGGCAGTTTTTTGGCACCGAGCGACTGCGGAAATTGATTGAAGGGCACAACACGCTCTCCGCGACGGAGCTTTCCGATTTGATTTTGAGAGAAGTGGATTGGTTCGCGCAGGGCGCGCCGCTCTCGGACGATCGAACGCTGGTGATCTTGAAGGTCCGATGAGCGCACAAGCGGCGACAAATCCCCAACCGCACTCGTTTGTGGACCCGGCGGAATTCACGCCGTTTTTCGGGTGGAAAAAATCCAAGTCCGGAAAGCTGGAAACCGCTTATTGCGAGAACGTCGCACTGCCGGCAATGGTGGAGAAGTTTGGCAGCCCGCTCTATTTGTACAGCCGAGCTGCGATTAAATCGGCGTATAGCGAGTTAAATAAAGGGCTTGGCGAGTTGGCGCGTACACTCTGTTTTGCCGTTAAATCAAACGGAAATCTGACGATCCTGAAAACGCTCGCGAAACTTGGCAGTGGATTTGATGTCGTGTCCGGGAACGAGTTGCTGCACCTGCAGCACATCGGCGTGCCGGGAAACAGAATTGTCTTCTCTGGGGTGGGAAAGTCGCGGGAAGAAATTCGCACAGGGTTGCAGTACAACGGAAAGAAACGTGGCAAGGCGAGCGGGATTTTGCTCTTCAATGTGGAGTCCGAAGAAGAGCTGGAAGTTTTGCTGGAGGAATCTGCCAGGCATGTTGTGCGGGGCGGGCGAGTGCCGGGCGTTGCGATTCGCGTCAATCCGGATGTGCAGGCGGGTGGGCATCCGCACATTTCGACGGGACGATACGAGCACAAATTTGGGCTGGAGTGGGGCGCGGCGTTTGCGCTCTATAAAAAATACGCTGGCGCGAAAAAAATTTCCTGGGATGGAATCAGCGCGCACATTGGTTCGCAGATCACCGATCTGGAGCCATTTCGTGAAGCTCTGGGAAGAGTGGTTGGTTACGTCTCGCAGCTGCGCAGCGAAGGGATACATTTGCGCTATTTGGATTTTGGCGGCGGACTCGGCGTGCGTTATACGGACCAGCGAGTGCCGACGCGCGATGACTATGCGCGACTGGTGGCAGGATTGGTGAAACCGCTGGGGATTCACTTGCTGCTTGAACCGGGGCGGAACATTATCGCGCCGGCTGGTGTGTTATTGACGAAAGTGCGGTACGTGAAAAAGAGCGACCAAAAGAAATTTGTCGTGGTGGACGCGGCGATGAACGATTTGATGCGGCCTGCGCTTTACGGGGCGGTGCACGCGATTACGAATGTGACGCGGGAAGCAGGAGCAGCCCATTCAAACGATCTGGCGGACATCGTCGGGCCGGTGTGTGAAACGGGCGATTGTTTTTTGCGCGGCTGGCCGCTCGGTGAGGTGAAGACGGGCGACACGTTGGCGATCTGGACAGCGGGCGCTTACGGAATGTCGCTGGCTTCCAACTACAATGCGCGATGCCGGCCTGCGGAAGTGCTGGTAGACGGCACGAAAGCGAAGATTATCCGGAAACGGGAATCGGTGAAGGATTTGCTGCGCGGCGACGTGCTGGCGTAAGACTCAGGCTTCTCCCCACTTCAATTTGCTACGCAAAATTTCGTAATACGATTTGCGCTTTGGCTGAATGAGTTTCAGTCGCTCTTCTGCCCGGAAAATGCGCACCTTGTCGCCGGATTGCATCGGAACGCCTTTTTGGCCATCCAAAGTTAAATAGACAGATTCCGCCGGGCCGGTGAGGCTGAGCTCGACGCAACATTTGTCGTCGACGACGATGGGGCGATCGCTGAGCGTGTGCGGACAGATGGGCGTGACGATTATGGATTCGACGTTGGGATGAA
>Ga0070734_10001371_pt1 | contig 35910 bp, 28 predicted proteins | sample Coa_R1_8_FD_66444 | JGI IMG/M metagenome (GOLD analysis project Ga0070734, IMG submission 66444) | Surface soil microbial communities from Centralia Pennsylvania, which are recovering from an underground coalmine fire - Coalmine... | ecosystem: Environmental > Terrestrial > Soil > Unclassified ...
GGCGTGTTCGGGTTCATGATCACGCTGCCGCAGCTCAACCTGTTTGCGCATGGCACCCAATGGACGGTCAGCCATGGGCACTTCGCGTTCTGGGGCGCCTACGCGTGCGGTGTCCTGTCGGTCTGCTACATCGCACTGCAGGAGCAGCGGCGGCTCGTGACCGTCGACGGCCCCGGCTGGGTCTGGGCGTTCGTGCTGCTCAACGGCGGTCTCATCGGGATGGTGGGCTCGCTTCTCGTCGCCGGGATGGCGCAAGCATTCTTTGAACGGGCGATCGGCGGCTCGACCTTGGAGGCGTTCATCGCCGGCCAGGAAAACCCATGGTTCGCGCTGGGCATGTACAGCCGCTTCGGATTCGGCCTCATGTTTGCTGCCGGATATCTGACGCTGGCGTGGAATCTGTTTGCGCTCGGTCGCCGAGAGGCCGCGGTTGTGGTCCAGCCGATGCCCGCGGAGTGAGATCATGAGCCCTGCCGTCTTTCTCGTCACGAGCTCGCTGCTGGGGTTCATGGTGCTGGCGGCCGGCGCCTATGCGCTGCTGTATGGCGCCGCGCGTTTCAGAGAGAGCCGCGCTCTTCTGATCGCAGCCGGTTTCGCCTACGCGATACTGGCCCTGGATGCCGCCGGCATCGTATGGGCAACCCCGCTCGCGCCAGCATGGAAGCTGCTGATCGCAGCGAGTGCGGTTGGTTATTTCGCTATCCCGCCAATCACGTGGCGATATTTGCAGTACGCCCACCGCGGCGAAGGAGTGCACCTATGATCGCCGATCTTCTCAATACGCTCGTCGGGCTCTGGCTTACTTATGTGGCGATTTTTCCCAATGCCGCCGGTATAGGCCGCGATCGCGTTGTCGTGTTCGCCGCCATCGCCATGATCGGACTTGCGCTGTGGGCGCGGCGGTCCAGTGTCAGGCCGTGGCAAAGCACGATCACGCTCGCAACGGGCGCGCTCCTTGCCGGCCTGATGATAGTCCATCAGCTCGTGCACCTGTCGGACGTGCTGATGTTCTGGGGAATCCTGTGGGCAGGACTGGTTTCCGCGATCGTGTCGCTGTGGGCGGCGCTCTACCAGCCTCCGCGGCATGCGGAGCTGGCTGGCTGAAAGTTGCGGCCCGCATTGCAAGATGGTCGAATCAAGCTCTGCTGACTATCAGAGCGAGCCTGTTTTCTACACCGACGGTACGCACTCGAGTGGGCTTATGCGATGCGGTGTTACTTCGCTTGGATCGCCTCGATATACCTGGCGAGAGCGGTGATCTGCGCCTGCGCGCGTCGCTCGATCTCTGCCGGAGGCTCATTTGGCTCGATCGGCCTACGGTAGCGGTCGCCCCAAACTGGCATTTCTCTCTGCCCGTGAACCGGAACGATCGCACGTCCGTCGATAATCTCGGCCACTTTCGCAAACGGAAACTTGCCTCCGTTGGATTTGGCGATTTGGGTAAGGTCAGCCGGCGCGGTCTTCAATTTGTGTGCTAGACGTCCATTCCCATGCCCGTCGATACCGTGGCAAGGCATGCAGGAGATTTCATACTCGATAATCCCGAGATGCGGATCATCGGCTCTCGTGCGTCCGACGATCGCAACGAGAAGGATCAGGGCGAATACTGGCACTGAGACCATCCGGGAAACAGAGCGATCGCCAACTGGAACCAGGGGGGACACCGAGCACCCGTATCCTCTCTTTAAAAGAGAGTTCAATCCGAACATGTAACGATCCTTCATGTCTGAAAATATGGGCAAACATAGCCGCGGCAGGTACGGCTGCGCTTGATCGAGGTCAAAAATCCAACGGAGAGCGAGATCAGATGACAATGAACGATGATCGACCGGCTTCGCTCGGAAAGTTACGGATTCCGCGGCCGGCCCATCCTTTGCACCGCGAGAAGCCGCTGCCGTGGCACCGTCCCAAATCTGCCGAGGAGGACCCAGCTGCGCCAGCAAGGGTACAGCAAATCTTAGCTAGCCCCAGCTATCGGCTGGCCGAACAAGACCAGGCTTTTATAGAGCGCGACGAGGCGCGGGGGCTGCGCCTTCAGGTCGAATACCTCAAACCTGAAGTATTGCTTCGGGAACATGCCATTCGCGATACTGTGGTCGTGTTTGGCAGTACGCGGATCACCGAGCCTGGAGCGGCGGCGCGACACGTGGAAGCCTTGCGCCGGGCGCAACAGGCTGATCCCGACGACGCCAACCTGAGGCGCAAGCTTGCGGTAGCGGAGCGAATCCTGGCGAAGAGCCGGTATTACGAAGTCGCGCGCGAGTTTGGTCGGCTGGTCGGCAGCTATTGCGGCGATGATCGTCTTCCAGCCAAGTTGGTGATCATGACCGGCGGTGGTCCCGGCATCATGGAGGCGGCCAACCGGGGAGCCTTCGATGTCGGGGCCAAATCTGTTGGTCTCAACATCCGCCTACCGCACGAGCAATACCCGAACCCCTACATCACGCCTGAGCTCTGCCTGCAATTTCACTATTTCGCTTTGCGAAAAATGCACCTGCTGCTGCGGACCAAGGCGCTGGTTGCGTTTCCGGGCGGATATGGCACGTTCGACGAACTGTTCGAGGTTTTGACACTTGTGCAGACCCGCAAGATCAAGCCGCTCCCTATCGTGCTCGTCGGCAAAGAGTATTGGCGCCGTGCATTTGATGTGGACTTTCTGGTCGATGAAGGAGTAGTCGACGCGGAAGATCGCGAGCTGTTTTGGTTTGCCGAAACCGCACAGGAGATCTGGAACAGCATCCTGCATTGGCACGGCGCCGCGCCTGCAACCTGAACACCTGACCACGTCGTCGTCGCTTCGAGTACAAGCTTTCCGGGGGAGATACAGGTTGAGGCTTTCGTTTCATGGCGCCGATCGCGACGTGACTGGTTCCTGTCACCTCGTCGAAAGTGGCGGTCGGCGCATCCTTGTTGATTGCGGGCTCTATCAGGGCAGCCGCGAGCTGGCGGAAGAAAATGCCGGCGACTTCGGCTTCGATCCTCAGAGCATCGATTTTGTGCTGCTGACCCATGCCCACCTCGATCATTGCGGCCGGTTGCCACTGCTCACGAAACGCGGGTTTCGCGGAGAGATAATCGCGACAGCACCAACGCGCGAACTTGCGCGGCTTGTCATGCTCGATGCTGCGCAATTGCAAGAGGAGGAGGCACGTACACGCTCACGCCGGGCTTCTCGGCGGGAAGCCAACGAGACAATCCGGCCGCTCTATACGGTACTTGACGCGCTTAACAGCGTCGATTCGTTTGGGCGGAGCGCGAAGTATGGGCAGCTCATCCAATTGGCCCAAGGCGTTCGTGCTACCTTTATTGATGCAGGGCATATTCTGGGCTCGGCCAGCATCCTCCTCGAACTATCTGAGTCCGACCGAAACGTGCGGCTGCTGTTCTCCGGCGATCTCGGCAACGCCGGGCATCCGGTGCTGTTGCCTGCCGGACCTCCTCCTCTTGCTGACGTCGTTGTGGTGGAGACCACGTACGGCGATCGACGGCACAAATCCATGCCGTCGTCGATCAATGAGTTTTATGAAGCCGTCGCCGGCACGTTTCAGCGCGGTGGCAACGTGGTTATTCCCACGTTCGCACTCGAACGCGCGCAAGAGCTTCTCTGGATACTCAACCGGGGCGTCGAACAGAGCAGGCTTAGCCCGGCGATGCAGGTCTTCCTCGACTCGCCTATGGCTATTTCCGCGACGGAGATCTTTGCAAATCACCCCGAGTGCCTGCAGCCCTCGGCCGCCCGCCTGTTCCGGGAGACGCATGATCCGCTTCAATTGCCGGGCGTTCACTTCATCCGGGAACAGGCCGAGTCGATCGCCCTCAACAACATCCGCAGCGGAGCCGTCATCATGGCGGGAGCCGGCATGGCGACCGGAGGACGCGTGCGCCATCACCTCAAGCATAACATTTGGCGCGAAAACTGCAGCATCGTGTTCGTTGGATTTGCCGCCAGCGGCACGCTCGCGCGACAGATCATCGATGGCCAGAACCCGGTGCAAATTCTCGGGGAAGAGATTCCGGTCAGAGCCAATATATATACCATCAACGGTTTCTCGGCGCATGCCGATCAGGCCGAACTGCTAGCCTGGCATGGCCACACCAAAGCAGGTCGTACGTTCCTGACCCATGGCGAGGAGCAGACGATGCGCAAATTTGCGGCGCACCTGACCAGCACAAGAGTCGAAATACCGAGACTTCATCAAATCTTTGATCTGTAGAAGCGCGTTCCGATCGTGTTGATCGTTTATTTCGAGTTATGGCCGGGACAACCATCAGGCATGAGGCTGAAAACCGCGATCGAATTGCCTCGATATGCATTATCAGCCATTCATCACCCTCTTTTCGTCTGCCGGCGGTGTTGTTGAACCTACGCTGCGCTCGCTGCTTTCGTCGTCCGGATCCGGGAAGGCAATGCACGACATCGGTTCGACCCAGGCAATATGGCTCTTGACCGCCTTGACGCCTGGCACGTTCTCGGCTGCAACGCGGGCGGCATCCCGCTGCTCGGGCGACAGCACGGTTCCCCACAATTCGACCACCCCATTGCGGACCGTGACATTGATCATCTGACTCGGCGCCCATGTCTGCCTTGCCAATTCGGCAAGCACGAGGTCGCGAATCGATTCGTCCGTTTCCGGTCCCTGGGGAATCTCGCGCGCAACACTGGCGAGCGCGTGAAGGAGGTTGGCGCGGCTGATGATGCCCACAACTTCATCGCCCCGCATTACCGGAATGCGCTTGATCCTGTGCTTTTCCATGAGCTTCACGACGGCATCGAGCTCCGCGTCCTCGGAGACTGTTTCGACCTCATACGTCATCACTTCCTCGACCCGGCGCGCGTGGGAATAGACATAGTCGTGCGCGAGCCGTCCCGGACGAATGAGGAACTCCAACCAATGGGGATGTTTACGCTCGGTGCCGATCTCGGCACGGCGCAAAAAATCGCCCTCGGTAACGACGCCGACAAGGCCGCGGCCTTCTGCAACGACAGGCAAACCGCTGACCTTGTTCTCCAGCATCAAACGCACGGCCTCGAGGATGGAGGCTTGGGGGGCGATGCTGATCACATTGCGTGTCATCACATCTTTCGCCTTCATGAGATCCTCCAATGCTGCGCGTCGCTTAAATCCAAGGTTGACCATTTGATCGCACGGCAGGCGATCCGGCGACATTGACGCACATCAAAGAGGCGAAGGCGGGCGTTCTGGTAGTGGTCGCCACCGTCCGAACAGCCGCATTGGAATGCATGGCCGGCGAGTGGCGCCTTAGTCTTTGTTACCTCGCTGCAAGTTGATGCAGGTTGGAAAAGGACATCCGATGTCAACCTATCGCCTCGATAAGCTCATGTCGGCTCGGTCGCTGGCGGTGATCGGTGCAAGCCCTCATGAAAATTCTGTCGGGCGACACATCGTGGCAAATATCATTGCGGGCGGCTTTGGCGGTCCCGTTCATGTCGTTAATCCTCATTACGCCGAGATCGAGGGGATCGCGACCACGAAATCCCTTACGGATATAGCCGGAACACCAGATGTGGTGGTGGTCGCTGTGCCCCCGCCCGCCGTGCCGGACACGATTGCGCAGGCGGGCCTCAAAGGGGCGGGCGTAGCGGTCATCATCACGGCGGGCCTCGGTCACGGTCCCGGTTCCCTCAGCGCAGCCGCTGAGCAGGCTGCCCGAAACGCCAGCTTGCGTTTGCTTGGTCCAAATTGCCTAGGCGTGCTGCTCCCGCGCGTTGGACTGAACGCAAGTTTCGCCACCCGCATGCCGCAGAAAGGAGATATTGCCGTCATCTCACAATCCGGTGCCGTCGTGGCTGGCATGATCGAATGGGCGGCGCAGCGCTCGATCGGCTTTTCCGCAGTGCTTTCCGTCGGCGATCAGATCGACGTCGACTTTGGCGATCTGCTCGATCTATTTGCTTTGGACCGCGCCACCCGTGCGATCGTCATCTACATTGAATCTATCAAAGATGCCCGCAAGTTCATGTCGGCGGCCCGCGCGGCGGCGCGGGCGAAGCCGGTGATCGTGATCAAAGCGGGCCGTCACGCTCAAGGCGCCACGGCGGCTGCTACCCACACCGGTGCGCTCGCCGGCTCGGATGCAGTCTACGACGCCGCTTTTCGTCGCGCCGGCCTTCTTCGCGTCTTCGATCTCGATGAGATGTTTGACGCGATCGAAACGCTTGGCCGGCTGAAGCCGTTTCCCGGACAGCGTCTCGCGATTTTGACAAATGGCGGCGGCGTCGGCGTCCTAGCGGTGGATCGTCTCGTCGATCTTGGCGGCGCCATGGCCGAGCTTTCCGCTGAGACCCGGGCCAGACTCGATGCCATCCTGCCACCGACCTGGTCCAAGTCAAACCCCGTCGATATTGTCGGCGATGCTGACGCGGCGCGCTATACGGGGGCTTTGGAAGCGCTGCTGGCTGATAAGCAGAACGACGCCGTGCTGGTGCTCAACGTCCCGACAGCGCTGGCATCGCCGAGCGCAACGGCGGCTGCTGTCGCCGAAGCCGCACACAAGCACCACAAAACAGTTTTGCAGCCGAAACCGGTACTTGCCGTGTGGATTGGAGCCGATGCCGCTGCCGCTTCGCGCTTCACCGCAGCCGAGATTCCCCAATATGGTACCGAGTCGGATGCGGTGCGAGGGTTCATGCACCTCGTGCGATATACGCAGGTCCGCGACGTCTTGATGGAGGCACCTCCGAGCTTGCCCGAGCATTTCGTGCCCGATCTGACAGCGGCGCGGCGGGCGGTGGAACAGACCTTGCGTGAAGGCCGCCGCTGGCTCGACCCGATCTCCGCCGCCAACGTGCTAGCCGCCTATGCGGTCCCGATCGTTCCGACCATGCTCGCCCGGAGCGCCGAGGAAGCAGCAGCCGCTGCAAAGCCCTTTCTGGCGGCCGGGAACGCAGTGGTCGTCAAGATCCTGTCGCCGGACATCGTCCACAAATCGGACATTGGCGGCGTAGCGTTGGGGCTCACGTCGGAAGCTGCCGTGCGCGCCGCCACACATGACATGATGGCCCGCGCCCGCGCCGCTAAGGCCGAAGCCCGCATCACCGGTGTAATCGTGCAACCGATGATCACGCGGCCCAAAGCACAGGAACTCCTTGTAGGCATCGCCGATGATCCAACCTTCGGCCCGGTCATAGCGTTTGGGCACGGTGGAGTAGCCGTCGAGGCGATCGATGACAAAGCGCTGGCTTTGCCCCCGCTAGACCTCAAAATGGCGGAAGATCTCATTGCGCGAACGCGCGTGTCCCGACTGCTGAAAGGCTACCGCAATGTGCCAGCCGTTCGGGTGACAGATGTTGCGTTGACGCTCGTGAAGCTGGCTCAGCTCGCCGCCGATCTGCCCGAAGTCCGCGAGCTCGATATCAATCCGCTCCTCACCGATGAAAGCGGTGTTTTGGCGCTGGATGCGCGCATTGCGGTCGCTGCGCTGGAGCCGGAGCCGAAATTCAAGGGATCGAGCTATACGCGCTTCGCGGTGCGCCCTTATCCCAAGGAATGGGAGCAGCAGCTCGCGCTCGCGGATGGGACACAAGTTTTCGTCCGACCATTGCGGCCGGAAGACGAAGCTCTATTGCGCAGATTCCTTGAAAAAGTCACCCCTGAAGACCTGCGCCTGCGCTTCTTTGCACCCATCAAGGATTTCAGCCATCCATTTCTGGCGAGATTGACACAGCTCGACTATGCCCGCGCCATCGCTTTCGCGGCACTCGACGATGCCAGCGGTGAACTGCTTGGCATCGTTCGCTTGCATGCGGATTCGAATTACCAGAACGGGGAATTTGCCATCCTGGTCCGATCCGACTTCAAGAGCCGGGGATTGGGTTGGCGGTTGATGGAATTGATCATGCGCTACGCGCGCAGCGAGGGGCTGAAATACATAGAGGGTCAGGTGTTACAAGAAAATAGCACGATGATCCAAATGTGCCGCGAACTCGGGTTTGAGGTTGGCAATGACCCCGATGACCCATCGATCCGGCTTGCAACGCTGCGGCTCAAATGATCGATCGGTGTTGTCGCAATTAGAAAGCCGTCAGTCCACATGCGTCACGCTGCCGTGAAGGCGATCACGAACGCCTGGCGCCCGGACTGAGAGCAACCGAAGCCCTTCAAGGATCCCGCGAGGCCGTTTGTCCTCGCCCCGCCTGACACTCGCACGCGTCCTGTCTTAACCGCTGCTGCTATTTTACTCCGATTTTCCGGTGCTTCGGTTTGCGCTGGATCAAGGTCACTCCGTCGTCAACTGCGATTGTGTGAACCTCAGTCGGATAACTCGGCTCTACCTGATCAATCGGCAGTTCAAGCGGAGGAACCTAATGAAACGGACGATCACTTGGGCCGCACTCTTTGTTCTCGCAGCCGGAACAGAGACCGTTTGCGCGCAAGGTGTTGGCGGTCTGCTCAAGGGTGGAGAGATCGCCCAGCGGATATGCGCGGAATGTCATGCTGTTCACAAGGGCCAGCGTCAATCTCCGAACGCACAAGCTCCCACATTTGAGACCGTGGCGAGCACTCCCGGGATGACGACCATCGCGCTCACCGCCGTTCTGCGCACCTCGCATCGGGCGATGCCGAATATCATTCTCGATCCTGACGACCAGAAGGACATCATCGCGTACATTCTCAGCTTGAAATAGGGAACCAATTCTGTGGGCCAGCGAGCTCATAGTTGAACATGCCGGAAGAGGCCGATGAGCATGATGCCGCTCCTGAACCACGAAACGAGGGCCGGGTTGCTTGAGCTTGCTCCGAGCGGCGCGTGGACGGCTGCCCATGGAAAGATACTTGAGGAGCTGGTCAATCGAGCGGGAGCAGAAATCGCGACGGCGAAGCACGTCACAATCAACATGGTTGGCGTCAGTGCCCTCGATACGCTCGGAGCCTGGCTCCTGGAGCGGCTGGCTCGAGATTTTCGAAGTGACGGAAAGGCGCAATTTGTCGGGCTCACACCGCACTACCGGCCCCTCATCGAGGAGATGCACCATCTCAATCTCCAAGGGCCACCTCTCCCGCGAACCCCGAACCGATTACTGGCCGCACTCGACGTGGTCGGGCGCGCTTTTGTGCAATTTGGAACGGATTTTGTGGAATTCGTGGACATGCTCGGCGGTCTCACCATCGCCATTTCCCGCATTTTGCTGCATCCGGTGCGCTTTCGGCTTACTTCGGCGATCTATCATCTGTATCGCGTCGGCTGGCAGGCCGTGCCGATCATGGCTTTGATCACATTCCTGATCGGAGGCATCATCGCGCAGCAGGGCATCTTCCACTTCCGAAAATTCGGCGCTGATTCCTATGTCGTGGACATGGTGGGAATCCTGGTATTGCGCGAAATCGGCGTGCTGATCGTATCGATCATGTCCGCCGGACGGTCCGGCGCTGCCTATACGGCCGAGCTCGGTTCCATGAAGATGCGCGAGGAGATCGATGCTCTGCGCACCATGGGCTTCGATCCGATCGAAGTGCTGATCCTGCCGCGCGTTGTAGCGCTCGTCTGCGCGCTACCGATTCTCGCCTTTATCGGCGGCATGGCGGCACTTTACGGCGGCGGACTGGTGGCGTGGCTTTATGGCGGCATGAGCCCCGCGGCTTTCATCGCGCGTCTCAAGGAAGCGATTTCGGTGACCCATTTCGAAGTCGGCATGATCAAGGCTCCGTTCATGGCGCTCGCGATTGGCACTATTGCGTGCAGTGAAGGCCTGAAGGTGAAGGGTAGCGCCGAGTCGCTCGGCATTCAGACCACGACCTCGGTCGTAAAGTCGATTTTCCTGGTCATCGTCCTCGACGGCATATTCGCGGTCTTCTTCGCGTCGATCGGAATGTGACCACATGGCTTCGCACGTCAACGACACCCTCATTAGCATCCGCGATCTGGTAGTCGGATTCGGCGATCAGATCGTGCTCGATCACCTGTCGCTCGACGTCCGCCGGGGCGAAGTTCTCGGTGTCGTCGGCGCCTCCGGCAGCGGTAAATCCGTCCTGCTGCGGACCATCATCGGGCTCCTCCCGAAACGCGAAGGCACCGTCCTGTTCACTGGCCTCGACGCCGAGCATGAGGGCTGCCAGGATAACTCGATCGCCCGGCGGTGGGGTATTTTATTTCAGCAGGGCGCGCTGTTTTCGTCCCTTACCGTGCGCCAAAATATCCAGTTTCCGATGCGCGAAAGCCTCGCCCTATCCCGGGAACTGCTGGAAGAGCTTGCCACAGCAAAGCTCGAAATGGTGGGATTGAGTGCTCGCGATGGCGATAAGTTTCCGTCCGAGATCTCGGGCGGGATGACGAAGCGGGCGGCCTTGGCGCGTGCTCTCGCGCTTGATCCTCAGGTCGTGTTCCTTGATGAACCAACATCGGGTCTCGACCCGATCGCAGCCGAGGATTTCGACAATCTGATTCGGACGCTGCAACAGACCCTCGGCTTGACGGTCTTTATGGTCACCCACGACCTCGACAGCCTCAATTCCGTCTGCGATCGCATCGCCGCGCTCGCCGATGGTCAGGTGGTCGCCGATGGCCCGATGGCCGCGATGCTGGCCTGCGAGCATCCATGGGTAAAATCCTATTTCCGCGGCAAACGCTCCCGCGCGGCGAGATCCGCGCCGAACTAAATGGCTGTTTCAATGGAAACGCGCGCACCCTACGCCCTGATCGGTCTTTTCGTATTGGCTGCCATCGGAGCGGTATTCGGCTTCGTGTTCTGGCTGCACAATGCGGGCGGGTTTGCTGAACGGACCATTTACCGGGTTCGTTTCGAGAATACCGTGTCTGGCCTGTTGACCGGTGCGGCGGTTCTGTTCAACGGAATCCGGGTCGGCGAGGTGACGGATCTTGCGCTCAACCCCGGCAATCCCCGCGAGGTCATGGCGACGATCGCGGTCGCTGCCTCAACCCCTGTGCGGGTAGACACCGAGGCCGGACTGGAATTCCAGGGCCTGACGGGTGTTCCGGTGATCTCATTGCGCGGGGGTACAAGCGAAGCCGGAACGTCTGCATCGACCAAGGACGGCCCCAGCGTGCTGGTCGCCGATTCAGCCGCTGGTCAGAGCATGACGGAAGCCGCACGCCAGGCTCTGCGGCGGCTCGACCTTCTATTGGCGGACAATTCCGGGGACCTGAAGAGCGCAATCGCCAACCTCAATACCTTCACGGGTGCGCTCGCGCGCAACTCCGATCGCGTCGATAGCATCCTGTCAGGCCTCGAACGCATGACGGGTGGGGCGACGGCAAAGCCGGTCGCCACGACCTATGATCTCACCGCTCCGCGCAGCTTTCCGCAGCGCGATAAGAGGTCGTCCGACAAGGCGTCGAAGAGTCAGCTTGTCGTGGCTGAACCCACGGCGGTGGTTGCGCTCGACACCCAAAGAGTAATTATTGGGCCGGAACTCTCCGGCGGTCCAACCCTGGATAACGCGCAGTGGAGCGACACGATTCCGAAGCTTCTGCAAGCCAAAATCATCCAGAGCTTCGAGAATGCAAGCTATCTCGGTGCCGTCGCCCGGCCGGTGGACGGATTGACCCCCGACTACCAGCTTTTGATTGACGTCCGCGACTTCCGGGTTTTGCCATCGCCGGCGGAGACGACCCATCCCGTGGCGCACCTCGAATTCAGTGCAAAAATCCTCGGTGATAATGGGCGGGTCGTTGGCTCGCGAACCTTCAGCGCGGATGTAGTGGTGCAGGACGTCAGTGCGCCGGGTGCTGCCGCGGCACTGGACGCGGCTTTCCGCAAGGCTGCCACAGATCTCGTTTTGTGGACCGTCGGTGTGATTTGAGACAGGTTCGGCGGTCGTGCAAACATAAACTCGAATAAGAGCGGACGTATGATCTGCATCGGTCGTACCGTTGCACCACCCGCACGCGACATCACATTCCCCATCGGCGAACAAACCAGGTCTTGGTGAAGTGTGTGAGCATCGCGTAGCAGACAACGATTGCGAGCACCGCCGGCCAATAGAGCTGCGGCAGCGGGACGAAGCCAAGCGAGCCGCCGATCCAGGTGAACGGCAACGCAATCCCCACTGTGGAGATCGCGAGAGACGTTGCAATCAGCGCAGGGCTTGCCAAGCTCTGAAGAAATGGAATTTTGGCCGTGCGGATAATGTGAATGATGAGTGTTTGCGTCAAAAGGGATTCGACGAACCAGCCGGTTTGGAACAGTGCAGGGTTGTCCCACGCGCCGAATGCGAAGATCATCGTAAAGTAGGTGACGTAGTCGAAGATCGAGCTTATTGGCCCGATGAACAGCATGAATTTCATGATGTAGCTGATATCCCAGCGCCGTGGCACACGCAGATACTCTTCGTCCACGTTGTCCGTTGGAATGGCAGTCTGCGAGAAATCGTAGAGCAGATTGTTGGTGAGCACCTGGATCGGCGCCATCGGCAGGAAAGGCAGCATGATGCTCGCCCCAACGACGCTGAACATATTGCCGAAGTTGGAGCTCGCGCCCATTTTGATGTATTTCGTGATGTTGCCAAACACCTTGCGTCCTTCAATGACGCCGTCGCCCAACACTGCAAGATTCTTCTCAAGCAAAATAATGTCAGCAGACTCCTTGGCGATGTCCACCGCCGTGTCGACCGAAATGCCGACATCGGCTGCCTTCAGGGCGGCGCTGTCATTGATGCCGTCGCCGAGGAAGCCGACGACATGGCTATTGCGCTGACAAGCCGCGATGATGCGCGCCTTCTGGGCCGGAGAGACCTTTGCAAAGACCGAATAACGCTCAGCCATTCGGGCGAGTTCTTCATCATCGATCCTGTCGACTTCGGTTCCCAGTACAATGCGGTCAACCTTAAGGCCGACTTCGTGACAGATCTTCCGGGTCACGACGTCGTTGTCGCCGGTCAGGATTTTCACCTGTATGCCTGCATCCCTAAGCGCCGCAATAGCCGGACCGGCGCTCCCCTTGGGTGGATCAAGGAACGCTATGTAGCCCAGCAGGGTAAGGTCGCTCTCGTCAGCGACAGTGTAGACCTCCTTGCTGGAATCGATCTCCTTGTATGCCACCGCAATGACACGGAAGCCGTCAGCATTGAGTGCAGCGCTCTCCTGCTGCGCCGTTTGAAGGTGGCCTCGATCGAGCACCCCCACCTGTCCGTCGACTTCGTACCGGCTGCAAGCCGCGAAGACCTCCTCGATCGCGCCCTTGCAGATCAGGATACGCTTGCCGTCGTCTCGGTCGAGCACGACTGTCAGGCGGCGGCGGACGAAATCGAACGGAATCTCATCGAGCTTATGATACTGATGCTCGCCGTGAAGGTTCCTGCCGAGCTCCACATGCTGCAGAACCGCAATGTCGAGTAGATTTTTTAAACCTGACTGATAGTGGCTGTTCAGATAAGCGTACTCCAATACGCGGTCGCAGTCCTCGCCGCGAATGTCGAGATGCCGCTTGAGGATGATTCGGTCCTGGGTCAGCGTGCCGGTCTTGTCGGTGCACAGCACGTCCATCGCGCCGAAGTTCTGGATGGCGTGCAATCGCTTGACGATGACGCGCTTGCGCGACATCGCGATTGCACCCTTGGCGAGATTTGCCGTGACGATCATCGGCAGCATTTCCGGCGTGAGACCAACCGCAACAGCGAGCGCGAACAGCAGAGCCTCGAGCCAGTTGCCTTTGCTGAAGCCGTTGATCAGGAATACCAGAGGGACAAGGACCAAGATGAAGCGGATCATGAGCCAGGTGAAACGGTCGATCCCCTTCTCGAAGCTTGTTTGGATCCGCTGCCCGGCGATGCGGTCGGCGAGCTGACCGAGGTACGACCGGCCGCCAGTGCTGACGATGACCCCGGTCGCATAGCCGCTGACCACGTTGCTGCCCATGAAACAGATGTTCGGAAGCTCGAATGGATCGTTGACCGGCCCGGCCGTCGCGTGGGCAAATTTTTCCACCGGCATCGCTTCACCCGTGAGGGTCGATTGATTGACGAAGAGGTCCTTCGCGGACAACAGGCGGAGATCCGCCGGGATCATGTCACCGGCGGAAAGCGCGACGAGATCGCCAGGCACGACTTCCTCCATCGGTACCTCGTCGAAGCCGTCGGCTTTGCCAGCTCCCGTCGGTGTCCGGCCCCGGCGCTTGACGCTCGCCGTGGTCTTGACCAACGCCCGTAGCTTGGCTGCCGCCTCGTTGGAACGGTGCTCCTGGATGAACGCTGTCACGACGGAAAGAATGACCATCGCGGCGATCACCACGGCGGCGCGGACGTCGCCCAAGAAAGCGGAAACGATCGCCAGCGTAAGTAGCAGTGCGTTAAGCGGGCTCCTGGTACGGCTGATGAGCTCATAGATCACGCCGCCGCGGTGCGGCTGCGCAATTTGGTTTGGACCAAAGTGCTTGAGCAGGCGGCGGGCCTCCACATCTTCGAGGCCCGCACCGGTACAGCCCAATTGGCGCTGCGCGGTCGCCGGATCGCACCCGCTGACTGCCACGAGTTCGGGCGACACGGCAATGTCCGAATGGCGCGGATATGGGCCCGCAGACCGGGAATGTGATCTGGGGTCCATCGTCGTTTCGCTGAAGCGCATGTGTCGTTCCGTATTCCATGCTAGGTGTGTCTCGCATGAGCTGTTCGGGAACAATTTGCAATCAGCCCGGATAAAACTAAAGAAATTATATTCACTTTAGGTCCATTGACGGCCTGAGCAAGATCGCTTCGGGGTATTCGCGTCCATCCTAGGTTGCCGCCTCGCTGCGGTGGCCGAGAGGCATCCGTCACCATCTAATCGACGGCTGCGCCCGCAACGAGCGCCCCCGCCGCACCTGCAAGCCCTGCGATGAACTACCGTCGGCGCCTAATCAGACCACGGGCGGCAGCGGACTCGCGAACTTGACCCGGGTGGAATCTCTATCGAGGTATAATTCTTAAGTAAGGAACAACGTTTTCCATGCATGCCTGCAGTTTTCGAATATCGCTTCCATGCTTGGCAATACGTGGCGGCGGATTGTGCAAGACCTCTTCGACAGCCGCTGGAGTGAACGGACGCAAAGTTCGCCATTCAAACGATTTGTGAGCTGTTGAGCCATTCAGGACCAGAGTATAGTCATCGATGCCCTTTTGAACTTCCTTGGACGCGCGAAAAATCTGTTCATTGGATGTATATTTCTCTACAGTTACGTCAGGGTATTCCAAGTTGTTACGCACAACTTGTTCAATCCCATTGAAGCGTTCAGTAACGGCATCCGCGCAATCAATATTTTCTTTTTCGAGAGGGCATTCGTCAAAAACATTTGCGATGTGTTCTTTGACTTTGGCGGCTGGTGGGGGTAGCTCGTCGTTCGATTTACCGCTTTGCGTCATTGTCATTGTTCTTATGACCGTACTGCCAATAGACCTAATACTTGTCAGAATGTTTATGGCGCCATCGTGCGAACGCCATTCAGCAGAAAGAAGCAACACCGCTTCTTTGTTTAAGCTCAAATCATAATCGACCTCTGCAGGATCAAATTCATCTTTGAAAAGGCTTTCAGCGCACTGGTCGAACTGATCAATGGCCAATTGAGCGGCTGTCTTTGTTGTTTGCTCGGCTGTGACCGTTCCCGATGTCAGGATAAGAGTAACGAGCGCAGCAATATTGACCAGCATTTCGTTCGTGAGTCGTAACCTGCGCGGATCCGGCCCACGGGCCCCGACGATCCGGTTGCGGCGAGGTAAGCGATTTTCAACAATCATTTCCTTCCCTTTGTTGGTCGAGCACGTCGGAGGTCTCTCAGCGATGCCTTGCGCTTGCTAGTGGAATAGGCCTCGTCACCGTAGTCTTATGCGCTCTCGTGCTGTGGCCGGGCGAGTAATGCCGCCAGTCGTTGCTCCTCGCGGCTGTCGCGGGGTTTGCCTGGGAGGGGTGTTCGATCGCCGGCCGCGATGTGATATCATTAAGCCAAACACGAAAGCCAGAGGAGGCCCGATATGATCGACCGTCGCATGCTCTCGACGCTGCTCGCCGGTGCGGCGGTCGCACCAGCGCTCTCGCCCAGGCCGTCCTGGGGACAGGTCGCCAAAAGCAAAGCGGTCTTCTATGCGAGCGTCGGCAGCGAGCTCACACTTTATGGCATCGACGTCGAGGATACCACACTCGAGAAACGCAACGCCGTGAGGCTGCCGGCCAATGTCCAGTATGCCTGGCCGCACCCCTCAAGCCGATATCTCTACGTCGTCTCGAGCGGCGGTGGCCCCGGCGTGGCAAGTGACAAGAACTTTGCCAATGCGTTCCATATCGATCCGGCGACCGGGGCGTTGACGCCGCACGGGCAGCCGCAAAGCCTGCCGTCGCGTCCGATCCACACCAGCGTTGACATTGCGGGTGAATATCTATTGACGGCCTACAACGATCCGAGCTCCCTCACGGTCCATCGCATCAACCGTGACGGGACGCTCGGCGCGCGAGTGGACCAGCCCAATCGGCTCGACACTGGCAAATATGCCCACCAGATTCGAGCAACGCCGGACAACGAACAAGTGATACTGGTCACGCGCGGCAACAATGCGCCCGGCGACAATCCCGTGAACCCCGGTTCGCTCAAGACGTTTGCCTTCAAGAATGGCGTCCTGACGCAACTTGCTGCAATCCAACCCGGCGACGGCATGCAATTCGGCCCGCGGCATCTCGACTTCCACCCGACGCAGCCCTGGGTCTACGTGTCGATCGAGAGCCAGAACAAGCTTTACGTCTACCGTCGCGATCCGGCAACCGGGCTCTCCCGCGAACCTATTTTCATCAAGGAGACGCTGTCGGATCCCAAATCGCCGGCACGTCAGGGCGCCGGAACGGTCCACGTGCACCCCAACGGCCGAACGCTTTATCTTGCCAATCGCGCCTCCGCCACGGTGGAGTTCGAGGGCAAGAAAGTGTTTGCGGGCGGCGAGAACAGCATCGCGGCGTTCTCGATCGACCAATCCACCGGCGAGCCGACCCTGATTCAGAACATCGACGGTCGCGGCATTACGCTGCGCACCTTCGGGCTAGATCCGACCGGACGTATGCTGATTGCTGCGAGCCAGATCTCGCTCCCCGTGCGCGACGGCGCCATCGTCAAGATGCTTTCCGCGGGCCTTTCGGTTTACCGAATCGGTGCCAATGGCGAGCTTGACTTCGTGCGCAAGTACGATGTGGACGTGGGCGGGCAGAATCAGTTCTGGAGCGGCGTGGTGGCGTTGGCATAGCCAGGCTGGAGTCCATCAGAACACCGCGCCCGAACTGGTGACGACCGTCGGCGACAGGCGAATAGTCGCGCCGTTTTTTGCGGCAAGCTGCGGCGGATTTGTCGGATAATAGACGCAGCAGGCGTGCGCGAAATGAAGGCTTGTGGCATCGGGGTAGCCGTCGCCAAGGCGCTCGGCATCCGCCGGGCGCGCGCGTATCGGGTGTTGGAGGCCACCCCGTAGCCGTAGCCCCGGCGGCGGGCACATCATCTCACGGTCGGGACTGCGGCGCAATTACAGCGATCACTTTCTTGGCCTGCGGATCGACTAAGATCACTTCGCCTTCGACCAGCGCGGTCTCAAATCCTTCCGTCTGAGGTATCAATTCCGCAACTGCCTTCGGCACCGGTGTAAGCGTCACGCCGCTCGGCACAATGGCACCGACAGCCGCCCGAAACCCCACGGGCGCAGCATTGTTCTTCTGCGTCTTGGCGATGCTCTGATAGATGGTTTGTTTTTGCGCGGTTGTGAAATCGACGCCTGCCCCTGAGCCGCTATCGGTCGCTGGCGTTTGGGCGCACACCGCGACCGGCGCGACACACAGCGCGAAAACTAATGCAAATAGGTGGTTCCGATGCATGATCGACTTCAAATTGCCACCCGGCCACGGGGCCCGCCACATCTGCAACCATCGCCTGTTCACGAGTGCGCCTTGCAAGCGTCCCTGGATGCGTCATTCAAGATTTTCTTCGGCAACCGGCAACGGCTTAATTCACCAGGGGAAGGCCGAGGCCACACGTGATGGCGCGCCAGAGCCTCCCCCCGGTGCTGCGACTGAGCCAACGCAAGCTGCCCAGCCGCCACCACCAAGATCAATCCAATCCCGAGAGACTTCATGCACATCCAACGCGGTTCGCATCAGCGAGGTTGCTTCAACTATAGTCACTTCGGCTCACGACAATGAGACAGCGTGCCCCACGCATGACGGACCACACGCTAGATAAAACCGAATGAAATAGAGCTCAATGAATTGAAGCCGAAGCAGGTGTCCGCAAGACATTCTTGGCGAATGCACCGGGCTAACCTTCATCACACAAGAACACGGCGGCGACAGCATACCTCAGGCGGTTAACGAACGCCGAAAGAGGGTGGGCTGGCTATGTGCCGCTTAAAATCAGGGTCAGGTTGTGGTGCCTCGACTCGAAGATGATGAAAAGGGCCGCCCCGGCTGAGGGCGGCCAAGTTGTCGAGGTTGAACCAGGTTCAGCCGTGGTTTGCGTCGTGCGCTACGTCACGGGCTGCATCCTTCACGTCACCAGCCTTTTTGTGGGCCGCTCCCTTCACCTTATCGGCCTTTCCTGCGAGTTCGGTGTGAGTAGAGCCCGTCACTTTGCCCGCGGTTTCTTTGGCGGAGCCTTTCGCCTTATCGAGGATGCCCTTTATGTGTTCGCGATCCATGTTGGACCTCCTTTGCTAAAAGCTATCGAACTGCCAACGTTTGGGATCGCGGGGCGTTCTATTGAAATGGCAGATATGCGGTGAATGAACGCGCTTTGCGCAAAGAACGCAACCACTGGTAACCGGATCGAAGAACTTTGGTTCCCCGACAAGAAAAACGCGACCAGAGGGGATGAAGACGCCGCCGATAGTAGCCATTGCGGCGATCGGCAGTGCCGTCTGCCTCTGGAGATAGCAATCTACCGAGCCACAAAAGCCTCCCATAGCACCGTCGCCCGCCCCATCGCCGCCCTCCAGAACAGGCGGCGAACATGGCGGACAACTCACGCGCTTCAAAAGGCGGACAAATGATCCGCTACGGACACAGGACCAAGGGGCCCCTCTTCCGCACGACCGGGAGCCTGATGTAGCTTCGTGGACAACGGCAGTGGAGCGAGCGATGAAGATTCAGCGTCGCCAATTTCTGCATCTGGCAGCGAGCACTGGCGCACTTCCTGCCGTGGCGCGGATCGCGTGGGCGCAGATCTATCCGACCCGTCCCATCACAATCATCGTTCCGTTCGCTCCTGGTGGGACGACCGACGTCGTTGCCCGCATCGTCGGTGAGCACCTCTCGCGCAGGCTCGGGCAGCAGTTTGTCATCGAGAACGTCGCCGGAGCCGGTGGCACTACCGGCACGATCCGAACGATGCGCGCGAGCCCCGACGGCTACACCATCCAGATCGGTCAGATGGGGACGCATGCGGCTGCGGTGGCATTCTACCCGGACCTCGCTTACAAGCCGGACGTCGACTTCGAGCCGATCGGCATGGTGGCCGGCCTGCCTATCGTCATCACAGCCAAGAAGGAGCTGCCGGCCAACGACCTACGGGAATTCATGCTTTATGTTAAAGCGAATGCCGAGAAGGTGAACGTCGCGCATGCCGGCGTCGGCTCGATTACACACTCCACTTGCCTGCTGCTCAATTCGCTTCTCGGCGTAAAGCCGACATTCGTGCCATTCACCGGCGCCGCGCCTGCCATGACGGCACTGCTTGGTGGGCAAATCGATTACATGTGCAACGCTATCCCGGACGCCGTTCAGCAGGTTCAGAGCGACGCGGTCAAGGGTTATGCAATCAGCACTGCCGAGCGCAGCCCGGCCCTGCCGAATGTCCCAACCGCGAAGGAAGCCGGCTTGCCGGAGTTCCAGGCTTCGGCGTGGAATGCCTTGTTTGCACCCAAAGGGACGCCGAAGCCAGTCCTCGACAAGCTCGCCGACGCGCTCGACAGCGCGCTTGACGACGAGAGCGTGCGCAAACGCCTCCTCGAACTCGGCTGCGACATTCCGCATCACACCGAGCGGGGCCCGCAACCGCTTGCCGCCCTGGTCAAGAGCGAGATCGCGCGTTGGACGCCGATTATCAAGGCAGCAAGCATCAGGGCCAAATAATTTGGGAAACGATCCGACGCAATCAACGTCTCGTAGACCACTCAGCTCTCGCGCATCGCCTTGACGAGGCGGTTCTTGATCGGCCCGAGGAAATAGGCGAGCACCGTGCGCTCACCCGTGATGATCAGCACGTCGGCCGGCATGCCAGGCAAGAGCTTCTCGGCGATCTCGCGGGGGACACCTGCGGCATCGATGACGATGCGCGCCGAGAAGTAGGTTTCCTTGGTGCCTTCATCCGAGACTGCATCAGCGGACACCGTCTCGACGCGGCCGTAGAGCGGCGGCGTGCTGCGCGTAGAGAAGGCGGGAAAGCGGATCTGGGCCTGCTGCCCGACGGCGACGTTCTGCACGTCGAGCGGGGAGACCTTGGCCGACAGGCTGGGCAGCGTGCTCGCCGGCACGAGTTCGGCAAGCGTGGCGCCCGGCTGGATCACGGCGCCTGGTGATTTCACCTTGACGCCAAGGATGATGCCTGCCTGCGGCGCCCGGACCTCGACGCGGTTCAGCGCGTCCTCGGCGACCTCGATCTGCTCGTTGAGACCCGCGATCTTGCCGCGGACATCGGCGAGATCGCGGCCTGCATCCTCGCGCAGCTTCTGCGCGGCCTGGAGGATTTGCTGGCGCACCTCCGCGATGGTTTCGGTGAAGCGGGCGATTTCGCCCACGATGCCGCCGACCTCGCCTTCGAGCCGGGCGCGGTCGCGCTCAAGCGCGCGCAGCTTATTCATCGGGTAGTAGCCGCGATTCGCGGCGGGGGTGACGATGCCGATCTCCTCTATGGTGCTGGCAAGCTGCTGGCGCGTGCCGGCGAGCCGGCTCTCCCGCGCGGCGATGTCCTCCCGCGCCTGACGGATGCGGGCATCGAGACCCGCCGTCTCCAGTTCGAGCGTCCGACGGTGTTCGTCGAGAACGCGGCGCTGATCGGCGAGCGCGATCGCCACGTCGGGCCGGTACGCTTTCGCCTCGAGCGATGCCGGAACCGCGAAAGCATCGAGGCCGGCATTCTCGGCCGTGAGCCGCGCCTCGAGCGCCAGGGCGGCGTCGAGCTGCTTGCGCAGCGCCTCCGCGGTGGTGCGCGCCTTGGTGGTGTCGATCCGGAACAGGACCTGGCCCTGCTCCACATGCTCGGCTTCCTTGACGAGGATGGCTTCGATGATGCCGCCCTCCAGATGCTGGATCGGCTTGCGGTCGCCCTCGACCGCGACCCGCGCCGGCGCGATGGCTGCCGCATCGAGCGGGGCCAGCGCGGACCACAGGCCGAGCGATCCCAACACGACGCCGATAGCGGTGTAACCGATGACGACGAAGGGGCGGTGATCGGCGATGGCGTCATCCGCCACAGATGATGCGAAGATTGCTGCGGCGGGCTTCGACGTGACGGTGGACATGGCTTGCTCCCTCTGCGGGCCCAATGGGGCTGCTGGCTTGCTGGATTGTGGCGCACCGGTGGTCGCCGTGCTGTGCTGGAGAACACAGCCGACGCCCCGCCTGGAGGGATTCGGCCTGCAGCGACGCGTCTGCAGGTCTGGTGCGCAAAGTCGTAGGGTGGCAAAGTCGTAGGGTGGGCAAAGCGCAGCGTGCCCACCGCCGCAATGGTGGCCACGCTACGCTTTGCCTACTCTACCTTCAGCGCTCTTCCTCAGGGCACGTGGAATTTCAGAAAATTCCCTGTTACCGCAGTTTCTCCGCGTTTTTGTGCTTGATTATGACGTAGTTTCAATGGGTTTGCACCAATTCCATGTTCTGCCTGAAAACAGGGAATTTTGTGCGCAGGAACAGGGAGAAACGTTCGTTAGAACAAAGTATTTTTGTCATATATCTTCTCACCGTTGATTCTCCCTCGTCGATATACAATGCCGAAGAGCATTCAGAACCGAATAATTATATCATAATAACCATCTTTTGTCGATATCCACGGATTAAGTGGAGAAATCCGGTGGCACGTTGTCAACACCTTTGGCAGGTCTCGTGTTGCGCCTCGACCCCCACCAGTGCAATGCAAAGCGCCTGCGGCCTAAGCCGCAGGCGCGATTGTGGAAACCTGCCTTGTCCTAGTCAGGAGACGAAGTTGCTCTGGTGCAGTGTGACGTTGCCCATGAGCTCGATGATCATGTCGGCCGCCTGATCGTTGTTCGTGTAAACGTCCACGAAGGTGGCCGCCTGGCCGGTCGATGCGTCCGTTCCGGCGGTCGTGATCACCTCGCCGGCGTAGTGCGGCTGAGTACCCGGGTTGGCCTCATAAGTGAACTGGCTGATCCCGTTCGCCACCGCAATGTCATGAAGATCGATCTTGTCCACCGGAGCGGACTTGGTCCCGGCCTCGAAGTCCGTGATCACATCATATTTGCTGCCGCTGGCGTCCGAGTCTTTGATGCCATGATACACGAAAGTGTCGTTTCCTGTGCCGCCGGTGAGCGTGTCATTACCGAGACCACCCTGGAGCGTGTCATTGCCGCCATAGCCGCGGAGCACATTGCCCTTGTCATCGCCGACGATCGTATCGTTGCCGCTGCCGCCATCGACGTTCTCGATATCCACGAAAGAAGCACCTGCCGCATCACCTCCCGTGCCCCGGCCGGTGTGGAGCGACAGTACGATATCTGAGGTAGAACTGTAAAAATCGACGGTGTCATTACCTGCTCCGCCGTCATACACGTCGCCGCCGGCGCTGCCGAAGAGAACATCATCGCCGCCCTCGCCTTTGAGTACGTTATGTCCGCTGTTGCCGGTGAGAAAATCGCCAAACCCACTGCCAGTGAGATTGTCGATGTGGAGTAACTTGTCACCCTCCGCATCGCCACCGTGGCCATCTCCGGTCACAAGCGAGACGTTGACGGCTGCGGGAGAATGCTCATATGAGGCGGTGTTGGGACCATCCAGGCCGACCTGCAGGGGATCTGAGAAGGCGCCGCCACTTCCCAAGCCATCAATGACATCGGCTCCGGCTCCAGCTTCAATAACATCGGCGCCGAATCCGCCAGATATGTGGTTGTCTCCGCTGTCGCCGATTATAGTATCGTTGAATTTGGTGGCGACGACGTCCTCAATATTTGTCAAGACGTCAAGATGGCCCGGCGTAACGCCGTAATGATTCCCAAGGTCGACGGTGGCACCAGCTGTCGCGCCGCTGTAGTCGACCGTGTCATGCTTCCCGTCTCCGCCGTCAATGATATTTTGGACGCCGCTCCCGGGGTCGCCCGTGATGAACCAGTCGTTTCCTTTGCCGCCATTGAAGGTGTTGTTCCCGAGGCCGCCATAGAACGTGTCGGCCTGGTCGCTGCCGGTGAGGGTGTTGTCGCGCTCGTCACCAATGAGGTAATAGGCGTTGCCGTCGGCCGGAGCGACGTAGTCTGGACTTTTGGCGGTGTCGATGTCGATCTCGATGCCGGGTAGTACGGATGCTGGGTGTTTTGTTGACATCTTGCTTCTCCATTAGCTGAGTGGTTGCGTTTCATCGGCCGGCGGCCGGTCCGTTGGATCCGTTCACCCGCCGTCGACACCCGCACCATGCCGGCATCTCGTCACCCCCGCAGTGCTGCCCAGCACACCCCCGGTTTTCCTTTTCGCCTAGCTTCGGCTCCACAATGCCCACACGTGGAGCCCGGTCATGTCGAAGCACAAATCGCCCCTTGCGTGCGCCGTCGGCGCAACGCTGCCTGCCCTCACGGCGACCTTCATCCTGAGCCTCTTCATCAACGCCGTAATCCTGGTGTCGCCGATCTACTCGATGCAGGTCTACGACCGCGTGCTGAGCAGCCGCAATCTCGTGACGCTTGCGATGCTGTCGGCCATCGCGCTCGTCATCATGCTGCTCTACGGCGTGCTCGAATATTCCCGCTCGGGCGTGCTGGTCCGCGCCGGCGTGATGTTCGAAACCCGCCTGCGACGGCCGCTGTTCGAGGCGATGATGCAGGCAGAGATGGATCCCGAGCAGCGCCAGGGCCAGCGCGTCATCCGCGATGCGGAGCTGATCCGCGAATGCCTCGCCAACGGCACCGCGACCGTGATCTGCGACTTGCCGTGGGCGCCGCTGTTCATCGCCCTGTGCTTCATCCTGCACCCCGGGTTCGGCGCCGTCGCCAGCGCGGGAGCGCTGATCCTGTTTCTGCTTGCTCTGCTCACCGAGCTCACCACCCGGGCGGGCGTCGAGGCGACGAGCCGGCTCTCGAACGAGGCTTACGGATTTGCGGCGAGCGCATTACGCAACGGCGAGGTGGTTCGCGGGCTCGGCATGGGGGATACGGTGCTGGAGCGCTGGTGCGGCCAGCAGGCCGCGGCCGTTGCCTCCAATGCCCGCGCCCATGAGCGTTCCGCGGCACTGGTCGCGGCCTCCCGGTTTGCCCGCGTAACGGTCCAATCCGCGACCCTCGGGGTCGGCGCCTGGCTCGCGGTGACGGGCGAGATATCGCCGGGCATCATCATGGCGTCGTCCATCATCATCGGCCGTGCGCTCGCGCCAGTGGAGCAAGTGGTCGGCCAGTGGAAACGCATCATCGCATGCCGGAGCGCGTATCGCCGCCTGACGCGCCTGTTCGACGGCGTTCCGCCCGCGGCGGAGCGCGTTCAACTGCCGGCCCCGGTCGGCCACGTTCGGGTCGAGAACGCCGTCGTGGTCCCGGCCGGAGCCAGCCGGCCTTCCGTGCGCGGCGTCACGTTCGATCTCGCCGCCGGAGACAGCCTCGCGATCATCGGCGCCTCGGCAAGCGGCAAGTCAAGCCTCGCCCGGGCACTCGCCGGGGTGTGGCCTCTGACCAGCGGCGATATCCGCATCGATGGTGCCGCACTCAACCAATGGGACCCCAACAAGCTCGGCAAGCACATCGGCTATCTGCCGCAGGACGTGGAGCTGTTCGCCGGCACGGTCGCCGACAACATCGCCCGGCTGGGCGCTGCGGACCATGCCGCGGTGGTGACTGCGGCGAAGCTGGCGGGAGCGCACGACGTCATTCTGCGGCTGCCCAAGGGCTACGACACCCCGATCGGCGACGGCGGCATGGCACTGTCGGGCGGGATGCGCCAGCGGGTGGGTCTTGCGCGAGCGCTCTATGGGGCGCCGCGTCTCGTCATTCTCGACGAGCCGAACTCCAACCTCGACGAGGAAGGCGAGCGCGCGCTCGCCCAGGCGATCGCCCGCTTGCGGGCCGAGCGCTGCACCGTGATCGCCGTGACGCATCGGCCGCAGCTGCTCGCGCACGTGAGCAAATTGCTCGTGATGTCGCTTGGGACGGTTATCGCGGTCGGCGAGCGCGACGACGTGATTGCCCGCATGCGCGGCAACAAGGTTGCGGCCGTGGCTGGCGCGAGCGGCGCGCACGCAGCAACAAGGTAACGAGCACGATCCGAACATCTTGCAGCTTCAGCACTGACTTGGTGGAGACCGCCATGGTATATCGTCCACACCTTCATCCTCACCACGCGACTTCGATCAATCGCGATCGTTCGTTGAATGGCCCGACCCTGTCTTGGGACCGCGGGCGTCCCGCCCGCTCTTCCTTCGATGGCGGGCGGGACGCCCGCGGTCCCAGGGCAGGATGGTGGCCGCTCGCCTTTTATCGAAGCACTGTCTATCGGGAGGCGGGCATGAAGTTCCTTCTCGGCCTCTTCATGGTGGCGTTGCTGACCGCCCACGCCGTGGCGCAGGCTGGCGCGTCGAAAATCGCGACGCCCCCCGACGGATTTCCGGCACCGACCGCAAAGCCACCGGTGCTGCTTTCGATCGATGAGGCTCTTCTCAAGGCCGCGGACGATCTCTTCAAACAGGTGCCCGGTCAGGGACAGCCGATCGAAATCGTGATCGACCCATTGATCGACGGCATCACCGGGATGGAGACGGCGGCGACGCGATCGATCGGTCGCCGCATTGCCGAGATCGTCGCGGCCCGCTATCCGCATATCAAGGTCCTGCCGTTCTCGCGCGAGAATGTCAGCCGGGCGCGGTTCGTATTCATTGGGACTTTCAATCCGATCAACAATGCGGGCCAGCCGGCGGGCGCGCGAGATGCATTCTGGATCTGCTTTGCGCTGGTCGACGCCAAGGAGAAGGTCGTCGCTGCCCGCGTTGCCGGGCGGGTCGATCCGGCCGATATCGACAGCACGCCGGCGCCGCTCTTTGCCTCCAGCCCGGTGTGGGCGTTGGATAACGCGACCCTTGCCTACATCCGGACCTGCCAGCGCTCCCGGCCCGGTGACGCCGTTGCGCCGGAGTACCTCGATCGCCTCGAGGTCAAGGCCGCGCTGGTCCAGGCTCACGCGGCCTTCGACAGCGATCGCCTCAGCGATGCCTTGACGGAATTCCAGCGCGCCGCGGCGTCGCCGGGCGGCGGAGAAGTGATCGATGCGCTGAACGGGCTCTACCTTACGCTGATGAAAGCCGGGCGAGCGCAGGAGGCCATGGAGGTTTTCGGCCGGCTGATCGACGCGGGATTCCGGCAACAGCGGCTCGGCGTAGTGTTTCTGTTCGAAGCGCGGACCGCGGAATTCATCCGCGACCCCGCCGTTGCCGGCGTATATCCGGCCTGGCTCGAACGGATCGGCGATCGCACGCGTGCGGCGGGCGTTTGCCTGCGCATCGTCGGGCATGCGAGTCGCACCGGCCCCGAGCATCTCAACGTCCGCCTGACACGCGCACGCGCTGCCGCAGTGCGGAAGGGTTTGTTGCGGACCGCGCCCCAGCTCGCGGCGCGCGTTACGACTCTCGGGGCGGGCTCGCGGGAAGTCCTGGTCGGATTGCCAGTCGATGACGCACAGACCGCTCTCGACCGCCGCGTCGAGTTCCGGCCTTACGCCTGCAGCACAGGGCCCAAGGCAACGCGTCGCGCTGCCGCCGTCACGGGGGCAATGACCGTTGCGGCCCGCGTCGCTCGGCGATTGGACCTGCGAGGTCGTGTATCATGAACGGCCCCGCTGGATTCAAGAGCGACAAGGAAGCTCAAAATCTCCAGGATTGGCTCGATAGCCAACGCTCTCGGCCGGAATGGCCAGCGCTGCGAGGCACCATCGCTTCTCTCCTCGATGCGCTCGAGAAGTTCCACGCCGATACTGGCGTGCACGGTGCGATATCGCCGCGAACAGTTCACGTTGTCGCGGTCACCCCGCGGCACATCGAGATAATGCCGGCTGACCCGCCCGCGTCGATGCCGATTCGGGATCCCGAGATGCTGGCATATGTCGCGCCAGAAATGCGGGATGGCAGTGCGCCGACCTCGGCGTCCGACATGTTCGGGTTGGCGGCCGTGGTCTATCGGATGGTCACCGGACGCGCGCCGGAGGTTGTCCGAGGCGATCAACAGCCCGCAAAGCATCTGATGGCGAGCCATCTTGCCGCGGACGACTACCCGCCTGATTTTCTCGCCGCCGTAGATGCCACGCTGGCCACAGCGCCCGAGGAGCGGCTCACGATCAGCGATTGGCGCGCCCGGGCCCTGCCCGTCGCAGAAACCGCTTCGATGGAGGTCCTGGCAGCGCAGAGCGTGATGGTCGGGGCAGCCGCCTCACAGGCAAATTCGGCTGCTGGGTTCGGCCGCTCAAGCTGCGCTGACGGCGCGGGCATCAAACGCTTGTTCTGGGGGTTTGCGGCATGCGCTGCGCTGAGCACGCTGCTCGGGACGTGGCTGCTGGTCCGTCTGGTGAGCGTGATTGGTCCGGCCGCGCCGCTTGCATCGAGCATTGGGCCCGCAACCAGCGTTGTGGCCGAAACGCCCTCGCCGGTGAAGCCGGCAACGTACGTACCGGAAACATCCCCTTCGTTTCCTGCGCCAGCGAGCCCGCCGGCTGCTGCTGCCCTGTCAGCGCCAGCAGTTCCATCGGGACGCATTCTGCGATCGCGGTTTCGCGATTGCGAGGACTGCCCCGAGATGGTTCTGATCGAGCCCGGAACCGTTCACATGCGGCTCGTTCCGCCTGGCGCATCAGAGCCGCGCGAGCTGGTGGCCGCCATTCCTCGCCCCTTTGCGGTGGGACGATTCGAACTGACGCGCGGCGAATTCCGCGCCTTCGCCGAGGCAACAGGCTTCGCGCCGCCGCCGGGGTGCTATGTGCGAACTCCCGCGTGGCGGCTTGACGAGCATTTGTCATGGCAAGCCCCCGGCTATCCCCAGGACGACCGCCATCCCGTTGCTTGCGTCAGTTTCGACGATGCCAAGGCCTATGTGGCCTGGCTGTCCGGGCGCACCGGCGAGTCCTATCGTTTGCTGACCGATGCAGAGTGGCACTTCATCGCCAGCAGTCCCGATGTGCCAGAAGAGCGAGGTGCCGCCCAGTGCCGGTTTGCCAATGGAGCCGACCAGACGGCTCGCGATGCCGAGCCCGGGTGGGCTGTCGCGGACTGCAGCGATGGCTATCGATACACGGCACCGGTTGGTTCGTTTGCGGCCACCGGCCCGGGCCTCAACGATCTGTTTGGGAATTTGTGGGAATGGGTGGACAGCTGCGAACCGGATTTTTCCGGCACGACGCCCGTTTTTCGCCCATGTGACAGCGCCGCGCCGCGCATTCTCCGCGGGGGGTCGTGGAGCGACAGACCGGAGATGCTTGCGCTCGATGCCAGAATCTTGAGTCCGCCTCACGTTCGCGATCAGATCGCCGGCGTTCGGATCGCCCGTGAGGTCTCGCCGTGTGAGGTAAAGGTTTGCCCGTCCGACGCCAGTGTCGCCAAGGCAATCCCCAGGACCGAAGGCGTCGCGCTTGAGCCTGTCGGCCACGCGGAAGCCATCAAGGGTCCGACATCGGCCTCAACGCAAAGGCGGCATCAAATGCGTGAAGCGGACCGAAGCCCCTCTGAAATCGGTCAGTCGCCTGCACCTCACACGTTCTCGTTCACGGGCTCGATGAGCGCACGAGCGCAGACTCATTCACGATGATGAGAATGCGACCGCTGATGCGAATCACGCCCTCACTCACCAGCCTGTTGATTTGACGGTTAGCGTTTTCGCGCGAGAGCCCCACGTAGTTGCCAAGATCGCGCTGGTTGACTGCGAGATCGATCTCAATGCCACGCGGCGTACGACGACCATGCTGGGTGGCAAGGCGCAGGATGCCAGCGGCGAAACGCCCCCGCATGTCCCGCAGATTGTCCTCGACAAGCCCAGAGATCGTCCTGAGCCTCTCGCAGAGCAACTGGACGACTTCCAGCAGAGCCTCCGGGTGCCGCGTCAGCACAGGCAGCAGGTCGCGGCGGTAGAGCTGGAATACCTCGGTGTCTTGATGAGCGATCGCAGAAGCCGTGCGCGCGCCGCCGTCGAGCGATGCTATCTCGCCGATAATATCGCCACTTCCAAGGAAGTTCAGAACGACCTCGCGGGCATCAGCCGTTATATTGCTGATTTTGACGCGCCCCGACATGACAAAGAGCAAGCTGTCGGCATGGTCTCCGCGCTCAAACAGTGGAGTCCCCTTCGGGTAGCGCCGGATGTGACCCGCCTTCATCAGCTTATCGACAGCGTCGGTTGGCAGGCTGCCGATGAACGTGTTGGCAACAAGGAAACTGCGAACCGCATTGGCCTGCATTTTTCTCCCTCAGGGCTTCCGCGCAAAGCAACCCACCATGGTAGGGCCGGGGACGCTCGCATTGCGCGAAACAGCTTCCTGCCGTAATTGCTGCTCCAGCGGATCCAATTTTCCTTCTTGCTGGGCTGAATTCAGCAAGATGCATTGGACGGTTCACACTTTCGGCAGCACGGTCGGCTGGCTACAATTCCCTAGCATCTTGGCACATCCGCTCTTGGACTGGCGCGACAATTGCGTTGGACTGGAGCGGCCCGTTGATAAGGGTTTTCCCTGATGTGAAGGGATATTCACATCGTTAGCTTCCGCAGTTTTTGAAAGTGGTGAGGGATTTTAATGATCGGGCGTTTGCCCGCCGAAGAACCGTTTTGGTCCCGCCAAGTCGTCCTGGTGCAAAAAAAATCGCCAGAAGCTTGAAGCGCCGCGCGCATCGACTGCTGCCGGATCCCCTCCATGCCAACCAAAAGGTCAGCACGATAGCGCTCGATACGGGGTTTGCAGACCCGTCCTGCTTTAACCGCTCGTTTCGCCGACGCTAAGGCACGGCACCCTCGGAATTGCGGGCCGCAGCAAGGTCTGCCAATTGACTGACAGTACCTCCCCGCTCGCGACCCATTGTCCGGGCGAACGACATGGAGTGTGGGATGACGGATAAATGGCCCTGGCAGAGTTCTGCCGGGCCATTTATGTCTTGAAGTCGCGCTGACGTTGCACCCTGCCGTGCCGTCTAGATCATCGATCGTGCACCGCGAGAGCAGCGTGCAAAGCTCCGCCGCGCGAATGCTTCACTTGACATTCCGCAGCGGTCCCGAGGCGTCGGGGAAGTTCGAAGTATTCAGTACCTGTATGCCCGCATCATGCTCACCGTTGAACGGAGTCACGGTGCTCGGGCAACCCGCTTTCTGCGCATCGGACGGACTATTGAACCACAACCCGAGATGATACATTTGCACGGGATTAGTCGGTGGATTTGAACTTGCGTCAGGGAATGGTCCGCTGAAAACAACCGGTGCCGGAGCAGGGCCGGGGGCGACAACGAAGGTCTCTATGCTGAAACGGCCAATAAAAGTGCCATGGCCGTTCCCGTGGCCGTCGGTTTCAATATCGCCCTGATACCAGGACATTCCAAATGGCGATTTCGGAACTTGGATTACGAAAAAGTCAAAATCAGTCTTCGGCGGCAAACCGGTAACAAGGACGTGCATAACCTCGACTGGTCCTTCGGAGTGGATTGTCACGCGTCCGCTAGCTTTTGGAAGGCAGGCGCTCGCGCCGCCCGACACGACCATCGGAAACTCGAACACTCTTGAGTCCGATGTGGACTGCGAAGCCGAGTTTGCCGGCTGCGCGACCGAGTTTATGGCCATTGTGCTCAAGGCCACCAAACCTGCGGCCCAGGACACCGAAAACCTTGCGTTCATATGCGTCTCCTTCGATCTGGCTTGCGGCTTTCGTGAAGCGGCGCTGCACGACGCAATGCCAAGCAATCAAGTACCGCGACCTCGACGCGGTATCTGTTACCCGGGTGACACCCAAACGAGTCAATTGCCGAGGGACAGCCGCACTGAGCGTCGACCGCTCGGTCACGGCGACGCGTCAACTGGGCCGCTGAATGAGGGAGCTACGGCCGGCAGCGGAGCGCGAAGGCAACCCGCCTCGTGCGCGATGGCTTCAAGTATCGTCTCCGGACTTGGCGATGCGGGCGAGTTTCTCCGGATCGCAAAACAGACGATCCAATGTTCGCTTGATCGCGCCGGTCTTTTCGAGCAAGGCCATTGCGGCGTTGACCTTTGGACGACTGGCGCCGAGAAGCTGCGACAACTCGCTCTGGGAAAATCCGAGTTCCATCGGAATGCGCCTTCCTGGCCGCGTGCTGCGTGTGCCTAGCGTCGACAAGATGAACCGGGCCAGCCGAACATCCAACGGTTCGAGCGCGACGGACTCGAATTGCCGGGTCATTTGTCTGAGCCGGCGACACAGGAGCGTCACCACACCGGTCACCAGTGCCGGCCGCGTTGTCCATAAGTCGCGAAATGCGCCGCGTTCAAGGCATTGGAGTTTTGCGTCGGTGATCGCGACAGCGTCGGCAGTTCTGGGCTTGCCGTCAAGCGCTGCGATCTCGCCGAACAGGTCACCTGCTGTGGCATGCTGAAAGCTCAGTCTGCGGCCATTCGCGGTCGAGATCGCCAATCGGATGCGCCCTGCTTCGACGAGGTAGAGGTGAGTCCCCGGATCGCCGCGTAGAAACAGCGCTTGACCTTTGTCGAGGTGCTTCTCCCTGAACGCATGGGCACATGCGGCGAGATCGTCCGAGTCGAGGCCCCCGAACAGGCTCGTCTGCGACAGAAGCGAGATCACCTTGGGTGACATGTCATCCCTCGAGAGATAGCCGACGCCGCGCAATCAGAGTAAAGTCGGATTCAACGGTCCGCCGGCAATGATGTGCGTGCATTGTTTAGCAGGTTGTTCGAAGCTTGTGGTGAGGTTGAAATCGCGATAGGCTGTTGGGCCAGTGGTTTGAGGCAGTTCGCCGTTGGTGCTCGGATAAACTGGCCGATGGCCTCCGCGGTCGATCCTGCTTCGATGACATGCGGCCGGGGTATGTCGATTTTTGGCGCGAGCCGATTGCCGCAGTTCGACGCATGGGGGATTCGCTGGGCTCCAAGCCCAGTTGGCCGACGAGATACTCGTCACATTGGCCCAAGCTCCAAGACCTTTGTCATGGCGCTCCAAGGGAAGGTTCTGATCAAATTGCGATCGCTTACCTACGCGCTCTGCCTCACGTTCTGCCTGCCCCTCCACGCTGCACAGGCGCAGTCCGAAGCGTGCGCGCTCCGCCCGAGCAAACACAATCCAGATGAAAAAATCCTGCGCTGTGGAAGAGATCTCATTGTCGAGCCCGCCCCTGGGACGATCTATCGTCCGGTTGATCCAGGCGGCCGGCGTCCACCAGCCGCGATACAGCTCGACGGTGGCGGTTTGCTTATCGAATTTCATCCAACCGAGCGGCGACGCGACTTCCAGATATTGACGCCACTGGCGATCACGGCAGTGCGCGGCACCAATTGGGCCGTCGAGGCGACGCTCGACCGCACCTCATGCTTGGTGCTAACGGGAGCAGTAAACGTTTCAAGGGCGAACGGTGCCGCAAAATCCGTCGTGCTGCGGCGCGGAGAGGGCGTGGATGTGACCCCGGGCGCCGGGCCGCTCCAGGTCAAGCGGTGGCGTCCTGAGAGGATCAGGGCGTTGCTGGCGCGGTTCGGTCGATGATCAATGATCAAGGTCCTCTGGCCGTCGAATAGAGCCATACTCACCTTGCTTTTTGTTGCACTGGGCGCGGTGTGGGGCGGATTCCTCGGCGCGCGGCATATCGCAGCTGTCGGATCAGAACTCGATCGCCTCGAAAACGTTTCGCTGGATTGGCGCCATACACTTGGCGGAATACGTGAGGCTCCGCGCGGTGTCGTTATTGCGGCGATCGACGATGAGACGATCGCGCGTGCGGGATCCTTCCCTATTTCGCGCAGCATGCTGGCGCGGATCGTGCGCAGCCTTGCCGCCGGCGATCCTCAAGTTATTGCCGTCGATGTCCTGCTGCTCGATCCAGGCCCCCCAGACGCCGATCGGGAACTCGTCGAAGCGCTCCAATCTACCAAGACCGTGATCGGCGCCATCGCCGTGTTCGACCCGAAGAAGGCCGTGCCACGCGGAGAGCAGGCGGCCGACGGCACGGCTGCACTCCCGAGGCCCACGCAGATTCTCTGGCCGCAGTGGCAATTTCGCAGCGTCGCGCGATTGGGCGTGACCAACGTGTCGACCGACTATTCGGGGGTGCCGCGCTATGCTCCCCTGTTGTTTGACGCCAACGGCATGATCGTGCCGTCTATGGCCCTCGCGACCGCAGGAGCTGCCCTGAATACGGATCCGATACTCGGAAAGGATGTCGTCAAATTGGGAGCCAGGGCTGTCGACACGGATCTCGGCTATAACTTGGCACTGCGTTTCTACGGTCCGAGAGGCAGCATAAAGACATTCAGTGCCATTCGCGCGGTGAATGGCGAACTCGATACCGACGATGTACGAGGACAGGTCGTCGTGCTCGGTTCGATGGCGACAGGAACCGGAGACAGCTTTGCCACCCCTTTCGATCGGGTCACGCCCGGGGTGGAAGTCTACGCGACTGCTATCAGCAATCTGCTTGCAGGAGACGCCCTGACGAGAAATGGCTTCATCCGACGCGTCGATGCGTTCGTCGCGGTCGCGCTTCCAATCCTTATCGTCTTGTTGCTGGCTATGCGGCGATTGTCGATTGGGCTTGCACTGACGGCGCTAGCTTTCGGATCCTGGATGGTATTGGTCCATGTTGCGTTTATGCAAGGCTATTGGTTCAGCATTGTTGTGCCGATCTGCGCCGGAGTTCCTGTCGCTCTCACCTACGGCACCACGCGGCTCTGGATGGAGCAGTTCGTGGCGAGAAGGCTTGCCTCCGAGAAAGACGCCTTGCGCCGATTTCAACCACTTCGCCTCGTCGAACTTTTGACCAAAAATCCTCAGTTCCTGGCGTCACCTGTGCTGCAGAATGTTGCGATCGTATTCGTGGACCTATCGGGTTTTACCGGGGTGGCCGAGTCGCTTGGCCCCGCATGGACCCGCGAGTTGCTGGTGGCGCTCCATGGCCTGATCGAAACAGTGACCACCAACCAGCAGGGTCTCGTCGTTGACTACATGGGTGACGGCGCCATGATCGTATTCGGGCTGCCTGGACCTGCACCCGACGATGCTTCTCGCGCCCTGCGCGCGGTCGTGCAACTTCGTGACAGCCTGTCGGTTTGGCTTGCACGGCTACCTCCCATTGCGCGAGATCGGCTTGCTCCGCGCGTTGGCGGACATTTTGGACCCGCAATCCTCTCTCGGTTGGGGACCGCCAGCCATCAGCATATCGCGGCCACGGGCGATACCGTCAATGTCGCAAGCCGCCTGCTGGAGATCGCCAAAGATCGTCATGCCGAGATTGTGATCAGCGAAGACCTCTATCGCGCTGCAACGGACGTACCAGGTGCCCGCGTGGAACGCCGAGATGACATCGTTGCTGAAGTTAATATCCGAGGACGCGCGCATCCGATCCTGGTTCGCATCTGGGAATGTCGCGCATGAATGGCCGCGCGGCACGGGCCAATAGGCACGAGCAGAAATGAGGCTACGTCCGTCCCGGTGAGTGGTGGGTTTTCGGCTCGATCGACCTTCGGATTATCAGCTTCCTCCAGGAAAATGATACACTGCCGCAACGAAGCGGAAGAACAATTCGGGAGGTCCCATGCGCCGCTACCACGCACTGGTCGCCGTTATTCTGGCTGTTGTCGCATGTTCGTGGCCGGCCGTGGGTCAAGCACCGCGCCCAAACGGCGCTGTTGTTTTTGAGGGGGAACGGCTCATCACGGGCGACGGCAGCACCCCGATCGAAGACGCGGCTTTGGTCGTCGAGAACAGCCGCATCACAGCGGTCGGTCGAAAAGGGCAGGTGACGGCCCCGGCCGGCGCCGCACATATCGATTTGTCCGGCAAGACCGTGATGCCGGCGATAGTTGATGCGCACGGCCATCCCGGTTTCCTCGATGCAGTCACCGGACAACTGTCGAAGGCGAACTTTACCCGGGAGAACTACATCGATCACCTGGAGCGCTACGCCTATCACGGCATCGCGGCCACGATCAGCACCGGCACAGACATAGGCGAACTGGCCTACCAGTTGCGCGCCGAGGTCATTCCGAACGCGGCACTGATCCGCACCGTCGGGCTCGGGCTTGCCTATCCGGGTTCTGGGCCCGCTGATCCGTCCAGAAACGATGTGCCGTACGCGGTCACGAGCGTAGCGGAGGCGCGCAAGGCCGTGCAGGACCTCGCACGCCACAAGCCTGACTTCGTCAAGATTTGGGTGGACAGCCGCAATGGCCGGCAGCAGAAGCTGACGCCGGAGATGTTCACGGCAGCGGCCGACGAAGCGCACAAGCAGGGGCTCCCCGCAATCGCCCACGTGTTCGATCTCGCCGATGCGAAACTCCTCGTGCGGGCCGGCGTCGAAGGCTTCCTGCATAGCATTCGCGATCAGGAGGTGGACGACGAATTCATCCGGCTTGCGAAGGAGCACGACATCTGGATCACGCCGAACCTCGGCGGCATCAATCGGCCCTCGCTCATTCGTGAGAACGGCACGCCCGCTTGGTTTGACGAGCCGCTGGTGCGGGAAACCATTGCACCCGCGTTGATCCGCGAACGATGCGCAGGTGTACGAGAAGCGCAAACGCGAAGGCACACCGCCGCGGCCGGTCTTCGATGCCATCAACACAAAAAAGCTCCATGCTGCCGGAGTTC
>Ga0070734_10001373_pt1 | contig 35844 bp, 25 predicted proteins | sample Coa_R1_8_FD_66444 | JGI IMG/M metagenome (GOLD analysis project Ga0070734, IMG submission 66444) | Surface soil microbial communities from Centralia Pennsylvania, which are recovering from an underground coalmine fire - Coalmine... | ecosystem: Environmental > Terrestrial > Soil > Unclassified ...
TTTGCCCATTTCCATGTGGCGGACAATGTTCTCCAGCATGACTATTTCATTTACCACAACGGCGCCCACCGAGAGGGTGAGGGCCATGAGCGAAAGGTTGTCGAGCGTGTAGCCCAGCAGGTACATCGCGGCGAAGGTGCCGATGATCGACATGGGCAAAGCCAGGCTGGGAATCACGGTGGCGGAGACGTTGCGCAGGAAGATGAAGATTACGCCAACCACCAGCACCACGGTCAGCCCCAGGGTCAGCTTGACGTCATTGACCGATTCGCGAATCGAGAACGAGCGGTCGAAGAAGATGTCCAAGTCCATCGCGGGCGGCATCTGCTCGCGCAGGGCCGGAAGCAGGGCCTTGATGTTGTCGACCACCTCGACAGTATTCGTGCCGGGCTGGCGCTGGACGGCGAGTTGCACGGCGCGCGCGGTGTTGAACCAACTGGCATTCTTATCATTCTGGATGCTGTTGATGACGCGGCCCAGTTCACCGAGACGGACCGGAGATCCATTGCGGTAGGCGACGATGAGGGGACGGTAGGCCTCGGCCGTGTTCAACTGGCCGTTCGCCTGAACCGTGTAAGCCCAGTGCTGCCCCCAGAGAATGCCGGTCGGCAGATTGACATTGTGACGCCCGAGGGCGTCGGCCACCTCATCAATACTGATGTTGCGCGACGCCAGAATATTTGGATCGAGCTGCGCCCGGACTGCATATTTCGACTGCCCAAACACTTGCACTTGCGCCACCCCGTTGATCTGGGAAATGCGCTGGGCGAGGACCTCCTCCGCAAAGTCATCGACCGTGGAAAGAGGAAGGGTCTCTGAAAACAGGGCCAACATGAAAATAGGCTGGTCAGCCGGATTCACCTTGCGGAGATTCGGCGGTGTCGGCATATTGGGCGGCAGTTTCCGGAGCACGGATGCGATGGCGGTCTGGACATCCTGCGCGGCGCCGTCCAATGAGCGGTCGAGGGTGAACTGAATGGTGATGTTGGTGGAACCCACGTAACTGCTAGAGGACATCGAATCGACGCCGGCAATGGTGGTGAACTGGCGCTCGAGCGGGGCGGCCACCGAGGAGGCCATGGTTTCCGGGCTGGCCCCTGGTAGTGCGGCCTGTACCTGAATCGTCGGGAAGTCTACGTTCGGCAGGTCGCTGACGGGCAGGCTGCGGTACCCCATCACGCCAAACAGCACAATTCCCAACATGACCAGGGTGGTCATCACAGGCCGGCGGATGAAGATATCGGTAACGCTCATTTGCCCGGAAGACAATTCCGTCCGCAGAAATCGCGGAAAGGGGTTGTCACCCCATGATATATCGGGGCCCGTATAGGACACTCTGGCCCTTCCGGGCTAGTGGTTAGTCAGGGATTGGCCCCAGCGGCCGTTACGCGGTGGCGTGCTTGCGCCGCGCCGCGGCCCAGCGGCGGCCTGCCAGCAAAAGAAGCGCAATCAGGACGAGATCCACCAGGAAGCGGACAGCTTCGCTGGGATGTACGGCCCGAACGACAAACCCGTCCTCCAGTACCATATCGCCGCCAACTTTGCCCAGGATCGCAACGCCGAGGTATATTGTCACGGGATATCGGTCCATGAGATCGGCCAGTAGGTTACTGGAGAAGACGACGAAGGGAATACTGAGCCCGAGGCCGAAGGCGATTAAGCCGATGTGACCGTGAGCGGCGCCGGCAATAGCGAGGATGTTATCGACCGACATCGTGAGATCGGCCCAGAGAATGAACCCAATCGTTCGGAGAAGACGAGTCGGCGCGGGAGCGGCATCGGGAGGGTCGCTGGCGTCGACCATTACCTTAAGCGCGATCCACAGAACAAAGAGCCCGCCGACCAGACCGATATAGTCCAAGGTGAGCACGCGGGAGGCGAGGGCGGTCAGGGCGACGCGCAGGATGACCGCGAGGACCGCGCCGCAAACAATACCAAGGCGCCGGTCGCGGGGCGCCAGCTTGCGCACCGCCATGGCGATCACCAACGCGTTATCCCCGGCGAGCAGGAGGTCGATCAGAACGATCGAAAGCCCGCGGATGAGGAATCCAGTGAGCGGCATGGAGGCTTACACGCGCGAAACGGGACGATTTCGCCATGCTTTGACGCGGCGAAAGTACGCCTGCGCCACGCGGACATCTTTGAGGATCTGAGCCTTGAGCGCTTCGGGAGTTTCGAATTTGCGTTCTTCACGCACGTGGCATAAAAAGTCGACGCGGATGCGAAGCGGGGTGGGGCCTTCCAGGGGGTGAAGCAGGAACGTTTCGATCGAGAGTTCGTCACTGGAACTGAAGGTCGGCCGGTAGCCGACGTTGGTGATCGAGTTCCACTGGCGGCCGGAATCGAGATCGGCCGTGCGCGTGAGATAGACGGCGCGGGCGGGAATGACTTCCGCCGGGGTGGAGAGATTCAGAGTGGGCACCGTCTGGCGCGAGCCGACCCCGTGGCCCTTGACGACCTCGCCTTCCAGTCCGTACGGATGCTGCAGCAGGCGCGACGCCAGGGACACGCGCCCGGAGAGAACCGCTTCGCGAATGACGGTGCTGCTGACGACGCGGCCGCGGCAGGATACAGGCGGGATGGCTTCGGTTTGAAAACCAAGCTGGCGGCCCAATTCGGCGAGAATCGCGACGTTCCCGCTTTGCCGGTTTCCGAAGCGGAAATTCGCGCCAACCAGCACCGCACGTGCCCCCAGATGCTCCACCAGAAGCCGCCGCGCGAACTCTTCGGGCGTCCACTGGGACAATTCGCGGGTGAACGGAAGGATCAGAACCTGATCCAGTCCTTCCTCGCGCATCAATTCAACGCGGCGTTCCGGGGTGGTGAGCAGGCGCGGCGCGCGCGCCGGCGCGACGATGCAGGCAGGGTGGGGATCAAATGTTAAAACCGATGCTTTCCAGCCGCGTTCCCGGGCCAGTGCCACAACCCTTCTGAGAATCTGCCGATGACCATAATGCACCCCATCAAAATTGCCAATGGTGAGGGCGGTGGGACCAAAGTCCGACGGCACAGCGTCAAGGCTGCGGTAAACATTCATTCGTTATCGAGCATCTCCCACCACGATTTCGAGTCCGTCGTAAGCCAGCTTGACGTGCGGCGGCAGCAAACTCTCGGTGCGCTCATGCGAGAGGTCGTGGCTGATATGGGTGAAGAATGCGCGCCGCGGGCGCAAGGCCTCGACGGTTTTCAGTGAACGATCGACCGTGGAATGCGTGGGATGCGGCTTGTGACGCAGCGCATCCAGGAACAGCACATCGAGCCCGCTCAGCTGCGCCATTGAGGATTCCGGAATGTCGCTGTGATCGGTCAGGTAGGCCGCGGCGCCGAAACGGTAACCGTAAATAGTGGCGCTACCATGCAAAATCGGCACCGGGCGGAATTCGAGACCGAACAGATCGACGGCTGCTCCATTGATCACGTGCGTGACCAATTGCGGCACGTTCGATTCCTTCTTCACGCCGTCGAAAATGTATTGAAACACGCGCTGAATAATGGCCATGGTATCGGTGGCGGCGTAAATGGGGATGCGCTCTTTCTGCCGGAAATTGTAGGGGCGTAGATCATCGAGCCCGAGGATGTGGTCGGCATGGGAATGTGTGAACAGGACGGCATCGACGTGCTCAATCTTGGCCCGCAGCGCCTGCGCGCGGAAATCGGGAGTGGTGTCGACCAGAACGTTGTGACCGGCGTAGCTGACCAGGATCGAGGGGCGCAGGCGATTATCGCGCGGATCGCTGGAAGTGCACACGGTACAATGACACCCGACAGTGGGTACGCCGACGCTGGTGCCGGAACCAAGCACCGTAATCTTGACAGGATCGGCCGGCATTCAAGAGTTCGATGCCGCCGCTTTGCCGGCCTCCTCGGAAACCTGGACGTAGCGGAAGCGCAGTTCGGTCAGCGAATTCTCCAGTAGCCTCTGCTCTTCGAGCGTGAGATTGCCCTTGGTTTTCTCGGAAAGCATGCCCATCAGATCGATAGTGTGGCGTGCCAGCGGGAGATCGGGTTTGGGCTTTTCTTCTTCTCCGAACTGAACCAGGCCGAGCTGCATTTCAGCCTGCGCCCGCAGCGAAACAATCAAAAACGTGAACGACGCCGGCGGCAACGGGATTTGAAAATCTTCCTGTCTATCCGGAGTGGTATCCGCCTCGCTCATGTTTCGATTTTACAACGCGAAGCCTGTAAAGACGGCGGTCTTCGGACGCTCAGCGGCGCGCCGCCAGATTCGATTGCTTCTGAAAACCGGGATTCTTGCCGAGGCTCACCAGGTTCGCCAGAATGCGGTAGGCGCCCGGAACTCCAGAAGGCAACTGGCGGTAGAGCGCGAACGCGTCATAGATGTACGCGCCTTTGCCGTCACGCGCCAGGAGCAATCCGCCGCGCTGCGGATCCTGATCGGGGTCATGCGTTTCGACGAGCGGCTTGTAGCGCGAATCCCAGGTGCTCATGAACCCGTGGCCGCGCTCTTCCACCCATCCGGAGAAATCGGCGGGGGTAATGCGGTTCGGCCAGGTGAAGACCGGATCGTTCGGATCCAACAGCGAGACTTTTGAGGCTTCGTCCACCACCTTCTGTGGATTCTCGCCGAGGCTGAACGGGTAAGGTCCATAGTTCTGATCGAATTGCTGCAGGTTGTACTGCACGATCAGAACGCCGCCATTCTTCACGTATGCCAGCAGGCGGTTATTGGCGCCTTTCAATTCCGGGCGCACGGCGTAGGCGCGCGTGCCCAGGATGATGGCGTCAAAGCCGGACAGGTCACCCTGGGTGACATCGGAGGAGGCGAGCACGCGAACCTTGAGGCCGAGATTTTCGAGTGCGTGCGGCACGTCATCGCCGGTGCCCGGCAAATAGCCGATATTCAAATCCGGCGCCGTCTTGGCGTCGACGCCGTGGGCCTCGTAGGCGGCGCGCCGGTAGTAAGGGTAAGGACGAAGACCCGGATACCCAGCCATGCGGTAACCTTCCGCAAAAGTTTTGCCCTGGTACTCGGCGACAGCCGCGATCTGGTAGGTCTGGGGCTGCACCTTATCGGGTACCACGGAAAACGTGACGGTCTCGTCTTCGCCATCGCGGTTCATGTGAAAAGGAGCCGAATCAGGCGAGGAGTGCCAGCCCGACGGAAGCAGCAATCGAAGCACTCCCTGAGCCGGACCCTTGACGTTGCTGTGCACGGTACAGGAGAACGTGAAGGATCGCGCATCGGTCGGAACTACACCGGCCGCCGGAGAAACTGTTATCGACACGGCGGGGCCTACCAATAACGGCTCGAGCTCAATGCCCAGACCTGGCGTCCGCTGGGCTGTCTGCACCACCTGGGCTAAGGGCACCGTGACGCCATGATACGCCACCTCGACGGCGGCCGAGAGCGGATAGGGCTCGAGCGAAAGATTGCGATAGCGCTCGTCGTTCAGGTCGTAATACGCCTGCTCCTCATCGGACCGGCTGAAGTAGGGGCGAGTGAGGCCCGCGTCCGCTGGAACCGAAACGGTGTAGCGCAATTTCGACTCCTGATGCGCGCCAACAGTCTTGGAAACTTCGCCGCGCGGCTGGATCCGCCAATTCTTCCCGTCCGACGCATGCAGCGCGATGCTCCGCAATTCGATGGCGTCGGCGCCTTCGTTCGCAATTTGCACCGACACCCCAAACGTTTGGCCTGGGATGGCAATCTGGAAGGTCGGCTCCACGCTGCCGAAACCGCGGCCGGGAGCGGGTTCGCGCTCCGGCGCCACGATTGCCTGCATCGAAAGGCCGAGGGCCGCGGCCAGCGCGTTCTGGAATTGTTGCTCTTTCGCGCTTAATTCGAAAGCGACGTCGCTCTTGCCCGGCTCCAGTAGGTTGCTGGAGCCAAGCTCGGCCCGTAATGCGCGCGTGGCGCGGAGGCCATCGGCGAGAATCGGCGCAATGGCGTTCGGATGATCGGGCACATAGGCAGCGGCCGCTCGCTGGGCAAACGCCGCAAGGTCGGCCAGGCCGCGTTTGAGGAATTCCGGCGGCTGGCTCACCAGGGTTGTAATGCCGCCCACCGACACATCGATGCCGTCGAAGAAACCGCTTTCTTCCTGCGACGCCTTCACGTGCGAGCCGTAGCGATGATACTCGCTCGTAAACGCGGACGGTGGTGGCAGGCCGACGCCATTGTTCTGGCTCTTCTGAAAACCGAGGCCGAGCCGCCCGATCTGCAGAAACGTCAATCCCGCGGCGGGCGCGTATTCGCCTTCGGGAATTTTCACATTGGTGGAGGGCTTTTGATCCGACCACGCCTTGTTCACGTAATCATAGAAACGCACCGGGACATATTTATCGGTGGCGTAATCGTACAGACCTTTTGGCGATACCGCGTACGACGGAACCCGCGCGTACACTTTGAGCGGCGACCAGGGGCGGAGTCCCTCGCGGATCTGCTCCGGAAACTGGTTGGGATCGCCGGCCGCCAGAAACGCTTGCTGCGCCATCTGGCCGGCCACCTGATGGTTGCCGTGGCCATCAGTCGGCGCACCGATGAACACCGAAGTGATGACCAGCGGCCGCGTCATGCGCACCACGCGAACGACATCGGACAAGACGCGCTCACGCGACCACTTATCCAGGGCTTCCTCCGGTGTCTTGGAGAAACCGTAATCAATGGCACGCGTCCAATACTGATCCACGCCATAGTAACGGTCCGCGGCCAGCAGTTCCTCGGTGCGCACCAATCCCAGCGCGTCGTATAGATCGGGCGACATCGCGTTCTGCCCGCCTTCGCCACGGTTGAGCGTCAACAGAGCGGCCCGCGCGCCGATGCCGCGGGTCTCGAATGCCAGCATGCCGCCGTCTTCGTCATCGGGATGCGCGGTCACCATCAACATGCTGGCGCGCGTTTGCAGGGCGTGAAGCCACCGCGAAAGCCCGGCGGAGCCGCGATCGACGCTCACCGGCAGAGCGTCAGCCGCCGGGTCGTGGCCGGAGGTCTGCGCGAGTAGAATGGCACCCCACCCGGCGCAGGCGAGCAGCGCCGCACCCCAGCCAAAAATACGATTTTGCACGGTCCTTCCTCCCACCGCCGCATGTCCCGGAAAATTACCCGGCGCTTTCATTCACCTATAACACGCCGGACGGCGGCCGGGCCAATCTCACGCTGGTTTCCTTGACTCACCATCGAAAAGGTGTTACGCCAACAAATAGGTGTTTCGCTTCGATTGCTAATTAAGGGGGCTTACCGTTCATGTTGCGTCATGTAGTTGGACGACCGATCGTCCTCACCATTCTGTGCGCGTTCAGCGCGGCACTGCAGTTCGGCTGGGCGCAAACGCAGTCCATCAACGGGAGCTTGCGCGGCCATGTCACCGATCCGGCCGGCACCGCGGTGCCTAACGCCCAGGTCAGCGTTAAGAATGACAGCACCGGTTTCGAACGATCGCAATCAACCGACGATGCAGGATTTTACCTGCTGCCGAACCTTCCGCTCGGCACTTACACCTTAACTGTGCAGAAGGATGGATTCGCGGCGCAGCGGAGGCCGGGCGTTGTGCTCAACGCGGGTTCCGATATCACGATCGACGCCCAACTCACGGTCGGCGCGGTCAGCACCATGATCGAAGTCAGCGGCGGCACGCCCGTGGTCGATCCGGCACAGGTCAACATAGGCCGGACCATCAGCCTGGCGGAAGTTGACAACCTCCCGCTTACGTCGCGCAATCCGTATAACTTCATTCTTTTTCAGCCCGGCGTCAGCGGTCATCCGAACCCCGAACTGGGCATTCCGCGAACCATCAACACCAACGGCCTGCTTGATCGGATCAATTACCAACTGGACGGCATGGTGGATACCGAAACCGATCGCTACGGCCTGCGGCTGTTTCCGATCTCCGACATTTATGTCCGCGAAGTACAGACAGTCTCCAACAGCTTCGCGCCCGAGTATGGCGGCACGGCCGGCGACATTTACAACGTGATCACCAATTCCGGCACCAACGATTTTCACGGCGAGTTTTATTTCATCGGCCGGCCGCCGGATTCCAGTGCGCGCCCAATTCTTTTGGCATCCAACAAGCCGGCGGCGGCCATCGACCTGCACGATTATGCCTTCAATGCGGGCGGGCCCGTCAAGAAAGACAAGCTCTTTCTCTTCGGCGGATACGAACATCTGTTGCGCGGCACGCCGGTTCCCACCACCATTGATCCTAATATCGCCGCCCAGATTGGGCTGGCGCCGAACCTGCTGGACACTGCCCCGACGGTGCAGCACGTGCAATTCCTGAACGTGCGTGGCGATTGGATCGTCAACAGCAAGAACCAGTTGTTCCTGCGCTACGACTATTTCCGCAACGAGTATCCGTTTAATACCCAGAACGGCGGCGTCAACGCGCTGAATGCCGCGGCCGACTTCCACGACCGGGCGCACGTCGCCGGCTTGCAACTGCTGACCAGCTTCTCGCCGACTGCTCTCAACGAGCTGCGTTTCTCCGAGCCGTACCGCAACGAAGCCCACTTCGCAGATCCGCTGACCGGACCCGGCCCGGAGGTCGTCATCACGAATATCGCGACGTTCAACGGCACACATAGCTCCGGGGATCGGTTCGCCGAGAAGATCCCGAGCGTCAGTGACAGTTTCACTAAGATCGTCGGCCGCCACTCCATCAAGGGCGGTTTCGGTTGGCAGGAGAATAATGACAACCAGGTGGGAGACGTTTACAGCTCGTATACGTTTTCCAGCGTCGCGAATTACCTGGCGGCGAAGAGCGGCGCGAATCCTTTCAGCTATACCGACTTCGCCACGGTGCTGGGCGTGCCGGGAGCTGCTTACAAATCGTATTTTTATCACTTCTATGGACAGGACAGCTGGCAGATCCGGCCCAACCTGCTCATGATTTACGGAGTGCGCTGGGACCGCTTCCAGGCGCCGTCGGGCATGGCCAATGCGCCGTTCGTTTGGTCTCGTTCATTCAACACGTCGAATCGAAACTGGGCGCCGCGGCTGGGTTTCGCCTGGACAGCGACGCCGAAGACCGTTGTTCGTTTGAGCACCGGCTGGTTCTATGAGGCGCCGCCCACGAACACCTGGTACAACGCGTTTGCCTACTCGGGGACGACCCAAGCTTTCACCGCGCACTTCTCGCCCACGCAGGCGGGCTCCCCCGCGTTTCCGACGGTCTTCAATTTCCTAGCGGGCGCGACACTGCCGGGCCCCCCCACGATCATGACGGTGGCTCCGGATTTCAAGAATGCTTACACCATCAACACTAGCGTGCAGATCCAACGCGAGCTGACCCGCAACGATTCGATCACCCTCGGCTACGTGCACACCGGAGCGCGCGACCTGCAATATTTCCGCGACATGAACCTGATCAACCCGACGGGCACGCTGGCCGACGGACGTCCGATTTTTTCCACGGCCATCAACGCCGGTACCCGTCTCTATCCTCAATTCAACGGAATCGATCTCCAGGACGTCGGCGCCAGCTCCGACTACAACGCCCTGCTGGTGAACTGGTATCACCGCCTGTCGCAGGGCGTTCAGATCAGCGCCAATTACACCTGGTCGCACTCCATCAGCGACGCTCCGGACGCCAACAGCTTCGAGCAGAATGTGCTCATCCAGGATCCGTTCACACGCAAGTACGATCGGGGCAACAGCTTTGTGAACCGTCCGCAGGCGTTCAACATGAGCATCTACCTGGAGCCAACCTTTAAGATTTCCAACCACGTGCTCAAGCGGCTCGCCAACGACAACCAACTCGCGATTCTCTCCAACCTGTCCTCCGGGGATCAGCAGAATATGGTGGCTAATCTCAACCTGATCAATGAGCCGGGCGCGGTCGGCCCGGTGAGCACTTCGATTGTGCCGGCCTTCGTGGGGCGCGACACGCTGCGCACCGGCAACATCTACCAGATCGACGCGCGCTATACGCGAACTGTGTTCGGCGTGCGCGAGCGGTTCCACCTCAAGCTCCTGGCGGAAGCCAATAACGTCTTCAACACGCGCAACGTCGCGGGCGCGGCGGCGGCCATCAATACACGGGCAACAGTGAACGCACAAGGGATCATCACCACTCCCCCGACGCTGGCGCCGCTCACAACGGTGCTGGAGGGCCGCCTGATCCAGGTCGGCATCCGGGCTGACTGGTAATCGTTTGAATGTCCGAGGGCTTTCCCGCACCGATATACGCTGAAACCGTGCTGGGCGTCAATTTCAGCGACGCCCAACGCTATTTTTTAGACGCGCTTCTGGACATCCACTATGCGCATCTGCTGATGCTCACGCGCCAGAGGATCGTGCCGGAGGACGTGGCGCGCCGCTGCCTGGAAGGCCTCGACAACCTGGACCGACAAGCGCTGGCGAGTGCCCGTTATGACGGGCGCTACGAAGATTTCTTCTTCCACGTCGAGGAGGAACTGGAGCGCGCGTGCGGAGCCGACAACGCCGGTCGCCTCCACACGGCACGCAGCCGCAACGATATCGGCATTACGCAGTATCGCATGCGCTTGCGGCGCGAAATTCTTGAGCTCGTGCGCGAACTCGACGCCGTGCGCGCCACGCTGCTCGCGCTCGCCCGTCGGCACATCCACACCCTGATGCCGGGTTACACGCACACGCAGCCGGCGCAGCCCACCACCCTGGCGCATTACCTGCTCGCGGCGATCGAATTTCTGGGGCGGGATACAACGCGCTGCCAGGCGGCGTTCGCCACGGTAAATCGCAGCCCCATGGGCGCCTGCGCCATTACTACCACAGGCTTCCCAATCGACCGGCAGCTTACGGCCGAATTGCTGGGCTTCGAAGGTCTGCAGCTGAACGCGTACGGCGCTATTGCGGCCACCGATTACCTGGCCGAGACCGGGGGCGCCGCGGCCGCCGCCATGCTGAATCTCGGAAAGCTGACTCAGGATCTGCTGCTTTGGTGCACCGCCGAATTCGGGTTCCTGCGGCTCTCCGATCGGTGGGTGCAGATCAGCAGCATCATGCCGCAGAAGCGCAACCCGGTGGCACTGGAGCATACACGATCCCTGGCGGGACGGGCGTTCGCCGAGGCCCAGGCGCTGCTCGGCGCTCTGCACAACACGCCGTTCGGCGATATCGTCGACAGCGAAGACGACCTGCAGCCTGTGGCGATGACGATGCTGGCCGACGCCCGCCGCGCTCTCCGCCTGTTCGCAGGGCTGATGGCGGAATGCGAGGTAAACACCGAACGCATGGCCGAGCGGGCCCATTCCGATTTTCTGACCGTCACCGAGTTGGCCGATACCCTCGTTCGCGGAGAAGGTGTAAGCTTTCGCCAGGCTCATCACTTGGTTTCCGAGGCCGTACGCCGCCTGCGCGGCATCTACTCGGAAACCGGCATGGTCGATTGCGTCATCGAGCTGGCGCCGGAAGCATTGGGGCGGCCGCTGCGCGTTTCGCGCGAAGCGCTGCTGGAGGCGATGGACCCCGCACACTTCGTCAGTATTCGGCGGATTGCCGGCGGGCCTGCGCCGGAGGCCGTGGAAGCCGCGCTGGCCGAAGCGGAACAGCGAGCGGCCGCCGACGCGCGCTGGATTCGCGAAAAATCCGCGCTCTTGGCGCGATACCCGGAACGCGTCCGCGACCTTCGTCAGAGCCTGCTCGGGACGCCGGCCAACCGGCGCTAGGCCCGGCGCGATTCACTCGAAAATTTCGGGCCAGAAAAAGGTCATCACCACGTTGCGACCGCCATTGGGTACGACCAGGGTCTGGTGAATCGGATCGAGCGTGAGCTGTCCAGCGAGACCTACTCCCGCCAGCTGGGGCACCGGAATTCTCCAGCGCGGCGCGGCGTCTCCGCGATCATCAATGTTCCACGCGCACACCGAGCCGCGGGGCGCGCACCCGCCGACGATGTACCCTTTCGGCGAAATTTTGATGGAGTTGCTGCCCGCGGCAGTAGCGCCCTCGGCCAAACCGGTCTTCGGCCCGGTGATGACACCCCGCGGCTTGGCATTGCCGCTGGCGGTACGGTCGAAAATCAGGAGCGAGCCGCCGGCGCTGATCACCAGCAAGTTTCGCATCGGATCAATCCCGATGTACGGAAAACCCGTGCCTCGGGCGCTGGGGAACTGGAATCCGGTATCGGGGCCGCCGAGAATGCGCTTGGGCGGCGCATCGCCGTTGGCCTCCCGGTCAAACACCAGAATCACGCCTTTGCCGGCGCCGCCGCTTGTGGCTACTGGAATGTAGATCTCGCCGTGCGCGGAATCCATGGCCATCTTGTCGTTGCCGTCGTAGCCGGTGCTTTGGATTTGCGTGCGCGGTCCTTGGATCACGCGGATGGGCGCTTCCTCTCCTTTGGCTCCGCCCCGGAACGTCAGAATGGCATTGTTCAACGGGCTGTTCACGACCAGTTCGTCCTCGATCGGGTCGTATTCCAGCGCGTGCATGGTCCGGCTGATCAGGGTCTTCTGCCCCGCCAGCGCGCTCACCGGCGGCGTGTCTTCCTTCGCCAACCTGGCGAAAGCCGCAATCTGCGGCGAGTTTACTCAATTCGGAACCAGGTACAAATCTCGCTTGCTGTCGTAAGCCACCGCCTGCGGTTTGCCGAATTTTACCGATTGATAGCCGAGCGGGGCGCTACGGATAGTGCGGAGCGGGGCCACGTCGCCTTCGGCGGTCAGGGGAAAGACGACGGCCGAGGAATTGCCCATGTTGGAGACCCAAACCTCTTGATGTTTTGTGTCGAGCGAGAGCCCGGTGGGATGATTGAGTCCGGTCTTGGGGCCCTGAATCACGCGCGACGGCGCGACATCGCCGTCATCTGTTTCCTTGAATATGAGAACAGAACTACCCACGTCATTGGCGACAAATAATTCGCCGGTGGCTTCATCGAGCGCCATGCTCCCGGCCCAATCGAGCTGCGTTTTCGGGCCTTGGATAACTCGCAGGGGCGGCGCATCGCCGTTGGCATCCAGTGGATAAACCGCGATCGACGGAGGGTAGACCCTGCCGGAGCCCGCGACATTGGGATCGCTCGAGTTGCCCCAACTGCCGACAATCATGAGCCTCCGTCTTAGATCCAGAGCCAGCCCGTGCGGATCGCGCAAGAGAGTGCGCGGGCCCTCGAGCACGCGAAGCGGCTTCTCCTGTCCCGACGCGTCCTTCCGATAGACAACCACCTTGGGCGGATATTGGATCGTGACGTAAAGCTCATTGCTTTCTTCATCGAGAGCCGACGCGAAATTGCGATGCGGCGTTTTCAGGATACGCATCGGCGCGACGTCGCCACCCGCGGCGTGCGAAAACACGATGACATTGTCCTCGGTATCCATGGAGACCGAATAGATGTCCCCAGTACGCGAATCAATCGTAAGGCCCGCGTTGTATTCGCAACGTGTCTGCGATCCCTGGATCACGCGCTTGGGCGTGGTGGATTCGACGCGCGGCGGTGTATTGTCCAGCCGGTTGAAAATCTTGATGCCGAACAGGTTCGTATCCTGCAAGACGACTTCGTCGCGTACCGGGTCGACCGCGATCGAGCTATAAATCGGATAGGTATCGCGAATCGTCCGTTGCGGCGGGCGGGTCAGGTCGAGAGTGTCGGCGGCGTACACGGGCGGCTCGAACGCAACCGACAGGCTTTGCCCACTCGGCGCGACTCCGGCCTCCTCGCGGTAACAAGCATCACCCAGATCCGCGATCGGCTCAATCGAAACCAGTCGGGCCGAAGCGCGAGGCGGCTCCGGCGCAACTCCGCGCGAAAGCGCGTAAAGCGCGAGGGTTGTAGCTCCTAAAGCAAGCGCTTTCCGATGATTTCGTTGTACGCGCACGAATCGCCTCCGCGGGCTCTCACTATACTACTAGTTCCTCCAGTTGATAGAATTTATCTGCCGGGGTCGCGACGCTTCGTGCAGGTACACAGGAATTAATACCATGCGATATTCGGGCAAAATCTGCCTCGCTGTTTCGGCCGCCGCCGTGGCGGCCGGTTTCTTTTATCTCTCGACGCACCGGGCTACGCCCGCGTTGGCGGCTGGTCCGGACACTCCCGGCCGGATTGCCGGTAAGCCGGATCTCAACGGAATCTGGGAGGCCAACAACACCGCGAACTGGGACCTGGTGACCCATCAGGCGCGGCCGATGGTCGCGCAGCCAGGCCTGCTGCCGAACACGGTCGTGGCGGCGGCGCCGGTAATGCCGCTGGGAGCGCTCGGCTGGGTTCCGGCTGGACTGGGTGTAGTCGAAGGTGACGAGATTCCTTATCAGCCGTGGGCCGCCGCCCGCAAGAAAGAGAACCAGGAACACTGGCTCGATCGCGATCCCGAAATCAAATGCTTCCAACCCGGAATCCCGCGGGCCATGTACATGCCGCATCCGTTCCAAATCATCCAGAGCGAGAAGAAAATTCAGATGATCTTCGAGTTCGCCAATGCCCAGCGCACGATCCACCTCACCAAGATGGAGCCTTATCCGAATGTGCTGTGGATGGGCTACTCGGTGGGACACTGGGAAGGAGATACGCTGGTGGTGAACGTTTCCAACTTTACCGATGCCACGTGGTTTGACCGCGCCGGCGATTTCCATAGCGATGCCCTGCAGGTGACCGAGCGTTACAATCTGGCCGGCAAGGACGTCATCCATTACGAAGCCACCATGCAGGATCCGCAGGTGTTTACGCGGCCCTGGAAGATCAGCATGCCGCTGTATCGGAGGCTCGAGCCGAATGCGCAGCTGATGGATTTCAAGTGCGTCGAGATGGTGGAAGAAACCCTGTACGGGCATCTTCGCAAGCAGCAGCTGGTGAAGCACTGGGAAGGGCGAACCATGAACGTGGACGTCACGCGCAAGATTCCGCCCGGCGAAGAAGTCTACGAACGCTATGTGTCGGGTAATCCGCCCGCCAAGAAGTAGTTTGAGAATTGGGAGATGAGGAACCAGGAGAGATCAGTCTTATGAGAGCCAAATTGAGTGTTGGTGCAGTCGTCGCAACCGGAATTGCGTTGCTGTTTTCCGCGGCCCCGCTCCGGGCCCATCATGCGTTTGCGGCGGAGTTCGATGCTAACCGGCCGGTCCACTTCCCGGACGCCACGGTGACTAAGGTCGAATTCATCAATCCCCATAGCTGGATTCACGTGGACGTGAAGCAGCCCGATGGCACGGTGGAAAATTGGGCTATCGAAGCCGGCAGCCCGAATATCCTGATGCGCCGCGGCATCACGCGCTACTCACTGAAAGTAGGCGACAAAATCGTGGTTGACGGCTACCAGTCCAAAGACGGAACGCACCGTGCCAACGGCCGCGACCTCACGCTGCCCAACGGCCAGAAGCTGTTTCTCGGCTCGCAGGAAAACACGGGCGCGCCGTATGAGGTACAGCGTCCCGGTATCGATACCCAAAAGTAGGTCGCGATGAGCCACCGATACGGAATCACGGCGGGCGCGCTCGGATTCGTGTGTCTCGCAGCGGCTTGGATGAGCGCGCAGACTTCGAGAACGCCGGCTGGATCGGCGCCGCCTAAATCCACAGCCGCGGCGAAGGCCGGAAATCCGCCGCGCACCGCCTGGGGCGATCCGGATTTGCAGGGCACCTGGTTCGTTCTGTACGACGTGCCGCTGGAGCGTTCTGCGGCTAATGCCGGGAAGCAATTCTTAACGGAGGCCGAAATCGCCGAGGCCGATGCAAAAAAGGGTCTGGCGCCGGGGCGTAATCAACGTTCCACGGATGCTTCGCAGGACGTCAGCGGCGCCTACAACGCGGTCTTCAACTCGGTGCTAAAAACCGGCAAACGAACTTCGATGATCATCGATCCGCCGGACGGGAAAATCCCATCGCTGGCCGCGGGCGCATCTGAGGCCGCGCGCGCCGCGGGCCGCGGATTCGGCGGTGGCGGACGGGGCTTGCCGTTGGGAACCGCTCCGGGGATTAACGACAACCCGGAGACCGTCGCGCAATCGCCGCGCTGCCTCGGTGTTCCCATGCCGTTTCTCCCACTGAACACGCTCTTTGCGCAGGGCACGGTTTTTCAAATCGTGCAGTCCCCCAAGTCAATGGGGATCTACATGGAAGATGATCACGCCGGCGGCGGCAACCGGGTTATCTTGATGGACGGCCGTCCGCACGCTCCGGCGAAGGCGCGATTCTACCTGGGCGATTCGCGCGGCCACTGGGAAGGCAACACGCTCGTGGTCGAGACCACGAATTTCCAGCAGGGTTTTCGCGGATCCAACCCCGACACCTATAAAATGATCGAACGCTTCACGCGGGTGGATGCGAACACTCTGCGCCGCGACATCACGTTCGATGATCCGAAAACCTGGACCAAGCCGTGGACCGTGACCATTGAAATGGGCCGCGCGCCGGACCAGCGCCACATGATCTTCGATTCCGCCTGTCACGAAGGCAACTACGGCATGACCGGCATCCTCGTCGGGAACCGCCGGGAAGAGCAGGGTGGGAAAAAATAGATCGGCTCACTGCGGCACTGGCTGGGGATAAGCCCCGCTGGGCGTGTTCGGATTGACCCGACGCGCGCTGGCCTCGGTCCAGGCCTTTTGCACTTCGTCGGGGAAGGTTCGGAGCATCGTCGAGATCTTCTGCTCCATCTGCGCCACGATCTGAGGATTCTCCGCGGCGACATCATAACTCTCATCGGGATCGTTCGCCAGGTCGTAGAGCTCGGGTCTCGGCAAAACGAAGCTGTGCCGGCCGCCGGGCGGCGCGGGAGTGTACGCGGCGGTGTTGTGGCGCGCTACGTGCAACTTCCAGTTCATCCAGCGGGCACACTGCAGGTCCCAATTATCGAAGTAGAGTAGCGGCTCGCGTTCAATCGAGTTCTTCTCCCCGCGCAACAGAGACCAGATATCGATGCCGTCCAGCGGCTTCGAAGGCAGCGAGGCGCCGCACAGCCGCGCCACGGTGGGAAAGATGTCCATCATCGACGCCAGCGCGTCGGAGGTACGGCCGGCGGGAATGGCGCCCGGCCAGCGTGCAATGAAGGGCTCGCGCACTCCGCCCTCGTACGTTGTGTTCTTCCGGCCGCGCAATTTGCCCGGGCTGCCCAAATACCAAGGCCCGTTGTCGCTGGTGAACATGACCAGGGTGTTGCGATCCAGCCCATTGCGTTTCAGGGTCTGCAATACTTCGCCGACGCTCCAGTCCACCTCCTCGACCACATCGCCGTACAATCCCTCGGAGGACTTGCCGCGGAAGCGAGGCGACGCTCCCAGCGGGATGTGGGGGAACGTATGCGGCATATACAGGAAGAAAGGACCCGCCTTCGAGGACTCGATGAAGCGCTTCGCTTCGTCTGTGTAACGCTGGGTCAGCGTGGTCAGGTCGGCAGTCTCTTCGATCACCTCGGTGTTCCGCAGGAGCACGCGCGGGTTCATGTCATTGCTGTACGGGATGCCAAAGTAACCGTCGAAGCCGCGGCTGGTCGGGAGGTACGGCGCAGGCCGGCCGAGATGCCATTTGCCGATGCACATGGTCCGGTAACCGCGGTTCTTGAGTACATTCGCCAGAGTGGATTCCTCCAGACTCAGCCCTCCCGTGTCCTGCGGAAACAGGACGCGCGGCACGTCTACTCGCGTGGGATAACGGCCGGTTAACAGCGCGGCGCGCGACGGCGAGCAGACGGGATCGGCGCTGCAGAAGTTCGTGAACCGAACGCCCTCCGCGGCCATGCGGTCAAGGTTTCGAGTTCGGATTCGCGAGCCGTAGGATCCGACGTCACCATAGCCCAGATCGTCACAGAGGATGACGACAATATTGGGCGGCTGCTTGGGTGCGGCCAGGAGGGCCGGCGAAGCGGAGGCGGCGATCGCCCGCGAGAGGAACGTCCGGCGAGTCATCTGCGAATGATATCGCAGGATGACCGGAATCTATTCGCCTGGAGCGGCCAGCCCGCAAGTATTGAGCCAGCCCTCGCGGCAGGCGCGCGTATACAATGCCGACGGCCGCCGGTCGCGAATCTCGCCCTTGCCTCCGCGCAAAATAATTGGATAGTCCTTCAGGACTGGGGGTGCGTCCATGAAGTTGGCAGCGCCACGCGTCAGAACGATCAGATTTCGACACGCAGCCTGAAAACCGAGTTCGCATCCGCTGCGGAACGGAGCCGCGGCGCCGGCCGGATCCAGACGGCGGAGGTCCTCGCCCGAACGCGACAGCGCGATGTGCATCAACCCCGCCTCGTTACAGGCCCAGCCCGAACCTTGATTGCAGTAACCCAACTCCAGATCCGCCAGATACGGGCAGGCATAGGCGCGCCCCGCCTCGCAGGCCTGGCGCCAGAACGGCAGCCATTGTCCGGGATGGCGGTCTCCTATCCCTTGCGCTGCACTCATTCCCGCGAACGCCAGCGTCCATACAGAGATGTACGCCAGATTCCGCCTCAACGGTGCCAGTGTCCGGCCTATTGCGGCCGGATCGAGCACCCGGATCCCGGGCAGACGCGCAAAGCGATCGATGCCTTTGATCGACAGATTCAACAGAGGCACCTGCAGAAGCTTGTCATAAAAAGTAGGCATTCCCATGCTGCCCAAGATCTCGTACAAGACCACGGTGCTCAGCCCGTACAGCGCGCCGAAAATGATGCGTCCCAGTTCGGTGCGCGGTGAGGTCGAGGGGTCGCAGAAGAGCAGGTGCATTCCCAGGAACACGGAAATTGGAATATACGAGTCGTAGAAGAAGTAAATACCAGTCGCGGCGTGGTAAAGGACGCCGAACACGTAAGTCGTCAGCACGGCCGACATGGTCATCGAAGTCACGCCGAAGAAGATCTGGCCCGGCAGTCCGATCAAGAATAGCACCAGGTACATTTGCGGCGGATAGAACTGCGTGTTCGCAATGTTTTGGCCCCACGTAAGGTCGCTCGCGCCGGCCGCGAGCAGGACCAGCGAAAAGACCGCGAGTGGAAACGAGGACGGATTAAAGATGTGCACGCGCCGCCCGTCCTTGTTCCAACGGATCAAATCCTTGGCGGCCAGCCCAAGCGCCACCATCACGAACTGCAAATAGAACCAATCGGGCTTGAACCACAGGAACAGGTTGATGCTGAAGACCACGGGGAATTGCGCGAAGCCAAGCGTGTACGTGTTACGGCGCGACCAGCCGAGCAGCATGTCGAACGCATATGCGAAGATCACCTGGGCGACGATGAGATAAGCCGAGGCGTACACCTGCCGCCAATACCAGCCCCAGTAGACCAGCACGGCGCCTTGCGCGCAGGCTTGCAAATAATGCTGCCTCCGCAAAATGACTTCGACCCGGAGGGCCCGCCCGCTGCGCCGCGTCTGTAGGAACAGGGCCGCATTCCACACGCAGAGGACGGCCGCGGTTGCAACAAACGTCCACAGCAGCCTGGGATTCTGGTGAACGGAAGCGACAATTACGAGTCCGGCCAGACCAGCCGTAAACGCAAGCGGAATCAGCAGCACCCGCCTGCCCGGCTGGGCTCCCGGATCATCGCCTAGTGAGCCCATGCTGAATTCCTACCAATAACACAACCGCCGCTCACGCCGGGCTCGGACCGGCGCGCTCCCGCCGTCCAGGCCGCACAGAATTGCCCCGCGGGACGGCCTCTCATGTATACGGCCAGTTCCAGCGCCTATCCGGACAACAGGTTCCAGCCGAAATCGTTGAAGCCGGCGTGCCGGCGATTCTGTTACATTGGGGAAATCACCGGCGCGTGCGCGCATTCCCCAACCATGTCCACTGCTGGCGAAAAGTTTCAACAATTGGTTTCGATCATGGCCAGGCTCAGGGCGCCGGGCGGATGTCCGTGGGACCGCGAACAGACGTTCGACAGCATTAAGCCCTATACGCTCGAGGAGACATATGAGGTCCTCGACGCCATCGACCGGCGCGATTGGGACGAGCTTCGCGAAGAACTCGGGGACTTCCTCCTGCAGGCGGTGTTCTATGCTCAGATGGCCGAGGAGCAAGAGCTGTTCGGTATCGCCGATACGCTGGATGCGGTCAATCAGAAACTGGTTCGGCGGCATCCGCACGTTTTCGGCGAGGAATCGGCCGAGACCGCGGGCGATGTGAAGCGCATCTGGGGCGACGTCAAAGCCGCCGAGCGAAAGAAGAAGGGCAAAGAGGAAGACAGCCTGTTGGCATCCGTGCCGCGCGCGATGCCGGCGCTGGTCGAGGCGCAGCAGATCTCGTCGCGCGCTGCGGGCGTTGGTTTTGATTGGGAGAATGCCGAGCAGGTAATTGAAAAACTGCACGAAGAACTCGGCGAGCTCGCAGAGGCACGGCGCGGGGCCTCGCAGACCGATCTGGAAAATGAGATCGGCGACCTGCTGTTCGTCCTGGTGAACCTGGCGCGCTTCGTCAAGGTCGATCCCGAGCAGGCGCTGCGCCGCACCAACACCAAATTCCGCGACCGCTTCGGGTATGTCGAGCGCAAGCTGGCCGAACGCGGCAGGAAGCCGCGCGATTCCAATATCGAGGAAATGGAGCAGCTGTGGCAGGAAGCGAAACGGTGATCGCCGTCCGCCGGCTTCTCGCTCTTGCCGAATTCTCCGAAGCCGTCAAGCTGCAGCAGTGCGTGTGGGGGTTCCCCGATAGCGAATTGCTGCCGCTTCGATTTTTCGTGGTGGCCAATCGGATCGGGGGGCAGGTCTTCGGTGCGTACGATACGGACAGGATGATCGGTTTTTGCCTGGCTATTCCCGGCGTGAAGGCCAACGGCGTAGCGTATCTGCACAGCCATATGTTGGGTGTGCTGCCGGCGTATCGGAATGTAGGGGTGGGCCGGCGGCTTAAGCTGGAGCAGCGCGCCGACGCTCTGGCACGCGGCATTCAGCTCGTGGAATGGACATTCGATCCATTGGAGATCAAGAACGCATTTTTCAATATCGAGCGGCTGGGCGCCATCGTCCGCCGCTACGAGGAGAACGAGTACGGCGCCCCATCCAGCCCGCTCCATGGCGCCCTGCCGACGGATCGCTGCGTAGCCGAGTGGTGGATTGCCAGCCCGCGCGTCGAGCAGGTGCTGGCCGGCCGGCAACCCGATCGGCAAACCGAAGAGCGCATCGCCGTCCCCGCGGAAATCGGCCGCCTGCGGAGCGAAGATCCGGCGCGCGCCCGCCGGATCCAGTGCTCCAATGCCGCCCGTTTCCAGGACTGCTTCGCGAGAGGACTGGCGGTAGTGGGATTCGAGCGCAGCGCCACCGAAGGCACGTACCTGCTGGGGCTCTCGCAATGAAGATCGAGTGCATCACCCTCCGCGAAATCCGCATGCCGCTGGTGCATTTCTTCGAGACCAGCTTCGGGCGAACCACCGAGCGCGCCATTATCCTCGTGGAAGTCCAGAGCGAGGGATTGTCCGGATGGGGAGAGATTACAGCCGGTGAGCACCCCTTCTATAACGAGGAGTTCACCGCCGCCGCGTGGATGATCGTGCGCGATTACGTGGCGCCGCGCGTGCTTGGGCGGGATCTGGCGAGCGCCGCGGATGTCGCTCCTCTCAGCGAGGGAATTCGCGAACACCGGATGGCGCGCGGTGGCCTGGAAGCGGCGGTCTGGGATCTGGAGGCGCGCCACCGGGGTGTGCCGCTGTGGAAACACATCGGCGGAGGCTCGCGCCGCGAGATCCCATGTGGCGTTTCCATCGGGATTCAGAACTCCGTTGAGGAGCTAATCGAAGCGATCCGCGGAGAACTGGCCTCGGGTTATCAACGGATCAAAATGAAGATCAAGCCGGGCTGGGATATCGATGTCGTCCGGCGCGTGCGTAAGTGCTTCCCTGCGATCCGGCTGATGGCGGATGCCAACTCGGCCTATTCGCTGGCCGATGCGGAACACCTCTGCAGACTCGATGAATTTAATCTTATGATGATCGAGCAGCCGCTCAGCCATGATGACATCATCGACCACGCCGAGCTGCAGGCGCGCCTCGCAACACCCATCTGCCTGGATGAATGCATCCGCACCGCGCACCATCTGGAACAGGCAATCCGCCTGCGTGCCGGCAAGATCCTGAACATCAAGCTGGGTCGCGTGGGCGGCTTTCGCGAGGCGCGGCGGCTGCACGACGTGGCGCAGGCCGCCGGTCTACCGGTATGGTGCGGCGGCATGCTCGAATCCGGCATCGGGCGCGCGCACAACATCGCGCTTTCGACTTTGCCGAATTTCGTATTGCCCGGCGACGTGTCGGCGAGCCGCCGCTACTGGCAACGCGACATCACCAATCCGGCCGTCGAAGTGACGGCGCGCGGCACGATTGAGATTCGTGACGCGCCTGGATTCGGCTACGAACTCGACCACGACTACATTCGCCACATCACGGTACGCGAGGAGAGCATCCATTGAGCGGATTCTCCACTCTGCTGCGCCAGAATCGCAACTATCGCTACACCTGGATCGGCCAGATCGTCAGCGAGATCGGCGATCATTTCAATAACGTTGCGGTGTTCAGCCTGGCGCTCGACACCACCAGGTCCGGGTTGGTAGTAAGCGGCATCATGCTGTCGCGCGCGGTTCCGGCGATGTTGATCGGGCCGCTGGCCGGCGTGGCGCTCGACCGCCTCGACCGCAAGCGCGTCATGATCGCCAGCGACCTGGTTCGGATGGTGGTGGCTGCGTGCTTTATTTTCACGATTCACGAGAAGAGCACCTGGCTGCTCTACGTCCTCAGCGCTCTGCTGATGATGGCATCGCCTTTCTTCACCGCCGGTCGCTCCTCGATTCTGCCGACTATTGCCACTAAAGAGGAGATTCACACGGCCAACTCGCTCACCCAGACGACCGGCTGGATCACCCTTACGATCGGCACGCTGCTCGGGGGAATCAGCGTGGCCCAGTTCGGCTATCACTGGGCGTTTCTCGGGAATTCACTTTCGTTCGCGGTTTCGGCACTCTGTATTTCGCGGCTCTTTGTGCAGGCCGGCGGCTTCCGCGCGGCGCGCAAGGCTCTGACGGAAGCCGAGGTGGTGCGGCCGTGGCACGAGTACGTCGAGGGGTTGCGCTACATGCGCGCGCACCCGCTGATTCTCGGCATCGCGCTGATCGGCGTCGGCTGGGCCACCGGCGGTGGCGCGGCCCAGATCCTGTTCAGCGTCTTCGGCGAGCTGGTCTTCAACCGCGGACCGGAGGGCATCGGCTTTATCTGGACTGCGGCCGGCATAGGCCTACTGTGCGGCGGAATGGTGGCGTACCAGCTGGGCCGGCGGCTGAAATTCAACGGCTATAAGCGTGCCATCGTATTTTGTTACATCGTTCACGGCGGTGCATACATCGTGTTCAGCCAGATGCAAAGCTTCGGCTGGGCGCTGGTCTTCATCGCGCTGTCGCGGGCGGCCGTTGGCATCAGCTCGATACTGAATATGTCGCAGCTCCTGCGGCACGTCTCCGACAACTTCCGTGGGCGCGTCTTTTCAACCATGGAATCGATGCAGTGGTCGGTGATGATGATTTCGATGACGCTGGCGGGCATCGGCACCCAGACGTGGAATCCGCGCACCATCGGAGCCATTGCCGGCGCACTCAGCTCGACTACGGCAATTTTTTGGGGATGGGCTCATCTGACCGGCAGGCTTCCGCAGCCGGCGCCCGAGGGCGTGGAGCCGGAAGAAATCGAAGTTCATGGCGAACCCACCGTCTGATCTCTCCGGCAAAGTGATCCTGGTCACGGGGGCGGCCCGGCGCATCGGCCGCGGCATTGCGCTGCGGCTGGCGCAAGAAGGCGCGCGCGTCGCCATTCACTACGGAGGCTCGGAGGCCGAAGCGCGGCGCACGGCTGCCGAATGTGGCGGCGCCGGATTGTTCCGAGCCAACCTGGAAAGCGTCGCCGAGATCGAGCGCATGTTTCGCGATCTTGAGCAGCGGCTGGGCCGGCTCGATGGCCTGGTGAACAATGCCGGACGCTTCACGCGTTTCGACCCGCTGTCGATAACCGAAAAAGATTGGGACTGGATCCACTCGGTGAATTTGAAAGCCGTGTTCTTTTGTTGCCAGAATGGCGCGCGCCTCATGCAGAAGACCGGCGGCGGGCGCATCGTTAACATCAGCTCTCTGGGCGGCATCCGTCCCTGGGCACAGCATGCGCATTACTGCGCGTCCAAAGCCGGAGTGATCATGCTGACCCGCGCGCTCGCGAAGGCCTTCGCGCCCCGGATTACCGTAAATTCCGTAGCTCCAGGCGTCATTCCATTCGAAGATATTGACGAGGGCGGAAAGCGATTAATCGCAGTCACGCCTGCTCAGCGCGGCGGCACGCCCGCTGAAGTTGCAGAAGCGGTTGTGTATTTTCTCAAAGCCACCGAATTCGTCACCGGCCAGTTGCTGGCAATCGACGGCGGCCTGAGCCAGCGCTGAACCCGGCACGCCGCGCGTGAATTCCGCCACGTGGCGAAACCCACATCGGAATCCGCATTGCTCCTACTGTGCCGTTTTGACCGCGCTCTGCCCCATGTCTCTCGCGGGCGCTCAGGAGGAGCTTTGATGCAGAAAATTCGAGATGTTGCGCTGTTGGCGCTTGCGTCTATGGCGGCGTTTGCGCAGGCGCCGACGGTAACGGCTGTACTCGACGCGGGTGGGTACACTTCGAATCTCGCCCCGGGCAGCGTCTTTGTCGTGAAAGGCAGTAATCTTTGCTCGACCAGTGTTTCGGTGACCGGAACTCCGTACAGCACCGCCGCAATGGGGGGCGCCGCCATCCGCCTCACGCCGGCCGCAGGCGGGAGCCCGTTGGATGCCTACATGGTCTACTGCTATAACTCAGGGGGTGTCACGCAACTGGCGGCGGTGATCCCCAGTAGCGCAGCGCCTGGAACTTACAACCTGACTGTTACCGCCAACGGAACCGCCGGCGCCGCGTTCGCCACAACCGTGGTGGCACGCAACTTTCAGCTCATGACACAGCCGGCGACGGGCAGCGGCCGCGCGCTCGCGCAGAATGTCGTCTCCCAAACGCAATACGACGTCAACGGTTTCACGACGCAGCCGGTGCCCGGCCAGCCATTTCAGAGATCGCCCGCAAAAGCATCGCAGGTCATGATTGCGTGGGGTACCGGGCTGGGCGCGGCCGCCGGTTTCGACGCCACGGCTCCCCCCGGCCTGGACTTCCTGGCGCAGGGTCTGGACGTTAAGGTGATCGTCGGCGGCATGTCGATTACGCCGAGTTTCGCGGGCCGGTCGAATACCTGGCCCGGCTTGGACAACATCGGTTTTACTCTTCCCGCGAACGTCCCCACCGGATGCAACGTGCCGTTACAGGTGAGTGTGGCGGGGCAAATGAGCAATCTGACAACGATCTCGATTGCCTCCAACGGAAGCGCATGCAGTGATTCACAATTCGCTCCGGCAGTCCTGAGTAAATTGGATTCCGGCGGCAGCATAACGGCGGGGTATTTCAATCTCACCGGCTTCAACACCAACCTGGCCTTTCAAGGACAAAACCTGGCGGTTCGGATCGAAGGCGCCAGCGGCGCGTTTGCAAAGTATACGGCCGATACCATCACGCAGTTGCCGAATGTGTCCACCACGGGCGGGTGCGAGGTCTTCCAGACCACAACTACAGGCAGCGCCGGTTCCGGCGTAAGCAACTCGCTGACGTTTCTGGATGCGGGTGCCATCTCTTTGAACGGACCGAATGTGAGTAGCAAGGCGCTCACGGAGAGCCGCAATGTCTACACGTTGAATCTGGGAACATCGATGACTGGTTCGGGGACGCCTCCGATTCCCGGCCTCAATCCGTCGCCACTAATCACCTCAGGAACCTACACCCTCAACGGCGCCGGCGGAGCCGACGTGGGCCCCTTCACCGCCAGCGTTACGATCAACCAGCCGCTCACCGTAACAGGCGGGCTTCCCGCGACTGTGAACCGGAGCCAGGATCTCACAATTGCGTGGACTGGCGGGAACAGCTCCGATGCGGTCGTGATCGCAGGAACTTCTTCCATCCTGACCACCGGAACGGTGCAAAGCGGCACCTTCAACACCGCCACCTTCGTGTGCACAACCACGGCGGGCAGACAAACGTTCACCGTGCCCAGCTCGATTTTGCAGCAACTGCAGCCCACGACCGGCGGGACCAGCATCGGAGTCCTTACTGTGTCCAGCACCAGCAGCCCGGCCGCCGGCAATGGCCTCTTCACTGCGCCGCTGAAGGCGGGCGGAAATACGGATTTCGCGCTCTTCACTGCTGGAATCGGAACCGCCGCTACTCCGACCTACCAATAAGCCACCATCGGACGGCGCCACCGTCGGCGCCGTCCGGCCTCCAGTCCCTCCTTCCCATCGCCTCAGTACGTTTCATCACAATCTTGCCAAAATTGTGCGATTTCGTACGTCGGATAGTTCGAGAAAACTATTGCGCTAGAAAATGTGTCACGTTCCAATACCTGGTGACACAGTTTTTACACTATTTGCGCGTACGTACGAAGGAGCTCCTGTGAAACGTTTCTCGATGTCGATTGTGTCCTCGATGGCAGCTGCCGCGGCATTTGCGCAGGCGCCTACTATCACGGCCGTGCTTGATGCAGGCGCGTATACGTCGAATCTGTCGCCGGGGATTGTATTTGTCGTCAAAGGCACTAACCTTTGCGGGACCAGCGCGACAGCGGCCGCGCCGGCTCCCTACACCACCGCGCCCATGGGCGGCGCTTCGATCAGCCTCACTCCGGTGGCGGGAGGCGCCGCAATCAGCGCCTACATGGTCTACTGCTACAACGCGTCCGGTTTAACACAGTTGGCCGCGGAACTCCCCAACGGGACCGCACCGGGCGACTACAACGTAACGGTAAGCTCGAACGGCAGCACCAGCGCGGCATTTAAGACGACGGTCGTCGCTCGGAAGTTCGAGATCCTGACGTTGTCGGGCAGCGGCAGCGGAAGGGCCACCGTTACCGACGCGAACTACCAGGTGAACAGCTTCACGACCAGCAGCGGCAAAGCACCGGCCAAGCCGACCGGAGCCCTGATCGTGTGGGGAACCGGGCTGGGCGCCGCGGTCGGATACGACGCAACCGCACCCGCGGCACTTGATTTCCTGGCCCAGGGTGTTGACGTGAAGGCAATTGTCGGGGGCGTGGAAGTCACGCCTTTCTTCGCCGGACGTAACAACGTTTATCCGGGCCTGGATAATATCGGGGTGCCTCTCCCGGCCAACGTGCCTACCGGCTGCACCGTTTCGTTCCAAATACGCGTAGCCGGTCAACTGAGCAATATGACGATGATCTCGATTGCTCCCGACGCCAATTCCTCGGCTTGTGTGGATCCGCAATACAGCCCGTCGGTTCTTAGCAAGCTGGATAGCGGCGGCGTTCTCAACATCGGGTATTTCAACCTGACCAGTTTCGCGAGCAACCTGAGTTTTCAGGGCCAGAATTTCTCGACGCGGGTGGAAGCGGCCAGCGGGGCATTCGCACAGTACACCTCCGACACGATTACCCAGATTCCTAATCTGGCTTCGGCAGCCAGCGGCACCTGTTCGGTTTACACCGCCACGACGACGTCGGCTGGCGGCGGCCCGGTGAGCAATCTGAAGTATCTGGATGCCGGCGCTATCACGTTGAACGGTCCGAATGTAAGCAACAAGGCATTCACGAAGACGAACAACGTTTATTCCCTCGCCCTGGGAACGGCGATCACGGGAGGCAACCTGCCGCCGATTCCGATTCCAGGCTTCAACTCACAGCCATTGATTACCGCCGGAACGTACACCGTGGCCGGCGCCGGTGGCGCTGACGTGGGTGCATTCAGCAGCAGCATCAACATTCATCAGCCGCTCTCCGTCACAGGCGGCCTGCCTTCCACGGTCAACCGCAGCCAGAATCTCACGCTGAATTGGACCGGAAGCGGTAGCGGTGATGTGGTGATCATCGCCGGAACGTCGTCAGTGCTGGTAAGCGGAACTCCGCAAAACGGCACGTTCAACACCGGAACGTTTGTCTGCACGACCACCGGCGATAAGCAAACATTCACCGTGCCGTCTTCCATCCTGCTGCAGTTGCCGGCCAGCCCGGCGGGGGGCGCCCCCGGGTCCAGTGTAGGAACCTTGGAGGTTTTTAGCACAAGCACGCCCACCACGGGAAATGGTCTGTTCACGGCGCCGCTGACGGCCGGAGGCAATACGGACTTCGCTCTGTTCACCGCGGGAATTGGCACCACCTCGCTGCCGACCTACCAGTAGCTGAAAAGGCTGGGCGCCCGCGCGAGCCGGCGTCCGGTTCTACACTGAAAAGATGTTTCTTATTATTTTGGGGCTGCTGCTGGCAGCCCCAATTTTTTCGCAAAGCGCGCCGTCACCCCTTCAGGCGTTCTTCAACCAGGCGTTTGAAGAGGAACTGCGCGACAGCCCGGAACTCGCCACTGGCGTCGGTCGCCACGAGTTTGACGATCGATGGAGCGATTGGTCCAAACCGGGGCGCGACCAGCGGCGCGCGCATTGGCAGCATCGGCTCGAAAACCTACGCACCTTTCCGCAGGCGAGTCTCTCTGCGCAGGACCGGTTGAGCGCGCGCTTGATGGAATACAACCTAAAGCTGCAACTCGAGGCGTTCGATCTGGAAAACCAGTTGTTCGCGGTGTCGCAGCAAAACGGGCTGCATAACCGCATCTACAACACGATCGACCGCATGCCTGCCCGCACCGTGCACGACTACGAGAATATCCTGGCGCGCTTGCGCGCCGTGCCCGCGTACATCGATCAGAATCTTGCCATGCTGGATGAGGCCATCGCGCGCGGCATGACCCAGCCGAAGATCGTGGTGGACCTGGTAACCGCGCAGGTCGACGGGCAAATCAGCCAGAGCCGGAACGACACTCGGCTGCTGGCTGCTTTCCGCGCATTTCCCAATTCGATTCCCGCGGATGAACAGACCAAGCTGCGCGCTGAAGCCGGCGACGTCTATGATAAGCAGTTTCTCCCGGCGTGGCGTAAATATCGCGAGTATCTGACCGGTAAATATGCGCGCAGCGCTCGCGCGACTGTCGGTGTGAGCGGCATTCCGGATGGGCAGAAGGCGTATGCGACTCTTACCCGCCTGTACACCACCACCGGTTCAACTCCTGAGGAGATTCACAAACTGGGGCTGGCGGAAGTCGATCGCTTGGAAAACGAGATGCGGCAGGTGATCCGCCAGGCCGGTTTCAGCGGCAGCATCGCGGATTATGAGCGCCAGCTCGAGTCTTCACCCGCACAGCATTTTCACAATAAAGAGGAAATGCTCGCCTATTGCCGCAACGTCGCGAAGATCGTCGAACCCGAGCTGCCGAACCAGTTCCGGCACATTCCGCAGCTGCTCTACGGCATCCGCATCATCCCGGTGGAGCGCGAAGCCTCCACCGCGACCAATGCGCAGGCGCCTTCGCCGGATTATACGGTCCCTGGCTGGATGAACCTGAATACCTACCAGCCGGAAAAACAGGTGAAGTACGACAAACAGGCGCTGGTGCTGCACGAATCCGTCCCGGGCCACATTTTTCAATTGACGCTCGCCCGCGCGCTCACCGGGCTGCCGGCCTTCCGCCGCTTCTACTCTAATAGCGCCTACGTCGAAGGCTGGGGACTGTACGCCGAATCGCTGGGCGCGCAGCTCGGGGTCTATCGTGACCCCGCCGACCATTTCGGGCAGTTGGCCAGCGAACGTTTCCGCGCTGTCCGGCTGGTGGTCGACACCGGCATCCATTCCATGGGCTGGAGCCGCCAGCAGGCCGTGGACTACTTCAAGACGCATGCGCCCAGCGAGTCGCTTGCCGAAGTTGATCGCTACATCGCCTGGCCGGCCCAGGCTCTCTCTTACAAGATGGGCCAGCTCAAGATCCGGCAACTGCGCGCGGAGGCCGAGCAGAAGCTCGGTTCCCGCTTCGATATCCGCGAGTTCCACGACGTGGTGTTGCGCGACGGCGTGTTACCTCTCGATTTACTCCAACAGCAAGTAGAGGAGTGGCTGCGGGCCGCCCGGTAGGACTGCTCGCTATACTGGGTTAGTGCGAATTCGGTGCTTCTGGTGCCTGATCGCGACAACCACTGTGGCGTTGTGCGCCCCCGTGTCGCCGGCGAGCGCCGTCTATCAAACGCGGCGCACCGAGTTGGCCAAGACCGCGCCCGATGGCGTGATCGTTCTGTTTGGACGGCCCGATCGGGACAGCGACGATGTCCGCGATGGGTTCTTCCAGGACCCGAATTTCTATTATCTGACGGGCTGGAAACAGCCGGGCGCGATTCTATTGATCGAGGAAACGCGCCAGGTTCTCTTCTTACCCAAGCACAACCTCGATCGCGAGAAGTGGACCGGCCCGCGCGCCGCCCCCGATGATTCCGGAATCGAATCACTTACCGGTTTCGATACAGTGCTTCCGGTCGAGCGGTTTGAAGGCGAATTGCAATCCGCGCTGGAGCGTCATTCGAAGATCGATACGGCCGGCGATGAGGCTGCGGCGCGCCTTCGCGCGCTGGCCCCCATGCGCGACGTCGTCGACGCGCAACGCGCGCTGGCGCGGCTGCGGATGGTCAAGTCCCCGGAAGAAATCGAATTCTTGCAACACGCGGCCGACGTGAGCGCCGCCGCCCATCAGGCTGCCTGGAAACGTGCTGCGCCCGGTGTCTACGAATTCCAGGTCGCCGCCGCCTTCACCGCTTTCTATCTCGATCACGGCTGCGAACGCGCGGCCTATCCGCCGATCGCAGGCTCTGGTCCGAATTCCATCTATCTGCATTACCAGCGCAACGAGCGGCGCATGGACCGCGGCGATTTGCTGCTCATCGACGCGGGCGCCCAGTGTGCCGGCTACTCGGCAGATATCACCCGCACCATTCCGATCGGGGGCAAATTCAGCAAACGCCAGCGCGAGATTTACGAAATCGTGCTCGGCGCGCAAAAAGCGGTCATTGCCGCGATCAAACCAGGGCTGATGATCGGCACGCGCGCTGCCAACAGCATCTATCAAGTCGCCTACGACTACATCAATTCTCACGGCACGGATCTGCATGGCGATCCGCTGGGCAAGTATTTTACCCATGGCATTAGCCACCAGATCGGCCTCGACGTGCACGACGCGAGCGATCCCGCGCTTCCGCTGGCCGAAGGAATGGTGATCAGCGTTGAGCCCGGCATCTACATTCCGGAAGAGCACATCGGCATTCGGATAGAAGATATGGTGCTGGTGACCAAAGACGGCGCGCGTGTGCTGACCGCGTCGCTTCCCCGCGAGGCCGGCGACATCGAAAAGGCCCTCGCTCCATGAGACTGCGGTACATCGGACTGCTGGCGGGCGTGTTCGTGGTGGCCTGGTGGGCCAGCGTGGATTTTGGCGCCCAGGTCGATAACTACTCATACGACGAGATGTTCCGGCGCTATCAACCGCCCGCCTGGACGCCGGAATCCGTCGTGCTCGCCATTGATGAAGAAACGCTCGATGCCACTCCCGGCGGCATGACCAATATCCGCGGCGCCCTCGCGCGGGCTTTGCGTGTCGTGGACGCCGCTTCTCCGAGAGCCGTCGTGGTGGACCTGATCCTGACGGATCAGCGGGACGGCGCCGTGGACCGTCAATTGGCCGATGCCTTTCGCGCAACGCCCAACCTGGTGCTTTCTTCCATGATGCTGCCCGATCGTTGGGAGCGTGTGAACCCCGCCTTCGCAGGCGCCGCAGCGGCCATCGGCCACGTATCGGCCGAGCCTGACGAGCATGATTCGGTCACGCGCGTCATTCCGCTCGATAAGCACATCGGCCACGAACAGCGTTGGGCAATTGCGCTCGAGGCGTTCCGGCTCACTCACGGCGGATTGATTATCGAATCACCCGAAGATCTGCGCGTCGGATCGACCGTGATCCCATTCCGGCGCACGCCCGACAACGGGCGGCTCATGCGGATCCGCTATGCTCCCTCCGGTATTCCCACCGTTTCCATGAAGGCTGTGCTCGAAAACCGCAGCCGGCCGCGCGACTTTGCCGGCAAAGTTGTGTTTGTCGGTGTAACGGCGGGGAGCGAGGTCCGCGACCGGTTGTATACGCCCTATGCGCGCGGTTACACCACCACCGGCATCGAAATCCACGCCAATGCATTCGAAACCATGGCGCAGGGCCTGTTTATCACTGACTCTCCAGAGAGTTGGGTTTTGCTCTTCAGTCTCGTGGTCGCCGCCGGTATCGGCCTCGCGTTTGCGTGGCTACCTGGTTGGAGAGCCTATGCCGCCGCTGTAATGCTGCTCGTGGCGGCGTGGTTCACACCCTATTTTTTCTTCACGCATCGCATCGTTTTTTCCTGGGCCGCCAGCGCCGGGCCTGTCACCGCGTGCGCCATCGCCGCCGCCGCCTGGCAGCATCTGGTCGTGCGGCGGAGCCTGGTCCGGGCCGAGATTGACCGTGCCCGCTACCAGCAGGCCATGCATTTCGTTACGCACGAGATGCGCACTCCATTATCGGCGATCCAAGGTTCGAGCGAGCTGATTTCGCGCTATTCACTCACTGAACAGAAGCGTAAACAAATCGCCGATCTGATCAACTCCGAGTCCAAGCGGCTGGCGCGCATGATTGAAGTATTCCTCAATGTAGAGCGTCTGTCGGCCGGCCAGATGCAGCTCAAGCACGAGGATATCCCGATCAAACAGCTGGTGGACACCTGCCTCGAACGCACCCGCCCGCTCGCGGATCGCAAGCACATCCGCGTCACGCTGGAGCCGATCGGTGACGATCTGCGGGTGACCGGCGACCGCGAGCTGATGGAATACGCCTGCTACAATCTTCTTACGAACGCCGTGAAATACTCGCCTCAGAACACGGAAGTGACGGTGTCGGGCTGGCGCGCGGACGATCGGATCCGGGTCGCGGTTCGGGACCAGGGCATCGGCATGGATCAGAAGGAAATCAAGAAAATCTTTCAGAAGTTCTATCGCACGAAACGGGCGGAGGAATCGGGCGAAGCGGGAACCGGCATTGGTCTGTCGATCGTGCAGCAGATCGTCGAGCAGCACGGCGGCGCGATTGAAGTCGTCAGCAAACCTGGCGCCGGCTCCTGCTTCACCCTGGTCATCCCGGCCGTCGTGGACCGTGCGCTTGGCGCCGCCCGGCCGACCACCGCCCAGCAACACTGATGCCGAAGCTTCTCCTCGTCGAAGACGACCCCGCCTTGCAGCTCACCATCCAGACGGCTCTGGAAGAGAAGGGCTATGCCGTGGATGCCGTGTTCACCACCGGCGAGGCGCTCGACCGGCTGACACAAGAAGCGTTTCCCATTGTCATTTCCGATATCTACGTCGACGAGCGCACGGGGCTCGACGTGCTGGATGCCGCCAAGCGCAAAGACCCGCGCTGTGCCGTAATCCTCATGACCGGTCGCGGGACCGTCGAAACCGTAATGGCCGCCACGCGCGGCGGCGCCTTTGACTATATCGCCAAACCTTTTGATCTGGACGTGATGCTCGACGCAGTGGAGCGCGCGATCGCGGTGCGCAGCGACGACGAGACCGAGGCCGAGGAAGAGGATCTGCCGGAGACCGAAATGATCGGCGTCTCGCCTGCCATGGTCGAGATCTATAAAACCGTGTCGCACGTCGCCCCGACCGATGCCACCGTCATCATCGAAGGCGAGACCGGTACCGGCAAAGAGCTCGTCGCCCGCATGATCCACCGCTTCAGCAGCCGCAGTCATCACCCGTTCGTTCCGGTCGATTGCGCGTCGATCGCCCCCTCGCTGCTCGAAAGCGAATTATTCGGCGCGATGCGCGGCGCATTCACCGGCGCCGATCGCGACCGCGCGGGCGTCTTCGAAGCCGCCCATCGCGGCACTGTCTTTCTCGATGAAATCGGCGATATCGAGTTCAACTTCCAGTTGAAGCTGCTGCGCTTTCTGCAGGAGCGTGAGATCCGGCCCGTCGGAGCTCCCCGATCGAAGGAAGTGGACGTGCGTGTACTGGCCGCGACTAACCGCGACCTGCAGAGTCTGGTGGATGACGGCAAGTTTCGCGAGGACCTCTGGTTCCGCCTCAACGTGGTTCGCATCGTGATGCCGCCGCTGCATGAGCGCCGCGTCGATATCCCGCTGCTCGCCCGCTTTTTCGTGAACAAGTACAACGGCCGCTACAATCGCGATGTCAAATTGATGGATTCCGGCGTCAAAGCGCTGCAGGACCACACGTGGCCGGGCAATGTCCGCCAGCTCCAGCATGTGATCGAACGGCTGGTGATCCTGGCCGACCGCATCGACTCCGCCTCGGTCCGCGAAGCCCTGACCGCCATGGAATCGCGCGAGAGGCCGGTGGACACGCTGGCCGAAGCCGAAGAGGATCAGATCCGCCGCGTCCTCGCCGCCACCGGTGGCAACAAGAGCAGAGCCGCCCAAATCCTCGGCATCGAGCGCAAAACGCTTTATCGCAAGCTCGAGCGCATGAAGCTATAGGGGCGGATTTCCGATCTGCCCGGCGATCTTACTCCCATACTCCAGCACCAGTAGTGTAATATCGTCCGACTGCGGTGCGCTTTCCGTAAAGACCGTCACCGCTTTGAGAATGGCATCATGCAACGCAGCGCACGAATCGCCCGCATGCGCCGTCACCAACTCGCGTAGGCGCGCCTTGCCGAAGAAGTCGCCGCGCGGGTTCTCCGATTCGGTCACGCCGTCGGAGTAAATCACCAGCTTGTCGCCGTCTGTCAGCTTCTCTCCGGCAACATCGAACGTCGCTTCCGGCAGCAGGCCCACGGGCATAGCCGTGGCGTCGAGCGCAGATAGGACGCCGCCGGCGCGCACCACCAAGGGCGGGCATTGCGCCGCATTGACGTAAAACACCCGGCCATCGCGATGCAGCAGGCACTGAAACACCGTCGCATATTTCTCGCCACCGGTGCGGTCGTTCAGAAAACGGTTCAAGCGCTCCATACGGCGCCCCAGCGCTTCCGGATTATCGGTAGCGCTGAGCAGCGCGCCTTGCAGCAGCGAAGCCAGCAATGCCGAGCTCACACCCTTCCCGGAAACGTCGGCAACCACCGCCGACCAGCAGTTTCGCGTAACCTCGGTGACGTCGTAATAGTCGCCGCCCACCTCATGGCTTGCTACGCTGCTCCCCGCTGCCCGCAGCCACCCGCCGGCTGGCAGCGCCTTTGGCAGCAAACTCTGCTGGATGGAGCGTGCCACATGCAGCTCCTCTTCCAACTGTTGCTTGGCCCGCTCCTCTTCGAGGAGGCGCGCGTTCTCCAGCACCGTCGATGCTTCAATCGCCAGCGTCTGCAGCAGTTCGCGATTTCCGCCGGTGAGGTCGGCCGCCACCCGCCGCGAATCCATGTAGAGGACTCCCACCGTTTCCCGCGCGGCCGATACAATGCTGGTGGCTTCGCTCCGGCCCGTCTGGATGCGCACCAGAGGCACGCAGATCACGCTCCGCAATTCCAGGTCCGCGATCGTATTCCGAGGCCCCGCATCATCTGAACCCAGCGGATCGAAGTTCATCGACAACAGATCGCGCCGGTGCTGCAGCGCGCGATGGATGACATCTCGCGGTACGCGGAGGTCGGTGTCGTGCAGACGCCGCCCGTCCCGATGGCGGGCCGCTCGCGTCACCAGCCCCGCGTCCGATCGCAGCAGCAGAAAACCCCGCTCGCTGCCGGTGATCGCGAGCGCCGTGTCCACGACCGATTCCAGCACATCCTCCACCGAAAACGCGCTCTGCAACGTGCGTGCCAGGTCCAGAATGGCCCGCAGTTTGCCCAGATGAGCGCCTACGCCGTGCGCGGCCGAGTCGTGTTCCGATCCGGCCAGCTGATCCATCAGGCGTTTCAGCTCCGCGCCGTCCAGCGCGAAGATCAGCTGGTACGAGTCCTCGACTCCGAACTCGATCTTGTCGGAATTGTGCAGCTCTTGAGCTTGAACCCGCTTGCCGTTGACAAAGGTGCCGTGGCGGCTGCCGCTGTCTTCGATCAGGTATCGATCATTCTCATACCGGATACGCGCGTGCAGACGTGAGGCACGGCTGTCC
>Ga0070734_10001374_pt1 | contig 35835 bp, 31 predicted proteins | sample Coa_R1_8_FD_66444 | JGI IMG/M metagenome (GOLD analysis project Ga0070734, IMG submission 66444) | Surface soil microbial communities from Centralia Pennsylvania, which are recovering from an underground coalmine fire - Coalmine... | ecosystem: Environmental > Terrestrial > Soil > Unclassified ...
AGATTGGAAAGGTGGTCTTCGTGAATTTATATTGTTTCAAATACCAGTTTTTTTGCTTTGGGTTGACTATCCTTTAACAGTCCTTGAGAAGTTCAAAAACTTCTTTACTTAAAATTTAAGTGTCTTGACCGGGAAGAAGCACCAACCGCTGGCATTTGGTTTTGTGCAAGTTGGGCAGAGGGAATAACAATGAGCATTTGTAACTCTATTCAGCTTTTGTTCGGGCTGGACGTACATCGCTGAACTTTTGTTCTTAACTTCAACTTAATATTTTCAATCAGCAGCGGTTGTGGGCAGACTGGATACTAATTCCAAACCTGCATAAATCCCTGCCCGTTGGCTGCAATTTTAAAGAGTTCTTAAATCGAAAAAAATGATATTAAAAACAACTTTCAATTCCCCAAGTTCATTGCTTTTAATTTTTGCCTTTATCTTTTTTATCCAAATGAATTCATATTCACAAGTGAACACAGATGTAATGAAGAAGGCTTCGCAGGATTCATCAAAAGATATAACTATTCATCAAGAAGCAGATTTTAAAGTCGCTCCCCAGAAACTTTATGAGCTTTTATTAAGCTCAAAAGAATTTAGTGCTTGTACCAAAAAATCCTTTAGTCTATTCAGTGAAAAATCAGCTGATATTGATTCTACGGTTGGAGGTAGCTTCTCTTTATTTGATGGACACATTATCGGCAGAATTTTAGAGCTAGTCCCTAATCAACGAATCATAGAAGCATGGCGGGTCGTAGATTGGCCAGCCTGCAAATATTCAATTGTGAGTTTTGAACTTTCCTCGCAGGGTTCAGGCACACACTTATCATTTGATCACATTGGCTTTCCTCTAGGTCTGAAGGAACATTTGTCTACAGGTTGGCAACAGCATTACTGGGACGCTTTCAACAACTATTTTCATTAATGCTTAAGGTTATAGAACACTGCAGCCAACAAAAATATTTGCAAAAGCAGGGCTGGACGTTATAAAATTCCAGCACAGCAGCAATCCCTGTCCGTTGTATGCAAGCTGTTTAGAAACCTTCGATAAATTAATCGGCGACAGCAAATTAAATAGATTACCTTCCTAAGTTATATGAATTCATCTTATCGTTCCGCAGCACGTGCAGCAATTACGAGCGGCGTAATTGGCATCATCGGCTATGGATTTCTAATCACGGCTGTCACGACACGGACAGAAGTTGCATTATCGTTGAACAACCCTACTTATCTAATGTTCAAAACTCATGATGTGCTTGTTATTTTGCAATTTATTTTTATTATTCCGGTGGCCTCTGCTCTTTATAGGTTATCACAGCTCCAACCTCCAGCTATAAGTAAGTTAACCCATAGACTAGGGACTGGAGCCGCTTTTTGTACTGCTTTATTTTTGTTATTGGGTATATTCCTAATAATATCAGATGGATTATATTCGGTTCCACAAGGAATTTTTGGCGCATGGATGGTAATAGTCAGCCAGCGTATGCAAAAAGTACTTTCAAACGGACTAAGATGGTTTGGAACAATAGTAGGCTCTGGACTTATTATTACCGGACTTTTTTTTCCGCTATATGCAATTTTCGTTAGTTCTACCGTTCTTAAAATCCCAGCAGTAGACCCTTCAGACCCAGCCAATTTTCCAGACCATGTTACTTGGATAAACCAGCATCTTCACTATTTATTGGATGTAGGCTCCGTAATGGGAATGCTTACGCTTCCTTTTTGGACCATTCTGATTGGCCGCAAATTGTTTCGGCAGAAAATCTAATAACTTAGATACAATTGTAATTTTACTACTCACAGAAAGCCTGCATACAACAATTGCATTTGTAAAAGCATGTCTGAAAACCGAACTTGACCGCAGTAATTCTTATCATCTTTGTTCAACCCGACATTTTGCTATTGAACATTTGTAATTATCTTCAACATCAATTTTTCAATTAAGCGTTTGTACCAGGCAGACCAATTGCTATTGCCATGCCTTCACAAACACTGAAACGTTGGCTGAAATAAATACTGACTACAACGCTTGTAAATAATCTTCAATGAATTTCACTTTGATTCAAGCTTCAAATGACCATAAAACTGTAATCCGTAACTTGATGCAATTTTACATGTATGATTTTTCGGAGTATGTTAGACATGATGTTGAAGACAATGGATTATTTGCGCCATATCCAGATTTAAAAGACTATTGGGAAGGCAATAATAATAAAATCCCATATATAATAAAGAAGGATGACAAGTATGTTGGCTTTGTTTTGGTGAAATTTATAAACTCAAAAGGTCGAAGCTATTTTTCAATAGCGGAATTTTTTATTTTGAAAAAATATAGACATGAAGGGATTGGTAAAGCAATTGCTATCGAAATTTTCGATTTGCACAAAGGACATTGGGAAGTATATCAAAAAGACACTAATAAACCAGCTCAAATATTTTGGAACAAGGTTATTTCAGAATATACAAAAGGACACTTTAAAGAACGTTTAGAAAATGGTAGGCTAATACAAAATTTTGAAAATTAAAAAAAGAGGAACCAATTTACTTCAGCCAACATGCGGTTTGCTGCTATGCTGGCGCGACAGAATAACAATCGTCTTTTGTAATGTTATCTGCTAATATCGGGCACACGGAATTCATTTGAGCATTTGTCTTAACTTCAACATAAAATAAAAATCGGGTTCCAGCAATCGGCTAAGAAACATAAAGACCGGCACTGCGGCAAGCCTCGGTCGTTGGGAGTAAGTTTACAAGACCCTTATATTTAAGATGCCATTTATTATAAAAAGAAGTTGGGGAGTTAATTATAAAAGTCTTTTGGCTCGACCTCGGATTTCTCATAAAGTGAGCGAATATGTCCTTGACTTTCTTAACGAAAATCTATTGAAACCAACCAAAGTGTTGCAAAGTGACAAATATGTTTACGTATTTACTCTTTCTTTTTCACCTTCAATCCCTAAAAATAGAAAGTTCCCATTTCCTTATACAAGCCCATTCGCGACTGAGACAAGACTTTTTTTTGGACAAAAAGGCTTTAGGTCATTTGAGAAAGTAGAAAAATGGGCTACGCTAAGTGTTATAGCTGACGATATTGACCAATCAATAACACCTTATGAATATGCTACTGTTGTTTTTAAAATGTTTGCAGACTTTCTGTTAAGCAATTATAAAAAGTTTGACAAGGAAATTTTCGACGAACTAATTCTCCAACTCGACAAAAACTATATTGAGAGTTTTGCATTTCCTGCAAACTTTGAAGAGCAGCAATATTCGTTAGACGACATTGAACTGCCAGTTATCCCTTTAAAGGAAGGCTATGATTGGGTAGACATTGACAAGTGGACAAAAATTAACCCCCAAGTCGAATATTTAAAACATTATCCGTTTTGAAAAACCTACGCCCAACATCGCTATTGCCAATAGTGGGACTTGCCGAACAGTGCCCAGCTTTAGTTCTTAATATTAACTGTATCAAAAACCAGCCAGCAGTTCCGGGCGGACGAGGCCATTAGGTTACTTTAAAAAATTGTTCAGATAGTTTAGAATCGTTGTTGTCTGCATCATCAGGCTAACATGTCCTTGCGAAGGAACAATTGCCAATTCGGATTTTGGCATTGGGTCAAGATCTGAAACTCCTCCTCCCAACAATTTATATGTTTTCATCAGCTCCATTTTATCCAGTCCGTCATTGTCACCTGAAATGATTAATACAGGTGCGGTAATTTTAGCAATATTGGAGTCGCCGACATTGAAAGGTACTTTGGCGAAAACAAACATTTGCTCTAAAAACTTTCTCCATTTTGTTTTATCAGGTGCCACTGCATCGTATGCCGTCTGTAGCGGTGAGTTATCAAATAATTCTGGCTTAAAATCTTTGAAAGCATTATTCACTACCGGCAGCCAGCCATCAGTTTTATAAGTAGAAGAAATGATTACTAATTTTTTTAAGCGCTTTGGGCTTTGCACCGCAAACTGGTAAGCGATGGAGCCCCCCATGCTATATCCTGCCACATCTGCACTGTCAATTTTCAGATAATCCATTAATTTTTCCACATCACTTGCTAAAGTAGCAATCGATAATTCTCTGCTTGAAAACGGAGTATGCCCATGTCCCTGCATTTCAAGAGCTATCACTTTCCTGGTCTTTGACAGCTCAGGAATCAATTGCGCCCAGTTCAAACCAATTGTATAAAAAGCACCATGCAGTAAAACAAGCGGTTTGCCATCACCATACACTTCATAATAAATTTGAATGCCATTCACAGGTGCATAACCACTGCTGGAAGGTTTCATTTGTTGTCCATTTGATTGCAATGATGCAAAAATAATTCCTGCTAACAATATTGATGTAAGCGGGCTGCATGCTTTGGGTAAATTTTTCATAATGCCAAATTTTAAGTTGGAGCTTATCGATGATGCAAAACTAAAATTTACTTCACTATCTGACAGGGTGCAAAAATCACAAGTTAGTGGGTAAATTCCGACAAAAACAGTTTAATTGATAATGGAGATAAATAATTAAGGTCTCTAAGCACTGCGTATACATGCGGATAGCTGAGCGTTGGCAGAATCGGCGGCAGTTTGTTATTCAGCTTCAGTTTGGGGAAGCCAATGCTTTTATGTAGTTTCTGTAACTTCAATATTAAATCACTAATCAGGCTTTTGTCATCCGTTCATGGATACGAATTCCAGCACTGCGGCAAGCCTTAGTCGTTTAGGAAAATTTTTTAAACAACAGTATGTCACAAATTGAGATTAAAAAAACTTTATCAGTCATTATTCTTAGTCTTTTTTATTTTTTTTCTTCCGGGCAGAACAAATCTCAATTCATTGATGGGAGAGAAGGCACTTATTGTTCCAGTACTGAAAAATTAATTTCAGAAATGCCAAAGGAGGTTTTATTCGGCATTCAAATAAACTCAAATGGTGAAGTATATTTTTCAATGTCAGATAAAAACTGGTTTGACAAAATATTCAGAGGTGATTCATACGGCGTATCTGTTGACATTGTGTCTAAAAGCCGCTATAACTGTTCAGTAGATTTAAAAGAAAATACCATAATTCCAAAGGGGATAGTTTTAACTGCCATTTATAAAAAGCAATTGCTTCAAAATTCTAACGAATTAATGAAGGGTGAAATTTATACTAAAATCGGGAAGTTGCCACCTTCTTTGATGGGCAAGGAAGTAGAAGGAAACCTGATCATCCTGAATGGTTCTTACATGTGCTACTATACAAATTTTGTAGACATAGACAGAAACCTTTGGCAGCTTTTACCGATGGGTTTTTATACTGACTCCCTGTTGAATGAATACACAGATACAAGCTCACTTAAAAAAGACTTCTTCACCTATTCAAAGAAAGTCTATGCCGAAATCCCATTTAGCAAGGGAAGTTCCACATTTGAGTATTCATACCTCAAAAAATATTTCGATTCACTGAACATCTCATCTTCCATTATCAGGAAAATTGAGATCAGAGCTTACTCGTCAGTGGAAGGTCCTGAGGCAATTAATAAACAGTTGATGGCTAAACGCGCAGAAAGCATGATAGCTGCATTAAAGAAATATCAAGCCTCCATCAAAAGGATTAATGTAATCACCGCGGAAAACTGGCTGGACTTTTTCAGAGATATAAAAGACTCAAAATTTGCGGAATTGAACGGGCAATCGAAACTTGAAATTAAAAAAAGGTTAACCGACCCAAAGCTGATCGCAGAAATCGAACCTATTCTATCGCATCATAGAAAAGCAGTTGCTATTCTGTATCTGGAAATCAAATCTTCGCTTAGTTCAGAAAATGATTCCTCCATTCTAAGGCAGTTTAAGGCAGCCATATCTTTTAAGCAAATCGCAAAAGCACAATCTATATTAAGGGAGATTTCCGAAAGGATCCTGGATAAAAGATTGCCCACAGCCCTCATCAACAAAATTGAAGTGCCGGCAACAAAAGAATATTCGCCTGTTTTAAATGACAGAGAAGTGTACAAATATCTCCTGAGAGAAACGGACGAATATGAAGCTTTCGACAATCTGATAGGGATTAGAAAAATCGATTCAACGAACGGAAAAGTCAACTACAATATTTGTGTCCTGCGATTCTTTTTATGGCAATATGGAGATGATCAATCATCCAAAACGGTTTTACCAAAAGAAATAAATGCACTGGCCAAAGAAAATATTCCTGAAACACTTGTGAAAAGGATGAGGATCAATTATTACATTTTAAAAAGCGAGGATCAAATGAATGTATTTAACTATAAGGGAAAAGATTCGTCATTAAATGAAATCCGGAATATGTATGGAAAAATAGCGGCTACTGATGAAGAAATATATTCTTTAGCCAAATACTATTCTTTCTATTCCCATGAGGATTGGGCACAGGAAATTATTCAACCCAGAATTGCAAGTATAGATGTTTCCGAAAATCTGATATTTTATTATTTAAATCTTCTTTTTTTTCAGCCTGCCATGTATGAATCAGATGAGTTTAGAAAAGCAACACTGAACGCAGTAAACTTAAATACAAAAAGATTTTGCAGTTTTTTTAACCCAATTAATAAAGGCGGTGCCAGTATGCAGCTTTTAGAACATGCTGTATTGAAATCATTCTACTGTTCTGAATGTGTTAAGTAAAGACCTTACTTAACAAAGCATTTCAAACAAATTAAATTGAGCGACGAGTTATACATCAAACTATGAACACAATTGAATTTATTACATTAATTGAACCTTCAACAAAAAAGGATGAGTCAAGCGAATTAACTCCAGTTGGAACTTCATTAACTAATCCGGTTGAATGGGATGTTTATCAAAAAAAAGAATTAAGTAAAAACTATTTAAAATTTCCAGAGCCGGTTTCACAAGGAGTTTATCAATACAGGCTATTTGACGTTAGCCTTGATGATTTAGAAAAGATGATAACTGTTCATATTGGTGACACAAATATTAATAAATCGCTTTCACTTTTTGGCGGTTATGCGATTTCTTTAAATGGGAACATCGAACTTTTCCCTCAGTGTTGTGCTCTTTTGCAAGAAATTCAGGATTGGAAAAATATTTTGCAAGACGAATTTGATGATTTCTACCTGAAAGAAGGACATCCATCTCCATTAATAACTAAAAGTAATAATGAACTAATTATTTATTGCAAAGATGATTATGAAACATTTTTCCCGTCGACAATCAAAGAAGAAATTAAACTTGACTATCATGAAACTAAAAAGGCCGTTATTAAACTACTTCAAGAGCTGACAGACTTTTCTAAAAAGCTCAATTCTTTATCAAGTAAATTTGGTGTTGAAAATTTATCAAATATTATGATTTGGGGAAATAATGAAAACAAATAGAAATAATGCAGCAAATCATGGAATGCTATAAGTAATCTTTAATGAAAGATTTCAAAATAATATCTTACCCAATCAAGGTTTGGCTGTCAACATTAATCGTCCCATCATTAAAATTAATTTCTTCCATGACAGAAAATGTGAAACAAAGAAATTGGCTGAGAGTTTTTTCACCAGCGGTTTTGGGAATTGGCTTTTCAGTTGTCGGAGTTATTATTAGTTATTCCGGAATTAAAAGTTCCGGCGGGTGGAGTTTTTTAGGAGTGCTGATGCTTGCGCCGGTAATTGCTATTCTGATAGGTTTAGATTTCATCGTCAAAGATATTTTCAGGAACAGCACTTTATTAGTTTGGGTAACAGAGTTGTTTGTTTTAGGGTTCATTTATTTTTTCTGGATCAGAAAATTTACAGGGTAAAAATCAATGTCGGCATTGAATTAGGGTTTATTTATCTTTAGTAACCAAAACTACACATGTCAGATGAGAACATTCTTCTTTGCCTTATTGGCGATCGCCTGTATTCACATTCATGCACAACCGAAAAAACAGAAAGTTGCTTCAGCACAAACTCCAAATATTTCTGCAGATTCAGTTTTTAAAGATTTAAAATGGAGAAATGTCGGACCATTCCGTGGTGGCCGTTCAAACACGATAACAGGAGTTGTTGGAAATGATCAGCGTTTCTACGCAGGTTATACAGGTGGCGGAATATGGAAGACGGATGATGCGGGCATTTCCTGGCATAATATTTCAGACGGTTTTTTAAAAGTAGGCTCCATCGGAAAAATTACTGTTTCAGAATCGGATCCAAATGTAATTTATGCAGGCACTGGTGAACATGCAGTCCGTGGTGTGATGACAACTTATGGAGACGGTGTTTACAAAAGCACAGATGGCGGAAAAACATGGAAGAATATCGGGCTTGAAAATACACGCCATATATCAGATATCGCTATTCATCCAAAAAATCCAGACATTGTTTATGTAGCCGCGCAAGGTGCAGTGCATGGACCAAGCAGCGACAGAGGCGTATATAAAACAATTGATGGAGGAATTACATGGACAAAAGTGCTTTACATTAATGACAGCACCGGCATATCATCATTGCAAATGGATATGAATAATCCACGCATTTTATATGCAGCTTCATGGGAGCATCGTCGTTATCCATGGGAAATGGTAAGCGGTGGTGCTGGCTCCGGCATTTGGAAATCTGTTGACGAAGGCAAAACATGGGAACGACTCAAGGAAGGCTTGCCTGAGAAAATGGGCAAGATAGGATTGGCAGTGTCGCGGGCAAATCCTGAAAGAGTGTTTGCAATTATTGAAACAGACCGATCAAAGGCAGGCTTGTATCGTTCTGATGATGCAGGCAAAACATGGAATTTATTTGCACAAGGGGCCGACCTTGTTGGGCGTGCATGGTATTATATGAAAGTTGTTGCTGATCCTAAAAATCCTGAGGTTGTTTATGTGTTGAATTGGCTCGTGCAAAAATCTATCGATGGTGGCAAAAGTTTTCACGCTATTAAAATACAACATGGCGATACACATGATCTCTGGATTGATCCGCAAAATTCAGGTATCATGGCGCTTGCTGATGATGGAGGAGGACAGATTACTTATGATGGCGCAAATTCATGGAGCTCTATCAACAACCAACCTACTGCACAATTTTATCGAGTTAATACTGATAATGTTTTTCCCTACAAATTATATGGAGGCCAGCAGGATAACACATCAGTAATTATTTCCAGCCGGAACAAAAGTGGAGAGATCACTGAACGCGACTGGTCATTCGGGCCGGGGGGTGAATCAGCTTATCTGGTGTTTGATCCGAATAATCCTAGCATCGTTTATGGTGGCGGCTATCAGGGTTTTATTGATCGGATGGATATGAAGTCGGGCGAAGTAAAAAGCATTCAGGCATATCCGTCGAACATGATGGCGAACATTCCAAAAAACATGAAGTATCGTTTCAACTGGAATTTTCCCGTGCTTGTTTCTCCACATGATCCGAATACTGTTTATCATGCAGGTAATGTATTGTTCCGATCAACAAATGCAGGTTTGAAATGGGATATCATCAGTCCGGATCTGACACGCAATGACAAATCCAAACAAGGTGATGGTGGCATTCCATTTACGAACGAAGGTGCAGGTGGTGAAGTGTACAACACGATTTATTATGTGATGGAATCACCATTGGAGAAAGGCACTATCTGGACAGCGAGTGATGATGGTCTCGTATATCTTACTCAGGACAATGGAGCACATTGGGCGAATGTTACACCCGCAGGGCTTCCTGAATGCCTGATACAAAGCATTGAGCTGTCTGCATTCGATAAAGGCACGGCTTATATTACAGGCACAAGATATAAATTCAACGACTTCGCATCATACACTTATAAAACGGTTGATTACGGAAAGACATGGATCAGGATTGCTGAAGGAATTCAAAAAGATGATTTTTTAAAAGTGATCCGTGAAGACAATAAGAACAAAAACATTTTGTATGGTGGCGCTGAAAGAGGTTTTTATATTTCATTTAACGGCGGCACCAATTGGCAAAGGTTGCAGCTCAATATGCCCATAGTGCCTATAACCGATTTAAAGATTCAGGGCAATGATCTTGTTGCAGCTACTGCAGGCCGTGCGTTCTGGATATTGGATGATATAGGAGCAATCCAGCAAAACCTGTCATCAGAAAATTTGTATGCTGTCAAGTTATATCAGGCAAAAGCAGCATACAGATATGGAGCGGGAACAGGTCTTCCTGAAAAAGACCCACAGGCAGGGCAGGATGCTCCTACAGGTGTAATTTTCGATTATACATTACCGTTAGTTACTGAAAAAGACACAGTGAGCTTATTGATATATGATGAAGCGGAAAAATTAGTGAGGGCTTATTCTAACCAAAAAGACACCAGTTTCGTTCAATATGACGGAGGCCCTGCTCCAGAGACTCTACTAAAATCAACAAAAGGGCATAACCGTTTTCTCTGGAACATGCGAAGAAAGCAATTGAATCCGGACATCAAAGGGCAGTTTATGACGACACCTTACCAGGGAGCCATGGTGCCTCCGGGTGAATACAAAGCTGTGCTGGTTGCAAAGAACCAAAGATCTGAAATTTCAATAACCATATTGCCGAACCCATTAATACAAGGGCTTACTGAAAATGACTGGGCAGAACAGAACGAGATGCTTGACCGTATCAGGGCTGATATATCTGACATTCACACGGCCATAAACACGATGAGAAAGGTGAAGGAGCAGCTCGCTAATCAGGTGAAATCTTATTCAAACATAAAAGCGGCCGACACGTTGGTGAAGCAAGCGAGGCAGATTATTAAAGCAATTGATGAATGGGAATCTGCCGTGTTGGAAACCCGCAGCAAGGGAGGACAGGATTTGATTAACTATGCGGGCAAGCTCAATGTGGAATTCTTCTATTTATATGGTTATGTAGATGTGGCTGACCCAAGAGTTACGTCAGGCGCAAAAGAACGTTTGGCAGATCTGGAGAAACAATGGTCAACAGAGAAAGATAAGTTGGTGTCTGTAAAAGATTCAGTGGCGAAGTACAACAACTTGCAGCATTCGTTGCATGTAGATGTAATACAATATTAAAAATGAATGTTTGCATGATCTCATATTTCAACATTTTAAACAGGTTATTTATGAAAAAGATTGCTCATGCTTTTATTATCCTTTTTTTATTATGCTCATCAAAATCATTTTGTCAGACGATTGACGTACAGGAAGACAGTCTTAAAAATTTATTATGCAAAAAATGGCAAATGGATTACGCAATGATGGGTGGCATGAAAATAAACAAAATGCCAAGTGCGGCGGAAGCTAATTTCGAATTTAAAAAAGACGGCACATTCATCGAGACAACTAATAAGGATTCCAAAAAGATCAACGGCACGTGGATATATGACAAAAACAAAAAGCATATTAAATTAACTATTAATGGCAAAAGCAGTCTCTCGATTATTTCTTTGAAAGAAGATGAACTAACAATGCTTGCAGATACAAAACAAGCAACCCCTGATGACCCAATGCAACTGCAAATAGTTTATAAAATAAGTTCAAACTAATAAACATCAGGTTTCAATCTCAGCTTCAGGCAGTTTATTGATTCATGTTATCAGGAATTTGACTGCGCATGATCACAGCAATCTGCTTTTTATTCTCAGTGCAAAGTCATGATTTTATATTTATTTTGATTGGTATTACAGATCAGCACAAATAAAATCTATAGCAGGATATAAAAAACCGGTTGGCGGCTCAATAAAATTATTTGTCATCAGCAAAGATTTTTTATGGGGAGACTATCAGCATTCATAATTATTATTACAATTTTTTCCTGCTCTCGTCCCGGATTAAAACCTGATTGGCAAAATAAAGATCTTGAGAAAGATGGTCTCTTTGGAATGAGCACCGATCTGGCTTATGAGCAATTATTGCAAGGCAAAAAAGCATCCGGAGTTGTTGTAGCTGTTATCGACAGTGGCATAGATACTACACAGGAAGATCTGCGCCAGGCATTGTGGCATAATCCTGATGATGGTTCACATGGCAGGAATTTTATTGTACGTGAAACAGGAAAGGGAGACTTTATTTATCAGCTTCAGAATAAAAAAAACGAACCGGGATATGAACGGACACTTGCAGATTATAATATGCATGTAACAAGGCTGCAGAATTTTATCAATCAGTTACAGCAATCTAAAAATATATTAGAGCAGATGCTGGAGCATATCGGGAAAAAAAATCCATCACCCAAAGATTTCTCGAAATACAGCCCACGCAACGATGCTGAAAGATGGATGCTTGGCATAGTATTGCAACGCTTGCATGCTTATCCCGATTTCTCAACATTCAAATTTGCTGAGCTTGACAATTTGCTCATCAACGCAAATTATCATCTTTCACATGGACTGAAAATAGAACAGCCAACATCCGACAATAATGATAGCGTAAATAATGCGGACATCAGCAATGCCCCTTTAGGCATTGCCGCAGATCCGATTATGGGCGCATATCACGGCACCTATATTGCAGGTATCATTGCGGCAGCAAGAGGAAATGGAAAAGGAATAGATGGCATTGCAGATAGCGCGAAGATTATGTCGCTCAAATTATCAAGTGGCATCAGAGAAATGAGAAACAGTGATCTGGCAATAGCTATACGATATGCTGCAGACCATGGAGCAAGAATAATCAACATGAGTTTTGGGAAAACTTTTTCAGTGCACAGGAAAATGGTTGATAGTGCCGTGAAATATGCGATGAGCAAGGGATTATTAATTGTGCACAGTGCAGGCAATGACGGGATGAATCTTGATATTGACAGCAACGCTTTTTATCCATCATCAAAATATCTTGATGGAGGAATCGCTGCTGCGTGGATAACAGTTGGCGCTTCTGGCTATCATGACGATGCTTCATTGGCTGCATCTTTTTCAAATTACGGCAGCAAAATAGTTGATGTGTGTGCTCCGGGAGTGCAGATCACTTCAATGATCCCGATTGGCAGCACAGAAACATGGGACGGATCAAGCCAGGCAACAGCTATGGTTGCAGGGCTCGCAGCATTTATCTGGTCCTATTACCCCAATCTTAGTTCTCTTCAGGTAAAAGATATTATCCTGAAATCTGTGATCAGGCGTGAAGTTTTAAAAAACAAATGCGCGACAGGTGGAGTTGTGAATGCATATAATGCGCTGAAACTTGCGGCGGAATATAAATAAAGATGATTAGTTTTAAATAGATGATGTTTTTCATGCAGACATTCAAGAGAAAAGTCTTCATTTAAATGACAAATTATAATCCTGCATTTTAAAAAATAAAAAAATGAATATCGTTATAATAATTCTGCTTGTGCTGGTTAGCATTATTGTACTGCTGTTAATCATCGGGATTTTTATGAAGAAGGAGCATTATGTGAAGCGCGATATCATCATCCATGCACCTCTGCAAAAAGTATTTGAGTTTTTAAAATTACTTGGTAATCAGGAAAAATTCAATAAGTGGTCACAAGCTGATCCCAACAGAAAATGGGAACACAAAGGAATTGATGGCACTGTTGGATATATCATTTCCTGGAAAGGAAATAAAGATGCAGGTGAAGGAGAAAAAGAAATCATGAATATTGTTGAAGGGGAAAAGATTGAAACAGAAATTCGTTTTGTGAAACCAATGCGGGTTACTTCCAGCGTGATCATGGAGACAGAATCATTATCCGATAATCAAACCAAAGTTTCACTGATCAATGCCGGCGTATTGAAATATCCATGGAACATCATGATATCAATAGCAGAAAAAAGATTCCCGAAAGACATGGATGATAGCTTAGCCACTTTAAAAAACATTCTCGAAAAATAATCCAACCATTAAAAGATCTTAATGCGAAAACTCCGGTAATCCGGAGCTTTCGCATGACGTTAATTCAGATAAAGGGCAAATGTTTTAAAAAAATTATTGATGGAATTGCACAGTAGTGTTGTTATCAGGCACGCCGGTATCTGTCCACAATGTGGTTACAATTCCTGCTAACTGTCCTGAAAAAGTTCCGAGCTGATTGATAAGTGCACGTTGATCCGCCGGCATATTTTCATCGCCCGCAAAGTGAGCCATGATCCCGTTCCTGAATATTGGCGCAGCGAAAGTTGCCAAATCAGATGGAGCGCTGTAAACGCCCGTTAAATAACTATAGAAATAAGAATCGAGATGCTGACTAAGAAATTGATTGGCATAAGCTGCATAATCTTCACCATCGGGAAGAGCCACATCAATAGAAGTGACTCTGTTTGTTCTAATCTCAAGGCTGTTTTGGTTTATAGTAACAAGACGGTAAGGCAATGGTGCTGTTACGAGTGATCCTGTTTCAATATCATATAATGTGTTGCCATTGTATGTGTAAGATGAAATATCATTTGCGTGATAATGACCGGTGAAAATTATCCGGAGACCGGCTTGCATCAAAGTATCAACAATGCGCTGGTAATCGTCAACTACATAACCCGGATCCAATTGCGATTGCCCTGTGTAATGTTCGATCAGGTTGTGATGCATCATCGCAAAAATCACGGTATTATCTTTTTTTGCTCTTGCAAGCTGAGCAAGTATCCATGTGAGCGTTGACGGTTTTATCCTTCCTTCGGCAACATCCCCTGAAGGGCCGTAATCTTCATATTTACTTGCATCGATAGAAATAAGGCGAAGGCCTTTTTGCAAAGACACTACATAGCTTAATGAAGCAGTGTCTCTTGCTATCGCATTTCTGTAACCATAATCCGCATAGATATTTGCAAAATCAGCAGGCGTAGTTTTTTCCACAGCATAGGCATTGTCGCCAATATATTTTTTTGCTTTTGCATTATTGATATCATGATTGCCGGGCATAGCAAACACTTGTATGCCACGCTTGCGGAACTCATTGAAGAAACCTGCCATTGCCTGATGGCCGATCTTCTCGCCATCTTTAGTGATATCGCCCGGCACCAATAAAATATCCGGCTTGTCATCAAAAAGATTTGCCATCACTTTTCTGAAAACAAGATCGCTATACTGTAATAGTTTCGGATCCTGATTCAGATAATCCTGAAATGCTGCGCCCTCGGCACCACCTGGACCGAGCAACGAAGGGTGCATATAATGAATATCTGAAACTATTGCCACCTTTAGCGGGCGGCCAGAATAATCAGATGGTGGCCGCTTGTCGAATTGTGTGATGTCTTTTTTGCAAGAGAGCGTCAGTTGGCATACTGCAATTACGAGGATGAATAATACATTTTTCATAACAAAAAATTTACAGTGAAGGTTAAAGAATAAAAAACCGGTTTTCATTAATAAAGCTAAAGCGCAGGGATGCCTGTGAATAATTGATTTTGGATGTGCAACTGATGCAGCTTGGATTATTTGCCAAAAAAGCATCAGTCATGAAAATGGAGAAGCAGGAAATAATTATTTCCTGCGGCAAAAAACTGTTTGAGTAAAATTCAATAATAAATCAGGACGCAATTTGCAGAAATTGCAAAATAAAAATCAGGCAGCTTTCCATTCAATAGAGCTTGTGATTTCAACTGAAAAAATCTTCGATGCATAATTTTTCCTGTAGCAGCTTTTTGTTACATTGATTGATCGTTCACCATTATTATGCTTGATATGTATTTTAGTCAACCACATAATCTCTTTTAACCGTGATCATTTATTCTCACCGAACATTAGTATTTTTATTTTTTATAAGATCGGCAATTTTTTAACACACAATCAAATACAGGTGGCAGAAGACGAAATCATAAAGCACACAAAAAAAATATATAAAGTCTGGAACAGCAAAGAACATAGCCCTCTTCAAAAAATCAAAGAGTTTTTTATTGAGATATTTATTATTGTTTTTGCAGTCACTATTTCCATCTGGCTTCATAACTGGAGCGAGCATAAACATCAGCAGGAAGATGTGAAAGTATTTTTATTAGGCCTGAAAGAAGATCTGCAAAGCGACATTAAGGAAATGAAATCTGATTCCATCACTTATGAAAAAGTCACAAAAACATTTGAATTCGTCACTAAAATAAAATACGGAGAAATCATCAATGCAGACAGCTTAAAACAGTATCAGTTTTATCTTACCAACACAACAGGCCTGATCCCTAATAATGGAAGGTTCGAAGGGTTTAAGTCCTCAGGAAAAATTGGTCTGATTGAGGACAACGTTCTGCAAAATGAAATTCTGGACTTGTATCAGGAAGACATCCCAAACCTGATTATTTCTACCAATGCATACACAGAAAGAAAAAAAGAGCTGTTCAGATATATGAACGAAAAGAAAAAAAGAAATAAAGACAACACAGACAACCTGAATATTATTTTATCTGAAGATGCAGGCTATAATATTTGCAAGAACCTTGTCTTTACCGAGGAAATCATGGAACGTTATGCGCTTTGCATTAATACTTCCAAAAGTATTATTGAAAAGATCAACACGATGTATCCAGATAGCAGGAGGTGATAGCAACTTGAGAAAGTTGAAGAATCTTACGCTTTACTTTATCCTACAGAAAGTCGGCATTTAAAATCATTCCATTTCTTATACTCTTAACTGGATTTTATGAAACTATTCTTCATCATGCTGCTTGCATCGCTTCTTGCTGGCTATTCAATTATCGTTAAGCCGGTTAAATTGTCCTCACGGGAAGCCAGAGCAAATGTGCTGCGGTACAAACAAAAATTTACTGTCAACTGCTCCCCGTCAATCAAGTCATTCGACACGGATGACTCGTCAAACATCATTCCATTGCTTGATGGATGGGGCAAATACCGGATGCCTGTAACATCATCAAATGACAGTGCCTACATTTATTTTCAACAAGGCATTAACATGTATTATGCCTTTCATATTATTGAAGCATTGGCTTCATTTGATAAAAGCACAAAATTTGACAGCAGCTTTGCGATGGGCTTTTGGGGTAAAGCATTGTCTTATGGGCCAAACATTAATGACCTTGGTTATACGGCTTCGCCTGAAGCATTGCTGGCTGCGCAAAAAGCAAAATTATTATCCGGCAAATGTTCACCAGTTGAAAAAGCATTGATCAATGCAATGTCCATCAGGTATTCTGCTGATACTATTCAGACCAGAGAAAATTTAAATCAGCTATATGCTGACTCAATGAAAACTATTTATGAAAAATTCCCTCAAAGCTTTGATGCTGCCACGCTGTATGCTGATGCACTCATGTTACAACATCCATGGGATCTGTATGACAGATTTGGCAAACCAAAATCATGGACGCCACCCATTGTATCTACGTTGGAAACTGTTCTCAAAAAATATCCCGGGCATCCTGGTGCTGCACATTATTATATTCATGCAATGGAAGCATCCGATCATCCGGAAAGCGCATTAAAAGTGGCTGACGAATTGCCGTTGTTGATGCCCGGCGTGTCGCATGTTGTGCACATGCCTGCGCACATTTACATTCGCACAGGGCATTATGCGGAAGGCGTTACTGTGGATGAACAAGCAGTGAAAGGATATAATAATTATCTGAGCAAATATCCACCTGTTGCAGGCAACTCTCCATTATACCTCATTCACAATCTGCACATGCAGGCGACATGCGCTAATATGGATGGGCGCTATGCAGCTTCCATGCAGGCTTCCATCGACACACGCAATAGTTTCGACAGTAACATGATGAGCACACCTGATTTCTTCGGCATTTTTGTCCAATATGTTTATATGACACCAGTGCTGACGCAAATACGTTTTGGAAAGTGGGATGATATACTGAAAGAAAAAGAAATTCCGTTGGCTTACGCTTACGCAAATTTTTTATGGCATTATGCACGCGGGCTTGCTTTCGCACGCAAGCATGATTTCGCAAACGCAGATAAAGAGCTTTCATTACTGCAATCAGATTTGAAAATAAGTCAGCTAAAAGCTCCTGCACCCAACTACGCCAACCCCGGAATAAACGGTGCAAGTGTTGCTGAAAAAATATTACAAGGCATTATTGCCGAAGAGCAAAATCAATTACAGCAATCTGTTTCTTTTTTAAAAACAGCAGTGCAGCTTGAAGATGCAATGATTTATGACGAACCGAAAGATTGGGTACATCCGGCAAGGCAATATCTAGGATCTGTATTGATAAAAGCAAAGAATTATCCAGAAGCGGAAAAAGCATTCAGGGAAGATTTGCAAATCAACCCAAATAATGGCTGGTCATATATAGGGCTTGCGAGCGCATTATCCAAACAGGGACAAAGCAAGAACGCTGCAGATGCCAACACACTTGCAGCAAAAGCATTTCAACGCAGTGATGTGAAAATTAAAAATGCGGTATTCTGATAATTATTTCTTCAGAAATTTTTTGTCAGAATAGATTCAATACAATCATTCAATCTATCAAATGAGAAAATTAATTTTAGTCGTGCATACATCTCTCGATGGTTTTGTAGCAGGCACAAAAGGAGAGCTTGATGGCTTTCAACCCGGTGAAAAAAATATGCAATTCGTATGTGATTTGACTGAAAGTGCAGATGCAGCTTTGTTTGGGCGGATTTCTTATCAATTATTGCAAGCTTATTGGCCTGCTGCAAAAGAACTGCCTGATGCTACAAAAGGAATGATTGCATATTCAAACTGGTATAACAATGCTCAAAAAATTGTTTGTTCAAAAACGTTGAGCGAAGGTGGGTTGACAAAAACAACTATTATCAATTCTAATGTTCCCGATGAAATTTCAAAAATCAAAGCACAGGATGGTAAAGACATTCTCATTTTCGGCAGTCCTTCACTTTCACAATTGCTGATGCAGCATAACCTGATAGATTGTTATTGGATATTTATTAACCCCACTATTTTCGGGCAAGGCATTCCTTTATTCAAAGAACTTGAGAAAAAATCCAATCTGGAATTAATAAAAACAAAGCAATTTCCCAACGGGGAAATTGCTCTTCAGTATGAGGTGAAAAGATAGCTCAAATGCTATGGGACGAATTTAATAACCAGCCATTCCTCTATGCATCGGGCAGCCGATTCTTGACGATGCCGTGCATGAAGAAATTGAAATGGCAATAACCGCTGCGATTGCGAGATAAAATAATACAGAACCTTTTTTCATTGTAGTGTTTTTAAAGGGTAATAAATAATATCAATCGAATAAGGTCCGGCGAATACAGTTCTGAAAACATGCCAATAAATAAAGAGGTGGTTTCCTGTTAATTAAGATATCATGAAGCATTTTATTATTCCCTGTTTTGGAGATTTGGTGATGTTTTGGGATAAGCATGAGAGTTATCCTAAGAATTTTAAAAGCGATTTCTACTAATCAAACGCTGATATCTTAATAAAATCTTTTTTCGTTTTAAGCGTTATGTGGTGTATTAATCCTATGTTTTACGTTTCCGCTCATGAACAAGCACATTATCATATCTACGATCTTGTTTTTTGCCTTTCATATCTCCAATGCACAGGTGAAAAATGCAGCCAGTCCAACAAAACAAATCCGACGGCTCGATGGCAGCATGATTTCCACTTCTGATATTGACAAAACAATCACTCAATTGATGAGCAATGCAGAAGTCACTGGCTTTTGCATCAGCATTATCAATGACAATAAAATTACTTACACAAAAACTTACGGGCTGAAGAATAAAGAAAAAAATGAGCTGATTGATACCTCTACTGTTTTCTATGGCGCTTCATTAAGCAAGGCTGTTTTTGCTTACATCGTTATGCAGCTTGTGCAGGAAGGCGTGATTGATATTTACAAACCTATATGGGCTTATATCAACAAACCTCTGCCCATGTATGAAAGCTATAATAATCTTGCTGACGATGAACGCTGGAAATTTATTACTGTGAGAGACTGCCTCCGGCATGCCACAGGTTTCCCGAACTGGCGATGGTTCAATCCCAAAGGCAATAATCAACTGGAGATATTTTTTGATCCGGGTGAGAGATATGCTTATTCCGGAGAGGGCATTTTGTTGTTGCAGCTTGCCGTTGAAGAAACCACCCATAAAAGTCTTGAACAGCTCGCGCAGGAAAGAGTTTTTAAACCTTTGGGCATGACGAGGACAAGTTATGTTTGGCAAACTGCATTTGAAAATAATTTTGCATTCGGGTATAATGAAAACGGAGAAATGCTGAAGAAAAAAAAGCGAAGCACGCCGAATGCTGCAGGATCTATGGAAACGACCATTGCAGATTATTCACGCTTCATTGAAGCAGTGATGCAAAGCAAAGGTCTTGCAGATTCAACAAAACATCTGATGCTATTTCCTCAGATCCCTATCAAAACAAAACATCAGTTCCCTTCGCTGAATACCGACACTGCAGAATATCCTTATAAAAATATTGATCTTTCTTACGGGCTTGGCTGGGGGCTTTTCAAATGCAATTATGGAAAAGCATTTTTTAAGGAAGGTCATGATGATGGATGGGCTCATTACAATGTCAATTTTCCTGATAAAAAAATTTCGCTGATCATGATGTCAAACAGTTCAAATGCGGAAGGCATTTTTAAAGAAGCACTTGAAAAATTAATCGGTGATACTTACACGCCATGGGATTGGGAAAATTATAAGCCTTATACACCAAAAAATATTGCGCCGAAAGAAATTCCAAAAGCAGTTGACACATCATTGAATGAATATGCAGGCATTTACGCTGCCGACACCGTGAAAACTGTTATTACCATTGAAGATGGGCAATTAAAAGTTCAGCTTGATAAAGGAGGCCTTCAAAAATCTGCATTGTATATGGAGAAGCCTGATCTCTTTTCATTGAAAATGGCGGCCATACAATTTCAGTTCATAAGAAATGCAAATGGGAAAATTGAAAAGATGATCATCGTTGGTGGCAATGAACAGCATGAGTTTAAAAAAATAAATTAATTACCTGAAACTGCTATAATAACATCTGCTCCATTTGCTGAAAAGCGGAAATAAACATTTTGTATTTATTATCGGAGTGTGCCCACGAAATATTTTTATGTGTAAAGATGTCTTTGATAATGTCGTTTGCTTTCATGCAATCATCTTCGTCAAAAAAATAGGAGCGCCATGGCTTTGGCAAATCTTCAAAAGGTTTTAAAGTAAAACCATTTCCATAAATCTTAATAGAAGTAGGAGTGCTCCTGACATCGATATAATCTATATGGTTTTTTAATGCCCATTCAAAATATGTTTCCCAGAATTTACAATGATTTCGCAAGCGGGATTTTAATTCGGAATCTGTTTCTTTGTGCGCTGCCCGAATGCGCCATTCATTGTTTTGTTTTGAAAAAGGATTATCAGCATCCGAAGAAAAAGAAGCGGGCTGCTTTTCAAAATTAGAAACGACATCATTGTTTCCTAACAGCTCCATGTCATTAATGCCAATCTTTTTTACAACAAGTGTCGATGCTTCATTCTTGCTGTTAGTGAGCTGCAGTTCTGAGTTATCAAATTTCCATCGCCCATATTCAAAACTGCCAAAGTCTTTTGTATAAGTTCCGTCAGGTTTCAAATAAATAAAGCTCGCCGGAGTGAGCAAAGCATCATGCACATCATTATTATTGCTGCTGTGAGTGTAAAACCAAAGATTGCTGATGAGGTTGTTCTTCACGTTGCAACCGGAATAGATTATTCCAATTGAACATAAAAGAATAAGCAGTAAATTTTTTTTCATACAAGCGAGTAATGATTAGTTCCTCTAATCTAAGCGATCTCGCCCGAAACTAAAAATTCAGAACCTTACGTATTTTTCTTCGAGCTCTTTATCCAATCCTTTTTCTTTGGCTTTTTTCGCCTGCTTTCGCAATATGAATTCAAAGATGCTCATCCACCCGGGCAAATTGCTTTCGCTGATATGAAAGAGCCATGCTAATGCGAGCTTATCTTTTGGAAAACCATTTGGCTTGCACAAGTCATCGCCTGCGAGCCCATAACCAATTTGCAATGATTTTTCAAAACCTCGGCTCGCGGGTCTCAGCTCAACAAGAAACCTGCATGCTTTGCCGCTTCTGTTCCTGAATAAATGATTGATGTTAGGTTTTGCTGTTGCATATTCACCGGCTTTAAGCGTATGCAATTTTTTTCCAAGCTTTACCTGAACTTCTCCATCCAGGCAATCAAATTTTTCTGAATAAGTTTTATGGTAATGTAAGCCAACGCCGCCTCCATCTGCAAGTTCTACTTCTACCAAAGTACATTCACCATTCGTATCTGCATGCGTTTTTAAAAATGTGACCTGATCTTTTTGAATCGGATTATAAATTTTTCTTTCCTTAGTCGCAGACATATACATCCAAGGTTTTAGTGAAAATATGATATACATACGCTTCATCTTTTAAAATAGTTTTTATGTCGGGAATCCGTTAATCATCTTGTTTCCTCAACCGCAACAATGCTAACTTTGCTGCAATATGCTGACTGAGGAAGAAAATAGATTTATTGATTACTGGGAGCGCAACCGTGATGAGCAGAAAAAGACAGCCCGTCAATTCCTGATTGGCATTCCACTGGGATTATTGTTTGCAGTCCCTATTTGTATCAACTTCTTTTCCGGATGGTACAAACGCGCTTCCATGGTCAGGAACACGGAAGAGTTCAACCCACTTGTGCTGATTATTGCAATGATTATTATCATTTCTTTTGTGGCTATCTTCTCCAAGCGCCATCAATGGGAAATGAGGGAACAGAAATATCAGGAGCTGCTTTCAAAAAAGAAACAGGAAACTGTTGACAATCTTGTTGAAACAAAATAATCAGGCCTTGCAGCATAATCAGTTCTGCATTTGTCTATCCTCAGAACCTATATTTTTGCAGAAATTTGTTGCATGCGGAAAAAAGTCTTGTTATGCGTGGTTTTAGGGGTATCCTTTTGCTTCGTTTCATGTTTCAAAAAAGATACAGGCTGCAGTTATAAAGCGGATACTTCTGTGGCAACAAGTTATGACAGGGATTCTCTGAGGAAATATCTGGATTCAGCAGGGATAACAGCCACACTGCATTCCAGTGGTTTTTACTATCAGATTTTGACTCAAGGAAGTGGAACTGTGCCTGGTGTTTGTTCGACAGTTGAAGTGACATACGCAGGCACATTAATAAATGGATCTGTATTTGACCAGCAAACCGATGCCCTGTTTACCTTAGGCGGGTTAATCTCCGGATGGAAACAAGGCTTACCTCTAATCGCAAAAGGCGGCCATATAAAATTATATATTCCGCCTTCTTTGGGATTTGGGCCTACGCCTCAAAAAGATAAAAATGGTAATGTGATAGTGCCGCCTAATTCAATTGTCATTTTTGATATCGATTTGATAGACGTTCAGTAACCGTAACTATTAACTACCTGCTAACGGGCCCCGATTTTCTTTTCGGGGCATTTTTTATTTTAATAGCCACTGATTGCACAGAAAAGCACAGATGTTTTTGTAATTGAAAAATAAATCCTCAACCTTGTTTCTTGTGCCTTATATCTTGTATCTTCCACCTTGTTCCTTGATATTTTATTCCCCTAATTTTGCATTAAACTTTTCACTTGCCACACGAAGCGATCTCTGTATTCGATATTTTCAAAATCGGCATCGGGCCTTCGAGTTCACACACACTAGGGCCTTGGCGTGCTGCACAGCGTTTTTTAGCATCGTTACAAAAGAACAGAAAGCTCAGCGAAGTAAAAAAGGTAGAAATATTATTATATGGCTCACTTGCAAAAACCGGTAAAGGCCACGGAACAGATATTGCGATTCAGTTAGGGTTATGCGGAGATGACCCCGTTACTTTCGATGTGAATAAAATTGACGATAAGATTAATTCTATAAAGACCAATAAAAAATTATTGCTGAACGGAGCTCATGAAATTGATTTCAATCCTGAGGAAGATATTCATTTCCTTTACACAGAAACCTTGCCCTACCATCCAAATGCTGTGACATTTTTGGCTGATTATCATAATGATGACAAGATTGCCGAAACTTATTATTCAATAGGAGGCGGGTTTGTAAAAAAGGAAGGTGAGGAAGAAAATAGCGGCTCACAGGTTCAATTGCCTTTCCCGATTGATGACGCAAACGGGCTTTTGCATTGGTGCATGATGACAGGTATGGGCATTAGCGAGGTGGTGATGGAGAACGAAGCAGCCTGGCGTACCGAAGCTGAAATTAAAAAAGGAGTTCTCAATATCTGGCATGTGATGAAGGATTGCATTTATAGAGGCTGCCACGTTGAAGGAATGTTGCCCGGAGGGCTGAACGTAAAACGGCGCGCCGCTGCTCTTAATAAAAGACTTATTGGGCAAAGAAAATATTCTGATTATGATTCATGGGTTGCAGCTATTCGTGCAGGTGGCAATGACTTCAAATATATTCTTGACTGGGTGAGCTGTTTTGCACTTGCGGTGAATGAAGAAAATGCTTCATTCGGTAGGGTAGTAACGGCTCCGACAAATGGTGCTGCCGGAGTAATCCCGGCTGTGCTGCAATATTTCGTAGTGTTTTGTGATGGGTATAAAGAAGAAGCTATTTCTCAATTTATGCTGACTGCTGCCGAAGTCGGTAGCATTTTCAAAAAAGGAGCAACGATTTCTGCAGCGATGGGCGGATGCCAGGCTGAAATTGGTGTATCATCAGCAATGGCTGCTGCAGGCTTAACAGAATGCATGGGAGGAACACAGAAACAAACATTAATGGCTGCCGAAATAGCGATGGAACATCATCTTGGACTTACATGTGATCCAATCGGCGGGCTTGTGCAGGTGCCTTGCATTGAACGAAACACGATGGGCGCTATCAAAGCTATAACAGCCAGCCAGCTTGCATTGCAGAGCACACCTGATTTTGCAAAAGTCTCGCTCGATGCCGTCATTAAAACTATGTGGGATACTGCGCTCGACATGAACAGCAAATACAAAGAAACTTCAGATGGAGGGCTTGCTGTTCATATTCCTATTAGTTTGAGTGAGTGTTAGTAATAACCACCTTAACTCTTTTGCATTCGCTTGAAAATAAAATAAATCTGCTTATATATTAATATCCACAGGGTGGTTAAATAAATGTCTTTATCTTAGATATCCATTTCTAAACTTTTTGGACCTACACTATAAAATATATCCGCTTGGTGATGCAGCTGCATGTATTGACCTTGGCAATATCATTGATGAAGATATCAACAGAAAAATAATTGCGATACAAAGCTGGCTGCATTCAAATCCATTCGAGGGGTTAAAAGATATTGTTATTGCTTATGCTTCCATTTCTGTTTATTATGACCCTCTCATTACTAAAAAGAGAACCCATTTTCAATCAACAGTTTTTGAATTCATCAGACAAAAATTAGAAGCTGCATTTTCCAATTCAACAACAATAGATGAAAATGATAAAAAGGTGATCCGCATACCAGTTTGTTATTCGGATGAATTTGCTATTGACATCAATTTTATTTCAAGCAAAAAGCAGATTTCAAGAGAAGAAATCATTCATCTGCATACGTCAAAAACATATCGGGTTTATATGATTGGTTTTTTGCCGGGGTTTTCCTATCTCGGCCAGGTGGATGAAAAACTAATAATACCACGAAAGAAAAAACCAATCACCGTTGCAGCAGGGAGTGTAGGCATAGCAGGTAGCCAGACAGGAGTTTATCCGCTTGCCTGTCCGGGCGGATGGCAGATTATCGGCAGAACGCCAATGAAATTTTTTGATTCAAAAGCAACGCTTCCTGTGATGATGAATGCTGGCGACCACGTTCAGTTTTATGAAATCAGCAGGGATGAATTTGAAAATCATATATCAACACAAAAATCAAAAATTGAAGAATAGCAAATAATATCGCGACTAACTATTTCTCAGAAATCGTAAATCGGACATCTCAAATCGTAAATCCTAATGTCTTTATCCATCATCAAACCAGGCTTGCTCGATACCATACAGGATATGGGAAGGCATGGCTACAGCCATTGGGGAATCAATCCCGGTGGTGTGATGGACAGATATGCTGCGCAAGTTGCTAATATGCTGGTGGGAAATCTTGTGTCGGAAGCCGTGATTGAAATTCATTTCCCAGGTGCGCAAATTCTATTTAACCAAAATGCATTAATATCTATTACCGGTGCTGATTTTTCTCCCTCACTGAATGATCAGCCGCTTCCTTTATGGCAACCGATTGTTGTCAGAAAAAATACGGTGCTCCAATTCCCTAAATTAAATTCGGGTTCTGTTTGTTATATCAGCATTCATGGGGGCATTTGTGCAGACAAGTGGCTCGGGAGCTATAGCACCAACCTGAAAGCTACGGCTGGCGGGCTTTCTGGCAGACAGCTTAAAAAGAACGACGAAATTTTTTTTAAAGAAAATGCTATTTATTTCGCAGGCTTATTAAAAGAAGATGTCAACCTGCAGGTGTTACCATGGAGAGCCGATGTAAAAAATGTATATCAATTTCCCAATGAAATTTTTATCATCAAAGGAAATGAGTGGGAAGAATTAAATGGCAACTCTCAATATGATTTTTTAGAAAATAATTTTATCATTCATCCTTCTTCTGACAGGATGGGCTATCAGTTGCGTGGAAATGGATTGCAATTGAATCATCCCTTTGAGTTGATATCCTCCGGTGTTCATTTCGGCACCATTCAATTATTGCCCGATGGGCAATTGATTGTTCTGATGGCTGATCACCAGACTACTGGCGGTTATCCGAGAATAGCGCATGTCATCTCTTCGCATTTACCAAAGCTTGCACAATTGCGCCCAAGCGATTGTCTTCAGTTCAGGTTAGTAGATATTCAACTTGCAGAAGAAATTTTCTTTCAGCAACAAAAAGATCTGCAGATTTTAGAGCGTGCTTGTCAGGATCATTTAAACGCCACTGTATGTTGAGCGTGGATTTGAATTGCGATATGGGCGAAAGCACCGAACTCTGGAATTATGATATTGAAAAAGATTTTGATCTGTTGAATTATGTAAGCTCGATTAATATCGCGTGTTCATATCATGCCGGCGACATAAGAACGATGGAGCGATTAACTGAGAAAGCAATCAACCAAAATATTTCAATCGGTGCGCATCCCTCTTTTCCGGATAAAGAAAATTTCGGGAGAACCAATATGCAGCTCTCACGCCAACGCATATACGAAATCGTCAAAGAGCAGATGACGATATTGAATGACGTTCTCAAAAGCCATCAAAAAAAGATCCATCATGTGAAGCCTCATGGAGCTTTATATAATATGGCTGCGAAGGACAAACCAATTGCTGATGCCATTTGTGAGGCTATTAAAGATTTTGGCAAACAAATTATTTTATATGGATTATCCGGAAGTGAATTGATTCATTCAGGCAAAGAAGCCGGACTGAAAACATGTAGTGAAGTTTTTGCGGACAGAACTTATCAGGAAGATGGCAGCCTGACCCCAAGAACATATCCTGACGCATTGATTGAAGATGCAGGCAAAGCCGCAACGCAGGTTTTGCAAATGATACAGCATAAATCTGTCATTGCTACTTCAGGCAAAGAAATAAGTCTTAAAGCTGAAACCATTTGCGTTCACGGCGATGGCAAACATGCTGTTGACTTTGCAAAAACAATACATGATCTGTTAATGAAAAATAATATCCTGATCAGCAGTGATAAATGATTATTTCTTTTAAGTTTTCTTTTGCAATTTCCCCGCAATTCTTCCGTTCTTGAACTGTTCCCGCTTCAACCATTATTTAGTTTTTATTATTTACCCAATTTCAACAATTATGTCTGCTAACAACAATGGCAAGCACAATGGCTTGTATAGTTATGACTCATTCTCAGGGAACACAAAGAAAAGCGATTCTAATTTTTTTTGGTGGTGCGCCGGCGCACATCAGGAGCTACTGAAGGAATATCCGTCTGAGCACACCAAATATGCAGGGCTTGGCGGCGTCATCCTCGCCACATTTGCGCTTGCTTCACTGTCTGCAGGATATGCTATTTATAGCGTGTTCAACAACTGGCTCTGGGCACTTGGTTTTGCATTGTTATGGGGGCTGATCATTTTTAACTTCGACAGGTTTTTGGTTTCAACCATGCGCAAATATGGCGTGATCAGGAGCAAGCAATTGTGGATGGCAGTGCCGCGCATAGTGCTTGCATTATTAATTGGTATCACGATTGCCCGCCCGCTCGAATTGAAAATATTTGAAAAAGAAGTGGACACCAAAGTGGCAGAAAATCTTCACAAAAAAGTTTTATTGAATGATAGTTTACTGCGACTGGAAAATGATGCAGCTATTCAAAATGCGACTGTTGAAAAAATGAACCTGATGAAAAGAAAATCTGCCATTGAAGATACATTGCACAACATGCAGCGAGCTTATGTGCAGGAGGCTGATGGCACAGGCGGATCTTTTCAGCGCGGCATAGAAAAAATAACTATGCTGAAACAAGATGCTTATAATGCAGCACTGGCACAGTTTTCACCTGAGTTAAAAATAATCAATGATAAGATCAATTATCAGGACAGCATCCTTAATAATTCAAAAGCTAACCTTGAAGCGAAGCATAAACAATATGAAACAGTTGTTGCATCGAAGGTTGGTTTTTTAGAAAGAAACAAAGCATTATCTGATTTGTCATCAGAAGAGCCAAGTGTGTTCTGGGCGGAATTATTCATTTCACTCTTGATTATATTAATTGAAATCGGGCCAATGCTATCCAAGCTCATCATGAGCATCGGGCCTTACGATGTTGCGCTTGCGAAAACAGAGTTGTTGCAGATGGCAACTTCTGAAAATGAGATGAGGCGTGACAAACAATTGGTGTTCGATAAACTTGATGCAGTGTATAAAAACAAAAAAGAAATGTCTGATGAATTGATGGAGCAGGTGAAGGCTGCACAACAAAAACATATTAAAGAAACATTCAACAGATGGGAAAACGGAGTATCTGTTAATGAGAACAGGAAATCTTCTATGAATTCATTAGTGAGAAATATCAAAGAGCAATTTGATTATAAGGAAGAAGATGTGATGTAAAAATCTGCAATCATTAAATGCATGCACGAAACTTGTGATGCTGAAGCTGAATAGAAAACTAAAAGTACAAGCGAGCGTGGCAAGGATATTGAATAGAGAATAAATGTTCGTCACAAAATAAAAAGAGCTGAAAAATTTTCAGCTCTTTTTTATTCACAAACTACCTGATAATATTTATAACGTTAAAAGAAGAATTATTGCTGTTGCATTCCCTGCATACTATCCATTTCGCCTTTCAGGTTTTTGCGCTTGAACAATGATGCATCAAATTTTCCAAAACGATAGTTGAATTGTATCCTGAAGAATTGGGGGTCTCTTCTCCTGAATGCATCCTGCGTAAAGAAACTTGCATAGGTATACACATCGTTCACTCTTGTACGGAAAATATCGCTCACGCTCAAAGTAACCGATGCCGCTTTGTTTTTGAGGAATTCGTATTTTATTGATGCATCCACGCCACCGGTTGGTTTTGAATAACCTTGTGCATTTCCGCTAACAGATACGCCGAAACCGCGGCCTCCGGTGTTGCTTGATGTTCCTGCACTTCCACCTGGCGGAAGAACTGTTTTAGAAGTATAATCTCCTGACAACTGCAGTGTCAGTTTTTTTGTGATCTTAAAAGTGTTGTTGATTTTTCCAAACCAGCTATAGGTTTGTCCAACTGCAGCCACTGAGCTGTCGTCTGAATTGATCTTTGACGTGAAGATGTTGATGTTGGTTGTGACATCCCACCATTTTGTAATCGTATTTCTGCTGATGATTTCAAAGCCGCCAACAAAACTTGAATTGGCATTAATAAATGTGCTGATGAAAACAGCAGAGTCGTTGATTGGATTTTTACCGGGGTTCTGAACACGTGTTATTAAATCAGTTGTGTGCTTGTAATATAATGATGCAATGAGCACATTATTTTTCGGGAATGTTTTTTGATACGACAATTCAAATGAATTCGTGAATTGCGGTTTCAAATCAGGATTACCTCTGCTAAGATTCAATGAATCTGAATAATCTGTGAATGGGAATAATTGGAAGAAACTCGGCCTGTCAATCCTTCGTGTATAATTCAATTGCAATTCCTGTAAGCCGCCGAACTTCTGAGAAATGAACACACTTGGAAAAAGACTGAGCGGATATTTATTGCTAAAGTTTCCGATTGTGTCGCCAAGATTTCCGCTTTGTTCTTTCACTGTATAATTGGTAGTTCCATTATAATTTGAGCTTTCACCACGAAGCCCAAGAACATAGCCAAAATCTTTGATAGCATTTGTATAAGTAAGATAACCTGCATAAATCCTGTCATGATAACTATAAACCGAAGAAAGTAAAGGTTGCGGGATTACGTCGCCAACGTTATCGACAATGCCTATGTCATTCACACTGCTGATATTTCTGGCAGCAACTCTTAAACCGGTTTCGAATTTTGATTTTTCGGTAATGGGGTTTGCATAATCTGTCTGAGCTGTAAGAAACTCATTAGTACCTGATCCGTTCTGGCGCTGATCGTAAGTATAGAAATTTGATGTATTGTCTTTTATCGGATAAATCGTAGAGTTTACATCATTATTATTTTTATTGGTACCATAACTATAGTTGGCATTCGCCGTCCATTCTTGCCCTGATCTTGGGAAAGTGTGCTTGAAACTGATCATACCACCTCTGTTATTAAAAAGCCCGTCTGTTGTTGATGCTCTTTTAGTATATGAACTTGAGCTCACAGATCCGTTTGTCAATGTATCTACATACAAATCGCTGTTGATATAAGGAGTGAAATGGCCATGAACGATTACCCCTGATAATGAAAGCGTATTTCTGTTGTCGATAAAATAATCCAAACCGGCTCTTCCAAAAGCAAAATAGCCAGCCGAAACATTGTGATCGTATTGAGTAAGGGTATTAAAAGGCGGAGATAAAAATGTGTAACGATCAGTTGTTCCATCAGAAATGGATTTGCGCTGCCCATAGTTGCCGCTTGCAAACACATTCAATTTCCCCTGCTTCACATTTAAATCGCCACCAAGATTGAATTTTCCACGCTCGTCGATACCTGCGCGGAGATTGCCATTGTAACCAGCTTTTCTATTCTTTTTTAAAATGATATTGAGAATTCCTGAAGTGCCGCCTGATGCATCATATTTTGCGCCGGGGTTAGTAATAATTTCAACGCTTTCAATGGCGTCAGCAGGAATTTGATCGAGGGTTAATGTCGATGGCAAACCGTCTACAAAAATAGTCGGCGTTGTGTTGCGGAGCTTCACATTGCCATCAATATCCACCTGCACAGAAGGGACATTCTTCATGACATCCAAACCAGTTCCGCCCTGAGCAGAAATATCTCTTTCAACATTGTATACTTTTCTGTCAACACCAAGTGATACAAGTGGCTTGCTTGCACTCACAGTAACTTCGGCAAGCGTCTGCGCATCTGCTTCCAATTTAATATTTCCAAGATCTTTATCAATGCCAGCTAATGCCTGCTGAGCTTGTTGCATGTTATCCGTGCCGGAAGCAGCATTATTTTGTCCGCCGCCACCTTTTGGCATTTTAATATCGAAGGCAACTTTTTGTTCGTAGAGTTTATATCCGATAGCTGAAATCCTGAGTTTGAAATTTCCGAATAGCGGAAGGTTCTCCATGCTGAAATTTCCTTTTGTGCTGATCATCCCTGCGATAGGAACTTCTTTCATTTTTTTTGTCGCAGTATCAAATTTTGTCGAAATAAGTTGAACAGATGCTCCGTCTATTCCCTTATTTGTTTTTGTGTCAACCACTTTTCCATAGAAATGCCCGATGCTTGGTATCTGACCGCCACCACCAGGCCTACCGCCACCACCGCCGGGAAATTGAGCAACTGACGATAAGCTAATAACAATAGCAAAACAAAAAAACAGAAGTTTCATCATGTATATCTTTTTCATAATTGCCGCAAAGGTCTGTTCAAAATGGCAAGTATAAATCCATTAATTACAAACGGTTAAATAAATAGTTAAAAGGACGTATGTTCCCTATGAAAACCTTAGCGATTATATTTGGTTAAGAATTAGTTAACGAATGGCATTTCGTTGCAAAATCTATTTTGCTAATAGAGTAAGAAAAATCTGCAGAAGGCCAATAAAAAACCCAAGTGCGGCACCGATTATTTCAACAAAACGGAATTCTTTGGTGAGGATTTGATTCAACATTTGTTCAAGCTTATCTGAAGAAAAATTCGAAATTTTTTCAACAACAATCCTTTCGAGGTCAAGATCATTTTTCAGGTTGCTGACGTAATTTTTCATGATGACAGGAAAAAGATCAGCAAGCTCTTTCATAAAAGTTGTCTTCAACTGATTGATCGTTTTATCGCCGATGAACATTGAAATCATTGGCATCGTTTCTTTCAATTTTGTGCGAAGAAAATGATCGATATGTTCTTCTGCCAACGGCAAAATCTTTTGCACGTTTTCCGGATTGGTGATTGTTTTTTCAATATCTCCAAATGACAATAATTCCTGTCCGACAATTCTACCCAGGCTTTCAGCAATCTGTTGCTGGCGTTTCGGGAAAACACCGTGAAAAGTCATCCACAAAAATTTTTTTGGCTTACGCGGATGGAACAACATTTTTAGCGCCATCCAGATAGTGAGCCAGTGAATGAATGCAGAAATAACAGGTATTGTATAAAACCACCACTTCATGATCTTGTTTTTCGGACTGCAAAGAAAAGGTAATTAAGCCGCGAACCGAAAATTGTTGATATTGTTTTTGAGGGAAAAGAGAATTCATTTAATTTCGCGCTTCCAAACGGTGGCCATAGCTCAGTTGGTTAGAGCATCAGATTGTGGTTCTGAGGGTCGTGGGTTCGAGCCCCATTGGCCACCCTGAAAAAACCTCGCAGATTTGCGGGGTTTTTTATTTCGATACTCCTGTAATTAAATCTTCAATTGCCATAATTATCAATACATATTTCATAATCTAAAAAACATTTACTTTTAAGGCTTATTATCTGTTTATGCGAATTGTTCCTTTCTCGATTTGTTTTGTCATCACGATTGCATTGGTTATTGCATTGAATAAAGAATGGCAAGTGGGAGCTAACACGCTTCCACCTGTTGGCAGATTCATGAGCCCGCAACATGGCTTTTGGCAAAATGCAGAAAGTGTCAATAAAGATTTTACTGCAAGTTTTCATTTTGATCAGCTCAAAGACAAAGCTGAAGTTTATTTTGATGACCGCATGGTGCCCCATGTTTTTGCGGCCAATGAAGATGATGCATATTTTATTCAAGGCTACCTGCATGCAAAATTTCGCTTGTGGCAAATGGAATTCGAGACGTATGCAGCAGCAGGCCGGATCAGTGAACTGATAGGAGAGAAGGCAATAAATTTTGATCGTGAAAGAAGAAGGCTTGGCATGGTATACGCGGCGGAGAAAGCAGTCATTGAAGTTGAAAAAGATCCTGTTACCAAAGCACAATGCGATGCATACACTGCCGGCGTGAATGAATATATCAGCAATATGAAAGAAAGCGAACTGCCTGTTGAATATAAATTGCTGAACTATAAACCGGAAAAATGGAGCAACCTTAAGACGGCACTTTTTCTAAAATACATGTCTTATGAGCTGGCAGGCTATGAGAATGATTTTGAGAACACAAATGCAAAAGCAGTTTTCGGATTGAAAGATTTTGACCTGATCTATCCATTATCACAGGATTCACTTGACCCAATCATACCAAAAGGAACAATCTTTGAAAAACCAAAGCTTGAAGTAAAAATTCCTGCTATTGCTGATTCTGTATATTTTTCAAATAAAGATTCTGCAGATATCCTTCATGACAAACCGAATAAAGAAAACGGCAGCAATAACTGGGCAGTGAGCGGAAAGAAAACAAAAAGCGGAAAACCAATTTTATGCAATGATCCGCATCTTGGATTAAACCTTCCATCACTCTGGTTTGAAATGCAGATTTCCGTTCCGGGAATGAATGTGTACGGAGCAACTTTTCCTGCAGCGCCTGGCATTGTCATTGGCTTCAATGATAATTGTGCGTGGGGGGTAACAAATGCAGAACGTGATGTTCGTGATTATTATGAAATAAAATTTCGTGATGAAAGCATGAAGGAGTATTGGTTCAGTGGTGAGTGGAAACAAACTGATTTCAGGTACGAGCATATTGTCATTAAAAATAAACCTGAAGTGATTGACACAATTGCCTACACTATTTTTGGTCCGGTGATGTATGATAAAAAATACAGAGGCAGCAGAAAAGATGGGCAAGAAGGAACCAGAACTGATGGGAAATATTATGCCGTTCATTGGAAAGCAAATGAGCCCAGCAATGAGTTGATGACATTCAATCGACTTGATCATGCAAAAAACTACAATGAATATCTGGAAGCGATTAAATACATGCATACGCCCGGACAGAATTTTGTTTTTGCATGTAAGAATGGAGATGTTGCGATGTGGTGTCAGGGCGAGTTTCCTGCAAGATGGAAACATCAGGGAGATTTTATTATGCCCGGAACTGACAGCACATTTATGTGGCAGGGAAATATTCCACAGGATGAAAATCCGCATATCATAAATCCCGAGCGTGGATTTGTGAGCAGCGCCAATCAATTGCCGGTTGATCCTTCTGTATATCCCTATTATCTCGCAGGTTCATTTCCTCCATATCGTGGATTTATTATCAATAGGTTTTTGTCGAAGATGAATAATATTTCACCGGAAGATATGATGAAGCTGCAGACAGAAAATTATAATGTATTCGCAGAATTAGCGATGCCTTTGTTTTTGAAATATGTGAGCTATGATTCGTTGGATGAATCAGAAAAAAAATATTTCGACACGATGAAATCATGGAACCTGAGAGATGATTATAATGAAAAAGGCGCGACTATTTTTAATGCAGCATGGGATTATTTTGAAAAAGAAGTATGGTCTGATGATTTGACAAAAACAAATCTTCCATTGGTTCATCCTGTGGCCAGCACCTTGTTAGAAGCAGTTTTAAAAGATACCGCTTTCAAATTTATTGATGATATAACAACGCCTCAAAAAGAAAGCATGCGTGATGAAATCACAAAAGGATTTGAGAAAGCCGTGAAATCATTAAAGCCTTTTGAGATTGAAGGAAGGTTAGAATGGGGAAAAGCAAAAGATACGAGAGCAACGCACCTTGCAAGGTTAGCACCTTTCAGCAGATTGCATTTGCAGATAGGCGGCGGCAAGCATTGTATCAATGCAGCAAGCGAAGATCATGGGCCAAGCTGGAGAATGATTGTTTCTTTAACTGATACCACACAAGCTTATGGAGTTTATCCTGGCGGCCAAAGCGGAAACCCCGGAAGCCCTTACTACGATACATTTGTTGATCAGTGGGCGGCAGGAAAATATTATCCGTTGTGGGTAATGAAGAAAGAAGATGCCGGAGATTCAAAAGTTCGGTATAAAATTGAATTTGAAAAATAAAATCAATAACCAAATTTGAAAATGACCGGATTAAAAGAGTGAAGTTCTTTATTAACGATTATGCATAACCGATTATTAGGAACAATGCATTAAATATAAATAGCAAACAGAATGAAATTGATTTTTTCAATATTACTGACCGCTTTATTAAGTTTTGTTTTAGGACTGTATTTGCCATGGTGGTCAATTGCATTATCAGCATTTGCCGCAAATGTTCTGATCCCGATTGCTCCATGGAAATCTTTTTTATCGGGATTTCTCGGAATATTTATTTTATGGGGAGCTTTGGCTACTGTCATTGATTCAAACAATAATCATATCCTTTCACAAAAAATTGCGCAGATATTTCCCTTGGGCGGCTCTTTTGTTTTATTAATTATCGTTACTGCATTTGTTGGTGCACTGGTTGGAGGCTTTGCTGGATTAACAGCAGGTTTTGTGAGAAAAAAATGATGTCACGCTAATACGAAGTATTTCAAAATCTATCGTACATACTCATCAGCAATTTCAAGCGCTTTTGAAATAATCGCTAAT
>Ga0070734_10001378_pt1 | contig 35793 bp, 27 predicted proteins | sample Coa_R1_8_FD_66444 | JGI IMG/M metagenome (GOLD analysis project Ga0070734, IMG submission 66444) | Surface soil microbial communities from Centralia Pennsylvania, which are recovering from an underground coalmine fire - Coalmine... | ecosystem: Environmental > Terrestrial > Soil > Unclassified ...
AATGTGCGAGCAAACTGGATAGCCTGTTCAAACCAGGCCAATGGTTCTGGTGCAAGGCCGTTGAATGCGACATAACTCTGCATTCGAGGCGCGGCAAAGCTAGTCCTATCGAATGTTGCATGACGGCCGGATCAATACTTCCTTGAGTGTTTCGCGGATGCCTGCGAAGCTACCTCGGTAAGAAGCACTTTCCGGCACCAGGCCCGCAGCAATGTCCGCCGACTCTGAGACATGTCGCGCGTGCGCGGCATGTATCCAGTGCTCATCCATTGGGACGTTTCTGTCACCTGGAGAATACCTTGGGCTTTTGACTCGACCGCTGACTCATCGTTCAGCGCAAAAATCCGATTCATCGCCGGGTAGAGCAGGTAATAAGTCCGCAACACATGGTGGTAGACGACATCGAACGTCAAACGCTCATTGCCGATCGGTTCCTCTGCCTGCGGATCGACGTAATACTGCCTGAAATCAACAGTATTTGGCAGGATTCGGAGGCTGATCGCGGGGTAGTTTGTGATATACGGAGGGTTCGCGAAGTCGAGATAACTTTTTGGTGGTTCTTCTTGCGAATCGATAGAGAACGTAAAAAGAAAGTCGCCAGGTTGCGACGTGTCGACTTTGATCGGATCGCCGGGTTTGATCTTGGCAATTGCGTCTGCATCGCCAGGTGCTTCCAGTGGAATCGAGCGATACTGCCATACTGTAATCGGCGGACACTCCTGGGGTCCCAACTTCCGGCCGTGTTGGTAAACAGAGACCGTCGCAGGTTCCAGTTTCTCGTAGCCTTGATTCAGAAACTGTGTTCCGCTGCCGCCCTGTTCGGTGTAAATGCCCTGCTGGTTGGAAACGAAATAGTGGCTGGTCTCCTGGAGAACATTGCCATACTTGTCGCTGGACAGGCTGAATACCGCATCCGGGTTACGCAGGGCGCTTTGTACAAAGGCATTTGCCGAAAAATCGAAAATCCAGCCTTGCCGATTGCCCCTATCAACGTCGGTATAGGGTACCGGCCCGACGTTCACGCTGCTGCTTCCCACCGATACGACCAGCGAAACTGGCCCGAAATCGAACTTCGGATCTGGATTCTTCGGGTCGCCGGCATAGTTTTCAGGAAAGGTGCCTACCAGGTCCGCTGAGATTACGTTGCCATTCTGGAAAACTACTCCTGGCGCAAGTGCGATTTTCCCGCCGCCATTGTTGTGGTTCGATGGCGTGGGAATCGTTGCCTGATTGGCTACCAGGAGCCGTCCAACGGGTGTAGTAAAAATCGTTTCGGTCGCGTAAAGAGGCGCGAAGGTCCCGGCGATCCGGAGGGTCACCGGATTGGTTTTGCCGTCCGTATAGAGTTTTGCGATCGCGTCGTTGTCTTTGGTGTTGGGGATTGCACGATACAGGTAGTATCGGAAAATAACGCCAACCACGTCAGGCGTATCCAGCCCGGGAATATTCACTGTCATATTCGGGCCTTTGCGAAAAACATGGTACACATATCCGCCGGCGCCGGCATCGGCAGTCAGGTTTACGTTGCGGTAGAAGTTGAGCCACTGGCAGGCACCCTTGCTTGGCGTACCGCTCAGATATGTGGTGTTGCCGCCCTGGAGTGTCACTTGGTCAAAGAAGAACTGTGTGGCGGGCGGCGAGCCCTCGGAATTTACATCCGTGATGACTCCGGAGAACGTGAGCTTTGCTCCGACCAGGCTGCTGAGCGAGCCGGCGCTGCCGTCAGGCCCGGCCTGTACACCTTTGACGGATATGTCGAGGCTTTGCGAGCCCATATCGCCGTAATAGTTCCACTCGGCCGGGATCGTCTGAGCCGTTTTACCCGGATTGCCCACAACATCGAACGTCTGGACCTTCTGGACCCAGGCAATAAAGTCGGCGTCGGACATTCCGTACCTATGCGGTTCGACCATCTTGGATTTGATCAGTGCAAGAGGATGACCCTTGTAGTCGCTGGTAGGACCGTGAGGACCGTAAGAATCTTGCAGCAGGTAATTTTGGGCATAGTCGTCATTGTTGGCAGTTCCGGGGTTGAGCTGAACGGTGCCTTCAAAATTGATCCGAGGATAATCGAAGAGGCTCATTGACTTTCCACACTTTCCAGGCCGGGTGTTGCAACGTTGTTTCTATTCCGAATCAGCTTCAGGTAATGCTGCAGCGTAAGCCGCTTTCCATGCGACAGATCGCGCGTAACCGGCATGGCGCCGGTTCCTTCGGCGGCCAGCGGCGCGGCGATGGCCGCGGCTATCGCTTCTGCGTTCTTTTCAACGTCGGCTTGCGACCCAAGATTCACGAAATTGAGCATGACGCTGAAGATCATGTCGTAGACGTAGAGAATCCGATCGTAGATGAATTTCCACGCCAGCGCTGGATCTTGCGTGGAGTTCCATAGATCGAGAAACTCGAGCGGCAGTGCATCGTCGAATGGGAGGACCCGGATCGTCGTGTAAAACGCGTTGCCCGGTGGAAACAGACTCGGTGGAGGCGCCGGCCAAGCTTCTCCTGAAAACGGAAAGAAGGCCACCACAGGAAAGCCCGGAGTTTGCGCGGAGACACCCGCGGTGGCGATGCCGTTCTCATCCGCCGTGACTACCGCGGCAATCGTCGCGACGGGAGAGCCCCCGCTGGAGTTCACAACCCGCTGATCCCCCAACGTAAAGCCGATGTATTGAGGGGGGACAGATGGAACCAGGTTCAGGTTCTGATCGTACTGCGCTAGTAGCACCTTCGCTCCAGCCGCGGGCGCTCCCTGTTTCAACACAGTAATCTGAAACTCTTGCTGGCAGCCCTGGTCCAGATAGATACCGCGGCTGTCGGTTTGCGCGCAAAAGGCCTGCTCAGTGAGAGCGTTGACGGACTGGCCGCCGCTCTTGGATTGAATCGCGAGCAATCCCTGCGCTAGCTGCTGCGGCGTGATGCTGGTGGGTATCGGCAAATCGACAATGCCGGCGAAAGCTTCATACGCCGCCTTTCCGTATTGCGAAGGCCCGAGTTCTCCGATCGTGACAAACTGGTTGCCGGTCTGAATGCCAACCGTGAGAATTCCCAGATTCACCTTCTCAAGATTGGACGCAGGTGTACCTGGGATGGCGACTTCCGGTATTGCGCTGCCAAGATCGAGCGATAGGAGGTTCGCCTGGGAATTGACCTGCGCGGCGGCAGGGCCAAGTTGAGTCGGTGCTTGACCGCCCACAGGCGTTACGGGCGCTTGTGCGGAAAGATAGCGGCCCAACGGCACGCTCGCGAGTTCGCCTACATTCCAAACACCGATCGAACCTACCACGTGGCTGTAACAGGGCTGAGAGAAGAACTCACTCGTATCGCCATTGCCATTGTTCCATTGGTCCCACGCGGCGGCCAGGAGTGTGGCCAGTTGCTCATAATTCCGCGCTTGCTGCGTGATATCGTTCAGAATACCGTTGCAGAAGTACATATTCACGTAGGCGGTGAAGCGAATCATGACCCCCTGCGCGTCCGGCTGGGTTGACGCCTTTTGTAGCGCGGCCAGCAACTCGGAACTCGCGCCTCCCGTGCCGTTGTTCCAGGCGATACCCGAGTTTGGGATGCAGGCCTGAAAACAGCAGCCTACGGAAGCGGCTGGTTGAGTCAGCTTACCGGTTGCGTCGTAGATGCGGCCCAGATTGATCCAACGCGAGGACATGCGGACGGCGCGCGAGCCACTGACCGAATAGTCGCCGCTGCCGACCGTGAACGAACCGTAATAGATCTGGCTTGACCAGAACGACGACGGATTCGTATCGACCAGTTTGGGTGCGCTGTATTGGTTGTCGCCGTCGAACTTGATGGTAGTGCCGATGAGTGGATCGTTCGTGCTGGGCTTGTTATAGGCGAGAGCGCCGCCCGTGATCTCTGTTTTGTAGTTGTTGTATTGAACGAACGCGGCAGCGTGGGAGCCGAACATGTTCCATTCGCAGGGAACGCGTGCCCCAGCGGGGTTGTCGATCGAATCGTTCTGCAGCTTGATGGCATAAGGCCGGAATGTTTGGGTGAAATTTTCAGGCGTGATAGGAGGATTCTGAGTTGCCAGAAAAGGCCAGTTCAGAGCGGCCTGCGCCGCGTCGAAAGTGGGAAACTTGGCGAAATCATTGTTGTTAAAAGTGCAAGGATCCCAGCTTGCATAACCTTTGAAATAGATTCTCGGAAAGGATAGGACGCTCATGCTTGCTCCTTGTGACGATGCTCCTTAGACAATCCAAAGACAATCCAACTACAACAACGACAGGGATGCGGCCATCCCTTTACCTAGGGGACGAATGCGATAGCGGCAACGACCAACGAGCAATGATCAATGACCCGTGACCAACGACCCGTGATGAAAAATCTTGTACGGCGGCCGTGAGATAGAGGAAACTTGCTCGCTGTTCATGGAGTCCGTCCGTGACTACCGCCGGCTTCGCCGCGTACACCGCCTAAGCTATTTCCGATGTGCCGTGTTGTTTTATATACGTGATGTCTATGCGATGAGTGATTGGAAATGAATTCCTAAAATTACGCAAATAGATTTAATCCGGATTTTTTATATGACTTCTACTTCCTTCGCTTATTGTCTAGGCTCATTAGTTTCTTCAAATGAAATGATTCCCAAAATGGGATTGACGCATTCGATCCTCCGTTGATCGATGACTGAAGATCCATGCCTGAAGATGAACGACTGAAGATGAATGACTGAACGCAACTTACGGTTCAGGGAAAATCGGCCGTTTCAGGGAAAATCGGCGCCAGTGCCAGAGGTTCCACTTTTGGCAGCCCGGACAGGCCGGCAGGGCAAGGTTTGCGGGCAGGCAGGTGAATGCCTGCCCGCAAAGAAATGAAAGTCAAATTCTTACTGAGTCGGAGCCGGAATAGATTGGCCCGGTTGCAGGACGGTGCCATTCAGCAAGGGTTTGGGAATGGCAAAGGGACTCCCTTCAATGCCCGGTGGTGAGAGCTGACCGAAGTTCAGGGTATTCAATGGGCGTGGCTGATCATTCAGGATAAACCCGACATTGGTAATGGTAACCGGTGTGTTCGTAAAATTGGCGATTTGCATTGCCGGGAGGGCTCCGGCCTTATAAACGCCTTGGCACCAGGTACCCACAACATTGCCGTTAAAATCCTGAGCGGCGACAAAGAGCGTGTAGCGTGCTGGATTTATTCCCACAGGCTGGGACGCAGCCAGCGAAAGCATTGGAAGGGACACTGGTGGGGCAGGAGTCGTGGCCGCCTGCGTGGCATGATTGGCGGCAGTCGACTGTACCGAGGACGCAGATGGTGAGCCCGTTTGCGGAGAGACCCCGGCGCTACCGGCGGAGCAGGCGTTCGAAGTGTTGCTCCAGGATGAGGAAACCACATTGATTGGGCCTTTCGAATCGAGGCCAAAGTGGGGCAACCCGTTGCTGTTGGAGCCGTAAGTGAATGTCTCTCCAGGAACAATCGGCTGAGTACCGCAAATCGTCACAGATGTGGTGTTGGTGGATGCGTCATAGGTAACCTTGGCGCAGGATGGGATGCCACGGTATTTGAACGGGTTAAGGGTTGCATCGGCGAGCGTTTCCTGGATATTGATGTTGTTCCGCTGATCGCCCTGCAAGACGTAGGTGAAGCACGACCCTCCGTTGGTCGGAATGGGAACGAAGACGTTACACAGATCAACCTCCTGCGTCCAGACGGTGGTGGTTGCCAGCAAAAGCGATCCGATCATGGTACATAGGAATTTGAGACGCATTTGATGTAAGTTCCTCCTCTTGTTTTATTTGTTTGCTGTGCGTAACAGACGGGTTACGCCGAGGGGACTCGCCTAGCAACAGCACCTGCCTCAGCATTGCCCTATTTCACAGCAATGCGTCCTACAGTGGCCTTGGTCTGGAAATTTGTACATGGATTGGTCATGAACTATGGCGGGAATTCCATGTGAATTGCTAACTCTAAGAGGAAGAAGTATTTCCAGCGGAATATGAACAGAAGTGGTTCGTTCCAAAACGGAACGTTGAGACCGATTGGTCAAAAATTTACTGCCATCGGTAGATTAGGTCTGCATGAAAGGCGCTTATCGGGACTAATATATGCGCGAAGCAAAAGTGATGATCTCCGGTCAAAAAATGGCAAATGCGGAGCATGCAGCGGAAATGGTACAGGCTGTGCGTTTTGGAATCTATCAGGCCAATCTGGCAACAGGAGAGCTGCACAAGAACGGGCTTAAGATCAACCTACAGGAGCAGCCATTTCAGGTTCTTAGCCTGCTCTTACGCAATGCTGGCACGGTGGTTGGGCGTGAAGACCTGCAGAAATGCCTCTGGCCGTCCGAAACGTTTGTGGACTTCGATCTCGGCCTCAATACAGCAATCAGGAAGATTCGGGCTGCGCTGAGCGATTCGGCTGAAAACGCCCGTTTTATCGAGACGCTTCCCAAAAGAGGATATCGCTTCATCTGCCCGGTGGAAACGATCTCAAACATGCCGGCCACATTTCGCTCTTCCGGGAATATTGGCGAAAACCAGGCAAGTCGTCCGGCATTGGTGCTTGGAACCGAAATTGAAACCGAGGAAGACCAGTCATCGTTCAAGAATGACCAAACAGGGAAGCGGGCATGGCGGCCTTATCGCTTCAGGTTGGCGCTCGGAATGCTCCCCCTAATCTTGTTATCCGTGGGCTTCGCTATTCACCGGCTGCAGGATAAAGGCCGTCAGTCGCGGGCGAGAGATTTTGCGATAGAGGGTTTGGAAGATCGGGGCACGCGGGTTGAGACTGCTTATTCGGCCTACTTGAAAGGCAGTGATTTTCTGCGGGCGGATGACTTGCCGGAGAAGGATGAAAAAGCTGCGCAACAGTTTGAACAGGCGGTGCAATCAGATCCCTCCTATGCGGCGGCCTATGCAGGTCTAGGGGAAGCTGATTGGAATCTCTTTCAATCTACAGGGAATCATGGATGGGAGGCGCGCGCGCAACAGAACTGCAACAAGGCACTGGAGTTGGATGCCGGGCGAGCGGCTCCTTACCTCTGCTTGGGCGCCATTCACAATGGGATGGGAGAGTATGGCAGGGCTGTCCAGGATTTTTCGGAGGCTCTGGCAATTGATCCTCGTAACGCTTTGGCACGCAGAGGCAGGGCCAGGGCCTATGAGGGTTCGGGCAATATTGTTGAAGCGGAAAGAGGCTATCTCCAAGCCATCGATTTTGATTCGGGCAATTGGGCTGGTTATTCTGTCCTGGCCCGCTTTTATTTCGTTTGCGGCCGTTATCAAGAAGCGGTCCACAACTATGAACGGTCTATTCAGATAAAGCCGGATAACAGCGAGCCGTATTTCTCCCTGGGGGCGGCCTACGTCGAGATGGGGCAGACTGACAAGGCAATTGTTGCACTGCAAAAGGCGGTTCGCCTTAAACCCAGCTTTGGGGCGTATGAGAATCTGGGAACGGTTTTTCTCAACGCGAGGCGGTTCGAGGATTCTGTCCGATGTTTCGAAAAAGCCCTGGAACTGGACATCAACGATTACCGGGGATATGGCAACCTCGCACGAGCGTATCTCTGGGCGACCGGACGCACGGAGCGGGCGCAAGAAACATACTTACGAGCGATTGCCTTGGCAAAACAGAAATTAACGGTGAACCCGCAAGACCCGGATATCAATCTGAACCTTGCCGTTTACTACGCTATGCTCGGCCAGGAAGACGATTCTCTGTACCACTTGCGCCGCTCCAAAGAATTGCAGCCGGCTACCGGGGAAACGGATTTCTGGTCAGCGGTTGTGAATCTGCAGTTGGGGCATAGGGAAAAAGCCCTTGCGTGGATACGGCAGGCAATTGAATTGAAATACTTCGCAGAAATCAATAGTGCTCCAGAACTCGACGGTTTGCGCTCCGATGTGGAGTTCCGGCGGATTCTATCAGGACGCTAATGCGCCCCCTATTCATGGAGTTCTTGGGAGGAGTGAATGATATTGACTTCCAGAATCTTGTTACCGATCGGGCTCGCAGTCACAATCATTCTCAGCTCGCCGGTCGAAAAGTCGGGCACAACAAGACAGTCAAAGCTCACGGCCGTCTCTGTTAAGTCGCAGAATTCCACCTGCATCGATCAGCCACAGCCTGGGCAAGTCGATTTGTGTTGCATGGCCGTACGCCTGGCGAGCCATCAGCCACATTCTCAAATCAGCCTTTCTTATAGCGGTGGAGATCAGGCGAACTTCTTTTGCTCGGCGAATCGGTTCTATAGCGTCGATCAGTACATCAAGATCGGTAACATCCTTTCCGACTCGCCGGATGCGCCTTTCGCCCCGGCAGACCTTCAACGCCTGGAGCAGCCATCGAACTCTGCCAGACTTTCCGGCGCGCCCTTGCAACGTGCAGTGGGGCAAAATTATAAATTCAGCTTTACGATTTATGTAGATGGTCCCGATCAACCAGGGACGCAGTATGATCCTCATTTGATTGTGACCAAATAGAATGATGTTTCGTATTTCTTCCTCTACTTATTTCGTGTGAACACACCCCTAAAGAACAAAGTGTTGAGAGTGTTTGAAGTGCCGGCGGTGGAGCCTGTGCTGGACCGGCCGGTCCAGTGCCCGTGATCGGTTATTGTCCGGGGCCTCTTATAGATGTCTAGCAGGTTGCCTCTAGCAGTCCAGGGAAAATATCTTAAAAACTAAAAGCCTTGATCATGCCTGCACGTTATGATTGCATTTGGAGAAGTTTTGAGGTGAGTATGAACGCACTGAAAGAAGTGCCCCTCGGGGTCTTTGTCTTGGTAATGCTTGTTTTTTCTACCGTAGTGTCCGCACAGAAAGGCGGCGGGGGCAGCAGTGGGGGCTCAGGCTCTAAGGGCGGGACCGCAGGACCGTCAACATCCGGCTCGCGCACTTCAACCAATAGCTCTGGACCCGGATATGGAACGACTGGGTCGTCTGCCAGGATCTGTGGTGTTACCTGGCCTTGTCCTGTTTCAGACTCTCGTCCCCTACCGGCCACACCACTACGTGATGATTCTGATTGTTTTCTACCTCCAGTTCAGGGTATTCGCAGCTCCACAGTGAGCGTCGCCATCCTGTCGGTCCCGGAGAAGGCGAAGCATGAGTATGACAAAGCGTGCTCCGCTGTTCACCACAAAAATTGGTCATCGGCTGAGGATCACTTAAATCACGCGACCGCCATCTACTCCCGATATGCTGCTGCATGGGTGCTTCTCGGGCAGGTTCAGGAGAGGAAGGAAAAAGAGGCAGATGCTGCTCAATCGTGTAACCAGGCGATGAAAGCTGATTTAGGTTATGCGCCTGCCTATCTGTGTCTGGCATATCTCGCCGAGGACGGGCAAGACTGGGTTCAAATGAAGCAAATTACTGATCGTCTTCTCCAACTACATCCCCTGAATACAAGCAATGCTTACTACTACAACGCATTGGCCAATCTGAATCTGCAGGAGGTCTCGTCGGCTGAACGCAGCGCACGCCTCGGAGTTGCAGATTCAGCGAAGCATCACCAGCCCGAACTGCACCTGTTGCTTGCCCGAATCTACCGAAAGAAGGGAGATCGCAATTTAGAACAGGCAGAACTGCGGGAATATCTGAAACGGGTCCATCATGGAGACAAAACCCGGGAGGTAAATACTCTCCTCGATGCCATCGATAAACAGGCGAAGGCATCCGATCGTGCTGAATAACAGAGATCAAGAACCAGATTCCGGTTAAGTCCGACCCTTTACGTGTTGCGGTTGTTGGCGCTGCAAGTTAGCACGTGCTGTTTCAGGACGCTATTTGCGAATTCAATGGCCCGAGTCAGCGTGTTCGCAGCCAATACGCAGCGCGGCAAAGGCAAGATCGTATTGCTTTGCCGCAGCCGAGTCGGCTTTGTCAGTCAGGGTGGTCGCTTAAGTGCGACCGCCTAGCGCGCGATCCAGGTTGAAAGCTGCACTAATTAAGGCAAGATGTGTAAACGCCTGTGGAAAATTGCCCAGAGCCTCTCCCCGTGGGCCAGTCTGCTCCGCATAGAGGCCCAGGTGGTTGGCGTACCCCAACATGCGCTCAAACAGCAGGCGAGCTTGATCAAGTTTTTCAGGGAGAAGCTGACCCGCGCGCGTTAGCGCCTCCACGAGCCAGAATGAGCACATGTTGAAGGTGCCTTCTTTGCCAGGAAGACCGTCGATACGCGAGTAGGGAGGATAACGGTACACAAGACTGTCACTCACCAAACCACCTTCCTCCGGGCTTCGAAGGATGGCGGAAATGGTGTTGAGCATCCGCGGATCGTTTGGAGCCATGAAAAATACAAGCGGCATGATGAGCAACGATGCGTCTAAATCATCACTCCCATAAAACTGGGTGAAGGCCTGTCGCTTCTCACTCCATCCATGGGCCATGACTTCCTCATAGATACGATCGCGTTCCGTAATCCACTTTGTCCGGTCGGCAGGGAAGGCCCGTTTGTCCGCAAGCCGGATGCCCCGATCCAGCGCGACCCAGTTCATAACCTTCGAATAGACAAAGTGTTCCTCACGGTTACGCATCTCCCAGATTCCGGCGTCCGGTTGTTTCCAGTGTTCGCAGATCCACTCAAGCCGGCTGCGTACTTTGACCCACATATCGTAAGAGATCGGGCTGACATATTTGTTGTGGAGATATAGGCCGTCGATCAACTCGCCATAGACATCAAGTTGAAGCTGCGAAACCGCGGCATTGCCGATGCGAACGGGTTTTGACCCGCGGTAGCCCTTCCAATGATCCAGAATCTCTTCATGAATGTCGTTCTCGCCATGAATGGTGAATAGCACCGGCATGGGCGCGTGCGGGTCGATGTGTTTCGATGCATAATTCTCAATCCAATGGATGAACCCTGCCGCTTCGTCTCGAAATCCTAGTCTGAGAAACGCATAGATGGTGAAGGCGGCGTCGCGCAGCCATGTGTAGCGGTAATCCCAGTTGCGGCCCCCGCCCACGGCTTCAGGAAGGCTGGTAGTGGGAGCCGCTACGATTGCTCCCGTGGGCTCGAAGGTAAGGAGCTTCAGAGCCAAGGCCGATCGCTGCACTTGCTCCCGCCAGCGTCCGCGGTAGGTGCAGGCCGAGAGCCAAGTTTGCCAGAATCTTACGGTCGAGTGGAAGGCTCTTTCGGCTTCTTCCGGTGGAGGAGCGCACGGGACAGGACCATCTCCAAGGTCTGTCGTCAGCAGGAATGCTTCGGACTCGCCTTCTTTGAGTACGAACTCGGCAGTAACGCTCCGATTCTCTGATTGCTTGAGCGGCACGGCTGTTGAGAGTGCCAAGTTCAACGTGCCTGAGCTGAAGAATGCGCCGTTTGATCGCAGCGATGTCTCGTGGGTTTGGCGTCCAAAATCGAAGCTAGGCTGGCATATCAAGGACATGCGCACAGAGCCTCGGACGCAACGAACCCGTCGGAGGAGACGGTGATAGCAGGCCGAATCACGCGGAAGACCCACAGGCATGAAGTCTTCGAGCTCTGCGATACCATCTGTCATGAGGAAACGGGTTATGAGGATGTTCGTGGAAGGCCAATAGAATTGCTTATGACGCACTCCGTTTGCGGTTGGAAAAATTTGAAATCGGCCGCCCTTGGTGTCATCCAGCAGGGCTCCAAAGAGACTGGGTGAGTCGAAATGGGGGCAACAATACCAATCAATCGATCCATTCATGCCGATGAGAGCTACCGTGCGCATGTTGCCGATAACCCCGTAATTCTCGATGGGCTGGTAGGCCACTACGAACCTCCTCGACGCGACAACTGAAGCCTCTAATTAGATGTGAGGAGTCGTCTACGAGATTGTGCCTTCAGATAGCCACCACGATGTGAAACTGCTATTTGTCATAGGGCTTATCATTGGGCCGAGGGCCGACTTGGCCCAGGAGCGAGATTCCGAGGAAAATCAGCTCCTTTCGCGTGGCCGCTTCGGTCGCTCGGGGCACGAGCGTATCGTCGAGACCCCATAGTGGAGCGAGCGATGGATTGCGATTCCGGGCAGGACCTTGGCTAACTTTGGCTAGATCCCATCTTCAAGTCTCGGCCATGGTTGGGCGTGTTGTACGCTGGAGGACTTCTGCGGGCGACATGTACCTTGAGAACACATGTTTTGCCAACCGTCCGCTGGGCATGGCAAACGCTCCCGATGCCAGTAAGGCTTCCGCGTGATCGTAGATCAAGTTCACTTCAGCTTCACTGTTGATGGAATGTAGCCATAGGCTTTCCCCGGCGAATAGCAACAGAACGACATTCGCGGCGACGCACGGCCCCAGGCACGCGGTAAAGGTGAGATGAAACCGCAACCGCAAACCGCGTTGCTTCCACTGCGTCTTGAAAGCTTCTACCGGCACCTCCGGGTTTTTGCGTTCACTACGGCCACAGCAACACCCTTGGCATACAAAAATCTGCCCTTCTAGAATCCGAACCGTTTTTGTCGATCCATCTTGACGCTGAAGGTCGGAGAACAATCCCGGTGCAATAGCCTTGGTGGTCATCTCGTTTGCTTGGTTATCCTTTCGATTTTTCTTGCGCCACGGCCATCTTTTAAAAGCGAAATTTTGCTGCAAGTTGGATTAGCCTGGGCGAGGCAGCACTAACCACGTGTCCAAAGTTCGGATCGTTCACCTCGCCATCGACCGAGGCTGGACCGTAAAACTGCGGATGATTCAAGACATTGAACGCTTCTACCCGAAACTCGAGTGATCGCGTCTCCTTAAGAGCGACCGCCTTAGTAACTTGCACATCGAAGTTCTCGATCCCGGGACCATGAAAGAAACGGCGAGCGGCATTGCCAAGCTGTCCCAGCTTTTCCGGAACCAGAATGCTGGTATTGAAAACGGTCTGGTTGATGCCAGGATTCGTATGGATGTTCAGCGGTCCGTGCAGCAGTTGCGGCGTATCCAGCAGTTGGTTGTTGACGCCGTTGCCCAAGGTTCCGAGGAGAGAGCGGTCGGAATCGTCGAACAGGGTAATGGGAAATCCACTTGAGAAGCGCGACGTACCGGAAAGGCTCCAGCCTTCTGTAAGTCGATTCTTCGTGAGGAACTGATCGAAAGGCAACGCGTAGGTGTAGGAAACCACAAGATTGTGCGTCAGGTCCCAGGAGGAGAGCGCACGGCTCAAGCGGCTATTGATGGGATTGATCTGCTCACCCAGGTTAGAAGCATCATCAATTGACTTCGAGTAGGTATATCCAGCCAAAATCGTGGCTCGTTTTCCGAGCGCGAGACGATAGTTCACTTCCAGTGCGTTGTAGTTGGAGTTTCCGATGGTTTTTTGGGCGGTCGTAATGCCATAAGCGGGCCCGAGACCAACGCGTGTTCCTTGAAAGGATTGTCCCGATGTGGAGGTATAGACGGAGTCTTCGCCGAACGGTCCGCAGGTAACGCTGCCCGGCGCCACCTGGTTCGCCTGGCTCAGGCTCAAACACACCGCCGGATTTCCGATGTTGGTAGGCAGGAGCGCTAGAAGATGATGGCCCTGGTTGCCGGCAAAGCTCACAGTGAGTAATGAGTTCCTACCGATTTGGCGCTGTACGGACAGCATGTAATTTTCCGTATACGGGACGCTGTTGCGGTGAAAGAAATAGGGATCGGCACTGATCGGCGCGGCTCCTGCAAAATGAAAGCCGGTAAAAGGATTTGCAGGGGAAACATTGTGTGGCGGAAGATTCAGAGGAAAGGGATCAGCATTGAGGACGCCATTGCCTGCATTTACAAATGGTGTTGCAAATTCAGGAGGCGCCGGGCTCAGATAGTTGAACCCGAAGGGGGGCACACCATACATGATTGCCGCCGATAGCCCAGGAAATTCAGTGTAGAAGACGCCATAGCTGGCGAGTATGCTGCTCTTTCCGGCGTCACCAAAGATTGCCTTCAGAATTCCGCGATCGAACTTGGGCGAATAGGCCAACCCCACGCGCGGAGCAAAATTGAAATATTTCGTTGGGGACAGGGTCGCCGGAATGCCCGGATCTCCCGGGACTACCAAGCCCGCTGGCGCATTTGGATACAAGCTTGATTGCGCGCCGGGAATGATCGTTTGTATGTTATTAAATTTCTCCGACCAGGGCCTGATCAGATCCCAGCGCAGGCCATAATTCAACGTCAGGTTGGGCCGCGCTCGCCAGCTATCCTGTATAAAGCCCCCGGCATAGTAGTCGCGCAAATAGAAACGCCGGCCGCTCGTTTGAGTGTAATTACTGGGAAAACCCAGGAGGAAATCGGCAAATGGGTTGCCGGTTTCTGTCCCGGTAATATTAAAAGTGCCGTTGAATGTGGCATTGGGATCTTCATTGACTTGGTCGTAGTGAAACTGAAAGCCGAACCTGAGTGTGTGAAGACCCAATACTTTCGAGATGCTATCGTTGAAATACAGGGTAGTGTTCCACTGTTTCAAATTAGTGATGGGCACGCCCATAACAAAAGACGGAAATACAACGTTCTCAATGCCCTCAAATTGCGGAGCCTGCACCACAATTCCCCCGTTGGCGGCACCCGTTAGAAAACCCTGCGACTGCAGGGAAGACCCCAATCCCCCGTTCGGCTGGCCAATATTGTTTACGTTCCGGAGCAGCCCGATATGAAATTCATTCACGATTGTCGAACTGACAACCTTGGCGTCACTGACCGTGATCTCCTGCGCCTGCCCAATATTGAATGCGTCAAATCCAGGGATGGTGGCGCCACCTTGCCCTCCGGGGTAAGGATTATCGAGCGAGTAATTGTCGATGAAGTAGTAGCTCGAGATTTGCCCGGCCCGCGTGTTGGCATCGACATGGGCGCCGCCCTTGTCGTCGTGTACGGTTTTCAAAGAGGCCGAGGTGGAGAATTGATTCGCGCCGATGTTGGGCGTAGGAACGAAAGGCAGTAAATGTGACGCTGGTGCAGAAAAAGCCGATGTTGGAATAACAGCCCCCGGAAAGACACACTGGGAGGTCGAACTGCAGGACGAACTAAAATACGGTTCACCGGCGGCAACACCATAACCAAGTTTTCCCGTGAGCAGGCTTGCGGCGTTGGATCCGCTAACTACACCGGTGAGCGATGTTTTAGCATCGCTGAAATTGCCAGCCCTTTCTTGATTGGAGAGAACCGTAGTGACCGGCGATGAAATGCCTTGTACAGTTCCCGTCCGCTGATAATCCAAGAAGAAGAATACTTTGCTTTTAACAATAGGTCCGCCGAGAGTGCCGCCAAACTGATTCTGGCGGAACGCGCCTCGCGTGGGATCGAAGAATCCTCGCGCGTCCAAACTTGTATTGCGCAAGAATTCGAAGGCATCGCCGTGAAATGCATCGCTGCCTGACCGGGTAACAACATTGACCATGCCGCCGTTGTAGTTGCCATATTCAGCGTCAAAGTTGTTGGTGAGCACGCGAAACTCCTGAATTGAGTCGAGGTTGGGAATTACGGATGTTCCACCATTCATGTGCTCCTGTACATCGATACCGTTCACCATGAATCCATTTGCCGATTCTCGCTGGCCATCAATGGAAAGGTCCCCTGGGTTTGCATCACCCGAGGGATTGATGGTTCCGATGGCGCCTGCCATGGTTACAGATGTTGCCGTTAGCGTGGTCACGGGAGTAACGCCCGGTTGAATAGCAAGCAGGTCCGTGTAGCTGCGGCCGTTGAGGGGAATGGCTTGAATTTGTGTTTCGGAAACCACTTCCCCCAAGTACGTGGAAACCATATCGGGCTGGACCTGGATATCGGCCGCAGTAGCGCTCACAGTGATGGTCTCCGATTGCCCCTGAATCTCCATCGAAATGTTCAAGGTTACCGCGGCGTCGGCATCGACTTCGATATCGGTTTTTCCTTGAGTCGCGAATCCACCGGCCACAATCGTTAGGTTGTATCGACCGGCGGGAAGTGCCGGAAATGAATAAAACCCCCGTGTATCGGATAGCGCCGGATAGCTGGCTTTCAATGCACTATTGATAAGAGCCAGCTTTGCGCCAGGAATGACTGCGCCGGTTGGATCTTTCACCACGCCCGAAATACCGCCACCAGCTGCAGCCCGCGCTATAGTCGAGAATAGAGCGAATCCAATCACTACTGCAGCCACGGTAATCTCAAAATTCCTTTGCATATGCCTCTATCGTCTTTTTACAAACAGAAGATGTTTCTTGAATGGTCCATCTTTTTTGCGTTCCGCTACGGCCTGGCCGAGACGTTGAAGCGGAGCGCGAAAACGCCCGCATTGTTGGCAATTCAGATTTACCGTTCGAGCGCCTCTACCGAGGGAGGTTCCAATCGCGAACCAGACCGAGCCCAGACGCGTATTCCGATGACCACAACAAACAATGTGAGCCCCAATGGCAGCGCGAAACGGTCCAGTTCCACACCCGCCAGTTCGGCAGTGCCCAACCCAAACGAGAAAATCACGACAAGAATCCCTAGCAGTCTCGAAGCCGCCCTGGCATTTTCCTGGCCGACCGCAGCCAACCGTTGTGTCGAGGCCGCGAGCAGTCCGTCCAAGCCGTCCACCAGAATCATCCCGGAGGCGAAGGCGGCTCCGGTTAACCATGAGTTGTTTTCCCCAGCAAGAATGAGAGCCGCTAATTGGGATGAAGTTTCAAACCCGGCTGCCAGCAGCATCCCCAGGAGAAATGGTTGACCGACAATCGGTCGTTTCATCGGAGGAGCCGGGGGAGTTCCACGGATCAAGCGCCATAGATTGATCGCTCCGAGCAAAATCAGCGTCCATGGGCCCACAAATGAAAATCGTCCCGCAAGAACATGGCCTATGCCGACGGCCAGTAACAGCACTACAAGTCCGTGGCCCACGGCAAAAAAAACGCCATTTGTAGATCGCGGGCGGATTCGGGTGAGGGCATCAATGGCTGCCAAATGATCGGGATCGGTGCCGTGCCGCATTCCCAAGGCAAAAGCTACGACTGAGACACTATTCATCACGCTCTCCATTTCATGAAGGCTTCGAGATCCAGGCCTGTGGCCCAGCAGAGCTTCCATCTGCACGTAGACACTTGGTGGTAGTTGGATCAATCGAGGCTGACATCAAGATGTGCATCCAGAAAAAGCAGGGATCTGCACAAAAGCGTGATGCAGCCAGATGGAAGGTTGTTTCGAAGAAAGGCGTGAATCGAGGGTATTGCCGTACTGCAGTCCAAGGAACAGGAACTGCACCCTTTTTTGATTGCACTCCAATAGCATCTCCGTCACAACGCAGAGAACTATGCAATCGGAATCGGATAGGTCTCCTGGCTCGCAGATTCAGAAGGTTGACCTTCGACGTCGTCCTCCAGCCTTCCCCGAGAGAAATCTCGAGTGGCATAAACCGAGGAAGCAACTATCTGCTTACAGTGGCGGGACCGCGCCGGTTTCACACCGGCTTCCCTGTTAGGCCCGTGAGGGCATCCGAAACCGTTTACGATTGAACCCAAATCTCAGCGATTTGGGGGTAAGTCAATCCCTGTCTATAGATCTTCTAGTGACTCGAAGCCTCCTTCATTGATCTTTGATCTTCGATCTTCAGATATATACCTGCAGATTTGTATGGAATCGGACTGTGCAGGTTTCCGTCAAAATTCAATCCCTGGTTGAGCCCCAATCTTGTTGTCATACGGATGTTTCACCTTGCGCATCTCGGTGACCAGGTCGGCCGCGTCAATCAAGCCTTGGGGCGCCGAACGCCCGGTTACAATCACGTGCCTCATTGGCGGCCGCTTCTGGATTACGGCAAGTGCATCTTCCATGGCAACCCAGCCCCTCGTCAGCACATAGGTGAATTCGTCGAGCACAACGATGTCGGAGCTTCCATCGAGAATCGCCTGCGATGCCACAGTCCAGCAGCTTTGTGCAATCGCGGCATCCTTATTTAAATCCTTGGATAACCATGTGAATCCGGCGCCCATGGTAGTGATATCGACTCCCATTTTTTTCAGTGCGCGAATCTCGCCCCAGTTGCCTGTGGAGTGCTTGATGAACTGGAACATCTCAAGCTTCATGTCGCGCCCCCATGCCCGAAGAGCAATTCCTAAAGCGGCGGTTGTCTTGCCTTTGCCGTCGCCGGTATTCACGATCAGTAATCCATGTCGAGTGCGGTCGCGTCCCTGGGTCACGATTGGCCCTCCGAAATCGTGACCGGCTCCGTCTGAACTCTCTCCTCGGCACACAGAATCTCCGGGTCAATGCCACACTCTTTTGAAATCAGGGAGAAATCGAGATTGGCGCGGACCACCTTCGCAAGCCGGTCGTATTCTGCATCCTTATTTGCAGAAGCGAAGTTTGCAGGGCCGAAGTTAACAGCAGCCAAAGGCGAACTCTCCGGTAGGCCCTTGCGCTTCCGCAGCGAAGCAATAACCTTCTCGCGTATCTCCTCGTTTTCGAATAGACCATGAATCATGGTTCCCATGACGGTGCCAGTTTCGTCTGCCGCTCCGTCGACCATGTGCACCGGCGCGCCGTTTCTGGACGTGATTTCGAATGGAGCTACTGAGGCCGCACTCGGCTCGGCCACTCCCATGTGAATCTCGTAACCCTTGAGATTGTCTGCAGCAAGGTCTCCCCAGAATCCCTCTCTTCGAATTCTGAATGTGACTTGGGCTGTGATCTTAGTGGCGGCAAAGCAGGTTTTGATTGGCAGCAGATTCAATCCCTCTCCATAATTGGCCGAAGATTCCACTCCCGCTGGGTCGGTGATGGATTGTCCGAGCATTTGGCAGCCGCCACAAAGCCCCAGGACAAACCTACCGCTCCTTGCGCGATCAAGAATCAAATCGGCGAATCCAGTACTCCGCACCCAAGCAAGGTCATTAAGAGTAGTTTTTGATCCCGGCAGAATTAGCAAATCCGCGGTGCCTACCTCTTCCGGCGATGCAACGAACCGAACCGCCACACCGGGAATGTGTTCCAAAGGCTGAATATCGTCATAGTTGGAGATTCTAGGCAGACACACAACTGCGATGTCGATTGAGTTCGCCTCTGGTTTCCTGCTGTTCATTCTGGATTCAAGGGAGAGGGAATCTTCGTCCGCAATTCTTAGATTGGAGATGTATGGAACAACTCCAGCCACCGGAACGCCCGTTCGCTGGCTAAGAAACTCCAATCCGGGTTCGAGCAGCGCGCGGTCGCCGCGAAACTTGTTGACGACAAAACCGCGAATCAGCGCGCGCTCTTCCGGTTCCAGCAATTCCATAGTGCCGACAAAGGAAGCGAATACCCCGCCGCGGTCAATGTCTCCGACCAATAGAACAGGAGCATTCACCAGGCGCGCCACAAACATATTCACTAGGTCGCGCTCTTTCAGATTGATTTCCGCGGGGCTCCCGGCGCCTTCAATCACAATCAGTTCGTACCGGCTTCGTAGCCTTGTGAGGGCATCGGAGACGATTTGCCTAAGTTGTGGCTTGTATTGGTGATACTCAGCTGCACTCATGCTGCCCAGAACCTTACCCAGAACGACAACCTGAGTACGCCGCTCTCCTTCCGGCTTCAGAAGGATTGGATTCATGTCGGCCGATGGTTCGATTTTCGCCGCCTCCGCCTGGACCGCCTGTGCTCTACCGATCTCGTGGCCGTCGGCGGTTACGGCAGAATTGAGCGCCATATTCTGGGCCTTGAATGGCGCAACGGATATTCCGGCTTGGCGGAATATCCGGCAAAGGGCAGTGACCAGTAGGCTCTTGCCTGCCGAGGATGTCGTACCTTGAACCATGAGCGTGGGCGCTAAGGAGGGCATGAGGATGACCTTCCCGCCGCGGCGCAGCTTCGCACAAATCCCTTTGCCACCATTGGATTTGAAGCCCAATGTGCATGCACATAGGAAGCTACTACGCACTGGTTGCGATATCCCTCGGGCAAGGCATCACCCGTTCGTCGTCGCTGGATTCGATAGACGCGGTCGATCTCTGGAGCAAGGTCTTGAAGCTCGGAGTAGCGAAACTGATGACCTCGGAATCGCAAGCCGGCGGCACCCAGAATCGATGGACCAGTTGTCTCAACCTCCACATACCCGAGAGCTTGCAGCCGGTCCTTCATCACGGCTTCGCCAGGAATGAGCCCTACCATCGGATGGCTGGTTCCATCGAGGGTGCGAATGGCAGACGTGAGGTACATGAGTCCTCCGCATTCGGCATAGATTGGCCGGCCGGCATTTGCAAAGGCCCGAACTCTCTCGCGCATCGCTTGGTTTGCCGAAAGGGAATCGGCGTGGAGCTCCGGATAGCCTCCGCCCAAATACAGCCCATCGACATCAGGGAGATCGACATCGGCGATCGGAGAGAATGGGACCAAATGAGCCCCAAGGTTTTGAAGCTGCCGAAGGTTATCTTCGTAATAAAAGTGGAATGCCGCATCGCGCGCGATGCCAATCCTGCAGACGGCTTCGGATTGTTGCTGGCCGAGGTTGGCATCTTCAGTGTTTTCGAGAGCTGGAGCCGCAGATGCCACCTCGATGATTCGGTCCAGGTCAAACCATTCCGCTACGCGCTTGCCCCATTCCGTAAGAACATCGTCTTTGACCCCAGAATGGCTTGCGGCATGAAGGCCCAAGTGTCTTTCCGGAAAACCCAGCGTGGCCGCTACAGGTAACCCGCCGAATACAGGCACGTTGGATGAACCTCGGCGCAAAATGTCCAAATGACCCTTACTGCCGATCCGGTTGCACAGGACACCTGCCAGCCGGAGATCGGGATCAAAAGTTGCGAGGCCATGAGCGATGGCGCCTACTGTTCGAGCCATCCCCGAACAATCGATGACGGCGAGCACCGGAGTCTGTAGCCACTTGGCTACTTCCGCCGTCGAACCCTCTTCGGAAACTGGTGAGGCTCCGTCGAAAAGCCCCATCACCCCTTCGATCAGCGCAATGTCGCTATTGCGTGTTGCTCGGTGGAACGTGTTCAGAACAGCTTGTCTTCCCATCATCCAGCCATCCAGCGTATGCGAGGCCGTACCCGCCGCCATCGCATGGTAGGTTGGATCCAGATAATCCGGTCCTACCTTGAACACTGCGATTCGTAGTCCCCGGTCTTTCAAAGCCCGGCAGAGTCCTGCCATAACGGTGGTCTTGCCAACTCCACTGGAGGTTCCGGCGATCACTAGGCGCGGTATGTTCCATGTGCTCATTCGGCAATCCTCGCAAGGTCAAATTCTTCGGCAGCAGCGTCGACCGCAAAAGCTCGCCGTTTGTGAGCGATTTCCACGATCACGCATCGGATCAAAGACTCAACGTCGTCATGACTTGGGTGCACGACTGTGCGAGCCCCGTGTGCTCGAGCGGCCGTGGCTGAAGCTGGTCCCATCGTGATGAAAACTGATTCTCGTAGAGTGTGCGGCTCGTGGGACAGGACCAGACGGGCGGCGCTTGAACTTGGAGCAACAATCGCATCAAAGGCGGCCGAACCTTCAAGGGCAGAGAAATCGTATTCCACGCGATAGGCAGCTGCGATGTCCACTTTTGCGGCGATCGCCGATAATTGACGTAAGAGGCAGGGCCTGCCTTGATCCGAGGTAATCAACAGCACGCGCTTTTCTTGAAGAAACCAGGCAATCGAATCGAGGGCTGCTTCGCAAGAGCCTGAACATGCGATAACGTCTTGGGCTCCCAGGCGCGAGAGAGCATGAAACGGCTGTTCGCCGATAGCAACGATTCGCATCTGTCCCAGGTCGAGTGACTGAATCTCGGGCCACACAAATTCGGCCCCCGTCGCGCAAGCGAATGCCAGCACATCGTACTCGTCCAGCCGCGAAATGGCCTCACGCAAGATTGCTTTGTCTGCAAGAGGCGATGCCTTAACGATAGGCGCTTCGAGCACCTTGGCGCCAAGGCTACGAAGTCGCGCCGCGATCTCCGAAACGCCAGGCCGCGCACGTGCAACCAAGATCGTGCAGTCCTGCAGCTCAGGCTTTTCAAACCAACGGATCTTTTCTCGTAGACGAACTGTTTCTCCCACGATCACCAACCCGGGTATGTCAGGATTCACGTCCACGGTTTTCTCCGGGAGATTGCCCAAGGTTGCGACAACAACCTGCTGAGATGGGGTTGTGGCTCCGGCAATATAGGCAGCAGGAGTGTCTGGCGCGTAGCCCAATTCGATGAGGCGGCTCAGATTTGCCGGGAGACGCCGCGCGGCCATATAGAGCACGGTCGTACCTTTCTTCTGGATCTCTGTAGCGAGAGCACCGGTAGCGCTGTCGCCGGCCTCGTGTCCAGTACTGAGCGTCAGGTGCGACGCATAACAGCGATGGGTTAGAGGAATTCCGCTGTAGGCTGCCGCGCCCAGCGCTGCTGAAATTCCAGGGATGATTTCGAAAGGAATCCCCGCCTCGGCGAGCTCTTCGGCCTCTTCTCCGCCTCTGCCAAATATGAACGGATCGCCGCACTTCAGCCGGACGACTCTTTTACCGCTCTTTGCGCGATCTAGAACTTCGGGATGCAAGCGATGCTGTTGCTTTTCCGCACCATAGCGCCGCCCAACCGGCAGCAGCTCCGCGTTGGCCGGCGCCAGGCTCAAGATTGCTTCGGAAACCAGCAGATCATGGGCGATGACATCGGCTTTCCGGATGAGCTCAAGTGCTCGCAGCGTTAGTAGCCGTGGGTCGCCTGGTCCCGCACCCACCAGGTAAACTACTCCTTCGCGATGGATCTCATCGGCTTCATTCATATGCAGTATGGATCGGGCCCAATTGCATCGTGCCGAAAGCTCGGTCAACCGTTCAGGGAGGAAATGAAGCTTTGCCGGTTGAATATGGCGGCGCAGCAACCCTTCAATCGTCAGTTGATAGCCCAACTGTTCATGCCGATTGGGAGTGCGAACGCCATCTTCTATATAGGGTAAGACGCCCCAGGGGAGAACAAAAAGCGCATCATAGCCTGCTGATAACTTCAATACTTCTGGCAGCAGGGCCGATGCAAGTTCTTCGGTGAGGCATCGATAGTGGATGGCATAGGCCACAAAGTCCAAGGCGCAGTTATCGGCAACAAAGGCAGCGATCCTGCGCTCTTTGGCGGAGCGTTCGCGCCAAAGCTCAAGCAGGATCGCTGCGACTTTGTCTGGGGCTAAATGGAACAGCCGCACTTGGGTCTCTTCCAGGAACGCTCGCATTTCCTCTTCGAGACAGGGCAGCGCCATTGTCTTCGCGAGCGCTCTGACGAGGGATGTTTTCCCAACGCTTGCCGAGCCGCAAACGGCGATGCGCTTAGGTGCTCTCAAGTTTGCATTCATTGCCGGAGCCCTTCTTCGTCTGGCGGCGCTGGGGAAGTTGCTTTGCGGAACTTGTGAGAAAAATCGGAGGCGTAGAGCCTTGAGTTAGCAAAATCTACGGCTGTTAACACACGCCCCACAATAATGATCGACGTAGAATTAATTCGCGCCGCCCGCACCTTTTGCTCAATGTCGGCCAATGTTCCTGTGATGATCAATTGATCCGGCCACGAGGCTTTGTGAATCACCGCAACCGGGCAGTCTTCGCCGTAGGCCGGAGTCAACTCTCTTGCCGTTGATTTCAACAGCGTAATGCTAAGGAATAAGACCAGAGTGGCGCGATGGCGGGCCAGATCGTGAAGCTTTTCGCCATCGGGCATGAAGGTTCGGCCTTCGGCTCTTGTGAGGATTACCGTCTGAGAGAGTTCGGGCAGCGTGAGTTCACGGCCGAGGGCGGCCGCTGCCGCGGTGAAGGAAGAAACACCGGGGACAATCTCGAACGGAATCCCCAGTTCTGCGAGCCTGCGCATCTGCTCCGCCGTCGATCCGAAAATCAGCGGATCGCCGGTGTGAACCCTTGCGACATCCTGGTCGGCGTCGCGCGCCCCAGCCATTAGGCCGATGATTTCATCCAAAGTCATGCTGGAGGAATCGAGCACAACCGCATCCTTCCGCGCTCTTTGAACAACCTCCTTCGGCACGAGGGATCCCGTATATAAAACGACCGGACATGATTCGATCAGTTCAGCCGCACGCAGAGTAAGCAGCCGCGGATCGCCTGGACCGGCGCCAATGATGTAGACGCGCATCTAGGCCCATCTCCTTACATGCATTTCAGCACCGCCTCGCGAACGATATTCCAGACCGGCTCAGGCATGTGGACCAGCCAACTGGCATCAAGCTCCTCGGGGACGTGATGGCTCTGCTCGTCGTTCTCCCCCGTCACAAGCCTCCAGAGTCTTTCACTCACAGAGCTATTGCGTTGAATCAGAAAGCGATTCGCCAGTAGTTCGGCCAGAGACTCCGGGGTTTTATCGCCCCAATGGAAAATGAGGTACGGAGGTTGAATCGGAACTGGCCGCAAAGGATTCAATGACTGCACGCGGGTGGTAGTCCCAGCCGGTTTCTCCGGTGCTGCAAAGCCGGCGTCCGGCCAATCGCAGGGTTCCTTCGTGTTGCCGACGAGAAAAAATCGGCCGTCGCTCTCGAGCAAGATTGCACCCGCAAGGCGTCCGCTACGAGCGATCATTGGGTCTCCTCCGCTGCAGTTCCTATGGAAGGTTCTTCGACTACCAACGATCTGCCGGGTTTTTGACCTGGCCGGGCCGTCCCATCCCAGTTGTACTTATTCGAATAGCCGCGCGGGGTAACCATGTTTCCTTCAAAAACGAATGTATTACTTGAACCAATCAAAACGGTGGTCAGCATTCCGATCTCGTACTCGAGAAAGTGATCCAGGTCGGTCAATACAACCTGCTGCAATTTGCGATACCCGCTCTTCACCAACCCGACTGGAGTCGCGCCGTCCCGATGTCGCGCAATGATCTGGTGGGCATCCACAATCTGGCGAGTGCGTCGCCCGCTCGCAGGGTTGTAAAGGCCAATTACAAAATCGGCCGAAGCTGCGGCCTCGATTCGCCGGGCTATCACCGCCCAGGGAGTGAGCAGATCGGACAATGAAATCGCACAAAAGTCGTGAATCAGAGGCGCTCCAAGCAGGGAAGCGCAGGAACTAAGTGCGGTAATTCCTGGGACAATCCTCAACTCGGGTGATTCATCCCGCTTCCATTCGATTTGCCGCAGAACCTCGAATACGAGCCCTGCCATACCGTAAACGCCCACATCCCCGGAAGATATCAACGCCACCTTTGCGCCATTCCGAGACCGCTCGACTGCGACTCGGGCACGGCCAATTTCTTCTGTCATGCCGCTGCGAACAACCTCTTTGCCATCCAGCAGGTGCCTGACAAGGGACAGATAAGTGCCGTAGCCCACAACAATCTCGGCATCCGCAATGGCTGCCAGGGCGGCTGGCGTGCAATGTTCTTTCGCGCCTGGACCAATCCCCACTAGATAGAGAATTCCTTTTGCCGTTTGGGCAATCTCAGACATGAGCGGCCTCCTTCACGCGCGGCGGGAACGGAATGCGGGCGATGGCGGCTGTCATCGATCGTCCCGCGCCGGGTTCGGTGTAGATTCGTTTTGGAACTAGCAGATTGGTGGCGCCGGCTGCCAGCAAGGCTGCCGGTTCCGCAACGCCGCGGCTTCCCACGTGCTGTTTGACGGTTTCAGAAGGATTTTCTATGCCGTGAACCGGATCGAGTTCTTCGGCGCTAAAGGTGCATAAAGGCCAGCCGTAGCGTTCGCTTAACTGCAAAAAAGCCGGCTCCTCTTTTTTCTTGTCGATGGTGGCAATTTTCTTAATGCTCTGGATTGAGAGCCCGGAATCGCCGAATAGTTGCTCAATGCCGCGTTCTACTAACTCCGTGGCGATGCCTTTGTCGCAGCCAAGGCCGAGCACCAGAGATTTTGGCCGGTAGATCACTGCTTTCTCCCAATACTCAGGATGGCTGCGATGGATGTTCCGATCGGTGGCAATCAGGAAGAATTCAAATTCGTCAGGCTGGGCGCAATCTAACGATGTGGTGTAGTGCACTCCTGCCGGTAGACTCTTATCTACCGGCCACCACTCTGGTTCGCCAGCTTCCTGGACAAACAAAACACGCGCGGCGTTAACCACCGCCGCACAGCCGCGTGTGACGTTTCGATCCGGATCGTCCAGCTTCCAACCGAGATCCCGGCCAAGAATGTCTACAGTGAGAGTTCCCAATGAGTCGGAAGCGGTTGTCACAACAGCTTGGGCATTGAGCATGCCGGCAATCCGTTCAGCAAATGCATTCCCGCGCCCAACATGACCCGATAATACGCAGATCGAGAATCTAGCGGCATCGTCGATGCATACCACAGCAGGATCGATCTTCTTGTCTTTTAGAAGCGGCGCGATCATTCGCACCACCGCGCCGATACTGATGATGAAGACATGGCAGTTGTATGCGGCAAATGCAGTCGTCAGCGTCGGCCCCATGGGCAAAGGTAGCGGCAGGGAACCAGCCGGAGACATGGCCATGAACTTTTCTGCAACGTATAAGTCGGCGCCTGGCAATCTCGCTTTGAGTCTCTCTGCGATAGAGACTCCATGCTTCGTAATCGCGTAGATTGCGTATTCCTTTCGCATCGTCATCCAATGGCTTCCTGAATCTGCGCGGAACGATCGCCGGCGATCGCGCGGCTGCGGCTCTTCTTTGAGACGATCGCCATGGCGAAACAATCGCCGTACTCTGTGCTACTGGATCGAATATCGCGCACGATGCGTTGGTCCGGCATGGTTGCCCGCGAAACATAAACAGCCTTGTCCACCAGCCCTGCTTGTTCCAACTCTGCGATCACAAAGGGCATCTCGCGGCCGATCTTCATGAGAATGACGGTGTCAAATTCCTCAAGAATTCGGCTCAGGTCCGATATCCCATAGGTTGCCGGCAGGATGGCAATTCTTTCTTGGCCGTCCGCCAGCGGAATTCCAGTCACTGCCGGAACAGCCGCAATGGAGGAGACGCCCGGGACCACTTCAACCCGTATTCCCGGCCATCTGGCCTGAGCTTCCATTTGCAGGTAAATGAAGGTGCTGTACAAAGAGGGATCGCCTTCGGTTGCAAATGCCACCGTAAGCCCTTGTTCGAGCCGGGACCCGATGGCGAGAAAAGCCTTATTCCACGCGGGTATGAGACGGTCGGGATCTTTGCTCATCGGGAATGTCAGAAAAAGCCGTTCCTGGTCCGGAACTTCGCCGATGACGGGTTGAATGATCTTCCAGGCCATGGATTGTCCATAGTCTGAACTGCGTGGCAGAGCTAGCACTCGCGCGCCTTTGAGTGTCTGAATCGCTCGCACCGTAAGCAGATCGGGAGCCCCAGGGCCGACGCCCACGCCATAAAGAGTTCCGTAATTCATTCGGGTTTCTTTCCTTCTTCAGGTTTCCGGACGGAGAACACCTGGATGGGATTCAACGCTTCATAGCGCCTGTAGCGAGCCAGTGGCTCGGCGCGGGAAATTTGGAGCAGCGTCACCTCGGGAGTCAATCCTTGTGCGCGAAATGCCTCGTAGGCCTCAGCAGAATTTTCCAGCGTGATCGCGTTGACTACTAAATGTCCTCCCGGTTGGAGCCGATGGATGCAATAGTCAACAATCTCGCGCATGCTTCCCTTGCTGCCCCCCACAAAAACAGAATCTGGCGCAGGCAAGGTATCGAGCGCTTCCGGGGCGCGTCCCTCCACCACGGTTACGTTGTCGACCGAGTGCGTGAGGAGATTCTCGCGACAAATTTCTATACCCTCTGGATCGACTTCGACTGCGTAAACATCGCCTTCTGGAGCAAGCAGCGCAGCCTCAATCGAAACGGAACCGGATCCGGCCCCGATATCCCAAATAACGCTGTTCCGGCGGATGCCCATCGAGGCAAGAGACAGGAGCCGTACTTCTCGTTTTGTGATCAAACCCTTCTTCGGCATGCGCTTGGCGAAGAGATCCTCGTGCAGGAAGGGAATTGTTTGGGGAGGCGACCACGCAGAATCCGAGCGCGCCAGTATCAGGACGTTCAATGCTCCGATGTCGTCGCATCCGGAAAGTTCGTTGATCGTGAACCGGCGCACACGCTCATCGGTTCCGCCGAGATTCTCGCAGACCCAAGCGTCCCAATCTGGATCGCTATATTCGACTAACTTTCTGGCAATTGCAGAGGGCGAGTTCGTGGGATCGGTCAGAATTGCAGCTTTCCTGTGTTGCCTTAGGCGCGTCACCAATCCGTGGCCGTTTCGGCCGTGGAGAGAGAGAAAGAGCGCGTCGTCCCATTTCATCCCAACACGCGCAAAGGCCCATTGCACGGAACTTGGATGGGGAAGCACCTCCACATGCTCGGCGCCAACCCGGTGGATGACCAATCCGCCGATTCCAAAAAACAAGGGATCGCCCGATGCCAGCACGCACACATTGTTTTCCTGGGCTAGAGTCTGTATCCGATCCAGTGCTGCTCCGATTCCATTGTTCACTACCAACCGCTCGCCGGCGAACTCTGGGAAGAATGCTAGGTGTCGCTCGCCACCCACGAGCAATTGTGCGCGGGCTACTGCGTTCAGCGCGCGGCTTGTCAGCCCGCAACAGCCATCGTCACCTATGCCGACTACGGTCACCGCCCGCCTGTAAGACTCGCTCCCAATGCCTGTCATTGGGGCCCCCCGACGGACAGAAGCAGAAGCGCGTGAATGATTGCCACAGCAATGGGACTTCCACCCTTGCGTCCGGAGGCGATAATCGCGGGCGTGGCGACGCTCGAAACGGCTTCCTTTGACTCTGCTGCTGAAACAAATCCGACGGGGACGCCGACGATCAACGCAGGACGGGCATTTTCTTCTTGAATAAGCCGGATGACTTCCAGTAGCGCGGTAGGGGCGTTGCCGATGGCTACAAGGGCCCCGTTCAAAACTCCAAGCCGGTGCGCTTTCCGCATGGATTCAATGGCGCGTGTGGAATTGGATCGTTTGGCAATATCGATCACATCTTCATCGGAGATAAAAGAGTGGATCTTGCATCCGTAGGCGTCGAGTCTTTCCATGTTGAGCCCGGCAGTGATCATCTTGACGTCGACCAGAAGCGGGCAGCCCGAGCGCAGTGCGGTAATCCCAGAGCTCACGGCATGGTTCTGGAATCGAATCAAGTGTTTGAACTCGAAGTCTGCCGTTGCGTGGATCACGCGTCGCACCACCTGCCATTCGTCGTCTGGAAAGGAATGACTCCCTGCCTCGCGATCGATGATGGCGAAACTGCCATCCTCGATCGCGCGCCCCAGTCCCGTCATTTGCCTCATGTCGTTCATGCCGGCTCCGGTTCTTTTGTTCGTTGGCCTTGAAAGGCTCCGAGCAGTTGGCCCTCGAAATCCACCAGCGTAACGCCGATGGGCACTTTGCCTTCGATATGGCGGGAGCAATGTTCGGCGACTCGCCGGCAGATTAGGGACGTGATCGCGCCAATACCTTTGGCCTTGCATAGTTCAAGTACATGCCGTGCTGTATTGGCTGCGAGAATCTGGGCGCAGATTTCTTCGCTCGCTCCAAGTTCATGCGCCAGTTGCGACAGCAGAGCCATATTCACTTCGGACCCTGCCGCATGGGTTTGCATCTTCCCGTCGGCCATCTTCGATAGCTTCCCAATCATTCCCACAATGTCGACCTTCTCGATGCCACGCCTGGCGCAGTGTTTTAACGCCACTCCCACAAAGTCGCCCATCTGAATAAAGCTTTGTTCGGAGAGAGCCGGAAATAGCCGCATGGCATACATCTCCGAGCGGCCTCCAGTCGTGAGCGCCAACTCTGTGGCTCCCTGCTTTTGGGCGACATCGATTGCCTGAATCACACTAGCTTTGAATGCCGCGGTTGAGTATGGCCGGACAATGCCTGTAGTTCCCAAAATAGAAATCCCGCCAATCAACCCCAGTCTGGCATTGATGGTTTTCTTGGCCATCTCCTCGCCGCCCGGAACGCTGATCGTCACCCTTGCGCCTTTAAATGAGCTTCTCTGTATCTCCTCGGTAACCATCGCCGCTATGTTTTGGCGTGGGATCGGATTGATCGCCGGGCCTCCAACCTCGAGTCCTAACCCTGGCTTCGTCACCCTGGCCACTCCCGCTCCGCCTTCAATCGCAACTCCAGGCTCGCCATGCAGTTCCACCTCGGCCATGAGCTCCGCCCCATGTGTGCAATCGGGATCGTCACCGGCATCTTTTACCACGCTGCAGAGGGCGTGCGTTTCAGTTCTTTCGCAGCGTTTCAGCAAGAACGTGACCTGCTTTCCATTGGGTAGCGTTGTTTCAATCTCGCTCAGCAACCCGCCAGTCGCAAGGCAGCGCGCAGCCGCTTTGGCAGCCGCTGCTGCGCAGGCGCCGGTGGTATATCCGCTTCGGAGCCCGCCGCGATTTCGTGGTGGAACGCTTGGATCCAAATTTCAATCGTCCAGATCAGAAAGCAATTGCCTTCGTTTCAGTCTTCTTTTCCTGATGGTTAAAGAATGTTTCGATGCGGATATCCGCAACGCCAAGTTGTGTAAGCCGTTCGCGCATCGCAAAAACCAGAGTGCCGTCGCCGGCGAGAAACGCGGCCCCCGGACGGTTCTCGAGCGAGTGACTGCCGATTTCATCAAGTAAATCCGCTAGCCAGTCTCTGCGAGCGGCAGAGGCCACTGGAGGCGCGAAGCGAATGTCAAAGTTGCGGTAGCAGCCGTGAATGCGCTCCCGCACAAAGCTTTCTGGCAGAAAATAGTCGCCCGATTCAAGAATCCAGTACACATCGGCTTGGGGCGCGCACTGTCGAAACCCTTCTGAGTTTAGGAGGCCGATCGCCGCCGTAATTCCTGTGTCTGTGGCTACAACCAGGGCTGGCGCTGCTGGAATATTTGGTTCAAGGCGATTTCCAACGCCAAACTTTCCCCACGCACCTGTAAATGAGATCGCCGTTCCCACAGGCAATCGATGCATGAAGTTGGACCCAGGGCCCGCGCCGATGCGTCGAACCCCAAGTTCAAAACCATGCTGGTTTCGATCGCCGGATAGTATCGAATAAGCCCTTTTGGCTGTCTTGCCGCCTTCGATCTCGATCCCGGTATGAACGATGATGTATTGTCCCCCAGAAAAGTTCAGGGGAGCGTCGCTGGTAAATTGCAAGAGGCGCGCGTTTTTTCCGAGTTCGCATGCGGCTGCAAGCCGTGCTGTTGTTGGTTCCGCCATGGGTTACTTTGCCGGATAGATTTCGTGTATGAAATCGTGAATTTGATCGAGATCGCGATAAAACTTCGTGAGAGACTCCACTTGATTTGCCAGGTCCAGCTCCACTTTCTTTGTCGTCACCAGCAGAGTTCGCAGGTACGGTATCTTTGCGTCATCGGCTTCTGTTTTGGCGAGAGCTTCTTCGAGTCGCGACACCGAGGCGTCGTAGGACTGCTTCAGTGCAAGCAGGCTGCCGGCCTCGCACATGGAGCGCAATGGACCTGCTTGGTTGGCCTCAGCGCCTAGTTCCCCAAGTTCGTGCTGCCGTTCAGCCTCATCGTCGATTCCAATGGTTCGCATTAATCCCAGGCGTAATGCCGCCAATTCTTTACATGCCATCTGGCCTTCTCCTCTATGGTTCTTACTGCATGATGTTGTCGACTAAACGTCCCACTAAGCGGTCGTTAAGCAAGTGCTCGCGTACCAGTTCTTCAGCGTCTTCCGGCAAAACATTGCGGTACCAGATGCCATCCGGATAGACCGCCACCGTTGGGCCTTCGCCGCATCGCCCCATGCAACTTGTTCGAGTAACGCGTACGTCTTGTTCGTGGCCGCTTGCTGCCACGAGCCGCCGCATCGCGGAAAGCAAGCCAATGCTGCCCCGGTCGGCACAGTCGGCATTTCCACAAACCAAAACGTGTTTGGTTAGAGGCCGATGGGCGTGGGCGTGCGGAGCCGCTTGTGTGTGGGTGAAAGTGTGGCGGATGCTCCAAAGCAAAGCCTTAAGCCCTCCGACATTCGAGGCGATTCCGGAAATGGGGTGACGGTATTGGCAGGTATCGCATGGCAGACTTTTCTCGCCAATGCGCGCTTGCTGGATGCGCTCATCGATCACATCCAACACGATTGACTCCGCACCTAAATGGTCTGCAAGGTGCATAGGGATCCATGAATGCATCTTGCCAAAGGCTTCAACCTGCTCCCGCAACCTTGTCATGAGGCGCCCCCCGAAGAGGAAATAGGGAACCACAACGATTCGTTCGGGCCGGGAACGGCTCAGCAGTTCCGCGGCGTCTGCAAAGAGTGGTTGGGCAATGCCGATGAAGCACGGGAGCACCCAGGAGAATCCCCGGCCTTCGCTCAACAAACGAACCAGCTTGTAGAAATCGCCGTTCGCGTCCGGGTCGCTTGCTCCTCGTCCCACAACAAGCACCGCTGTTTTTGAGAAATCGTGAAACTCGGTGAGGCAGGCACGCACTCTTTCGAAACTCAGGTCGACCAATTTTGGGTGTACACCCAACTCTCGAGCCGCCAGAAAGCGCACCCCGGGATATTCGGAGCGGGCGCTCGCAAGTGCGAGCGGAATATCGTTTTTCACATGTCCGGCGCAGAACAAAAAGAGGGGAACAACGATGACCTCGGTGCTCCTGCTGGCTGCCGTTCGTAGAGCGTCCGCGAGCGAAGGCTCAGCGAGCTCAACATAGCCATGCAAAACCTCAAACTGTGGGTGAGAGTCGCGGTAGACGGCGATCAATCCCTCAAATTCTTGATTTGCTTGTGGGTCGCGGCTTCCATGGCCGATCAGAAGCACGGCCGGCCGCTCCGTTGCGTGGTTGCCGCGTGTTGAGCTATCAGCCTGGGAAGAGCTTGTGGGGAGAGTTACGAGAGTAGACATTCGATCTCCTCTCGTCCTGCATGGAAGAGAGAAATCGCAATGTCCGGATTGATAGCCATTGGTATCTCCGTTTCCACGCAGAGAATTTCACCTTCGGCTTCAGACAGGTCTCCTGGCTCATGGGTTCAGAGGCTTTGTAGCATCTACGCAGCTTCGGCCTTCCCCGGACTTCCGAGTGGCTTCTTGAAGCAGCTTCCCAATCACAGTGGCGGGACCGCGCCGGATTCTCACCGGCTTCCCTCAATCGCCCTTTCGGGCATCTGAAACCGCAATTTCGTTTCGTACGAGGAAGAAGCTAAATGAGCTTCGTGATTGTTGTCAATGAGTGAGCACAAGAATTGCGTAAAAACGGAACAGAGATATTTTGTAATGCGGCATTCGCTAACTAGAACTTAGGTGTTGAAGGCGCGCCTGGATGAGATTTGGTGACGAGCTGCGGTGGTGAGCCGCGACGATGAGCCGGGATGTCGTGGCCGATTGACCTTAAGAAAGCCCCGATGCTGTATCCTGCCACTTCAGGATTAAGCCCAAGATTCCCGCTCGCCTCCAGGCAATGGGACGATGTAGGGCATAGGAGATTGTGTGAAACTTGAAGATCGTTTCAAGGTGCTCTCGGATGCTTGGCTCTGTCCGTTGTCGCCTGAAACTGTAGGCGCCAAGTTTTCTCGACCCAAGGTCGTGCTCTCCGATGCCTCCTGGAACGGAGGTTGGCTCAGGCAGTGCATGGGCGTTGCCAACCATACGATGAAATATCAGGAGGTGCGCTCCCGAAATGAATTGCAGAACTATTGTCGCTCTCTCTTAAGTCAGCACGATCTACCTCCTGAAACTTCGCTGCAATTGACGGCCGCCGATGTGCTGGCAGGGGGAATTGCGGAGGACGAATCGCATGGCCTGTCGCTCACAGTGTTTGCATCTGCTGGTGTTAAGCACAACGCGGTTTGGGCAGGCGATCCCGCGAGCTATCAAGAGCAGCCAGATGGCGATTTCGTGCCTTTTGCTCCTTTTTCTCCTTTCTCTCCTGGCACGATTAATGTGATGGTATTTGTGGATGCGCACTTGGAAGCGCCGGTGCTGCCGAAAATTTTCACCGTGGTAGCTGAAGCAAAGACCAATCTGTTGAGTGAGCGAAGAATACAGAGCTGCTATTCCCCGCGGATAGCGACCGGAACAGGAACGGATTCCACCATCGTTGTCTCCGATCCCGAGGCTCCACGCCGGCTATCCACGGCCAGCACTCACTCTGTCTTGGGAATGGCGATCGCTCGGGCAACTCGCGATGCGATTGCTCAGGCTCTTGATCAAGGCCTGGCCAAGGAATGAACGAATGAGAGTTGGCGCAGCAAGCGAGTCTGTTGAGACGCTGGCGCTCTGGATCCCATCAGATGCCAGGAAGAAAGACTCTGCAGGAAGAAAGACTCTGCAGGAAGGAAGAGTCTGCAGGAAGAAGAGTCGGAGGGAAGGAATACTTGGCCGGAAGGAAGATAGGAAGAGATGATTTCAACGCCTAAGGGCTCTCTGGAAGAAGGCCTGACGCACATCGGCACTGCGGAACACGGCGGCGCGGTCTGGATGGCCAATGGACAGCGTAGTCGATCTATGGATTTCAGCGCCAACATTTGGCCTTATCCGATGGACGTTTCGAAATTTTCGGAATGGATCTCACATCTTGATGCATACCCCGATCCGGATTGTCGGGCGCTTGTGTCCGCGGCAGCCGCGCACTACGGCGTTGAGCCTGGACAGATATTCGCTGCGAATGGTTCAACAGAAGCCTTGTATCTGGCGATGCTGACCTTGAGGCCCAAGAAAGTAGCGATATTTGAACCTACGTTTTCCGAATACGAAAGGGCCGCGCAATGGGCCACTGCTTCGACTGTCGAAGTTGTTCGCATTCAAGCGTATCCTAAGGCTGATTTTGTTCCCGCCTTGCGCGTGCCGAATGCCGATGTTGCTATCCTTTGTAACCCGAACAATCCAACGGGTGTCTACTTGCCGCGCGAAGTGTTGGGAACATGGCTGGATGCCTGCGCAGCCGCAAATGTATTCGTGGTGATGGATGAAGCGTTTATTGAGTTTGTCGAAGATGAAGCCGCATCGATGGCAGATGAACTCGCAACGAGAAGCAATTTGCTGATTCTGCGCTCCATGACGAAATTCTTTGGTATACCCGGCATCAGGTTGGGCTTTGCGCTTGGCGCCGCCGGATTCATACGAAAGATTTGGCAAAACCGAATTCCCTGGTCCGTAAATGTGATCGCGCAGCAAATGGGAACTTATCTTGCCCAAGATTCAATATCGCAAGCGGGTGTAGCGGCAAGGGTCGCGTGTGAACGGCTCTTTCTTTCTCAAGGGTTTGAACGGCTCGGCTGCACAGTTCTTCCTTCAACCGCCAATTTTATTCTGTGCAAGCTACCGCATGGTCAATCAAACCGTGATCTCCTGTCGCGGCTTTCAGAGAAGGGATTCCTTCTTCGCGATGCCGCCAACTTCCATGGCTTGAATGGTGAATATGTGCGGTGTGCGGTGAAGGAGCGGCCGGAAAACGACGCACTGTTGAAAGCGATCGCTGAGTGCTGGTGATCTTCGGGGCAATATCTCCATCGAATTGCCTTGCGAGCTGTGCTTTAGCGCTGTTGCTCGATCTATGCTTTGGCGATCCATCGAGTTTTCCCCACCCGGTGCGGGGTATAGGGTGGCTGATTTCACGATTGGAGACATTGCTTTACCGAAGCAAGAATCGGCTTATCAGTGGCTGCGCCCTGCTTGGCTTGGTAGTTTTCATAACCGGCCTGTGCGCCTTCCTGCCCTTGTTGGTGGCGCGACGATTGGGGCCCTATGGCCAAGTAGCGATTGCAGCGCTCTTACTTTGGCCCGCAATCGCGGTGCGTGATCTGTTTGACCATGCGGATCGAGTTCGAAAAGCACTCAAACAGGGCGATCTTGTAGTTGCCCGTTCTCGGCTCGCCGCAATGGTTTCTCGCGATACGGCCTCGCTTGGTGAGACCGATATCGCTCGCGGGTGTGTCGAAAGCGTCGCAGAAAATCTGGTGGATGGCGTGCTAGCGCCCATTTTTTTCGCCTTGCTGGGCGGCCCCGTACTGGCGTATGCCTTTAAGGCGGTCAGCACGCTCGATTCCATGGTTGGTTATCGCAACGAGCGTTATCGGCAATTTGGTTGGG
>Ga0070734_10001381_pt1 | contig 35750 bp, 32 predicted proteins | sample Coa_R1_8_FD_66444 | JGI IMG/M metagenome (GOLD analysis project Ga0070734, IMG submission 66444) | Surface soil microbial communities from Centralia Pennsylvania, which are recovering from an underground coalmine fire - Coalmine... | ecosystem: Environmental > Terrestrial > Soil > Unclassified ...
TCGAATGGTTTAACACCCAGCGACCACACCACGCCTTGGGCCTGAAGACTCCACTTGATATCCTCGCCGCTCACATCGGGCCTGAGTGCAAGATGTTATGGCCCAGTACAGAAGCTTGACGTTGTGTCGAGCGGTGCTTACCATCTCCCGGCTCATCTAGACCGGCTGAGGGAAAGGCCCTTCGAAGCCGGGGCAACCACCGCGAAGGCCGCGTGCCCTCAAGGAACGGTGCCAACTCCTGCGGAACGGCCAGGTCCAGTTCCGGTAGATGAGCCGCAAGGCCGGTGATTCACACCGCGCGACGCGCCGAGCGGCGACGCTCCTCAGGGGTTATGTCAACCATCGAGGAGCGAGCGGTCGGTGTCCCATAAATCCAAGCACGGCTCAAGCGCTGTCGAGCACGCGTCGGGATTCGTCGTGCGCGAAGCCGTGCTGCCGCTCGGGCGCGACTGGCCGCTGCACCACGGCGACCGTCTCGCCGAGGCACACATCGCTTATCGCCTCGAGGGCCCGGCCGAGGGCCCGGTGGTTGCGGTGCTGGGAGGAATCTCCGCGCATCGCGTGGTAGGCGGCGCCGAGGGGTGGTGGCCCGAAATCGTCGGGCCGGATCTCGGCATCGACACCCGCCGCTATCGCATCCTCGGCATCGACTACCTCGGAGGACGAGGGGACAGCTCGGCACCGGCGTCGGGAGGGCACTTCCCGCCGTTGAGCTCGTTCGATCAAGCCGAAGCCTTGAAAGAGGTGGCCCGCCATCTCGGTCTTCCGGCGTTGCACGCGATCGTGGGCGCCTCCTACGGCGGCATGGTGGCGCTGTGCTTCGCTGCGCGTCATCCAGGTCTGATCGGCCGCATCGTCGTGCTGAGCGCGGCGGACAAGTCGCAGGTCCTCTCGACCGCCTGGCGCAGCGTGCAGCGCCAGATCGTACGCGAGGCGATTGCGCGCGGCGATGGGCCGGCGGGACTCAAGCTGGCGCGTGCGCTCGCCATGGCGACCTATCGCAGCGCCGTCGAGTTCGATCTGCGCTTCGGCGGGCCGCCCGTGCGCACCGCGGACCGCTTCCGCTTCCCGATCGAGGATTACCTGTTCGCGCGCGGCGATGATTACGTGCAGAAGTACCGGGCGGAGACTTTTCTCGTATTGAGCGAGTCGATCGATCTGCACCGCATGGACGCCACGCTCGTGCGCACGCCGGCCATCCTGATCGCCGTGCGCGAGGATCAGCTCGTGCCGTTCCACGACATGCAGGCGCTGGCGGCGCGCTTGAACGGGCCGCGCCAGCTGATCGAGATCAATTCCATCTTCGGACACGACGCGTTCCTCAAGGAGGGCGCGGCGCTCACCCCCATCATTCGACAAGCGCTGGCGGAGCACATCACATGAGCGGAAAGATTCCCCCCCGATCCAACCCGAGGCGGCCGCAGGCACCGGCAACACGCGCGGTGCGTGCCGCGCTCGAATCGGACAGGCAGTACGGGGCGGTGGTGCCGCCGATCTATCTCTCCAGCAATTTCTCCTTCGAGAGCTATCGCAAGCCGCGCCGCTACGATTACACGCGCTCGGGCAACCCGACGCGTGATGCGCTCGCAAGCGCGCTCGCCGATTTGGAAGGGGGCGCGCAGGCGCTCGTCACCTGCACGGGGCTCGCGGCCGTAACGCTCATCGTGGCGATGCTCCCCGAGCGAGCCCGCATCCTGGCTCCGCACGACTGCTATGGGGGAACGTACCGGCTGTTCGCGGCGTTGCATGCACAAGGCAAGCTCTGCGTCGATTTCGTCGATCAGACCGAGGCGGGAGCGCTCGAGGCGGCGCTCGCGCTGCGTCCCCAGCTCGTGTGGATCGAGACGCCGAGCAACCCGCTGCTGCGCATCGTCGACATTCGCGCCGTGGCCACCGCCGCCCATGCCGTGGGCGCGCTCGTCGTCGCCGACAATACGTTCCTCTCCCCGTTGTGGCAGCAACCGCTCGCGCTCGGCGCGGACCTGGTGCTGCACTCGACCACCAAATATCTCAACGGTCACAGCGATGTGGTGGGGGGCGCCGTGATTGCCGCAACTCGCGAGCTCGGCGAGAGCCTGGCCTGGTGGGCCAACGCGATCGGCGTCACCGGCGCGCCGTTCGACAGCTTCTTGAGTTTGCGCGGTGTGCGCACGCTGCATGCACGGCTCAAGGTGCATGAGGAGAATGCCGGGGCCGTGGTGGCCTGTCTCGCACGGCACCCCACCGTGCGTCAGGTGTTCTACCCCGGACTGTCGAGTCATCCCGGACACGAGCTCGCGCGCCGTCAGCAGCAAGGCTTCGGCGCGATGATGAGCTTCGAGCTCGCGGGGGGCGAGGATGCGGTGGCCGCTTTCCTCGACGGCCTGTCCTGCTTCACGCTTGCCGAATCCCTGGGCGGCGTCGAGAGCCTGGTGGCCCATCCAGCGAGCATGACGCATGCCGGCATGGAGGAGGGTGCGCGGCTGCGCGCGGGCATCGGGCCGGGACTGCTGCGCCTCTCGGTCGGCATCGAGGATGCGGAGGATCTCGTCGCCGACGTCGAGGCGGGACTCGAGCGTGCGGGGACAGCCGAGCTGGAGCGCCATCGCCGGCGCCTCGGCACTTCGGGTTGACGGCGAGGCATTGGCGCGGCTCGGCCTGATGGCTTGCGGGTGCGCGCCGTGAGCGGGCACGCCGAGGCGGTGCCCAGCCCCGCCGCAACGCTCATCGTGACGCGTCAGGGAGCATGCGGTCCTGAGTTCTTGCTGCTCAAGCGCAGCGCCGCCGCCCGCTTCATGCCGAACGCGTTCGTGTTTCCCGGCGGTGCGGTCGATGCCGCCGACGGCACGGAGCTCGCGTACGCGAGCTGTGCCGGTCTTGATGATGGAACGGCCAGCCAGGTGCTCGGTGTGCCCCGGCAGGGACTCAGCTACTTCATCGCCGCTCTGCGTGAGACGTTCGAGGAGTGCGGGCTGCTGTATGCGTATGTGCGCGGCGATTCGCTCGCGGGAGGCGAAGAGGCGGCGGCCTTGCGTGCAGAGGCTTCGGGCGCCTCGCTCCCTGCGCAGTGCACCTCGAGAGGGTGGCGCCTCGCGGTCGATCGCTTGATCTACTTTGCTCACTGGATCACGCCGCGCACCCTGGCGCGGCGCTTCGATACGCGCTTCTTTCTCGCACAGGCCCCCGATGGGCAGCAGGCGGCGCTCACGAGCAATGAGATGCAGGAGCTCGTGTGGCTCGGCGCGCGCGAGGCGTTGCAGCGGCATGCGCGCGAGGAGCTGCTCCTCGTGTTGCCCACGAAAGCGATGCTCGAGGAGATGGCGCCGTTCGATCGAGTGGCGGCGCTCCTGCGTCATGCGGGCGCTGCGCGGCTCATCCGCGCGGTGATGCCCGAGGACTGATGGGCGAGGACTGATGCGCGAGGGTTGATGCGGGCGCCCGGCCGCGCAAAGCGGCTCAGCGCAGGGCGCGCAGCTCGGCGAGAACCGCATCGCCCGCGGTGCGTGTGCTCACGGGTTGTGAGCCGCGGGAAGCGAGGTCCGCCGTGCGTGCGCCGGAGTCGATCGCGGCCGCCACCGCGCTCTCCACCGCCCGCGCCTCGATCTCGAGCCCAAGCGAGTACTTGAGGAGCAACGCGGCGCTCAGGAGGGCGGCGTACGGATTGGCGATGCCGCGGCCTGCGATATCCGGGGCCGAGCCGTGGATCGGCTCGAACAGGCCGCCGCGGTACAGGCCGTCGCGGCCGCTCGCGCCGAGCGAGGCCGAGGGCAGCAAGCCCATCGATCCGGCCAGCATGGAGGCCTCGTCGGTGAGGATGTCGCCGAACATGTTCTCCGTGACGAGCACGTCGAAATCCCGTGGCCGGCGGATCAGATGCATGGCGGCTGCATCGACCAGCATGTGCTCGAAGCGTACCTCGGGAAACTCCGCCGGCAGGATGCGCTCAACGACGCTGCGCCACAGGCGCGAGGTCTCGAGCACGTTCGCCTTGTCGACCGAGACCAGCGTGCGCCGTCGGCCTCGAGCGAGTGCAGCCGCCATCCGCACCACGCGCTCGATCTCGGGAACCGTGTACCTGCACACATCCACCGCCTCGGTGTCGGTGCGCCGCTTCTCACCGAAATAAATGCCGCCGGTGAGCTCGCGCACCACCAGAATGTCCACTCCGGTGAGCAGCTCGGCCTTGATAGGCGAGGCATCGAGGACGGCGGGGTGCGGCACGACGGGCCGCAGGTTGGCGAACAGCTCGAGTGCCTTGCGCAGGGCGAGCAGACCCTGCTCGGGTCGCACCCGGGCGGAGGGGTCGGACCATCGGGGCCCGCCGACCGCACCCAAGAGGATTGCATCCGCGCGACGGCACAGCTCGAGCGTGGCGGGCGGAAGGGCCTCGCCCGTTGCATCGATGGCCGCGCCGCCGACGAGCGCCGACTCGAAGCGAAACTCATGACCGCGCAGCGTGCCGATCCGCTCGAGCACGCGCACCGCCTCGGCGGTCACCTCGCTGCCAATGCCATCGCCGGGAAGTACCGCGATCAACGCGTGCATGCGCCGCTCTTCAGCCCGACCGGGCCGCTTCGAATCGCTCGATGTCGGGCATCTTGCCGAGCAGGTAGCCGAGCTCGTCGGTCCCCTCGAGCAGGCAATGGCGGGCAAAGGGCTCGAGCTCGAAGGCAACGGGTCCCGTAGGCAGAGTGAGCGTGAGCCTCTCGAGGTCGATCTCGACGGCAGCGCCCGGATGGGCCACGAGCCAGCCTCCCGTCGCCTCGCTCACGGTGATGGGCAACAGGCCGTTCTTCAGCGCGTTGCTGCGAAAGATGTCGGCGATCTCGGTGCTGATCACTGCACGAAAGCCATAGTCCTTGAGCGCCCAGGCCGCATGCTCGCGCGAGGAGCCGCAGCCGAAGTTGCGTCCCGCCACGAGCACTTGCGCGCCGGCCGCTTCCGGACGATTGAGCACGAAGTCCGCATTGGGCGCACCGTCCGCACCATAGCGCCAGTCCGCGAACAGTCGCCGGCCGAGCCCGGTGCGCTCCGTCGTCGTGAGAAAGCGCGCGGGAATGATCTGATCGGTGTCGACGTTGCTCGCCGCAAGCACGACGGTGTGCGACTCGATGCGCTTGAGCCCGCTCACATCAGCTCCCGGGGGTCGGTGATGCGCCCGCGCACGGCACTCGCTGCGGCGGTGAGCGGGCTCGCGAGGAGCGTGCGCGCGCCGACGCCCTGGCGTCCCTCGAAGTTCCGGTTGCTGGTGCTCACCGCATAGTGCCCCGACGGGACCGTGTCGCCGTTCATCCCGAGGCACATCGAGCAGCCCGACTCGCGCCAGTCCGCGCCGGCGCTTTTGAAGATCTCATCGAGACCCTCGGCCTCGGCCGCGCGCTTCACGGCTTGCGAGCCGGGGACGATGAGCAGCTGTACGCCGGGCGCGACTGCGCGTCCCTTGAGGATGCGAGCCGCCGCCTTCAGATCCTCGATGCGCCCGTTGGTGCAGCTGCCGATGAAGACCACGTTGATCGGCTTGCCGAGGAGCGACTCGCCGCCGCGAAAGCCCATGTAGTCGAGGGCCTTCTCGCGCGCCGCATCGCCCGCACGGGGGATCGCCGCGCCGATCGGCATCACCATGCCGGGATTCGTGCCATAGGTGATCATCGGCTCGAGTGTCGCGGCATCGAGATCGACCGACTCATCGAAGCGGGCGCCCGGATCGCTGCCGAGCGTGCGCCAGCGCGCGAGGGCGGCGCTCCATGCGCTGCCCTGCGGTGCGCGCGGGCGCGCCTCGAGGTAGGCGAAGGTCGTCGCGTCGGGCGCGATCATGCCCGCCCGTGCCCCGGCCTCGATCGACATGTTGCACACCGTCATGCGCTCTTCCATCGACAGCGCGCGAATCGTCGAGCCGCGATACTCGAGCACGTGGCCGGTGCCGCCGCCCACGCCGATCCGGCCGATGATCCCGAGGATCAGGTCCTTCGCGGTGACGCCGGGAGGCAGCGTGCCGTTCACGTTGACCGCAAAGGTGCGCGGCTTTCGCTGCAGCAGACATTGCGTCGCGAAGACGTGTCCGACCTCGGTCGTGCCGATACCGAAGGCGAGCGCGCCGAAGGCGCCATGGGTGCTCGTGTGACTGTCGCCGCACACGACCGTCATGCCGGGCTGCGTGGCACCGAGCTCCGGGCTGATCACATGGACGATGCCGCGCCGCTCATCGCGCATCGCGAACAGCTCGATGCCGAAGTCGCGCGCGTTGTGCTCGAGCTGTTTGACCTGCCGCGCAGCGGCATCGAGCGCGATCGGTACCCGGCCAAGCACCTGATCGGTGCGGGTGGGGGTCGAGTGGTCCATGGTTGCGAGCGTGCGCTCGGGCCGGTGCACCTTGAGGCCCAGGGACCTGAGGACACTGAAGGCCTGGGGTGAGGTCACCTCGTGCACCAGGTGCAGGTCGATGTAGAGGACGGCCGGGGTATCGCGGGTCTCGGGTACGACCTCGTGCGCGGCCCAGACCTTCTCGAACAGTGTCCGCGGCGCCATCACGCCTGTGCGGACTCGAGCCAGGGCATGCGCGCTCGAAGCTGCGAGCCCACCTTCTCGATCGAGTGCTTGAGGTCCTGCTTGAGCAGCTTCGAGTACTTGTGCCGCCCGCGCTTGGTCTCCGCGATCCACTGCCGCGCAAATTTCCCCTGCTGGATCTCGCCGAGGATCTTCTTCATCTCACGCTTGGTCGCCTTGTTGACGATGCGCGGTCCGCGGGTGAGATCCCCGTACTTGGCCGTCTCGCTGATGAAGCGGTGCATCTTGGTGATGCCGCCTTCGTGCAGCAGGTCGACGATCAGCTTGAGCTCATGCAGGCACTCGTAGTACGCGACCGCGGGCTGATAGCCGGCCTCGACCAGCGTCTCGTAGCCCTTCACCACGAGCTCGGTGGCTCCCCCGCACAGCACCGCCTGCTCGCCGAACAGATCGGTCTCGGTCTCCTCGGCGAAGGTGGTCGCGAGGACTCCGCCGCGCGTGCCGCCGATGCCGTCGGCATAGGCGAGCGCCTTTGCCTTGGCTTGCCCGGAGGCATCCTGCGCCACTGCGAGCAGACACGGCACGCCGCGTCCCTGTTGATACTGGCGCCGGACCAGATCGCCGGGTCCCTTGGGCGCGATCAGCACGACGTCAAGGTCCTTGCGCGGTTTGATCTGCTTGAAGTGCACGTTGAAGCCGTGCGCGAACAGCAGGGTTGCGCCGGGCTCGATCTTCGACCTGAGCTCGCGATACAGCGCCTTCTGTGTCATGTCGGGCACGAGCATCGCGATGAGCTGAGCGCCGCGGACGGCCTCGGCAGGCTCCTTGACCTCGAGACCGTCGCGCCGCGCACGCCTGAAGCTCTCGCCCTTGCGCACGCCGACGACCACCTCGAAGCCGCTGTCGCGCAGGTTGAGCGCGTGCGCGCGGCCCTGGCTGCCATAGCCGAGCACGGCGATCCGTGTGCCCCGTAGCGCCTTCTTGTCCACATCTTTTCGCGAATACAATCGCATGCGAGCTCCCTCGAAGTAGCCGGAAATACCAACATACAATCTTCTATCATGCAAGATCTCATGCACCGCCGCTTGCCAGGATCCTCAAGCTCATGATCGATGCGCCCGCTTCCGTGCCCCTGTGGTTGCTCCATGACGATGAGCTCGATGCCTTTCACGCCACGCAGGATGAGCGCTCGGCGACCTTCCTCGCCGAGCAAGGCTTCAAAGCCGAGCGCCATCGGGTGCTGCTCATACCCGATGCGCGCGGCGCGATCGCTGCCGCGGTGGCCGGGTTGGGCAAGCGCCACGGCGAGCTCTCGCTCTGGCACGTCGCAGGCCTGCCCGAGCGGCTGCCCGCACGGCGCTTTCACCTCGCTCAGCGCTTCTCGGGCGCACAGGCGGAGCAGATCGCGCTCGGTCTCGCCTATGGGACCTATCGCTTCGATCGCTATCGGCAGGGCAAAGCGGAACGGGGTGCCACCATCGAGCCGCCGGCCGGGATCGATGTACAGCCGATCACGCGCCTCATCGAGGCGCTCACGCTGGCGCGCAATCTCATCAACACGCCTGCCTCGGATCTCGGGCCGGAGGAGCTCGCGGCGGCCGTGCGCGCCGTGGGCGAGCGACACGGTGCGCGCGTTCGCGAATGGGTGGGTGAGGAGCTGCTGACGGCCCACTTCCCCGCGATCCACGCCGTCGGGCGTGCGAGCGTGCGGCCGCCGCGGCTCATCGAGCTGCGCCACTCGCCCGCGCCCGAGCAGAACCTGCCGCGCATCGCGCTGGTCGGCAAGGGCGTGTGCTTCGACAGCGGCGGTCTCGACCTGAAGACGAGCGCCGGCATGGCCCTGATGAAAAAAGACATGGGCGGGGCGGCGGTGGCGCTGGCTCTCGCCCAGCTCATCATGGCCTCGCGTCTGCGCGTCGAGCTCCTGCTGCTCGTGCCTGCAGTGGAGAATGCCGTCGCGGGCAATGCTTATCGTCCGGGCGATGTGCTCGCCACGCGCAAGGGGCTCACCGTCGAGGTCGGCAATACGGATGCGGAGGGCCGGCTCGTGCTCGCCGATGCGCTCGCGCTCGCCGACGCCGAGCATCCGGAGCTCATCATCGACTTCGCGACCCTCACCGGTGCGGCCCGCGTCGCCCTGGGACCCGAGCTGCCCGCCGTATTCGGCAGCGATGAGCATGTGGTCGGCGAGATCGTCCGAGCCGGCGTCCTGGTGCACGATCCGCTCTGGCCGATGCCGTTGTGGATGGGCTACGACGACGAGCTCGGCAGCAAGATCGCCGACCTCAACAATGTTGCGTCCTCGGGACTGGCGGGCGCGATCTTCGGCGCGCTGTTCCTCAGGCGCTTCGTCGGCGGGGCGGCGTGGGTGCACTTCGACTTGTTTGCCTGGAATTCCAAGGAGCGGCCCGGTCGCCCGGTGGGCGCCGAGGCGCAGGGCGTGCGCGCCGTGTATCGTTATCTGCTCGAGCGTTACGGGACCCTGACATGAAGAAGAAGGAGCGCGCCGGCAGGACCGGCGCTGCGGCTGCCGCCGCGGATCCCCGCCGCTTCTCGAAGCGCGTGGTCGACGGCCTGAAGCAGGCGCCGGCGCGGGCCATGCTGCATGCAGTGGGCTTCACGGAGGAAGATTTCCGCAAGCCGCAGGTGGGAATTGCCTCGACGTGGAGCAATCTCACTCCCTGCAACATGCACATCGATGAGCTCGCACGGCTCGCGGGGGCGGCGGTGGAGGAGAGCGGGGCGAAGGCCGTCACCTTCAGCACCATCACCGTCTCGGACGGCATCTCCATGGGCACCTCCGGCATGCGCTACTCCCTCGTCTCGCGCGAGGTCATTGCGGACTCGATCGAGACCGTCGTCGGGGCGCAGAGCTTCGATGGACTGATCGCCTTCGGCGGCTGCGACAAGAACATGCCGGGTTGCCTCATGGCCATCGCCCGGCTCGACCGGCCCGCGGTGTTCGTCTACGGCGGCACGATCCGGACCGGCGCGGAGGGACGCGACATCGTCTCGGTGTTCGAGGCGGTGGGTGGCGTCGCGCGCGGCACGGTCTCGGAGCAGCAGCTCAAGTTCATCGAGCGCACGGCCATCCCGGGGCCGGGCTCCTGCGCGGGCATGTACACCGCGAACACCATGGCCTCGGCGATCGAGGCGCTCGGCATGAGCCTGCCCAACTCGAGCGCTCAGGAGGCGGTCTCCTCGCACAAGCGCGCCGACTGCACCTGGGCGGGGCGCGCGATCGTGGAGCTGATCCGCCGCGGCCTCACGCCGCGCCGGATCATGACGCGCAAGGCGTTCGAGAATGCGATCACGGTGTCGATCGCCCTGGGCGGATCGACCAACGCGGTGCTGCATCTGCTCGCGATTGCCTCGGCCGCCGAGGTCAGGCTCCAGCTCGATGACTTCACCCGCATCGGCCGGCGCGTGCCGGTGCTCGCGGACCTTCGCCCGAGCGGGCGGTATTCGATGTCCGAGCTGGTCGCGATCGGGGGTATCCAGCCTCTGATGAAGACACTGCTCGAGGCCGGATTGCTGCATGGCGATTGTCTGACGGTGACCGGTGCGACGCTGGAAGAGAACTTGCGGGGGGTCGTTCCGTATCCACCGGGGCAGTCCGTGGTGCGGCCCCTCGAGGATCCCATCAAGAAGGACAGTCACCTGGTCGTGCTCTACGGAAACCTCGCCCCCGAAGGGGCGGTCGCGAAGATTTCGGGCCAGGAGGGGGTGCGCTTCCGGGGAAGAGCGCGCATCTTCGATTCCGAGGAGGCGGCGCTCACCGGTATCCTCGGCGGCAAGGTCAAGGCGGGGGATGTGGTCGTCATTCGCTACGAGGGCCCCCGCGGGGGCCCCGGAATGCGCGAGATGCTGAGTCCCACCGGCGCCATCATCGGCAAGGGGCTGGGAAATGAGGTCGCGCTCATCACGGATGGGCGCTTCTCGGGCGGCAGTCATGGATTCGTGGTCGGCCATCTCTCCCCCGAGGCCGCGCTCGGCGGCCCGCTCGCCCTGGTGGCGGCGGGCGATGAGATCACAATTGATGCAGAGCGTCGCGAAATCACGCTGCACGTGAGCGCGGCCGAGCTCAAGCGCCGGCGAGGGCGCTGGAAGCCACCCCGGCCGTTCGCGCGGCGGGGCGCTCTGGCGAAGTACGCCCGCCAGGTCAGCAGCGCTTCTCTGGGCGCCATTACCGATGCTGACTGACGCCCCGAAGAGCGGTTTGGATGTAGGAGGAGGTTGAGATCTCGGCTTGCAGTGCAGGCGGGATGTGTGTCAGTCTCCCAATTCGCAGAGGGAAATTTGAAGGGAAACCGCTGGTCGAAAGTCCAAGGGGTTTAGGTTCCCGACGCGCATAATTTTTTAAAAGGGGTGCGTGCCGCAAAGCGCGCACCGTTCGAGGGGCACGGTCGAACTCGGGTTATGTACCAGTACCAACAGCCATCGTTGTTTTCGGGCCGCCGCGGCGCGGCGCTCGTCGCCGTCATCGTTTTACATATCTTTCTGGTCTGGGGCTTTTATACCGGTCTCGCGGGCAAGCTCGCGCAGAAGATCATTCCTCCGGTCGAAGTGGCGCAGATCGAGAAGCCGAAGGAAGTCGACAAGCCCCCACCGCCCCCACCGAAGCTCGATGAGATCAAGCCCTACGTGCCGCCGCCCGAGTTCGTGAGCATTCAGCAAGAGGCGCCGCAGACCAACGCCATCACGCAGACCACGCAGGTGCAAAAAGTGGCGGCACCGCCGCCGCCCCCCGCGCCGAAGGCGGGCACCGGCATCCGGATGGACCCGAAGCACCCCCTCAAGATCGGTGAGGACTACTACCCGGATGCATCGCGGCGCGCCGGCGAGGAGGGTCGTTGCATCGTCGAGGTGACGGTGGCAGTCGATGGACGCATCACCGCCGAGAAGATCCAGACGAGCTCGGGCTTTCCGCGCCTCGACGATGCATGCCTCAAGGGTGTGCATGGCCAGCGTGTGATTCCGGCGACCGAGGATGGCAAGCCGGTCGAGAAGACCGTCGCGATTCCCATTGTCTGGAAGCTCACCAACAAGTAAACAGGCCACCAGCCCCGTTTTCAGCTCGACACGGATTTTCGCTCATCAAGGTTTCAGATATAAACGCTTGAATCACGTCTGTCCCATCAATCTTCATCGCGCTTCGGCGTTACGAGATAGGAAGTAAAGGAAATCGGTTTATGAACGAGACACAAGTTGACAACCCATATGGCCTCAGTGCTCTCATCCACAACGGCGATCCGGTGCAGCTGTCCGTGCTGGGGATCCTGCTGATCATGTCGCTGTTGACGTGGTTCATCATGATCACGAAGTACATCGATCAGCGCCGGCAGCGCCGCCAGGCCGTCGAGGCCGAGCGGGAGTTCTGGAATTCCTCGAGCCTGACCGATGCGATCTCGAAGCTGAAGGGTGGATCGAATCCCTTTCGTGCGCTCGCCGAGACCGGCAAGCAGGCTTTCGAGTATCACGAGACCAACAAGACCCGCCTCTCCGGTGCGATCGGCACCAGCGAATGGATCACCGAGTCGCTGCAGCGCACGGCCGATCAGGTCGTGAGCAGCATGCAGGCCGGCCTGCCCGTCCTCGCCTCGGTCGGTGCCACGGCGCCCTTCGTCGGTCTGTTCGGCACCGTCATCGGCATCTATCACGCGCTCATCGCGATCGGCGTGGCGGGTCAGGCATCGATCGACAAGGTCGCAGGACCGGTCGGTGAGGCCTTGATCATGACCGCGATCGGCTTGGCGGTGGCGGTGCCCGCGGTGCTCGGATACAACATCCTCCTGCGGGGCAACAAGCGTGTGCAGGAGACGGTGAGCCACTTCACCCACGAGCTGCATGCGTACCTGATTTCGGGCGCGAAGATGGGCTTGGGCATGGACAAGGGTCCCGGCACACCGCCGGTCGTTAAGCCGGCCCCGGTGGCGGCGCGCTGATCGCGGCTCGATAGGAGAGCTCAGTCCATGGCGATCAGTCTCGGAGCGGACGCCGACGAAGGCGAGGCGATGTCGGACATCAACGTGACGCCGCTCGTGGACGTCATGCTGGTGCTGCTCATCATCTTCATCATCACCATCCGCGTGATCATTCAGCAGGTGAACGTGCAACTGCCGAAGGCGACCAACCTGCCGACGCAGACCCGGCCCGAGAACATCACCATTGCGGTCGACAAGGACGGCAACATCTACTGGAACACTCAGAAGATGAGCGGCACGGACGACTTGAAGAACCGATTGCGGCAGGTCGTACGCGAGGATCCGCAGCCGGAGATTCATATCCGCGGCGATGCGAACGTGCGCTATCAGTTCGTCGGTCAGGTGCTGGCCTCGACACAGCAGATCGGCATGCGCAAGGTGGCCTTCATCACGACGCCCGATCATTTCGGGCCTGGAACCTGAGGAGCGATCGCCATGGCAATGGCCGTCGGCAGCAAGGAAGGGCAGTCCTATTCCGAGATCAACATGACGCCGTTGATCGACGTAATGCTGGTGCTGCTCATCATCTTCATCATCACCATTCCGAGTCAGACCCACGCGGTCAAGATCGACAACCCGCAGGCAAACAATCCTCCACCCACGACGCAGCCGGAAGTCATCAATCTGGCGATCGATTTCGACGGCACGCTGCTCTGGAACAGCTCACCGGTGGATCGCAAGACCCTGCAGGGCTACATCGAGCAGGAGGCCACGAAGGACCCGCAGCCCGAGGTGCACATCTCGGTGGACAAGTTTGCGAAGTACGAGATCGTGGCGCAGACGCTCGCGGATTTGCAGCACCGCGGCCTGAAGAAGATTGGATTCGTCAACAACGATTATTTTTAGAAAGGTTACCGACGGGTGTTGCGGCGCGTGCGCCCGTTGGTGGCGGGCTCACGCGCCGTTTGTTTGAAGGGCCCCACACACAACAACTGGTTTTTCTCTTGAAGGTGCGAGCATGACGGTCATCAACAACAATTCTCTTTCCCTGTATTCCTCGAGCCGCCGCTGGGTCGCAATGATCGCTTGCGCGGCGGTGGCGGTGGGTGGGATCTGCGCCATACGGGGCGCGCGCGCGGCGGAAGAAGGAAAGAAGCAGGAGATCAGCCGTGTCATCGCCAAGGAGATGACGGCCGCCCAGAAGGCGCTGCAGGCGCAGCAGTGGGCCGAGGCGCTGAAGAATGCCGAGGCGGCAGAGCAAAAATCGCCGCTCACGACCTACGACAAGAAGATCATCTACCAATTCGAGGCCATCGCGCTCGTCAGGCTCAACAGGCTGAAGGAGGCGCAGGTCGCCTTCGAGAAGGAAATGGCGACCGGGATCATGACGGCGGATGAGAGTGCACAGGCTCTCAAGGCGCTGTTCAGCATTGCGGCGAGCTCGCAGCAGTACCAGAAGACCATCGATTACGGCAAGCAGCTCGTCGACTCGGGACTTGCAACGCCGGAACAGGTATCGATCATTGCGCAATCCTATTATCTGCTCAAGGACTGCAAGAACGCCGTCACCTGGGCCGACAAGGCGATCGCCGCGGAGCGCAAGGCGGGGACCGCGCCCAAGGAGAACGATTACCTCTTCAAGCTGCAGTGCGCTTCGGACTCCGGTGACCAGCAGGCGATGATTCCGGTGCTGCAGGATCTGATCAAGCTCAACAACAAGACCCAGTACTGGAATGATTTGCTGCGCATCGAGCTGCAAGGCGAGCGGGACGACCACAACACGCTGATGATCTTCCGCCTGATGTATGCCACCAACTCGATGACCGATGACACCAACCTGATCGAGATGGTGCAGCTGCTCGCCGATGCGGGCCTGCCGGGCGAAGCCTATAGCATCCTCAACAAGGCGATGTCCTCGGGAACGATCAAGCCCGAGCACAAGGAGCGCTCGCAGCGGCTGCTCAATTCATTGAAGACCCGGTCGGACAACGACCAGAAGACCCTCGCGCAGCAGGATGCCGAGGCCGGCAAGAGCGCCAACGGCGATCTGCTGGTGAAGCTCGGCGAGGTTTACTACGGTTTCGGTGAATACCAGAAGGCCGCCGATGCGATCAATCAGGGGCTGCAGAAGGGCGGTGTGAAGCACATGGACGAGGCGTATGTCTATCTCGCGCTCGCCGACGTTCAGCTCAAGGACACCGCCGGGGCGAAGAAGGCCCTGGCGAGCCTCAAGACCGTGCCCAACATCAGCCCGCGCGTGGCGCGCATCTGGGAGCTGTATGGCGCAACGCTGGGCGGTCCGGCCGCCGCCTCCACGCAGCCGGCCGAGAAGCCGCGGCGCACGGCGCAGCTTCGCCAGCATCCGGCGCCGCGGCATCAGTAGCGGGCCCTCAAGGCGCGAAAGGAGTATTCGAATGACGATCAAAGTCGGCGACAAGATGCCTGAGGGCAAGCTCGGCAAAATGGGCTCCGATGGGCCGCAAAAGGTCACCACGGATGAGTTGTTCAAGGGCAAGACGGTGGTGCTCTTCTCCGTGCCCGGCGCGTTTACTCCGACGTGCAACGCGAAGCATCTGCCGGGCTTCGTCGAGCTGGCCGACCAGATCAAGGCGAAGGGTGTCGACACGATTGCCTGCATGGCGGTCAACGACGTGTTCGTCATGAACGCCTGGGGCAAGGCGGCGGGAGTCGGCGACAAGATCCTGATGCTGGCCGACGGCAACGGAGAGTATGCACGGGCGCTCGGGCTCGAGCTCGATGCGACCGGCTATGGGATGGGCAAGCGCGGCCAGCGCTTTGCGATTCTCGTGAAGGATGGCGTCGCGAAGCAGGTGCATGTCGAGGCGCCGGGCGAGTTCAAGGTCTCGGCCGCCGAGTACATTTTGAAGCAGCTGTAAGGCGAGCAGCCCGGGGCCTTCCGTCCGCGAGTCACCGATGCTCGCCCTCTCGACCTCGGCGCCGTCGTTTGCCGCCGCGGAGGCCACCCGCATCGCCCGCGAGTGCTATGGTCTCGTGGTCGAAAGCTCCGCACTGCCCGGTGAGCGGGACTGCAACTTCCACGTGCGCTCGCGTGATGGGCGTGAATTCGTTCTGAAGATTCTCGATCCGAATGCGCCCGCCGGGGCGACGGATTGCCAGATCGAGGTGCTGCGCCATCTTGCCGAGCAGGACCCCAGCCTGCCGGTCCAGAGGCTCTTCCCGACGGCGGAGGGTCGCTCTTTGGGGCACGTCGAGCGCGACGGACGCACCTATGCAACCTGCCTCATGGGCTATCTGCCGGGCCGGCTCCTCACCCGGATCCGCCCTTCGGAGAAGCTCCTCGAGTCCCTGGGCGCGACCCTCGCACGGCTCGATAGGGCCTTGCAGGGTTTCTATCATCCGGCCCTGGCGCCGCACCTTGCGTGGGACGTGCGACGGCTGCCCGAGCTGGCCGACCACCTGTCCTGGGTGCCCTCGGCGGCGATTCGCGCCCGCCTCGAGAAAGTGATCGCCGAGCTCGCGCTGCGCTTGCGCGCGCTGCGGGGCTTGCGCAGCCAGGCGATTCACGGCGATTGTCACGGCAGCAACCTTCTCGTCGATCCCCTCGAGACGAGCATCACGGGGATCCTGGACTTCGGCGACATGCTCCACGGCCCGCGTATCCTCGAGCCTGCCGTCGCGATATCCGAGCTGCTGACCGAGGACCTCATGGCGCTCGCCGGGGCCGGCGCGTTGCTGAAGGGTTATGCATGCGAATCCCCGCTCGAGGCGGACGAGCTGGAGGTGCTGTATGACCTGATCGCCGCGCGTCACGCCGTCACGATCCTCGTGCACGCGTATCGCAGCCGTCACGATCCGACCGGTGCACTGATTCTCGAGGCCTCGAGCGTGCATGCGGCGCGCTCCCTCGAGGAGCTGGCGCGCACGGGGCGCGATGCGCTCACCCGGTCCTGGCAGCAAGCGGCTCGGTCCGGCGACTCAAGCCGCGCCCGCGCGGCGCCCGATACACCGCGCATCGATCTGCTTCGCCGTCATCGTCTGCTCGGTGCGGGGGCGGAGCTGTTCTACGAGCAGCCCCTTCACCTGGTGCGCGGCCGTGGAGTCACCTTGTATGACGCGGAGGGCCGCGACTATCTCGACGTCTACAACAACGTGCCCCACGTGGGGCACGCACATCCCGTTGTGGTCGAGGCCATCCAGCGGCAGGTGGCGACGCTCGCGACCCACACCCGATACCTGCACGGAGCCATTCTCGAGTACGCCGAGCGGCTCACCTCGACTCTGCCGCCCGAGCTCGACACGTGCATGTTCGTCAATTCCGGGAGCGAGGCGAACGATGTGGCCTGGCGCCTCGCGAAGCTCGCCACCCAGCAGTCGGGGGGACTCGTCCTGGAGGAGGCCTACCATGGCATCACCGATGCGGTGGCAGCGCTCACGCCGAGCGGCGGTCGGCCGCGCGATCCGCGTGTCGCGACGCTGCCGCTGCCGCCTGCGCATCTGCGCGCGGGGGACAAGTTGCCGCCGGCGGCGCTCGAGTCCGCAGTTCTTCGAACCGACGAGGCGCTCGAGACACTGGAAAGGCGCGGCCTGAGGCCGGCCGCGTGCTACATCGACTCGGCACTCACCAGCTCGGGAATCCTCGATCCGCCGCCCGAGTGGGCGCGGGCGCTGGTCGCGCGCGTGCGCGCCGCCGGCGCCCTCATCGTCGCCGATGAGGTGCAATACGGACTCGGCCGCTCGGGATCACATTTCTGGGGCTTTGCACGACGCGGGATCGCACCCGACATCGTGACGCTGGGCAAGCCGGTGGGAAACGGTTACCCAATGGGCGTGGTGATTGCGCGTCGCTCCCTGGTCGAGGCATTTCAGGCGAAGTATGGTTTCTTCTCCACCTTCGGCGGCAACGCCGTGGCCGCGGCGGCCGGACTTGCCGTGCTCGAGGTGCTCGAGCGCGAGCAGCTGATGGCGAACGCGCGTGCGACGGGTGACTACCTGCGCGAGCGTCTCGGCTCGCTCGCTGCACGTCAGCCGCTATTCGGCCCGGTGCGCGGCGCAGGACTCATGCTCGGACTCGAGATACGCGGAACGGATCTTCGCTCGGGCCGGGAGAACGCGAAATTTCTCATCAACCACATGGCGGCCGAGTCACGGGTGCTCATCGGATCGGAAGGTCCGAACGGCGACGTGCTCAAGCTGCGGCCGCCGCTGCCGTTCGGGATCGAGCACGCGCAGCGGCTGATCGCCGCCATCGAAGCGGCCGCGGGCGCGCTCGTCGCCCGCTCGCCTCACACCAGCCGCTCGAGCTCGGGCACGATCTGAAAGAGATCACCCACCAACCCGAGGTCTGCGACCTCGAAGATCGGAGCTTCGCCATCCTTGTTGATGGCGACGATGGTGCGCGCATCCTTGATGCCGGTCAGGTGCTGAATCGCCCCGGAAATGCCGATCGCGATGTAGACCTCCGGCGAGATGATCTTGCCCGTCTGTCCGACCTGCATCTCGTTCGGCGCATAGCCCGCATCGACCGCGGCGCGCGAGGCACCCACGGCCGCCCCGATCTTGTCGGCGAGCTGATAGAGGATCTTGAAATTCTCGGCGCTGCCGAGTGCGCGGCCGCCCGAGACGACGCGGCGTGCGGTCTGCAGATCCGGCCGATCGGTTGAGCCCGACTTCGCGCCGATGTAGCGCGTGTGGGTGGGCAAGGAGACATCGAGCGTGCGGCTCTCGACCGCCGCTGGGCCTCCCGCGCCGGCCGCCTCGAAGGAGGCGACGCGCACGGTCGCGATCAGCGTGCGCTTCGCATCGGCCTCCACCGTGATGATGGCGTTGCCCGCGTAGATGGGGCGGCGGAAGCGATAGGCACCCTCCACGGCCATCAGATCGCTGACCTGCGGGACGCCCAGCAGGGCCGCGACCCGCGGCATGAGGTCCTTGCCGAAACTCGTCGAAGGGCCCAGCACGTGGGTGAATTCCGCCGCGAGCGCGACGATCTGTGGTGCAAAGAGGGCCGCAAGCGGGTGCGCGTTCTCCGGCCGGTCCACCCGCAGCACCGTCTTCACGCCTGCGAGCTGTGCCGCCTGGGCGGCGACCGCTGCGGTGTCGGCGCCGAGCAGCGCGATGCTGATCTCGGCCTCCGGAATGGACCGGGCACAGGTGACACACTTGGCCGTCGCGGGGTTGAGCGATTTGCCGTCGTGCTCGCCGACGATGAGTATCTTGGACATCAGATCAAACCCTTCTTCTTCATGGCATCGACCAGCTCGGCCACATCCTTCACCATCACGCCTTTCTGCCGCTGCGGCGGCGGCTCGGTCTTCACCACCTTGAGCAGCTGTCCCGCGCTCACCCCGAGCGCATCGAGCGAGGTCACCTCGAGCGGCTTCTTCTTGGCCTTCATGATGTCGGGAAGCTTGACGTAGCGCGGCTCGTTCAACCGCAGGTCAACGGTCACCACCGCCGGCAGATCGACCTCGATGGTCTCGAGCCCCGCATCCACCTCACGCGTCACCTGCGCCTTCGCATCGGCGATCTCGACCTTCGATGCATAGGTGGCCTGCGGGCGGCCCCAGAGCGCCGAGAGCATCTGTCCGGTCTGATTCGCGTCATCGTCGATCGCCTGCTTGCCGAGAAACACGAGATCGGGTTGTTCCTTCTTGGCGAGCGCGAGGAAGGTCTGTGCCGCCACGAGCGGCTCGATGGGCTGATCGGTCTGCACCAGGATCGCGCGGTCGGCCCCCATCGCGAGCGCGGTACGCAGCTGTTGCTGCGTATCGGAAACGCCGATGCTCACGGCGAGCACCTCGATGTTGGAGCCGCGCTCCTTGATGCGCAGCGCCTCCTCGAGCGCGATCTCATCGAACGGATTGACGCTCATCTTCACGCCATCGAGCATCACGCCGCTGCCGTCGGGCTTGACGCGAACTCGGACGTTATAGTCCACCACGCGCTTCACACAGACCATCACCTTCTGCATCGCTTCTCCTCAGGATACCGGTTGTGCCGAGGCCCGCAGCTTCGCCGCCTTATGCTCCTCGAACGAGGCGCTTATTCTAGCGGCGCATTGCTTCAGGCGGGGCAAGAGTCGCTCGCTTCCCTGCCGCTGGGGCAGGGTTGCGGAGTTGAACCGAACCATGAGGCTGGCTCGTACGCGATCGTGATCGAGTATCGGTACCGCCAGACTCACTTCCTCGACGAGCCGGCGCGTGCGGGTCGTGAGGGCGTATCCCTGGGCGCGCACGTCGCTGAGCAAACGCGTAAGGTCCGTGCGCGCGCCACGGGCGAGCCGGTCATCCTCGCGGTTCGAGCGGGCAAGCGCCTCAAGGAGCGGCTCGCGCTCGGCGGGTGGGGTGAAAGCAAGAAGGCAGCGGCCGGCAGCGCTGGTGAGCATCGGCAGGCGCATGCCCGCCGAGGAGCGCTCGAGTGCGAGCGGGCTCAGCCGATCGGTGCTGTCGCGGATCACGACCGCCGCACCCGCCAGGGTGGCGATCGAGATCGGCCAGATGAGCTCGCGGCCGAGCTCCTCCATGAAAGGGCGCGCGAGCTGCCTGACCCACGCCTCGTCGTCGAAACCGCCGCTCAACGAGCGCACCCTCGCCGTGAGGCGGTAACGATCGTCCCCTGCATCGCGCGCGATGAATCCGGCATTCGAAAGCGTCTCGAGGATGCGATAGACGGTGGTGCGCGGCAGCCGGATCTCCTGCGCCAGCTCGGACACGGTCGCACCGTCGCGTAGATTGAGCACGGTCAGCGCTTCAAGACCGCGGATCAACGCGCGGATCGGGCGGGTGGATTCCATGGAGCCTCGGCAAATGGGAATGTGCTAGTCTAAGGAGACGTCCTTCGGTTGTCCACACAGCGGTCAGTCGATAGACTTCGACGCGATGATGAGCTACCTCCTCAAGCGTTTGGCCGGAGCGATTCCGACCCTCTTCATCATCGTCACGCTCACATTTTTCCTCGTGCGGCTCGCCCCGGGCGGACCGTTCGATCAGGCGCGGCGCTTGCCGCCGGACATCAGCGCTCACCTCGAGCATGCCTACGGACTCGATCAGCCGTTGCTCATTCAGTACGCGCGCTATCTGCGCGCGCTCGCCCATGCGGACTTCGGCCCCTCGTTTCGCTACCGCGATTTCACGGTCACGGAGCTCATCGCGCAGGGGCTCCCCGTCACGCTGGAGCTCGGCACCTGCGCGCTGCTGCTGGCGCTGGTCGTCGGCATCCCCGCGGGCGTCTTCGCCGCTGTGCGCCACGACGAGCCGGCCGATCGCCTGACCATGCTGCTCGCAGTGCTCGGCATCACGATTCCCTCCTTCGTGCTGCTGCCCGCACTTGCCCTGCTGTTCGGCCTCGAGCTGCGCTGGCTGCCGGTGGCCGGCTGGGAACCGGGATCGGTGCGCGTGCTCGTGCTGCCGGTCGTTGCGCTCGCGCTGCCGCCGCTCGCCTACATCGCGCGGCTCACGCGCGGCAGCATGCTCGAGGTGCTGCGCAGCCCGTATCTGCGCACCGCGGTTGCGAAGGGTCTGCCGCGGCATCGCATTCTCATGCGTCACGCGCTCAGGCCCGCGCTCATTCCGGTCGCGGGATTTCTCGCGCCCGCGGTCGCGTCGATCATGACCGGCTCGCTCGTGGTCGAGTCGCTCGCCGGAATGCCGGGCGTCGGGCGCTATCTCGTGCAGGGCGCGCTCAACCGCGATTACACACTGGTGATGGGGATGGTGCTCCTTTATTCGACTGTGCTCATCCTGACCGGCCTGCTGGTGGATCTGCTCTACACCTGGCTGGACCCGCGTATCCGGCTCGCGCGATGAAAGAGGGCGCGTGGAGTGAGGCATGGACGCGGCTCGCGGCGGGGCGCGTCGCACGAATTGCGTTCCTGATCATGCTCGCGCTCATCCTGCTCGCGCTCCTCGGTCCCGCCTTCAGCCCGCACGCATCCGCCACGCTCGACTGGCAAAGCGTCGCCACCGCCCCGGGAGGGTCGAGCCGGCACTGGCTCGGCACGGATCGGCTCGGACGTGATCTGTTCGTGCGCACGCTCGAGGGTGCGCGCGTGTCGCTCGCGGTTGCGGCCGTCGCCAGCGTCGTGAGCATCAGCATCGGGCTCGGCTACGGCGCCGTGGCGGGCTACGTCGGCGGGCACACCGATCGGCTCATGATGCGATTCATCGAGATCTTGAGCGGCTTGCCCCTCATCTTCTTCGTGATCTTCGTGACGGTGCTTTTCGGCCGCAACGAGGTGCTTCTGTTTCTGTCGATCGGCGCCGTGGGCTGGCTCACGCTCGCGCGTATCGTGCGCGGGCAAACATTGAGCGTGCGGCGACGCGAGTTCATCGAGGCGGCCATCGTCTCGGGGGCGAGCGGCGCGCGCATCATCGTGCGCCACGTGCTGCCGAACGTTGCGAGCCCGGCCATCGTCTACGCCACTCTCGCGATCCCGCAGATCATCCTTCTGGAAAGTTTCCTGAGCTTTCTCGGCCTCGGCATCCAGGAGCCGCAAGCAAGCTTGGGCACTCTGATCGCCGAGGGCGCAGGGGAGCTGCAATCCGCTCCCTGGATGCTGCTCGTTCCAGGCACCTTCCTCACGCTCCTGTTGCTTTCGCTCAACCTCGTCGGCGATGGCCTGCGCGATGCCTTCGACGTGGGCGAGCGCGGCTGATGGCGCTGCTCGACATCGAGTCGCTCGAGATTCACTACGAGCGCGCGGGGCGCAGGGTCGAGACCGTGCGCGGGGTCTCGCTCGCCGTCGAGAAGGGGGAGTGCGTGGGCCTCGTGGGCGAATCGGGCTCCGGGAAGACCCAGCTGTTCCTCGCAAGTCTCGGTCTGCTCCCGCGCGACGCGCGAATGCAGGGCAGCGTGCGCTTCGAGGGACACGAGCTCATGGGGGCCGATGCGCGGGCCTTGAACCGCATTCGCGGCTCCAAGCTCACCATGATCTTTCAGGATCCCTTGAGCGCACTCACGCCGCACCTCCGGATCGGTGCGCAGCTCGGCGAGGTCTTGACGACGCACCGCGGCTGCTCGCGCTCGGAGGCCCGCGCCGCGGCGCTCGCGGCGCTCGCGCGCGTGCAGATAAGCGAGCCGGAGCGGCGTCTGCGCCAGTACCCGCACGAGCTCTCGGGAGGCCAGCGGCAGCGCGTATTGATCGCAATGGCGTTGCTCGGCGATCCATGCATGCTGATCGCCGATGAGCCAACGAGTGCGCTCGACGTGACCGTGCAGGCGCAGATCCTGGCGTTCTTCGAGACGCTGCGCGCAGCGCAGCCGCTTGCGATCGTGCTCATCAGCCACGACCTGGCTGTGGTTGCGCGGCTCGCCGAGCGCATCGTAGTGATGTATGCGGGGCGCATCGTCGAGAGCGCCCCCGCGGCGAGGCTGCTCGCACGGCCGCGTCACCCTTACAGCGAGCTGCTCGTGCAATGCGCACCGAAGATCGGCGGACCGCGCCTCGAGCGCCTGCCGTTCGTGCCGGGCCGGGCGCCGCGTGGTGAGGATTCCTTCGTCGGTTGCGCGTTCGCGCCCCGCTGCCCGCGCGCCGCCCCGCGCTGCCGGGAGGAGCGGCCGCTGCTCGAGACGGGCAGGGCGGGCGCAGTGGCGTGTCATTTTCCGATCGACTCATGAACGGCTCGCTCCTCGAGGTGCGCTCGCTCGCGGTCGCTTACGACGGCATTCCGGTGCTCGAGGATGTGAGCTTCGAGGTGGCGGTGGGCGAGGCGGTGGGGCTCGTCGGAGAGTCGGGCGCGGGAAAGTCGACGCTCGCGCGGGCGCTCGTCAAGCTGGTGGCTGCGCGCCGGGGTGCGCTCATCTTCCGCGGCGTCGACCTCGAGCAGTGCACCGGTCGCGCGCTGCGGGCGCTGCGCCGGGAGCTGCAAATCATCTTCCAGGACCCGTTCGCGAGTCTCGACCCGCGCATGACGGTGGGCCGCGCGCTTCTCGAGCCGCTCGAGATCTTCGAGCCGCGCAGCTCGCGGGCGCATCGTGATGCACGGATCAGGGGGGCCCTGGTGCGTGTCGGCCTCGGCGCGGAGATGGCGGGCCGTTATCCGCGCGAGCTGAGCGGCGGGGAGTGTCAGCGCGTCGCCATCGCGCGCGCGCTGCTGCCGCACCCGCGCCTGCTCATCTGCGATGAGCCGGTGAGTGCGCTCGATGTGTCGATCCAGGGACAGGTCATCAACCTGCTTGCCGATTTGAACCGCCGCGAGGCGATGGCGCTGCTTCTGATCAGCCACAATATCGCACTGGTGCGGCACCTGTGTGGACGCATCATCGTGCTGCTCGAAGGCCAGGTGCTCGAGATCGCACCCAGCGAGCGCTTGCCCGGTGGCGCGAGACATCCCTACACGCACGCCCTCGTGGCCGCGGTACCGACGCTCGAGAGCCTCTCTCGGGGATTGCTCCCGGCCACCACGGCGGGCGGCGCTGGCGGCGATGCTCGTCTGCGCCGCGGCTGCGTCTATGCGCGGCGCTGCCCGCACGCCGAGGACCGCTGCAGGCAGACCCGGCCGCTGCTCGAGACGGTGGGCGAGGGTCACCAGGTCGCCTGCCATCGATGGCGGGAGCTCTCAGCGGGCGGCCTCTCTTGAGCGAGAGTGTGATGAGGGCGGTCGAGCGCGGCTGCACCGTGCTCACGCCGAACAGCGAGCTCGCCGCAGCGCTGCTCGATGCGATCGAGCGCACGTACCGCGCGGCGGGCCGCGAGCTGTGGCCCACCCCTCGGGTGCGTGAGTTCGGTGGCTGGTTGGTGGATCGCCATCTCGAGGAGCTGCAACCGGGCGTCGCGCGGGCGCGCATCTTGAGTGAGGTGGAGGAGCGGGAGCTGTGGCTGCAGGTGGTGCAGTCGGGCGCCTCGGCCGAGCTCTCGATCGAGCCGGCGGCTGCGGCGCGTGCCGCGCGCCGCGCGCGGCGCGCGATGGTCGAGCACGGCATCGAGCTCGAGGCGCTGCGCGCGGAGCCGACCGAGGAGGCGAGCGCTCTGCTCGAATGGTCACTGCGTTTCGACGAGCGCTGCCGTGCGCTCGAATGCCTGAGCGCCGACGCGTTGTGGCCGAGCCGCGCGACGGCGCCCTCCCTCGGACCCGCGGAGCGGGTCGCATGGATTGCGAGCCCGAGCTGGCGGCCGCAGGCCCGACGCTGGCTCGAGGGCGCGGCGGGCGCACCGCTCGCCGCGGCCCCCGCCCGGTGGACGGGCCCCAGGCCGCAACCCTTGCGGAGGCGATTCGGCGCTCCCGCCGAGGAGCTCGCTGCGATCGCGGACTGGAGTGAGCGTCTGAGCACGGGCCAGGACGGCGCGCGCCTGTGGATCTGCATTCCCGATCTCGCCGCTCGCCGCGCGGCCGTCGAGGACGCGTTCGATGCAGTGCTCGAGCCCGAGCGCTTCGCGCTCATCCGCGGCGCGGGTCGAGCCCCTCGCTATGCGCTCGCCGGTGGCACGCCGCTCGCGCTACATGAGCCGGTTCGCGCCGCGCTCGAGTTGCTGGCGGCGAGTCATGGATTGCTCGAGTTCGAGCGCTTCAGTGCGTTGTTGCGCGCCCCGCAGCTCACCGCCGATCCTCTTGACCTCTCGGCCGCGAGGGTGGACCTCGAGCTCAGACGGGTGGCGGCGAGCGAGGCACCGCTGGCCCGCTGGATCGCGATCGCCGAGCAACGAACGCGCGGCGTCGCGGTTCCCGCGCTCGCGCGGCTGCGTGCGGCGCATCTGCTGCTCGGCCAAGCCGCCGGCCGGCAGCTCCTGTCACGCTGGGTGAGTGTATGGGTCAGTGCTTTCGAGGCCGGGCCATGGGCCAACAGCGCGCGTTGGACGAGCGCCGAATATCAGGCGGCGGAACGTTGCCGCGAGCTGCTCGGCGCGCTCGCGATGGGCGATGCGCTGTTCGGCCGCATGAACCGCGGTGAGGCGGAGGCGGTGCTCAGACGGGCGGCGCACGAGGTGCGCTTCCAGACTCAGACCGGAATCCCGCCCATCTGGATCAGCAGTCAGCTGCACGATCCGTACCTCGGCTACGGCGGCCTTTGGGTGGCAGGTCTCGATGCGCAGCACTGGCCACCGCCCCCGGCGCCGGTTCCGTTGCTCCCGGTGCGCTTGCAGCGCCGCTTCGGCATCATCGCGGCATCGGCCGAGGCTCAACTTGCGCAGGCGCAGACTCTGCAAGAGCGGTGGCGAGAGAGAGGGGAGGAGCTGCGCTTCAGCAGCGCGGCGACGGGTCAGGGCCAAAGCGGTGAGGTGAGCGCGCTGCTCGCGGCGTTCACGGCGACCGACGACACGGCGAGCGGTGCCGCGCCCAAGCCGCACTGGCGTGCTCAGCAGCGCGCCGCTCCCCCCCTCGAGCGGCTCGAGGATGCACAGGCGCCGCCCTTTGGGCCGGGCGAGCGCACGCGCGGCGTGGCCATGCTCAGGGCGCAGTCGCGCTGTGCCTTTCAGGGCTTTGCTTTCACGCGCTTGCTCGTCGAGCCGCTGCGCAAGCCCATTCCCGGCTTCAATGAGTTCGAGCGCGGCCAGCTCTTGCATGACGCCCTCGAGCACGTCTGGCGCGTTTTGCAGGACTCGGCGGGCCTTGCTGCACACACCGCGGACTCGCTCGCTCCGCTCCTTGCGCGCGCGGCGGCGCTGGCCATCGAGCGCGCGGCAGCGCGTCGGGATCCGGGCCTGCGCTGGCGCGAGCGCGAGCAAGTGCGCCTCGAGGGGCTGCTCGGGCGCTGGCTCGAGGTGGAGCGCGTGCGCGTGCCGTTCGCCGTGGAGCGTCTGGAGCTCCCCGCGCAGGCCGTGCGCTTCGGTGCACTCGAGCTCGAGGTGCGCATCGATCGGGTGGATCGATTGGATGACGGCACGTGCGTGCTGATCGATTACAAGACCGGGGCGGCGGTCGTAGACTGGCGGGGCGAGCGTCCCGACAATCCGCAGCTGCCCATCTATGCGCTCACGCTCCGGCGGCCGCTCGCTGCGGTGGCCTACGGCCGGATCAATGCGGTGGGATGCGAATTCATCGCGGAGACTGATCGACCAGGCCTCTTCAAGCCCGGCAAGCGCGCGAGCTCGCTCGAAGGCCGGGCGCACCTCGATGAGCTCATCCCGCTGTGGGAGGCGCGCATCGGGCGGCTCGCGCACGAGCTCGAGGCAGGCCGTGCCGTGCTCGATCCGACGCGGGGCGCCTGTACGTTCTGTAAATTTCAAGCGCTGTGCCGTATCGACCCTGCGCTCATCGAGAGCGCGGATGAGTGAGCCTTCTCCACCGCCCTCGCCCGATGCGGAGGCACGCCACCGCGCGGTCGAGTCGGCCGGATGCGTGCTCGTGCAGGCGCCCGCGGGCAGCGGCAAGACCACGTTGCTCGCGCAGCGGTACTTGCGGTTGCTGCAGCGGGTCGAGGCGCCGGAGCGCATTCTGGCGCTCACTTTCACGCGGCGCGCGGCGCAGGAGATGCGCGAGCGCATACTCCATGCCCTGGGGGCCGGGGCGCAGTCTGTCTGTCCCCCCGACCTGCATCCCGACACCTGGGCGCTGGCCGTGGAGGCGAGGCGCCATCTCGAGCGCTCTGGGGTCGATCTCGAGCGCTATCCGGCACGCGTGCGCATCGAGACCATCGACGCCTTCAACGCGTGGCTCGCCGCGCAGCTCCCGGTCACGGCCGGCTCGGGCGCGGTGCGTGAGCTGCGCGAGGATGCGGCGGTTCTGTATCGGGAGGCGGCACGGCGAGCGCTCGCGCAGGGTGCGGAGGTCGGAGAGGATGGTGCCGTCGAGCGCGTGCTGGCGCTCGACGATCAGCGCTGGCGCCAGCTGGTCGATCTCATCGCCGAGATGTTGCCCAGCCGGGATCGATGGCTGCCGCTGCTAGCGGGCCGGTTCGGTGTCCGCAGGCTCTCGCAGGAGCAGCTCGAGGTCGTGCGCCAGCACTTCGATCAGGATCTCTCCCTGTTGATCAGCCGCCTGCTCACCGAGGTGCAGGAAACGATCGGTGCCGAGCGGCTCGAGAGCGTCGTGCCGGTGCTCGTTGCCGCGGCGCGCGACAGCGCGGTCGCGGAGCTCGAGCCCTTTGCGCGCAATGCCGGGCTCTTGAGGGCGCGTACCGAGGAGCTCGGGCGCTGGCAGGCGCTCGCGCACATCGCGCTCAAAAAGGACGGGCAGGTGCGCGGCCGGGTCGACAAGACCCTGGGGTTCCGGCCGCAGAGCGCGGCGAAGGTCGCCATGCAGGACTGGCTCGCCGAGCTTGCGCGGCAAGCGGGCGCCGGGCGGGCGCTGAAGAAGGTGCGCGAATTACCGGCCCCCGTCTACAGCGATGCAGAGTGGGCACGCGTGCGCGATGTGGCCGAGGTTCTCGTGCTGGCCGCCGCGACGCTCGAGCAGGTGTTCGCAGAGCAGGGCGCAAGCGACTTCTCCGCGGTCTCGATCGCGGCGCTGCGTGCGCTCGGTGGCACCGACGCCCCGACCGATCTGGCACTGAAACTCGACTACACGCTCGAGCACATCCTGGTGGATGAGTTTCAAGACACCTCGAGTGCGCAGCTCAAGCTGCTCGAGCTGCTCACCGCGGGTTGGCAACGCGGCGATGGCCGAAGCGTCTTCTGCGTGGGCGATCCGATGCAATCGATCTATGGTTTTCGTCAGGCCGAGGTGCGCGCATTCCTCGAGCTGGCAGAAGTCGGGCTCGGTGATTTGCGCTTCGGTGTCGAGCGCCTGCAGAGCAATTTTCGAGCGGCACGCGACCTCGTCGACTGGGTCAATGGCACGTTCGCCCATATCATGCCGAGTCGCGACGATCGGGCGCGCGGGGCGATTGCGTTTCGGCCGAGCCTGGCGGCGCGCGAGGTCGCTGCACCGGAGCGGGCGGTGCTGCTGCGTTCCTTCCCGAGCGAGCGTGCCGAGGCACAGGCGATCGCCGCCAGCATCGAGGCGCGACGGCGACGATTTCCGCACTGGCGAATCGCGGTGCTGGTGCGGGCGCGCGCCCATGCGCGTGCCATCGCACAGGCGTTGCGGGCGCGCCAGGTCGAGTTCGAAGCGCTCGACGTCGAGCCCCTCATCGAGCGGCCGGTGGTGCGCGACGTGCTCACGCTGCTGCGCGCCCTCGTGCACCCGGGGGATCGGATCGCGTGGCTCGGGGTCCTGCGAAGCCCCGAAGTGGGGCTCGCGCTCGCGGACCTGCTCATCGTTGCCCGAGCGGGCGCAATGGTCTTCGAGGCGCTCGCCGACGAGGCGCTGCTCGCACAGCTGACCGATGAGGGACGCGCGCGCTGCACGAAGCTGCGGCGGGTACTCGAGGCGGCCTTCGCCACGCGCGGGCAGCAGCGCCTCGCCCGCTGGCTGGAGAGCACCTGGCTCGCGCTCGGCGGTCCGGCGTGCGCGGATTCTGCGGTCGACCTGGAGCACGTGCGGCTGCTCCTGCAGCGCATCGACCTCATGGAGGAGCGAGGCCTGCCGGACCCCGCGGAGATCGAGGAGAGTTTCGCCGACCTGTGCGCCGAATCGGGTGCCGAGCCGCAGGAAGCGCGGCGTGCCGGGCTCGATCAGTCGGGCGCTGAGCAGCTCGCGGCGGCCTGCGGCCGAGTCGAGATCATGACGATCCACAAGGCGAAGGGACTCGAGTTCGACTGCGTGTTCCTTCCCGCTTTGAGCCGGCATACCCGCTCGAACTCGAGCGAGTTCCTCCTCGCGCACGAGTTCGCCCGCGCCGGCCGCGACGGGCTGGTCATGGCGGCGCGTCCACCGGTCGGTGCGGAGGCGCGCAAACTGTTCGATTTCCTGCGCGAACAGGTGCGCGAGAGTGCTGCGCTCGAGGCGCAGCGGCTGCTCTATGTCGCCTGCACACGGGCGAAGCGCGAGTTGCACCTGACGGCGATGACCGAGCCCGAGCGCGATGAGGACGAGAGCGAGGGCGGCGAAGAGGGTGCCGGCGCCGCAAACGCCGCGGAGCCGACACGGTCACCCGCGCGGCGACCTTTTCGTCCGCGGCGCGGGAGCCTGCTCGACATACTCTGGCCGGTGCTCGGCGCGGAATTTGCGCAGCCGGTGCAGGATCCGCTCGCGCTCGAGGCGAATGCGCCCGCGAGCATCGCGCCGACCGCTTCAGCGATGCTCGCTCGATTGCCGCTTGACTGGTCGCCCCCCGCTTCTCGAGCGGAGGCGGGCGAGCCGCTCCCGAGCGCGCTCGAGCGGCAGCATACGCCGGTCTTCGATTGGGTCGGGGAGACCGCCCGCCGCGTCGGCAGTCTCGTGCATGCCGAGCTGCAACGTCTCGATCTCGCAACCCTGCAGCCGGACCTGATACGAGCGCGTGAGCCGGGGTATCGCCGCTGGCTCATGCTGCGGGGCGTGCCCCGGGAGCACGCGAGCGCAGCGGCGGACCGCGTGGTCGCGGCGCTGCTCGCCGTGCAGACGGACGAGCGCGGCCGCTGGATTCTCACGCGTCGTCCGCAGCACGACTACCGCGAGCAGGCGCTCTCCGGTCCGATCGGCGGTCAGACCCAGCGCGTGGTATTCGACCGGTGCTTCATCGATGAGGCGGGGGTGCGCTGGGTGATTGATTACAAGACGAGCGAGCACCGCGGCGGCGGCCTCGAGGTCTTTCTCGATCGCGAGGTCGAGCGCTATCGTCCGCAGCTCGAGCGCTACGCGCAGCTCGCGCGCCGCCTCGGGCCGGAGCCGATACGGGTCGGTCTGTATTTCCCTCTGATGCGAGCCTGGCGGGAGTGGGAGCCCGGATGAGCGATCCTGATGAGGCGCAGCGGGCGACAATCGAGCGGCATCGAGCCGAGGATCGACGCTCGCAGCGTGCCGCTCTGATCGGCGTGGCCATCTGCCTGCTGCTGGCGCTCGCCGGCCTGCTCCTCGTGCATGAGCTGCACAAGATGTCGAGCATGCAGGACTGCGTCATGCAGGGCCGCAGCAACTGCGCGCCGCTCGACGGCGGGCGGTAGGCGCGCTGCGACGGCCGCAGCGCGGGCGGCGCACCGTCAGTGCGGGGGCGCACCGTCAGTGCGGCGGCGGACCGCGCACCACCTGCACGAGATCGCGCGGACGCACGTGCCGGGCGAATGCGGCGCGAACCTGGGCTGCGCTGAGTGCACTGTATTCGCGCGAGGCACGCACGGGCTCATCGAGCGGCAGACCGATTTCGGCGCGCGCAAGAAGGCCGCGGGCCACGGCCTGCTCGCTCGCCTCGCTCAGCGGAATCCGCCGTAGCAGCAGCGCTTTGGCCTGCCGCAGCTCCTCCTCGGAAACATCCTGCGTGCGCATCTGTTCGAGATCGCGCTCGATCAGCGCACGCGCCTTGGAGACGTTGCGCGGGTCGCATCCGTAGCTCACGGCATAGGAGGTGCGAGTCTGCCCGGCATCGAGACTCACATCCACGGTATACACGTAGCCCGCGACCTGACGCAGGTCATGGTAGAGGCGCGTCGCATAGAAGCCACCGCCGAGCACGTGATTGCCCAGCTGCAGCGGATAGTAGTCGGGGTCGAAGCGGTTGAGCTCGAGCTGCTCGGCGAGGATGACCGAGTCCTGCACCGCCTGCGCATCCGCGATGACGACGGCACTGGGCCGGTTGGGCGGCACCGGCGGCAGCGTGGTCTCGGGCGGCGCCCCCTGGGCACGCCAGTCGCCGAACCAGCGCTCGATCACGCTGCGCGCCTCTGCCGCGCTCACATCGCCGATCACCACGAGGGTGGTCAGGTCCGGGCGCATCGCCCGTGCGTGCAGCTCGCGCAAATCCTCGAGCTCGACATGTGCGAGCGTCGCGGGAGTCACCTCGCGCAGCACCGGGTCGTTCTGCGGCAGCAATGCCTCATCGAGGGCGCGCAGCGTGCGATATTTCGGGCTCTTGAGATTGCCGATGACAAAGTCGACCGTCTGAGGCTTGACGATGTCGAAGGCCTGGGACGGCAGCGCCGGGTGCAGCTCATTGTCGGCCAGCAGCTCGACGGCACGCGAGAAATTCGCCTTGAGCACCGCGACCGAGAAGGAGAAACCGGCGCTCTCGGTGGCTGCGATGTCATCGAGGGCCTTCTGAAAGGCGAGCCGATCGAGGTGGGTCGTTCCGTAGGAGAAGAGCCGGATGAGCAGATCCGCCGTGCCCTCCTTCCCGCGCGGCGTCTGTAGAGTGAAATCGTGCTTGACCTCGCCGATCAGCGAAACGGTGGGGCTCGTGCGATCGGTGCGCACGATGAGCCGCAGGCCATTGTCGAGCCGCATGTCCGTGACCGGCAGGTATTGGTGCGGTGGCTCGAGTCGCGCAAGACTTTGCGCCGCCCACGCGGGCAGCTCCACGGGGTGTGTGGGTGCCGCGGTCAATTTCTCCGCTCCCCCGAAGCCTTGCGAGGCCACGGGCTGGCCGGAGGCGCTCGGCAGGAGGGTCGCGGTGATGGCATTGTGATCGCTGAGATAGCGCCGCGCCACGCGGTTGACATCATCGACCGTCACTTGCTCGATGGCCGCGATGTCCTCCTCGGGGGAGCTGCGCCCCTCGGCGGCCAGCGCTTTCGACCACGCACTCGCCAGACCCGGAATGGAGTTGCGCTGGAACTCGGCGGCCGCTACCTCGGCGCGCTTGGCGGCCGCAACGAGCTCCTCCGGAAAGCCCTCGCGCAGATAGCGCTCGATGACGAGGCGCATCTGGTGCAGCGCCGGCGCGGCCTTTGCGCGCGAGGGCAGAGCCAGGATTGCAAAGCCGAGACTCGCCTTGGGGTAGCTCTCGGCCAGCGCGAACTCGGCCGCGAGCGCCTGCCCGGCGGGTACCATGCCGTAAAGATCCCCACGCTGGCTGCCGAGCACGTCCGCGAGCACCTCGACTGCGGCGTAATCGGGCGACTCGGTGCCGGGGAACCGGTAAGCAATGAAACCGAGCAGGAAGGGCAGATCGCTCTCGAGAGTGAAGGACTCGGAACGCACGGGTTTGAGCTCGATCGTCGGGTGGGGTGGCACAGGATGGTCGGGAATGGAGCCGAAGATGCGGCCGATCTTGGCAAGCGTTGCCTGCGCATCGACGTCACCCACGACCACCAGGATCGCGTTGCCCGGTGCGTACCAGCGGCGGAAGAATTCCTCGAGCATCGGGCCCGTGGTGCGCTCGAAGGAGCGCCGCGTACCGAGCGGGTCGTGCGCATACGGCGTGCCGTGGAACATGTCGGCGTTCAATCGATCGATGAACCGGTACGTCGGATTCGACAGATCCGACCCCACCTCCTGCTCGATGGCGCCACGCTCCTGCTCCCATTCGCTCTGCGAGTCATCCACTCCGCGCAGGCACGCCGCCTGAGCCTCGAGAGCCACATCGAGGTCGCTCGCGGGAACGGTGGCGAAATATTGCGTGATCGTCTGCTGCGTGTCGGCGTTGTCCTCGCCGCCGAGCTGCGCGTAGAGCGCGGCGGTCTGCTCGGCGCTCAAGCCGGTGCAGCCGCGAAAAGCCATGTGCTCCTGGGCGTGGGCCATGCCCGGAAAGCCGCGCGGCGTCTCGTCGGCCCCGGCGAGGACGTTGAGCTCGATGGTCGCGACGGGCGCAAGCGCATTGCGCACCACGACGACGCGCAGGCCGTTGTCGAGCGTCGCGCGCAGCGGCGCATCGGCGGGCGCGCCGCCCTGTGCGCCGGCCCGCCCCGCAACCAGTGAGAGCAGCAGCAGCGCTCTCATCAGCCCGATCGCAACCGCGCCGATCTGCCCGAAGCCTCTTCGAATGCTGTGTGGGGCCGCGACCGCAGCGGCTCCTATGTCGCGGTCCCGGGCGTGAGCTGCACGGCGGGGGCGGCGTTCTCGAGCTGCAGGCGCACCCAGTAGCCGTTGTGTTTCACCATGAGGTAGCCACTCGCAACCGGCGTTCCAGAGCTTGCCGAGCCTCGCGGCGGCGGGATCACGACCACCCCCAGGTTATCCTCGAGCCGGATCCACGCATCGGCCGCGATGCCGGGTGGCCGGTCGGACTCGCTGGTGATGCTGTGCTGCACGCTGATCGAGCCGAGCGAGCCCAATCGGATGCTCGCGAACGATTTCATGATGCGACCTCCTTCTGTGTCGCTAGAGGGTTGGCTGAGTCTACCCCATGAGGGTGCCGAAGCGACGTTGCCGACCGGCATAGTCAGCGAGCGCCGCGCGGAAATCCGCCTCGCCGAAGTCCGGCCACAGGCAGTCGGTGAAGTGCAATTCCGCGTAGGCGCACTCCCACAGCAGGAAATCGCTGAGGCGGCGCTCGCACCCCGTGCGGATGAGCAGATCGACGTCCTTGACGTGCGCGCTCGAGTGATCGACCTCCTGCAACAATCGCGTGAAGGATTCCGCGCTGGGCGATTCGGTTGCCTGGTGCGCGCGGCGCGCGGCCTCGAGAATGCTGTACTGGGATGAATAGTCGACCGCGATCCGCAGCAGCATGCCGTTGCCCCCGGCGCTCAGCCGCTCGCTCTGCTCGATCGAGCGCACCAGGCTCTCGCTCAAACGGTCGCGGCGGCCGATCACGTTGAGCCGGATCGACTGCTCGATGCAGCGACGTGTCTCGGTGAAGAGGTACTGGCCAAACAATCGCATGAGCGCCGAGGTCTCGGCGGAGGGTCGCGCCCAGTTCGCGGAGGAGAACGCGTAGAGCGTGAGGATCTCGATGCCGGCGCGCGCGCCCGCCTCGACCACCGAGCGCACCGCCTTCGCGCCCTCGACGTGTCCGGCTGTGCGCGGCAGGCCGCGCTGTGTTGCCCAGCGGCCGTTGCCGTCCATGATGATCGCTACGTGCATGGTGCAGGATGACTCAGGTTTGCGGCGCAAGGTGCTCTGCGGCGAGGCATGCTTTGCATCGTAGAGCGAGTAGGCTGCCGGGTGCGGGGCGCATCGTTTTCAGCTGCGGCGAGTCGCCTTGATGACCGCCTCGATGTGCTCGAGATAGCGCAGCAGCGCCTTGCGGCCCAGAGAGGTGATCCGGTAGAGCGACTTCGGGCGCCGCGCCTCGAAGGACTTGGTGCAGGCGACATAGCCCGCCTCCTCGAGCTTGCGCGCGTGGGCTCCGAGGTTGCCGTCGCTCACGTTGAACAGAGCCTTCAACTCGTTGAAGGTGAGCTCCTCGTTCATCGCGAGCGCGCTCATGATGCCGAGTCGCACCCTTTCATAAATGAGGCGATCGAATCCGGCGCGGTCGGCGAGGGCGGGATTGTGAGGCAGCGCCACGGGGCGCGCGATCGGCTTGATCACGGCCACGCCGTCGGTGACGGCGCGCTTGGCGCTCGACTTATTCGGCATGGCTGGTGATCCTTGCGATCAACAGACCGCTCACGAGGTGCACGACGCCGAAGCCGAGGCCCAGAATCACGTTGTGATCCGCGGCCGGCATCAGGTAGGCGGCGCAGCCGAGCACGACAAACACGGCTCCCATGCCGGCAATGAGCGTGCGCGTGCGCGCGATCGTCACGGTGCTCGCGGAGAGCACCGCGCAGCCGTAGAGCAGCAGCCAGGTTCCGGGGAGGAGCGTCTGCATGTTGGCGTGCCAGAGCACGATGCTGAGCACCGCGCCCGCGAGCAACGCCGGGCAAAGGCAGAGAAGGAATTTGCGAACCGGACCGAGATAACGGGCGTGACCGGTCTGCGCGGCCTGCCGTGCCATGAGCGCGGCGCCGACGAGGAGCGCGGCGAGGCAGGCGATGAGCCAGATGATCAACCAATGGACTGAGCCGTGAGTGAGCGAGGCGATGAGCGTGGCCAGGAGCCCGATACCGCCCATCAGCACCCCGGCCGTGCCGGGCACCACCAGTGATCCGGACGATTCGATGGAGTCTCGAATGTAGTCGAGCGTGCCGAGCGCGCGCGTCTCGATGGATACCGGAGCCTCGGATGGCATGATGCGGAGTCTCTCGCTTGCCCGACGAGCATGCTACGAGACGCGTCACTGCAACGTCAAGTACACTTCAACGTAGAGTACTCTATAGCATAGAGTGAACTTAATTCGGAGAAGCGCACCCGGGCATGTCCACCGGGCCCATGCCGACGACCCGCCGGCACGCGCCGCCGCGGCCACGGGGCGGAGCTTCCGGAGTGCTGCCCGTGAGCCCTACTCGAGATCATCGTCCTCGTCGTCCCCATCCTCCGGATCGAGATCGTCCTCATCGAGGTCGGTCTCCGGGGCATCGATCTGCTCGTCGTATTCATCCACAGGCGGTTGCTCGGTGTGCATGGCTGGGCCTCCCGGTTGGGACGCCATCCTCCGGGAGCGCCGTCGCCAATGCTGTCGGCCCTGAGGATCAAGGCCGGTGAGAATTAAGGAGTCCGGGGGCGGGGCGCGGCCCGGGGCGGGAAGCGAGGCGCTAGCTCTGCCAGACTGAGAGCAGCACGTAGATGAGGGTGATGATCGCCAGGCTCAGATGCCCGAGAGCCGGATTCGACTGCATGAGGCCCTGGCTAGGCTGGGTCGCAGGGG